>Ga0182013_10007880_pt1 | contig 11598 bp, 10 predicted proteins | sample 612S2MmetaG_FD_120487 | JGI IMG/M metagenome (GOLD analysis project Ga0182013, IMG submission 120487) | Permafrost microbial communities from Stordalen Mire, Sweden - 612S2M metaG | ecosystem: Environmental > Terrestrial > Soil > Wetlands > Permafrost | place: Sweden: Stordalen | collected...
CCCGTTCGGGCCGATGTCGGCCGAGCCAGGATCGAGTCCAAACCACTGAAAGTGGTGGATCCTCGGGAGGGGGGTCAGTTTTAGAGCGGTGATAGGGGGTCAGTATTCAACCGGCGGCGACACTACATGCAGTGTGGGTTCAACCCGAAGGTCGGGCACAGAGAAATCCACGCAGTCGTGGGCTGAAATCCATCCCTACTTTTGTCTCGCGCGCCGCTAATTGATCGTGCCTGCCCTTTCGTGGTGCCGCGAAGAAAGCCCAGGTAGAGCCAGTATTCAAGCCGACTGGAGCCGACTCGAACAGGCCCCAGAGAAGCCTCGGAGATGACTCATAACCCGAGCCGGGGCACGACCTATCCTCGTCTTGAGGGAATGAGACTCCCTATGAGCTTTCGACGTGGATTCTTACCCAGATCGCTTCGGCGAGCGATACACCCGGTTGGCAGCACAGCAGGATCGATCAAGCGCAAGGCGACTCCGAAGCCCATCCGTATGATTCAGTACGCACGGCATCCGGGCGGCACTGCCACCACGCGGGCAGGACGCGCGGCGCGCAAGTCCCTTTTCAGGTAGACGGGGCGCCCTAGCCGATGTCCCGTCGGATGAGGCTGGACCAAGAGTTCTGGGTGACTGGCAAGAATCGTCCGGAAGCACACCGCGGAAGCGCTGGAAGGGTCTGCCGCGTCACGTTGCCACCGTGGCGCGAGACGAGCGCACTTCGTTGTCATAGACCCCGCTTTTTGGTACGGCACCGCGACAGATGAGACAGGCGAGGCTGCCCGCGAGGACGTCGTGGGCCTCCCGGGTCGAGATCATCCGATCAGGGCCACAACCAGGGCCGAAAGAGATTCCGCTGCCAGCTCCGGTGCCGCGTGGCAAACTGATCCTGCCCAGCAGCCGAGGTGGAGGTTCGCATGTATTCAGCTGAGATTAGTCGTGCCAATCCCACATGCTTCGTTTTCCTGCTCGACCAATCTGGCTCGATGCAGGATCAGATTGGGAGTGGCGAGGGCCAGCGCAAATGTGACGTTGTGGCTGACGCGCTGAATCGTCTGCTGTTTGAACTGGGCATCAAATGTGCAAAGGAGGAGGGCGTTCGGGACTACTTCCACGTTGCTGTGATCGGATATGGAGCTACCGTCACTCCTGCATTGGCCGGTCCCCTCGCGGGTCGGGAACTTGTCCCCTTAAGCGAGATCGCGGCGTCCCCCGCTCGGCTCGAGACTCGTTCAAAGAAGATCCCGGATGGTGCTGGGGGACTTGTCGACCAGGAAGTGAGATTTCCAGTTTGGGTCGATCCCGTCGCAAATGGCGGGACACCTATGTCGTCTGCGCTGAGCCGCGCTCAATCGATCGTCTCCACTTGGCTAATCGATCATCCTGGCTGTTTTCCACCAGTGGTATTGAACCTCACCGACGGTGAATCGACTGACGGGGACCCGAGTCTCGCGGCGGATGGGATCCGCCAACTCGCGAGCACGGACGGAGCAACCCTTCTTTTCAACCTGCACGTTTCGTCCGATTCGAGTGCTGCGATCAGCTTTCCGGACAGTGAAGCCGCCCTCGTGAATCACTACGCCAAGACCCTCTTCAACTTGTCGAGCCCTCTGCCAGACGGCATGCGGACCTACACGCAACAGCAGGGCATCCCAGTATCGGAGGGCGCCCGGGGCTTCGTGTTCAACGCCGACGTCACATCCATCGTCCAGTTCCTAGATATTGGAACAAGAGCATCAGACTTGCGTTGAGGCGGGTGACATGCTCGCAAATGTCGCGACTTTCTCGGTCGCCAAGCGGGGCTGTCCGATGGATGAGTGCGAGGATGCATCGTGGGTGAGTCCAGATGGCGTCGGCTTCGGCGAACTCGAGGGTAAATCACTTCGCGTCGTAGTGACAGATGGTGCGAGCGAATCCTTACTCGCAAGTCGCTGGGCGAAGAGACTCTCATCAACGTTCGGGATTGCAACGAGCCCAACTAGAACGAGGAGAGACTTCGTAGCCGCCTACCGAGTCGCGGTCAACGAATGGACCCGCGAGGTAGCCGATTACACGGCGGAACGCGAGGCTCGGGGTGTACCTATTCAATGGTTCGAGGAGCCTGGGCTCGCGAAGGGCGCCCACGCAACGATTATTGCGGTCGAGTTCCTTGACGGTGAAGACGAGACATTACCCTTGTGGCGAGCAGTCGCAGTCGGAGACTCCTGTTTGTTTCAGGTGCGCAAAGAGAGGCTTTGCTTCGCGTTCCCAATGCGAGACGCAGATGCGTTTTCCCATCAACCGCCGCTGCTGTCCAGCCGGGGCGGCGAGGATTCAATCGTCAGCCGGCACGTGGCCTTGCACTCGGGCACGTGGCAGCACGACGACAGCTTCTACGTCGTTACCGATGCAGTTGCTGCGTGGTTTCTCCGTAGTGCTCACGCGGGTGGCCGACCTTGGGTCCCGCTCCGCGACCTGAACACCTCGGATTTCGACCTCGACTTCGAGGCGTGGGTCAACACGCAACGAGATGAGGGCAGCATGCATGATGACGACACCACTGTCGTTCGCGTCGACCTTTACTAGTTGATGCCGACGACGTCCATCTACCCAACAGGCGGCCAGTATCAAGAAGCGCTCCAGAATCCGAGGAGCTGTTTTAAAGATCCGGCCCTTGCCGGAGGCAGTCCCACGGCCGACTCGCTTGGCCTACCCAAACCGATTAGCGGCAACTTCGCTAGCGTGTTCACGATCGGAAGTGCAGACGGCAGACGATGGGCAGTGAAATGCTTCACTCGATACGTCGCCGACCAAGAGGCACGTTACAAGAGAATCAGTCAGATCCTCGCTGGTGTGGAGAAACCCTGGCGAGTTGCCTTCGACTACGTGCCTGAAGGCATCCTGTGTCGCGGAAGTTGGTATCCGATCCTGAAAATGGAGTGGATCGATGCCAGCGGATTGATTCCCTTTATTGAGGCACATTTGTGGCAGCCGCCAGTCCTCGCTGATCTGGCGGGCAAGTTCGCGCGCATGGTCGACGACCTAGCACTATTTAGGATTGCCCACGGCGATCTGCAGCACGGGAACCTTCTTGTGACACCGGCGGGTGAATTGAAACTCATCGACTACGACGGAATGTACGTTCCTGGGCTCGATCAGCTGGGCGCTAGCGAGACGGGGCACGCAAATTTTCAATCTCCGACTCGTTCGATGAACGATTGGGGACCAAATTTGGATCACTTCTCGGCTTGGGTTATCTATAGCTCGCTCATTGCGCTGACGATAGACCCCATGTTGTGGACGTTGTTACACGAGGAAGGTGACGAAGCGCTTCTCTTTCACAGAGAAGACTTTGTTGCGTTCCCGGGTTCCCGCGCCTTGGTCTTGTTGGCTCAGTGCAAAGACGACCGGCTCAAAGCTCTCAGCGGATTGCTGTCACGATTCTGGACGAACGACGTCGGCAATATTCCTCAGCTGGATACGAGAGCCGCTCCGGCGCCGAGCACACAACAGTCCTTTCTCGCCGGCCTGCGGGTGGACGGTTCAAGAACGGCCGCCGAAAGTGACATTTCAAAGGCTATCGCCGATTGGCTTACATCGATTGAAGCCGCTTCACCGGGTACGGTCGACGCGGCGAACGATCCGTCGTGGGTGCTCGCACACATGCCGCCAGTCGAACTGCTTCCGTTCGGTCCCACCCATCGAGCACTTAGATGTCTCTCGGCGGTCGTGTTGGTCGCCGTGGTGGCGATTGGGATTCTTGGAGGTATGGCCATTCTTCCCGGTATCGACGCCGCCATCGGCGGCCTTTTTCTAGTTGCGCTCATTCTCGCGGTCGGTGGCGTGTTGTTCGTTAGAACATCAGAGTCACGGGCGAAGCGAGAAAGCCTGAGGCGGTACAAACAACGACACGCTGAGGTCAGCACCGCAGAACGAGCGGCCTCCAAGGCGGAGAGGGATCGGCGTGCTGTCGACCAACGCGAGAGGCAGGCCCTCGAAAAGATTGGCAAGCGGGCCAATGACGCTCATGCATCGGAACAGAAGGAGCTGCAGGGGGCGGAGACGAGGGTCGCCGTGCTCCTGTCGAAGCTCGGTGCGCAGGGGCAATCCCTTCAGTCGGCCGAATCCGCCGAAAAGGGGAACGCACTCCGAGCACTACAAGACCAGCACCTTGTGGCTCAGCTCAGTACCGCCTCCATTCGGTCGGCCACGATTTACGGTATTGGCCAGGCCCTGCGAAGTGCGCTCATAGCTAACGGAATCACGACTGCCGCTGACTTTACCGGGATTTCGTATGGCACTGGTTCCGAAGTGTTCATTAATTTGCGAAACGGGCGTCGAGTTCATCCGAGCGGCATCGGAGAGGTGAAGGCGGTCGCTCTAGAGACTTGGCGTCGCGAGGTTGAGGCGCGCGCTCGCAGGACGCAGCCCACTTCTTTGCCGCCTGCACAAGTACAGGCGATCAGACTCAAGTACGCGCAGCGACGACAGACGCTTGCCCAAGAGGAACACCGCGCGCGAGCAGAAGCCGCAAGTCAGCAGCACGAGATTCGGGAACGCTGGGCCACCATCCACGCGGCGCTCGGCGCGGAACTCTCCGGGACTCGTGACCGGTTTCCGCAGGAGCGGGCTCAGGCCGACGTGCACTTGAGTGAGGCGCGACGAGAAGCGCGGGACATGACATGGCAACAGGTGAGCGCGGAACGGGAGCTCGGTGCCTACCGCGAAGTGACTTACTGGAGGTACTGCATTTGCGTCGCTAGGGGCTGAATTCTGAACGAGGTGTGGGTCCCGTCGTCAGCTATGGAGCCCGGGTTGTTTCCACCACGGCTCACTTCGAGGGAGCGGAGTAGGTGGCGAAGGGCTTGCCAGAGGTCCGGGAGCGTTGGTTGACCGCTGCCCTGTAGTCAGGCCCGCGCCCTTGCGGCGATTGCATGGACCGCATAGCACTTGCAGGTTGTCAGCGACCGACGAACCTCCAAGGGCAATGGGGATAACGTGATCAAATTGAAGCTCAACGCCAGACCCACAACTGCGGCACCGCCCACCATCTCGAGCCCAGACGTACTGCTTCACGTCATCTGGAATCGCACCTCGGGACGACGGCTGAGGAGTTGCACCGACCGCCACGGTAGCTTGGGCGATTGCGATTCGTTGCTGTTCGCGCTGTTGGCGAGTGATTAAGAGCGCGTAGATCTCGCTCTTTGAGAGACCGTCGTTGTCTGAGTAGAAGCGACGCTGGAACCACCAATAACTGCGCTCTCCAACTCGTCCCACCGCGACGGGTGCACGTTCTGCCTCGGAGGCAAGCGCCTGGAACGCATCCTTGCCGATCTTTGCAACGCGATAGCTCTGTCTTCCGATCGTCAGTGTCATCCAGCCGCGTCCAGTGAAGAGGCCCGCCTGATGACTGACTTTGACATTCTCGACCCTTCGCAGCACCCTCCCAGCCTAAATCACCGCTCGCTGATGGGCCTGTTAGCAGGGACGCGCGCCTCATTCAGGCGGTGCCAATTCTCGAAAGCGTGGCCCTGGCACACCCCAGGAACGCGCCCGCGTCGTAGTGTCGGCGCGGACTCACTGGAGCGGTCGGTCCGATCAACAACCTCGTTGCTAGGGCGATCGCACCGCGTCTCAGACGGGTCTTGCCGGATCAGGGGCCAGCCGTGTCGACGACCGACGAGTAACCTCAAAGATCGTTTCGGCCGACGCTTCGTCCAATTCTTCGGGCCGTTGTTCGAGAAAGAGAACAGAGAGCTCCGCAAGCTGGTGGAACTACGAGTGCCTCCACTCAGAGCTCGACTACATCCCCCCAGTGGAGTTCGAGGATTGGGATCTCTACACCCTCGCGCTCGCACCGCCGTAGCCCCCAATTGGGCCCGCCGGTGATAGGTGCGCCGAGTACACTTCCATCGATGGTCGCCCGTCTCGCGTTCGAAACGCCTGAGGATCAAACAGTGAGCCGAATGTGGTCAAGCTTCGATGAAATCAACAAGTTGCTAGCTCTTCGCGATCTTGGGGTGCTCACCCACGACCAGTTCGAGCAGTTAAATTGAGCGAACGCGCGCCCGGTCCACCTGAATTTCCGGCGAATAAATGCAATCTGCACTCGGACGCGTCCCTTCTTGTCAGCGACGAGTGGGGCGCCAAAGCCGTATATCTTGCTTCCGAGATTGCAAATAGTTTGGCGACGCAAGAGGAGCTGTTCCACCTACTCATAACAGCTCCCTACGCTCTCACTGGGAGTAAACAGGTCGAAGATGGGTCAGCCCTTTGTGGTAGTCATGTTGACCTTCTGTACGCCGCAATTCAGCTCGCGAAATGTGCCTTCGAGCAAATCGCTATTGGGAATGACCTGCATGTAGGTGGCCTGTCATCCCCTACTGGGGTCTTGCAGCTGGTCGCTCAAACCATAGCTCTTTCCTATTCCACAATGATTGAGTCCGCTCTGTTCTTGTTAACTGGTGCCCTAATTCCTTCAGAGTGTGCGCCTCTCTGTCGAGCGGTATGTGAGCTCACGCGCGCACCAGTGCTCCAAATACGGCAGTTTAGTCTTGACCTAAGCAGATTGTCGGAGAGAACGGTGACCGCCTTGCAGGAACGGCGTGTTGAGAACCACCTGCTTTCACTTCCGCTGCAGTTCGATCCTAATGTGGCAAAGACGGTGCGCGATCTGTATGGGGCGGAGGTGGAGAGATTCATTTCGCGTGCAGGTCGTGGAGGAAAGGGAGCGTGAAGTAGGCACACGCAAAGACCGGCGTGAGAATACCCGTAGCACGCAGGATCACAAGAACCTGTTTGGTCTGCCATTTCGTGAGCCTACGTGTTTGTCGATTCTGCGACGCGATGCTTTCTAACGGACGGGCAAGACTTGTCTGACCATCGGCTACGGACAGGTCGCGAAGCTCCTCAATGTCGCGGGAACGTTCGCTGATCTACCTGATCAGTTCATGGGTGCCCGGTCAACCGTGAGGGGAACCCGTTTACTGACCTTCGTTCCAGGAACCGTCCCAATCCGACCGGAGTTTGGCGCGAGTTGGCGCTTGTCGAACCGCCACAAGCTCCTGACCTGCGCGAACTGTCCGTCGGATAGGGTTTCTGCGCTCAGATGTAGGGGCGAAACAATCCATCATCTGTGACTTACAACGTTGTAAGATGACTATGTGTTCGTAAAGCGGACGGTCAAGCATCGTGGCGAAACTGCGTACGAATACCTGGCGCTCGTCGAGGCCCTCCGCGTGGAGGGGAAGAACACCCACCGGACGCTGTTCCGCCTGGGCGAGGTGTCGGAGCTGCGCGAGTCCGGCCAGCTGGACCGCATCGTCAAAGCTCTCGCCACCTATGCGAAGGGGACCTACGTGGAGGCCGGCGAGATCGAGGGCCTCTCTTCGCCGAGCTTTGGTGCGGTCGCGGCCGCCTGGTCGTACTTTCGCCGGCTCGGGCTCGAGGAGCACTTCTCCTCGCTGGGCGACGGCCGTCGCTCACGGGTTCTTGGCGACACGGTCTTTACGATGCTGGCCAACTGGCTCACAGAGCCATCCTCCAAGCGCCGGACGATCACCGAGTGGCTCGCTTCGGTGGCGCTTCCCGCCGGCGTCATGTCCCCGAGCCTCGACCAGTGCTACCGGGCGATCGACGCCCTCGCCGAGCACAAGGAGGCCACCGAGGCGCATCTCTACTCAGAGCTGTGCAACCTCGCGAACTTGGATCTGCGCCTGGTCTGCTACGACCTCACCTCGAGCTACTTCGAGACGGTCCCCGTCGGGCGGAGGGCCTTTGCATCCCTCGCCTTCGGCTACAGCCGCGATCACCGAGGCGACCGGCCGCAGATCATGATCGGCCTCCTCGTCACCTCCGACGGCATCCCGATCGCCCATCACGTCTTTTCGGGCAACACGGCCGATGTCTCAACGCTGCCGGGCGTGATGGAGGACCTGAAGTCCCGCTTCGGCGTCGGTCGGATCGCCCTTGTCGCGGACCGGGGCCTCATCTCTGAGGACAACCTGGCCCTGGTCGCCGCCCACGGCTTCGACCACGTGCTGGCCACGCGCCTTCACCACGACGACGACGTCGCAGCCGTGCTCGAGCTGGCGAACGCGCCGAGCTCGTCGTGGGAAGCGGTCCCCGAGGCGCGCAGCTTCTGTGCCGATCTCACCCATGACTCCCGGCGCTTTGTCGTCGTCTTCTCGCCCGTGCGCTACTTCCGGGACCGGTATCGTCACCTCAGTTTGTGCGCCCGCATCGAGGACGGCCTCATCGCCATCGAGGAAAGAGTGCGGTCAGGAAGGCTCGCCGACCCGGCCAAGATCGGTGCCGCGGCCGACCGCGTCCTTCGCTCCTCGCCGGTTGGGCGCTGCTTTGTCACAACGATCCGGAAGGGCTTTTTCTCCTGGGACTTCGACGAAAAGGCGCGCAGATACGACGAGGAGCTCTTGTGCGGGCGCTTTGTCATCACGACGTCGCTGACGACTTCGGAGGCCCCTGCCGCACAGGTGCTGCGCTACTACAAGAGTTTGCAGTCAGTCGAACGTCGCTTCAGGGTGATGAAGGACTTCTTGTCGCTGCGGCCCATGTTCCACTGGACCGAGGCCCGGGTGCGCGGTCACGTGGCGCTCTGTGTGCTGGCGGCCACCATCGAGGCCGTCATGGCACAAGACCTCGTGAAAGCGAAGCTGACCGATCCCGACCTGCCGTTCCAGTCGATGACACCACGGCGGGCCCTTTCGGTGTTGAAAGAGGTCCGGTTACAGCACATCTCCGCCGGCGACAAGCACATCAAGATCGTGAACCGGCGCAATCCGCTCCAGGCCAAGGTGCTCCGGGCCCTCTCCGTCGACACCTCAACCTGGTCCAAGGCCGAAATCGCCTGACCAGGGCGTTCAGTTCACGCGTAGGGGGAACACGTCTCTTCTGTTGCCCCATCTACCTGGGACGACGCGAAAGTCGCGCCAAACTCCGGTCCGAGAACGCGAGCTCGATTCTCGTCGGTCTCTCGAAGCGGACAGGTGCCGTCAGGAGCGCAGAGCCGCAGGATTCTTGACGGGCCTATACGGCAGAGGCTAGGACCAAGTGGCGGTCGACGGATTGAAGGGAAACGTCGTACCGCCGTGCAAGTTGGACTGTCTTGGGATACTCGGTCTTATAGGCGACCACCAGTGATCGCACCTTCGAACTCTGTAGTTGGTATCCGCCGTCGATTTCGGCAAGGCTCCGGTACTTGACAGCCTGGTGGATTCCGACGCACACGTTCTCTTCGCCTTCGATCTCGATCTCGACAACAGTTCGGTCCGGTGCGTGGTTCTCAAACAGCACGTCCACGCGATCCCCTGTTCGGAAGCCGTACTCAACGGTCGATCGTGCGGTGGCGCTCAACCCGAACTCGACAGGGTGTGTAGCGACGTAGAGCTTCAGCCTGTTGTGGTCAGCCGACTCGCCACCCGGCCCGAAAACGCCGACGTGAAGGCCCCCAACGGCTACTTCGTCGATGGTCGCCGCATTATCGAGACGTATTACCCGGCTTGCTCGGGCGATGCTTCCCACTGGTTCATCGCCCCATCGGAAGTACCCGGTCTGCTCCGTCCCGTCGTCGACGAACACGCGCACGTCGGCTCGCCAGTCGCTGTGGTCGCGGTGCTGATTCCCTAGAGGGGCACCAAAGTCGAGCACCCAATCCCGCATCTGGAGGTAATCACAGATGAAGTAATGGTCCCTTCGCCGCCGAGTGTTGAGCCGAGGGACTGCGAACACGTACCAGTAGAAGGGCGACCCATGGATGGCCGGTGGGTCGAAGCTACCTGAGAACCACGCAAGGTTGATTCCCGGATGCCAACCGCTCCAGTGATGAATCACCCGCGCCGGCTTGCCATTGAGGAGGAACTTGCCCGGGTCTCTCGAATCCGGAGACGTGGCCTCGAGACGGACCGCTGATCGGGACAGGGTCAAGTCGGTTGAGATCAGCTCAACGACCATTGCCTTGGCTTCGTCCACTCGCATCGTGACGCCTCCCGAACGCTCGGCGGCCGAGTCCAACTATGAAGCAGACTCCGAATAGGGGTTCCACGGTGTGGCATCTTGCTCAACTAGGTCCTGCAAGCTGGGGGACACCGCAACACGAAGGATTTTAACCAACTGCGGCCGCGAAGCTGGTGTAGAGATCTGGTGGAAGTGGATGGTCGAGCTGCCAGACGAAGGCAATCGGGCGGTCGCCACTATGGCTCACATGGCGCGCTGCTCCGAGACACGAGAAGGCGCGCTCGTCGGACCGGAGCCGAGCGAACAGCACGATCTTGGAACCGACCGCCTCGTGATTGATGTAGCGCTGGCCCGTCTCGCTTTCGACCCAAGTCACTGACTGGCTTTCCCAGTGGATGAGATCCCGACTGACCGCGTAGTCGCGATAGCGCGTGGTGGGTGAGAAGCCGCCGCTGCTCTTGTCCAGAGTGAACGCGAACAAGTCCGCCTTCGATTCTTTCGCGTACCACACGCCAGTCTGCCACGTCGGAGGCCGTGCGCCATCGCCGACACCGAATGCTGCGAGGACCTCAAGTCGTGTGTAGCGAGCGTGGACTCGAAGAGGGACACCATCGAGGTCGAGGGGCGGGTGGACGTGATCAACTCGGCTTGGAAGCACATTCAGAAGCTCGACCAGTTCGGAACGCACCTGCGGGTGCTCCCACAACTGGTCGACCGCCTGTGTGAGCGCTGCGGAGGGGCTGAGAGTCGTAAGTGAACCAACGAGCATGCGCAGCCACCGCAGCGCACGTTCATCCAGTTCGCCAAGATCAGGGCGCTCGTCGGCTGCCACAAGAGAGCGATAGACAGCTATCCGCTCGTCGTCATCGACGTGACACAGTCGGCCGATGGCGCGCAACAACTTGGCCTCTTCGGGGCCGGGCACAACCGTAGGCAGTTGGGCGGCTCGGCGCATTTCGGTCCAGCTGTGGTTCCCGGCATAGATGTCTTCAAGATCCAGGTCGGTCTGTTCGAGATACTCGGCCAGGGAAACGTCGCCGAGCGATCGCAGCTCGCTGCACTTGTCCCGCCAGGTACTCGGGATAGCGTTGCGAACACTGTCCAGCACGATCCTTTGCGCAACCGGGTCGAGCTGAAGGTTGCAGCCAGCAGGTAGAAACGGAAAGTCATTTGTTATTTGATGCATGATGTCCGCGCGGGAGCCGCCGAGCAGCGCACGGAAGCGGCGGTCGTAGCGGAACTCACGTCGGTGCAGTCCGACGAAGTCGAGGACTGTGCACACGGTTTTGCCCTCGCTCTTGCGCAGACCTCGGCCGAGCTGTTGAAGGAAGAGCGTCGGACTCTCCGTAGGTCGGAGCAGAAGCAAGGTGTCAACGGTTGGGAGATCGACGCCCTCATTGAATAGATCGACGGCGAATACGATCTGTATCTTGCCGCGGGCGAGGTCGCGAAGCGCCTGGCTTCGCTCGTCGAGCGGCCTGCTGCCCGAGATGGCGACTGCATTGATTCCTGCGTGGCGGAATCTCTCGGCCATGAACTGAGCGTGCTTGACGCCGACGCAGAAGCCCAACGCCCGCATCGCGTGTGGATTCATGATCTTCTGGCGGACCTGCTCGAGCACGCGGTGAGCCCACACGTGGTCGCTAGTTA
>Ga0182013_10007885_pt1 | contig 11594 bp, 11 predicted proteins | sample 612S2MmetaG_FD_120487 | JGI IMG/M metagenome (GOLD analysis project Ga0182013, IMG submission 120487) | Permafrost microbial communities from Stordalen Mire, Sweden - 612S2M metaG | ecosystem: Environmental > Terrestrial > Soil > Wetlands > Permafrost | place: Sweden: Stordalen | collected...
CCCATAGTTTGACAATCCTCGAGGCCTGCCGTAGAAAGTTTCGCTCAGGTGATTCGCCTATCGGACAGTGCCTGGGTCGTGTCGACACAGGGTAGGATTTCGCCGTCGACGCCTCAGGGACGAGTTCATGCTCCAGCCACCTAGAAAAAATCGCACGTTCCTCGGCTGCGTCGGCGCGGGTCTCGCCTTGGTCGCAGCCAGTCTCGCCGGCTGCGGCTCCGGAAACGGAGCTGGAAGCGGCGGTGGCAGTGGAGGTACGGGTGGCGGCGCAGGCCAGCCCGTGACGTCGCTGTCCGCTCCGGTGCCGATGAATCTTTATGCGGTCGATGGTACGTCCAGCAATCCCGCCCGCCTGTTCATTTTCGTGACCGCGGTCGGCTCTAACACCGTCAAAATGCCGCTCGCCTTCGATACCGGCTCGGCCGGCATCACCTTGAATGCGCTCCCGATCTTTCCGAGTTCCATGGTCGGTTCGAGCGGCTTTATCTTCGCGGGCGGCGAGTCGTCAATCTCCTATAACGGCATCACTGTGACTCAGCTCCAGGGCACGCGCTCGTATGGCGGCCCCTCCGGTCACACCGAGATCGGCAACCTGGGCTTCGCCACGCTGACCTTTGGGGATGCGAAAGGTTTGATGACGACTCAAATGATGCCCGTCTTCCTGTACTACGCGATTCAGTCCAATGCCAATCCGCCGCAACCTGTGCCGGCTGAGACGCAAGACGGCTGGTTCGGTGTCAATGATGCCCCCAATTTGATCAAGCTCAGCTCGGGCACGTCGAATGCACCCGCGTGCACTCAGACGGTCACGGGGAGTTGCTGGGTGGGAAGTGTCTTCAAGTATCTTCAATTCGCCGCAGGAGTGGATGCCGGCTTCACCATGAGCCCGCTCAAGGTTCAGACCTGCGACATCTCCTCCGGGAACTGCGTGCCGTCAGGCGCGTTGACGGTCGGGCTCGATTCATCGTCAGCCTCCGGGTTCACCCTCACCGGCCTCCCCTGCCCGCCATCGGGCTATACCGGTCCGTCGCAAATCAACGGCTATCCCGTCTGCCAGGAATATGTCCCCGGCACGGCCATCACCATGAGCGGATCGTCGACCGAGACCTTCACGACCCCCGTGCTTTTCGATACGGGAACGCCGTACTTCGTTCTCAATGTCCCCGCTGCGGCGATGCTCCCCGCATCAATATCGTCATTTCAAACGACGACGCCAGGCGGCTTCGTTTATACCGCCGAGGCAGGCACGGATCTATTCGCCGTGCACGTGCAGCAAGCCTCGGGGACGACGTCAGGCAGCATCATGGGACTCGGCTACTTTCAGACCAACTCGCTGCTGACGGATTTCACAACGGGACTGCAGGGTTGGAAATGAACCGCGGCGCACGCGGATTCAAGAGCGACCTGCGCCGTGATGATATTGCTGGTCTCCTCCTGGTCCCAGGTCACGGTGCCCGACACGGCGAGCCCTCGTCTCTTACTGACTCAAGGCATAACGGCGGCAGTGCTGAAGGTATGCCGCTTCGTGCGTTGCGCTCAATTCAACCACGCTCGACCAAAGCCATGAGGGTGCGTCGAGTTTCGCAGATCGCGGAATCTTGAAAGACGCATTGAATGCTTTGCGCGTAGCCGCGTCCATTTGACGGGCGTGCGCCTTTCCAACGACCTCTGCGAGATAACGGGCGGAATTCACCGCCTCATCCCGCGACAGCTGGTCGAGTTCGAGCTTCAAATCCTGCGGCATGAGCTCGCGCAGTACCACGGACTGGCGGAGAAGTTTCGCGGCCATCATTCGATCGCCCAGGGCGGGAGATAGGTGCTTGGCGCCTTGCACTACCCGCTGCGCGTTGTCCTTGGGCATTTTTTCCGTGCGGCTCCGGGGTGCGGCGGCGGGATTCGCTTGCTTGATGTCGATCAAGCAGAATTCGTCCTCTTTGGATTTGCCGTTGCTGACATTGAGCAGTACGGCAAAACGCAGTTTGCCCAGGGAACTGCACCCCTTCATCCAATACGCCGCATCCAGCACTTCGAGTTTCGCGTCGTCACGCCGCGACTTCAGCAAGGTCACCAATTGGCGTACCTCTTCGCGCGCAAAGAGCTCCTCGATCGCCTTGTTCTCCCCCTTGGCCAGCGGCCAGAACCGCTCGCCCAACGGTATGCGCGGCTTGATGTCCTTGAGCCGTTCTTGCGCCAAATGCTTCCAGGTTCGCGATATAGCCTTGCGCATCACGATCTTGATGCTTTCCGGCTTGTCGCTTTCGATCAGGTCTTGCGCACGCCTGCCCGTCAAAGCTCGCTTGTAGCCGATCATCATCTGCTCGAGCATATGCGCCGTCGTGACGCCGGGGAGGTCCGAGCCGCGCGCGGCGGTCGCGAGCGACAGCGCCAATCGGATCAGGTCGTGATGCGGATTGCCGATCACTGTCTGATCGACATCGCGAATCTGCACGTGGATCTTTCCCTTGGCATCGGCAAGCGGACCCAAGTTGCCCGCGTGGCAGTCGCCGCAGATCCAGACTTCCGGTCCCTTCGGCACGGCGCGCGCGCTGCGTGCTTGCAGCCATTCGTAAAATTGCACCGTGCTGCCGCGCACATAGGCGTGCGCCGATCCCGCCATTTTGAGCGTGCGACGCTGTTCGAGCACTGCGGACCGGTTCGCCGGCGTCGGCAATCGGCGCTTTTTGGCCGTCATAGGAAGGATCGCAAAGCCGTCATGATAGGCAGCCGAAGATTGCAAGCACGCGTACGATTAACATTGAGTGAACGGCCTTGGATTGGCTTTATTGAGAGCATTATGGCCGCTGGGTGCGGTCTTCGCAGCAGCGTTGCGAATGCGCGCCAGCAATCGACGGCGCATGAGCCCACTCACCGGCCGGATCAGGCACCAATAAGGCAGAAATCGAAAATAGGAGCTTCGATCATTGCAATAAACGCGGGTCTCGGTACATAGCCACGTCCGGCCGTCTGCCGATGCTTCGACCGTGAAGTTGAGCACGAGCTTGGGCACGCCGGCGGTGCTCATCGCGTCAAATTCCTCCGGTCCCCGAAGGGGCACCAGGCCGTAATCGAAACGCCAAAATCTCCCTGCAAGTCCGAACGCAATTTCGAGGTCATCCTCGCGCCCAAGCAAGGTGAAATCGCCGATCCCAAAAGCGGCGCGTCTGCCCAGCGCATTCTTGCTGCCGAACCTCGAGAGAAATCGGCCCGGCAGTTCCCGCCAGGAGATCAAGCGCTTGACCCATGCATCGTCGATGGTCCCCGGTAAAGTGACCGCATCCAATAGATCGGCAGGGTGAGCCGTCACCAAGAGCCGATGCCTCTCGGCAAATTGGCAAACCGGAAGATGAGCCTGAATCAGCGTCATGGCGGAATGGCGAAGATCTTGACGAGCAGCGGCGTGTCGACGATCACGTGCGGTGCGATGACGTGATAGCTCAACGCGTGCACCCAAGCGTTGCCCGTGCGAAGTGTGAGCACGCCTTTCATCATCCCCGGTCCAAAATACTGCAACAGCACAAAAATCAGCGACAGCGCGATATGACGCGGCGAGTCAAACACGGACCATCCCTCGACGATATGCATCGCCGCATAGGTAAGGCCCCCAAGTAGTACGGCGCTGATCGCAGACCCGGTGAGCCTCAGATATCGAGGCAGCAGTATCGCGTAGATCAACACCATCGTCGGCAAGACCGTTCCGATGAAGTAAACCGCGCACGTGAGCAGCCCGCCGAGGACGGCCTGATGAGCGCTCAAGCGGAAAATATTGCTGTCGAAGACAGCCAATTCGAAGATGCTTTCGATGACCAAGACGACGATGATCACCAGGGTATCGTTTGGGCGGTCGGTCGAACGCAGATTGAGCTCATCGTTGCCATACCGGCGCCGAAAGTACAGATACGGCACGACCGCAAAGACGACGAAATTATAGAGCGACCAGATCGCGACCTCGCCCCGCGGCGGAGTCACGGTGCAGCCGAAAACGGAGCCGGCAAGATGAAAACTAAAGGGCTGGTAGCCTAATGCTCGGGCGCCGAACCATCCGCCTATCTGCCCGAGCGCAGCGTATCCCAGAATGAGAAGGGTCTCGCGCCAGGCAACCGCGGTGTCGGGTGCGCGTTTGGCCATGTCGGGAACGGTGCGCGCACGGGTCAAAAAGAAAACCAGCACCACCAGGACGAAGATCTCCATCAGTCCGATCGTCGGTCCCGCCATTTGCAAACCGAACGGCAACGAAGCGACGGCCGGCCGGTCGAACGGCAATGATCCGCGCGCCAGCAGCAGGACGAGCAGGTACCCGCCGATCCAAAGAACCGCGGTCAGCTGGACGCCGCGATGAGTCACGATCGAGCCGACCATGGGACGCAACCGCAGGGGCGGCTCAGCGGGCGGCATGGCAACTTTGGTGGTCGATGGCATCGGGTAAAGCTTGTTTCAGCGAGTATGAGCCCGCACCGAGTGGTTCACATGCATTTCGTGACCCTCGGCCTGCCCGCCCGGCCGGAGGCGGCCCGGCGGGGCCGGTTGCAATGCGCGGCGGTCATCGGGCCCGTGCGTGTTTTACGGCCGGAACGAGTGATCGACATTGGTCCGTTACGTACGGCGCATGACTCGATCGACGTGAGTCCCGCGGGCTTGCATTTGGGTGCGTTCGCCAAAATGTCCGGCGCTGCGGAACATCCGGGAGTATTCGAGCGGTATCCTGTGATCGCGCAAAGTCTACAGCTCGCCGCGAGCGCGCAATCGCGAGCGCGCAATTGTGCAATATGGCAACGCTGGGTGGTAACGTACTGCAGAAAACTCGGTGCACTCTATCTGGTTCCAGTCAACGCCGACATCCCGTCGATCGATGTGATCATCATGCCGGAGCAGGATGATCGCGTGAACCCGCTTGGCGTCAAAGGCATCGGAGAGATCGGCATTGTCGGCATGAACCCCGCCGTGGCGAATGCTGTTTTCCATGCCACCGGAAAGCGCGTGCGCGAGCTGCCTATCAGAGCCGAAAAACTTCTTTAGCCGCGTCGAGCGGTTCGTTTCAGCGCGGCGGCTGCCTACGGCTGCCCCTGCCCTCCACCGGCGCCGTAGATATTGCCCGTGGTGAAGCTCGCATCGCTCGCCGCCAGTTGCACATAAATCGAGGCCAATTCGGCGGGCTGTCCGGGACGGCCCAAAACGGTCGTGTTCCCGAAATGTTCGTATTTTTGCACCGACGCACCGCCGCTGATTTGCAGCGGGGTCCAAATCGGACCCGGTGCGACGCCATTCACGCGAATGCCCCTGCCACCCAGCTGTTTAGCGAGTGACTTGACGTAGTTCATCGTCGCTGCCTTGGTCTGCGCATAGTCGTAGAGGTCGGGCGAGGGATCATAAGCCTGCTCGGATGTCGTGCCGATGATGCAAGAACCCTCGCTCAAATGCGGCAGAGCCGCCTTGATGATGTAGAAAGGAGCATAAATGTTGGTCTTTATCGTCGCGTCGAAATCTTCGTCGCTGATGTCGAGAATTGATGGTTTGGATTGTTGCCGTCCGGCATTGCAGACCACGATGTCGAGACCTCCAAGCTTTTGAACCGCTTCGGCGACCAGTCGTTGGCAAAAGGCTCTATCACGGAGATCCCCCGGGATCGGGAACCCCTGTCGTCCGGCCTCTTTGATGAGCTGTATGACTTCGCGTGCGTCCGGCTCCTCGGCAGGCAGGTAGTTGATTGCGACGTCGGCACCTTCGCGCGCGTAGGCAATTGCCGCGGCGCGGCCCATGCCTGAATCACCGCCGGTGATCAGCGCTTTGCGGCCCGCAAGACGGCCCGAGCCGCGGTAGCTCGTTTCACCATGATCCGGCCTGGGGTTCATCTTTCCGGCAAGTCCCGGCCACGGCTGCGTCTGTTCCTGGAAAGGAGGCTTCGGGTATTTCGATCGCGGGTCATCCTTGGCAAGCAGGGGCCGGGAATTTTCTGCCTGCGCGCCCGTCTGGGCAAGCGCAGGGCCCGTCGCGGTCGTCGCCAGGCCCATACCGACCAAGCCAACCGCTTGGCGCCGTGAAACCACCTTATTGGATTCATCCATTGCCGACTCCGTTCATTGTGTGTTGGTTGAATCTACCAGCCGCCTTTATGAACGCTACCGGCAAGAAGCTTCGATCGGCTGTCGGCCGATGATTACGCACGCCGATATCGGTGGCGTGAATGTACCTTGAGCTTGCTCAACCAAGTTCAGGCGCGCTTGCGACTTTTGGCGGCCTTTTTCGGCGCGACCCGCCGCGCCGCCGCCCCGCTCTTCTTGCCCAGACTGGCTTTCAAAGCCTCCATGAGATCGATCACTTGTGCCTTGGGCCTCTGCTCAGACTCAGGCATCTCCGAGTCCAGCGAATGCGTTTCCTTTCTCTTGATTTTTTCTTGTACCCTTCGTTTCAGGTCTGCTCGGTAGGTATCTTTGAATCTTGCCGGGCTGAATTTTCCTTCCATGCTATTAACCAGGCTCTTGGCCATCGACAGTTCGGCGGACGTAACCTTGCCGTCGGTCTCGACGTCAATGGCTGCCAGCACTTCGTCGGAAAAGCGCAGCGTCTGCAGTACCAGCACTTGGCCCCGTGGCGCGACGATGCAAAGGTGCTCGCGTTGGTGCATCACGAACGTCGCCACGGCGACTTTGCCCGTGGCCTCGAGCGCTTGCCGCAGCAATGAATACACCTTGCCGGCGCCTTTTGACGGCGCGAGGTAGTAAGGTTTGTCGTAGTAAATCGTCGGAATCTCGCCCGCATCACAAAAAGTGTCGATCGCAATCGTCTCGGAGGCTTTGACGTTGGCATGCTTGAAGTCGGCATCGGTCAGCGCGACGAAATCGCCTTTCTTGTATTCATAGCCTTTGACGACGTGATTCCAGTCGACTTCCTTACCCGTACGCTTATTGATCCGGGTGTACCCGACCGGCGCGAAATCGCGGCTGTCCAGCATATGAAGGGGTAGGGTGTTTTCCCGCGCGGCCGTATGCAGCTCGACGGGCACATAAACCAGGCCGAAAGAAATGGCACCACGCCACAGAGCTCGGGGCATCTGATATTTCCTTTTAACTGTGCGGGCTGAGTCGAGCCAGGAGTGTAAGTCATCCGCGGCAGCAACTCCGCCCACGTACATTTAAGGTTGTTCTACCGGCCCGGCGGGGTCGGAGGTATCGCAGGCACCGGGGTTCCTGGACTCCCCGGGCTTCCGGGCGTGCCCGGTGTACCCGGTGTACCCGGTGTACCCGGCGAACCTGGACTTCCTGGTACAACCGGTGAACCTGGCGTTCCAGGCTTGCCCGGCATTCCGGGCGATCCGGGGGTTCCAGGAGTTCCCGGCGCTTGAGCAATCGCGCCATTGGCCGCGATCAGTGCAAACGCAGCGATAGCCGCGGTAAACATCTTATTCACGTCTGATCTCCTAAATGACCAATTCCAGCAATGACTCAGTTCAGTTTAATGAATCGGAACATTCGCGCTGTCGGCACTCATTGACGTCCGTTGTAGGCGGCGGCCTCGCAACGCCGTGTGCGTAGCAACGCATTGGATGGCGACTGCGCGTTATTCCTACATCTCATCGCGGCCGGGAGGCCCGTCCAAGGAGCAGTCAAGGAGGATTAACTCGGCTTCGAGCGAACATTAGTTTGGACAACTTAGGAGAGCCCATTATGACCACGACCAGTGACACAGCGAGCAATGTAATATCATCGGACAAAGTAGAAGGAACTGCTGTCTATAATGCCGCGGGCGATAAACTCGGATCGATCGACGATCTGATGATCGATAAGATTTCGGGCCAGGTACAGTACGCGGTCCTCGAGTTTGGCGGTTTTCTCGGGATGGGTACCGATCGATATCCAATCCCCTGGCGGGTTTTAAAGTATTCCACGGACAAAGGCGGTTACGTGGCTCCTCTCGACAAGACCAAGCTCGAGACGGCGCCGAAGTATCGCGAAGACAGCGAGCCCACCTACGACAAGGATTACGGAAGCCGCATTAACAACTATTACGTCAATTATTGAGGGTTGGAATAGCAGGCACCCATTTATTTGGGTGCCTCAATTCCAGGCAATAATCCATCGAGGGTCGCCTGGCCGCCGTCCGCCAACGCGCTGCCTCCTCGTCAGATTGCAGGATCTCCTACAGCGTAAGCCGAAGAATGCGAATTGTTTGAAGGGATAACCGCCTCGATGATCAGACCTCAAGAAATATGGAGTGCGCGAGATGAGTTCACATCAATCGATCGCCGAACGGGCATACCATTTGTGGAGTGCGCGCGGACGACCCCATGGCTCGGAGAAAGAGGATTGGCTGGAGGCGGAACGCCAGTTGGCTTCAGCAAAACAGGCAGGTGGAAATGGCGAAGGGCAAGATGCGGCTTTGGACGCATCGCTAAAGGAAACCTTTCCGGCGAGCGACCCTGCTGCCAGCCGGCTACCGGACGTGCCGCCATCCAACGCCGCAGACAAATGGAAGGCCGCGGGCAAAAAGCCACGGAAGGACGCCGAATCCTCTTCAAAGGCCAACGCTTCCAGTGCCGCGCGCAAGGCTGCTGCTTCCCACGAGGTCAGCAACCCGCCGGTGGATGAGACCGACGATGGGCCGGCGACGGCCCCGGGCGATAACGGCGAAGGATGAGATAAATCTGCGGAACCCGCGCGTGGCTGCGCCCGACATTTTCGATGCCATCATCATCGGCGGGGGTCCCGCGGGATTGACCGCCGCCGCCTATCTCGGCCGCTTTCGCCGGCGGTGCCTGGTCCTCGAAACCGGGGATTCCCGCGCGCGCTGGATCCCCACGGCCGAAGGGGCCATCGCGGCGACCGACATACACAATAAACTTCGCGGTTTATTGGGTCACTGAGTCCCGCGATTGTGCGACGCGGGGCCGCAAAATAATTCATGAACCCGGGGGACCTCCATGTTTAACCGAACTCGCGCCGCGGCTGCCCACCCTCTCTCATTTATTGCGTTCGCAGGTGCGGCGTTGATCGGCACCGCCCTGACATGCACGCCGGCCCTGGCAGCCTACGAGGTGGTGGCCGTTACGAACGGCGGGACCATAGATGGCGTCGTCTCTCTGTCCGGAGCTGTGCCTACCGAGGCGCCGATCAAGGTCACCAAAAATCAGGATTACTGTGGGCAGACCATCCCGGATCGCGCTTACACCGTCGACGCGGGCGGCGGCCTGGCCAATGTGATCGCCGAGACGGCGGGGGCTCACCTGGTGCTCACGAAGCCCTTTGAGTCGGATGACCTGATACAGGCGATTGAAAAGGTGCTGGGGGTCGGTCACGCTTGAGGCCGCCGGGTAATCGCTCCCCTGGAAAACCTCGGCGTCCGACCCATCGAAAGCACCTGTTCAGAAGCGGAAATTGATCTCGGTCCCGAAGGTCCGCGGCTGATTGGTCGATACCCGCACCAGCTGCGGAACGTTGAACTGGAACTGCGTGTTGTTGGTCGTGTTCCAGACCACCTTGTTGGTCAGGTTGTCGACGAACAGCGTGGCGTCCCACTTCCCGCCCGCGAGTCCGATGCGCGCGTTGGAAAGGCTGTAGGACGGCAAAGGAATCCCGAACGCATAGGCCTGGTCGAAGGACGGGCCCACATAGACATCCGCGACCCGCGCGTTCAGCTGATAAGCGCCGACCTTCGTCGAGTAGATCAGCGCCAGACTCGCCGCGTCCTTCGGAACATTGAGGATTGGGATGCCGCTGCAGTTGCTGATGCTCGGGCAGCCCGAAATCCCGCCCGCGACCGGGTTGGTGAGCACCGCGGCGACGAACTGCGATGTCGGATGGTTTATTTTCGCGTCGGTGTAGCTGGCGTTGGCCGCCACCGACCAATCCGCGGACAGCTTGGCGTTGATTTCTATTTCCGGACCGAACGTGCGGCCGTCGCCGGCATTCGCCTCGAAGGTATAGCCGCATGGCAGCGCGACGGTCTCCTGCACGCCGCTCCACTTGATGTAGTAGAAATCGCTGTTGATGGTCAGCCAGTTGTCGAACACCTTGGCCTTCTCGCCGATTTCGTAATTCCACACGGAGTCCGGCTGGTAGGGCGGCGTCTGGCCCCCGCCGCAAAAACTCGGGAAATTCGGACCAGCGGGGCCGCCCGGCCTGAACCCTCTGGAGGCCGAGATGTAAGCCGTCAGATCGGCATTCGGAGCGTATGACAGGTCGAAGCGCGGATTGAAGCCGCTGTCGGAGATCTCGAATGTCTGCACCGGTCCCGGCGCCGAGAAGAATCCGCTGTTCACATTGGTCGAGGCGCTCTGATAACGATACCAGCGCAATCCGGCCTCGAACTTCCAGTTGTCGGTGATCTTGTAGGATGCATCCGCGAAGGCCGCGTATTGCCGAACGCGATAGTTGAGGTCGCCCTCATAGATGACGCCGTCCGGTTCGAGCGCGAGCAGCGCCGCCCCCTGCGTATTGCCGAACTCGTCCCAATCGGAGGTGTTGTCGCTGTAAAAGAGCCCGCCTACCCAGTGAAGCGCGCCGTCCTCTTTCGAGCTCAAGCGCAGCTCCTGGCTGAACTGCCGGGTGATGTCGATCTCGGAATAAGGAACGGCGAAATACGGGTAGATCTCGGAGAACCAGCTCACCGATTCCGAGGCGTCCTGGGTTTGAGCTTCGTGGCGCTGAAAGTATCCCGTGCTGCTGGTCAGATCGGCGAAGCCAAGGTTTTGGGTGGCGGTCACGCTATATACGTGCACCCAGTCGCGAATCGGTTCCGCGACATTGGCGGCCGCGTAATGCGACAAGTACGCTGAGCCCGGAGGATTGTCGAATTCATCGTATCCGCCCATGGACATATGCTGATAGAGCGCCGTGGCGACGACGGAAAAATCTTCGTTGGGCTTGAATAAAAGGCCGACCCGCAGGCTATCCAGGTTTTCGGTGTTGACGTCGTGCACCACCGTTTGCACGGGCGCCGCCAGCACGTTGCCGCGGCCGTAGGCCGGCAGGGCGCTGAACGGTACATCCTGGGGAAATGGGTTCAATACCACGCGGTCGATCCAGCCGCTGCGATAGCTGTCGCTGCCGACCACCCGCAGCGCCAGCGTCTCGGCGATCGGCAGATTGAGCATGAAACTGCCGCCGCCGTTGCCGCTGCCGCCCTCGGTGTCCGACAGCGTCCCTTGAACGGAGCCTTCGAAGGTATCGAGCTTGGGTTGATTGGTGATCACGCGCACCGTGCCGCCCATGGATCCCGAACCGTAGAGGGTGCCCTGCGGGCCGCGCAGCAGTTCGATGCGGTCGATGTCGTAGAGGTTCGGGTCGATCACGACCTTGCCGGTTTGGGATGTCGCCGGCGGCGTGAGCGGTACATCATCCAGATAGAAGCCCACGGTGGGTGCGGAGCCGCCGCTCGAGGCGAGCCCGCGCGCCTCGTACTCGGTCTGCCCCGGGCCCGCCGTCCGCATGGACAACCCCGGAATCTCGTGGGCGAGTGCCTCGACGCTGGTGATACCCGCGGCATCGAGCTGCGCTCCGGTCACCGCGGAGAGGCTGATCGGCGTGTTCTGCACCGTCGATGCGAAACGTTGCGCCGTGACCACGACCTCGGCGAGCCCGGTGTCATCGGCATCGACGGCCGCG
>Ga0182013_10007886_pt1 | contig 11593 bp, 12 predicted proteins | sample 612S2MmetaG_FD_120487 | JGI IMG/M metagenome (GOLD analysis project Ga0182013, IMG submission 120487) | Permafrost microbial communities from Stordalen Mire, Sweden - 612S2M metaG | ecosystem: Environmental > Terrestrial > Soil > Wetlands > Permafrost | place: Sweden: Stordalen | collected...
GCGATTTTGGCGGTGACGGATGGAACGAACAAGAAGGGCAAATTCAGTGCCGACGCGCTGGCGCGCATGGCGCAGAATGACCAGGTCACGATTCTGGGTCTCGATCCGGCGCTCACAACCGGCGTCTATCGCCGTGGCCGCCCCGGAGACAGCGCGGAAGAGTTTGGCGAGGTGTGCGGGGAGAGCGGCGGGTTGTGGCTGGGGCTCTACGACAAGACGGTGGCCGAGCGGCTGAGTTGGTTCACGCAGATTCTTCGCGATCGATACGTTGTGGAATTTCCACGGCCTCCGAATTTAAAACCGGGAAACACTGAAATGACCATCAAGATCGAGGGCATGGAGGCATTTATCCGGCCGGCGGGCGACCTGGTGCCAGTGACCGAGTGAAGGGACGCATGGGACATGACTGGCGCTCGGGGCGCGGCCTATGATTGAATCGAGAGTGTAAGCAGGCGGGCCCGGAGGCCGGAAAGAGGCCTGCTGAACGAACTGGAGACGAACGACGATGGCGAATTCCCTTCTTCCCCCTGAAGAGCGCAACCTGACCCCCGACCAGGTGGAGGCGCTGGACAAGCGCCGCGACCTGGGGCACACATTTCTGGTAATTGCAGGGCAGTTTGCGGTGATTGCGACGGTGCTGCTGCTTTGGGTAGGGCAGGACCTGAGCTACTCGCCGGGGTGGGCGCACCCGATGGCTTACTACTTCTTTATCGCGGTGGCGATTATCGTGGTCTTCGGGATCACGGGGATTGCGCTGCGTAGAGGAACGCCGCGCATCGACTAGGGCAGGCTTTCCCTCAGGGGCTAAAGCCCCCATCCCTTTTGATGCTTGCGGCACGACTGAAGTCGTGCCCTGACACGTATCGTGGCTCTGGCAGATTTCTTCCGAGGACGAGAGAGCCTTTTTCTTTGCTGACCGTTGCTCATCTGGCTGATGCCTGGGCCTTCGTTTAGTCAGTGCGGGCCTTGATGGCCGTGGCACTCTTCGCTTCGCACATGTGAGCAAAACGGTATAGCCTTGAAGATGCCGATGGCTGCTGCTTCCCTTCCCGGTACTACGACCGCGCGCCCTGAACCAAGGCTGACCGACAGCCATGGACGGGTGATCCACGACCTGCGCGTCTCCATCACCGACCGGTGCAACTACAAATGCGTCTACTGCCGGACCGGCGAGGTCGGGGCCCAGTATCCCGAGTTGGGGATTGACGAGTACCTGCGCCTGATCAAGGTGTTTGTAGGGCTGGGGATTACCAAGGTCCGGCTTACGGGCGGTGAACCGCTGCTGCGGCGCGGGCTGCTGGAACTGGTGAGCGAACTGCACAGCTGGCGTACGCTGTGGGGCGAACCACTGGACCTGGCGCTGACAACCAATGGACACATGCTGGATGGACTGGCCGCGCCACTAAAGGCCGCGGGGCTGGACCGGGTAACGGTAAGCATGGACGCGGTGGAGGCCGGGACCTTTGAGCGGATCACGCGCATTCCTGGAAGCTTTGAGACAGTATTGAAGGGCGTGCGCGCGGCAAAGGCCGCGGAGTTGACGCCGCTGAAGATCAATTGCGTGCTGCTGCGCGGGTTTAACGACGATCAGATCGAGGGCTTTGCTCGGTTTGCGCGCGAAGAAGGCGTGGTGGTGCGGTTTATCGAGTTTATGCCGCTGGAAGAGGGCCGGTTATGGTCGCCCGACATTGTGGTACCGCTGAAAGAGATTGTGGAACGGATTGGACGGGTGCTGCCGCTGGTTGAGATGCCGCCGCGCGAAGCGAGCGAAACGGCGCGACGGTATACGTTCAGCGATGGTGTGGGCGAGATAGGGATTATCGCTCCGGTGAGCCAGGCTTTTTGCGGGGCGTGCAGCCGGGTGCGGCTGACCTCGGACGGCAAGATCAGGACATGCCTTTTCTCGCAGGTGGAGCACGACCTCTATGGGCGATTGAGGGCCGGGGCGGACGAAGAGGAACTGCGCTCCTATATCCTGCGTACCATCGAGGGAAAGGAAGCGCGTCATCACATCGGGGAGCCGGAGTTTCTGAAGCCTTCGCGGTCGATGGTGCATATCGGGGGATAAGGGGAAGTCCTGCGGCCGGCGCGAGAATTCTGGCGCGTCCGGGTTTGCAGGGATAGAATCGTGCGGTCTGTCTTTTTTGGCAGAATGTTTCGTAGACATCCCCGGTGGGTCCATCAATGACAAACGAGACTGAAGAGCGCATCCCGCTCGCCGATCTGCTCGTATTTCACCAACTGGCGCGCTCGCTTACGTCGAGCTTTGACCTCGATACGATTCTGCGCACCATTCTTGAGCACATGGAACGGCTAATGGAGGCGGAGCTGTGGACTCTGCTGATGCTGGACGAGGGAAAGCAGGAACTCTATTACGCAATTGCGGCGGGCGGAGAGCAGGAAGCGCTGAAGGACCTGCGCGTGAAGGTGGGCGAGGGCGTCGCGGGCTGGGTGGTGGAGCACGGAGAGACGCTGATTGTTCCCGAGGCGGTTCACGATCCACGTGTGATGGAAGCCGGGAGTGCCAAGCCTCGCAATGTGCGCTCAGTGATTGCATTGCCGCTGAGGGGACGCAAGGGTACACAGGGCGCGATTGAGATTTACAACCCGCGCGCGGACCAGATGACGGATTACACGATTGCCTTTCTGCACATACTGGCCGACCATGCTGCAATCGCAATTGAGAATGCGCGTGATGTGGCGCGCATCCAGCAGTTGACGATCACGGACGATACGACGGGGCTCTACAACGTGCGGCATCTCTATGAGGTGCTGGGGCACGAGCTGAGCCGCAGCCACCGTTTGAAGTTGCCACTGAGCCTGGCGTTTCTGGACCTGGACCGATTCAAGACAGTGAACGATGTACATGGGCACCTTGTGGGCAGCGAACTGCTGGCCTGCACGGGCAAGCGGCTGCAGGAACTGGCCGGCAAACAGGACCGGTGCTTCCGCTACGGGGGCGACGAGTTTGCAATCCTGATGCCGGAGACCCGGGCCGAAGCGGCTCTGGCCCGAGCCAAAGAGCTGCTCGGCGCACTGATGGAAACAACATTCAAGATGAAGAACGGACTTGGATTGACGGTGCGGGCAAGCGTGGGACTGGCGACGGCGCCAGAGGATGGCGCAACGGTGCATGGGATTATCGGTACCGCGGATTCGCGCATGTACATGGTAAAGAACAGTGGGCGGGGGAAGGTTTGGGGGGCGTAGAGGCAGTGGTTAGTGATTAGTGGTTAGTGGTTAGTAGCCGAGGTGTTTGTCGACGACGTTCTCGAGGGGCTGGCCGGCGGTGAAGCGGGTGTATTGCTGAAGGAAAAAGTCCATTGCGTGCTTGAGCCAGGTTTTGGTTTGGTCGGCGCAGTGAGGCGAGACGAGGACATTCTCGAATTTGTAGATGGGGTCGCCGTCGGGAATGGGCTCCTGCTCAAAGACATCGAGGCCAGCTCCTCTTATTCTTCCATCAGTGAGCGCGCGCACCATGGCTGCCTGGTCGATAACCGGACCGCGGCCGATGTTGATGATGACCGCTGAGGGCTTCATGGCTGCGAAGGCGGCTTCGTCGATCATGTGATGGGTCTCTGGGGTGAGGGGCGCGGAAACCACGACATAGTCGCACTGGGCCAGCATCGCGGCGAGGTCGCCGGGCATGAAGAATTGCGCTATGAAGGGGTCGGCTGACGCAGGAGCGTGGCGTTTGAGCGCGAGGACACGCATTCCCATGGCGTGCGCGCGGCTGGCGACGGCGCGGCCAATGTCGCCGTAGCCCACGATGCCAACGGTCTGTCCGGCGATCTCATCCACAAGGAACTGCTCCCAGCGACCCGCCTTCTGGTTGCGGAGCATGCGGGGAAAATCCTTGGCGAAATAGAGAATGGCAGCGAGAGCAAACTCGCCAAGAGCCTGCGAGAACACTCCGGTACCGTTGGTAAGCGGGACCGAACTTTGGACGAGCTCGGGAAACAGGGAATTATCGAGGCCCGCAGCGCGGGAGTGAACCCAGCGTACGCCAGGACAGGCGAGAAAGGCTGAGCGGAAAAGATCGCGCGGGACACCCCAATTGAGGATGACCTCAGCGCGCTTGGCGTCGCTGGTGAGATCGGCCAGGGAATTGACGCGGAGGTGGGGCACACGGTCGAGCATGCGGAGTTCCGGGGCATCAGCGTCGGAAAGGGCGTCGGAGAGAACAAGGACCAGCGGCTGTTTGCTCATGAGGACCAAGGTTAGATGTCGAGATTCTTTACGTCGAGCGCGTTGTCTTCAATGAATTTTCTGCGCGCTTCAACATCTTCGCCCATGAGGGTGGTGAAGATGGCGTCGGTTTCGGCGAGATCTTCAAGCTTGACGCGAAGCAGGGTGCGGCGCTCGGGGTCCATGGTGGTCTCCCAGAGTTGCGTGGAGGTCATTTCGCCCAGGCCCTTGTAGCGCTGGACCTGGTAGTCCTTCTTGCCCTGTTCGACGATGTAGGTGAAGAGCTCGCGGGCAGTGGCTTTTTCGACCGGATCGCGGGGAATGCGCGCGGTGCGGCGAGGCTGCTTGGCGTCGGCCGGGGCTTCGCCTTCGACGGCTTCTTCAGGCTCTTCCGCTGCTTCGGCGGCGGCGCCCTTGGTAGCGAATTCAATCAGGAAGGGCGGTTCGAGGAACTCCTTGATGAGGGTGTACTTGGCCATCATCTGGCGAAATTCCGGGCTGGATGCGAGATTCCAATCGATGCAACGCGTGGCGCCCTGTGCGTCGGTGAAGCAGACGGACCAGGTGTGGTGCTCTTCATCCTCGACCGGATCTGCGACCTTGAACTGGAATTCATCGGCCTGCTCCGTGAGTTGCGCGTGGAGCGCTGCGAGCTTCGCGGGGACTTCGCTCTCGGCCTTGGAGGCGAAATCAGCGCGGTGGGTAAGGTCGGCGCGGGCAAGCAGCTCCGTCAGTTTTTCGTTGCGGATGCGCTTGTCGACCTTTTCGACGAAGCCGAGGTACTCGTTGAGCGTGGACATGAAGCGGGTGAGGTCGGCGCCTTCGATGCGGCTGGCTGCTTCGCCATGGCGCACCACCATGCCTTCCGATGCGCGCTTGACCATTACCTTAACGAATTCGCGGTCGTCTTTGATGTACTGCTCGAAGCGGCCCTTCTTGATTTTGTAGAGCGGGGGCTGTGCGATGTAGATGTTGTCGCGCTTGATCAACTCCGTCATGTGACGGAAGAAGAAGGTGAGCAGCAGGGTGCGGATATGCGAACCGTCGACGTCGGCGTCGGTCATGAGGATGATTTTGCCGTAGCGGATCTTGGTGGCGTCGAAGTCGTCTTTGCCAATGCCGCAACCGAGCGCGGTGATCATGGCGCGGATTTCTTCGTGGCCCAGCATCTTGTCGTAGCGGGCCTTCTCGACGTTGAGGATTTTACCCTTGAGGGGCAGGATGGCCTGGAAGCGGCGGTCGCGGCCCTGCTTGGCGGTGCCGCCGGCGCTTTCGCCCTCGACAAGATAGAGTTCGCAGCGGTCGGGATTGCGCTCAGAGCAGTCGGCGAGTTTGCCGGGCAGGCCGCCACCGTCGAGTGCGCCCTTGCGGCGGGTAAGATCGCGCGCTTTGCGGGCAGCCTCGCGGGCGCGCGCAGCTTCAATTGCCTTGTTGATGATGCGCTTGGCGATGGGAGGATTCTGCTCGAGAAATCCGCCGAGGCGCTCATTGACGAAGGCCTGCACGGTGCCGGCGATGTCTGAGTTGAGCTTGCCCTTGGTTTGTCCTTCAAACTGCGGCTGCGGCAACTTGACGCTGATGACAGCGACCAAGCCTTCGCGGACGTCGTCGCCGCTGAGGTTCTCTTTGAGGTCTTTGAAGAGGCCGAGCTGCTGGCCAATGGCGTTGATGGTGCGCGTGAGCGAGGTGCGGAATCCGGATAGATGCGTGCCGCCGTCCACGGTGTTGATGTTGTTGGCGAAGCTGAACACAGTGTCGGAGTAGCTGTCGTTGTATTGGAGGGCGATGTCCATCTCAACGCCGTCGCGCGAGGCTTCCATGACGATTGGCTTGTCGTGGAGCACGGTTTTGCCGCGGTTGAGATGCTTGACGAACTCGGCGATGCCGCCGGCGTACTTGAACTCGGCGCGGCGGGCTTCGCCGGTTTTGGCGTCGGCGGTGCGCTCATCGGTGAGCGTGATTTCGAGGCCCTTGTTGAGGAAGGCCATCTCGCGGAGTCGCTGAGCCAGGGTGTCGTAGCTGAACTCGGTGGCCGTGAAGATGGATTTGTCGGGTAGAAAGTGAACCTTGGTGCCACGGCGCTTGGTGTTTCCGGTTTGCAGCAGCTTGGAAGTGGGAGCGCCCTTTGAGTAACTCTGCTCGTAGGTATGGCTCTGTTCGCCGGGCTTAGCGGGGCGCCAGATTTCGACCTCGAACTCCTCGCTCAGGGCGTTGACGCAGGAAACACCGACACCGTGTAGACCGCCGGAAACCTTGTAAGTCGAGGCGTCAAATTTTCCTCCGGCATGGAGTTTGGTTAGAACGACCTGCGCCGCGGGCATCGTTTCGCCGTTACCGACGTCCATCATGTCAACGGGAATGCCGCGGCCGTCGTCGACGACGGTGACGGAGTTGTCAACGTGGATGATGACATCGATTTTCTTTGCATAGCCGGCGAGGGCTTCGTCGACCGAGTTGTCGACTACTTCGTAGACAAGGTGATGGAGCCCCAGGTCGCCGGTTGAGCCAATGTACATGGCGGGGCGTAGCCGGACCGCCTCGAGGCCTTCGAGGATTCTGATGTTTTCGCCGGTGTAATTGCCGTTGTCACCGGTATCGCCGTCAGAGCCCGGGAGAGGCTGTTCATCAGGTGCATCGATTGCCATTGTCTTAGTCGCCATAGGTTTCCATTTGCGGTACTTATGCTTCGTTTTCTGGGCCGCCAGCCCCGTTTGGGAGGGGCGGCATCGGAGCCCGAATCCGGCTGGAAAATGTGGGGGTTAACCGTGGGAAAAGCCAGGCATTTCAGGCCCTTCTGTCTGGCTCTATTTTAGCATGCGGGAGGGTTGAAAAAGGGGGCCATAAAGGGACGCTGGAGGGCATTTGAGGATGTGGTTTGGACTGCCGATTAGTGACCTTAGTAATCATCGCGATTACTATCTATGTATATATATGAAAAAAGTAGACTTATTCTAAATATTAGGCTACTGTTCCTTTGTACACGGAACTCCGTTTCGTGTAAATTCTCCTCCAGAAAGGTTCACAACTTATGAAACTTGCCGTTCGCGCATTTGCGCTCCTCATCGTCCTCGCCGGCGCAGCTGGCGCCTCGTCGTCTCATAACACACTTGCCGCGGCGGGCCCTCAGGTCGGTCCTGACTCACTGCCGATTCCGCTTTGTGGACCTGGCCTCGAGTGCCCCCCAGGCGGTATCCGCTAAGCACTTGAAGTAACACAAAAGTAGCAAGAGCGTAACCGCGTTGCGAGTTGAGTGCAGGAGGGATTGGCGCTATCCTGAAAGAGTTATTAGATTCGCTAACCTGCCCTTATGTCTTCTCAACTCGCAATCTCGGCTATGAGCGTAGTGGAGTTCAGCCTTTGGGCCCTGCTCGGTTTGCTGTTTTGGAAGCGGAAGTTATATCGCCGTTTCCCGAGCATGGCGTCCTTTCTTGCGTTGCGGGTAGTATCGACACCGATGCTCCTGGCTGCCTATTACGTACAGTCGCAACTTTGGGGCCATCGTTATTATTCGCTGTACTTTTTCCCCTATTGGGCGGTCTATATTGCGAGCGCCGTACTTCTATTTTTCGTTTGCATTGAGGTCTTCCGTTCCGCGCTTTCAGCGCTTCCGGGACTGATGAAGTTCGGCGTGGTGGTCTTCCGCTGGGCGATTGTGGTTTCGCTGGTGCTGACCTTCTCTTCCATTTCGTTTACGCACCCTGGTCTGTCAGTGATTCCCGATATCGCAAAGGGCCTGATGCATTCGGTGAGCGTTCTTGAGCTTTTCCTGCTGGCTTTTCTTTGCCTGAGCATGAATGCATTGCACCTTTCGATTCGCGACATTGCGTTTGGGATTGCCCTGGGCTTTGGGCTGACTGCCGCAAACGATTTCGTGACGATCTCGCTGATGTCGCGCCACTCGGCGCTGAACACTCCGTTGCAACTGGTCTACGAATCGTTGATTCTGGTGTCGTTGGGGATATGGATTGCTTATTGTGCGCTGCCTGAGGCGGTCCGTAAGCCGGTGATGATGCCGGCGAGTTCCACTATCTTCCGCTGGAACGAGATCGCATCGGCGTTGGGCCACACGGGGACGCAGATTGCCGTACAACAGCCGGCGAACAGCTTCTTCCTGACCGATGTTGAGAAGGTCGTGGAGAAAGTACTAACGAAGAATCTGAAGGGGCGCGAGTCGGAGACGTAAAGGCAGGGAATAGGGATTAGGGAATAGGGATTAGGGAATAGGGATTAGGAAAAGCGAAGGCCACGGCGATGCCGTGGCCTTTCTTCATTGGGCTTGAGTGGGGATGGAGCTACTCTGCGGCTACGGGCTCGATGGAAGCGAAGCGGCCGCGGCCGCCGCGATCGACGAACTTGACGCGGCCTGTGATTTTGGCGAAGAGCGTGTCGTCTGAGCCGATGCCGACGTTGACGCCGGGCTTGATGCGGGTACCGCGCTGGCGCATGATGATGGAGCCGCCGGTAACGAGTTGGCCGCCGAAGGCTTTTACGCCCAGGCGCTGAGCATTGGAATCGCGTCCGTTTGTGGAGCTGCCTCCACCTTTTTTATGTGCCATTTCGAAATCCCCTTCTGAATTCTGGTCCGCGCCTACTTGGCTGCGGTGTAGGTGACGCCGTCGGCCTCAATGGCCTTGATGCGCACCTCGGTAAAGTTCTGGCGGTGTCCCTGCAGCTTTTTGTACTGCTTCTTCCGCTTGAGGTGGAAGACGAGAATCTTTTCGCCGCGGCCCTCGCCGAGCACTTCCGCAGTTACCTTGGCGGTGGAGGGTCTTGCGACGGTTCCCGGCTCACCGGAGACCGCGATCACGTCGCTGAACTCGACGGTTTGCTTGTCGGAGGCGACACTCTCGATCTTGACTACATCGCCGGGAGCGACCCGGTACTGCTTGCCGCCGGTGCGAATAACTGCGTACATAAGAACTCCTTCAGCGCCGCGGCTATGCACGGGGCGCATACGACCTAAAATCCGTGTGCTCAGGTGGGGCGGATACAGACGGTAACTGCATCGGGATCAGGGCCGCACACACGCCATCCACACACCGTCATGGCGGTGAACCCAACAGACACCCGCACACCCCGAAGGGAGTGCATCGCCAAACCTTATGATTCTATCGTTAAAGTGGGGCCGGGGTCAATTTGACTTGCTGCTGGTCAGGGGGACACCAAGCCCGTCGTGCGGCGCGACTCGCTTGAATCTGACACTGGGATTTTGAGCCTACCGGCTCAGAGATTGAGAAAGTAGACCGGGGCCACCGAAGCCAGCGCGGCTGCTGCTTGCAGAGCCAGGACGTAAGTGGTCTTTCTGGGGGCACGCGGGAGCCATCGGACGGCGAAAAAGACGAGTACCGGCAACTGGCCGGCCATGAGGATCTGCCAGAGATGTGCGGCGGCTCCCTCATCTGCCTCACGCGCGGCGCCAAAGATAGCAACATGGCCCAGGACGATGGCGAGAGCAGTAAGCGACATGGCGATCGGAATAAAAGCGCTTGGGAGGCGGACAAAAGCGCCAAAGGTCGGAGTTGATTGCTTCATAGAGCCTCCTTGGGTGGGGAAGATATGTTCACGAAGTGCAGACCAGACGACGTTGACTGGCGTATGCAGGCCGTCACGGGCATCCGTCAGAAGAGCCTCGAACTCCGCACCGTAGCGCTCTCTCCAGCGGCGGGGATAAAGGCGCGTCAGCAGTCGGGCGAAGTTGGGTCTCATAGTGGCTCCAGCCGCTTCAGTCCTGCTTGAGCGAACTGTGCCAATGTAGCCAGTTTGGCGCGCAAAACGCGCAGGCCTTCCGCCGTGATTCGATAGGGGCGACGGCGGTCCTCAGGGGGAAGCGGCTCGATCCAACCCTGCTGTTCCAGACGCGCAATCGCCCCGTAGAGAGTCCCCGGGCCGAGGTGGGTTCCGCAGATGCCAGCGATGTCCTCAATCATGGCATGTCCGTGCTTGGGTCCATTGGCCAGGCTGGCCAGGACCAGGAGCGGAGGATCGGAATAATGCCCCGACTCTGGGTTTCCTTCGGTGGTTACTACGTGGCGCGTACTACGCATGACGTAGTTATCTCACAAACGCTTTCCGGTTGCAAGGTGATTCTTTTCGTTCTTGAGGGCCCGGGCAGTTTGACGAACAAGAGATGAGAAGGTCCTCCCCTCTTTTGACGCACCTGTCTCGCTATACTTTCCCCATGCAATTGGACAGTGGAGGGACGCGGCAGCCGGTGAGTGTGGTTGTGACCGTGCTGAACGAGGCCGAGGAGATCGCACGCGGCGTGGCGAGCCTGCTGGCGCAGGAACCTTCGGCGGCAGAGGTGATTGTGGTGGACGGGGGCTCGACGGACGGGACGTGGGAGTGGCTTGCGGAGATGCAGACGAAAGACCCGCGGCTGGTGGCGATCCGCGACGAGACGTGCAGTTTGAAGCATTCTCCGGGGCCGGTGTCGCGGGGGCGTAATGTGGCCATTGCGGCGGCGCGCACGGCGACGATTGCGACGGCGGATGCTGGTTGCACCTACGCGGCGGACTGGCTTAAGCATCTGACAGCGCCGATTGTCGCCGGGAAGGCGGAGTACGCGCTGGGCGGCTCGTGCCTGGACCCGGCGGATCATACGGTGTGGGATGTGGCGTCGGCGCCGTTCTTCAGCATCAAGCTGGGAGTGGAGGAGCCAACGAAGTCGTGCACGGCGCGCTCAATGGCGTTTACGAAGGCGCTGTGGGAGCGGATTGGGGGATTTCCTGAGTCGGTGCTGGTGGGCGAGGATACGCTATTCGATTTCGCTGCCCGCAGGCTGACGGCGCCGGCGTTTATTGCCAATGCCAAGGCGATCTATTCTCCGCGCAACTCGTTCAGGGCAGCAACGCACCAGATGGCGCGCTATGCGGTGAGCGACGGGATGGCGCGGGTGCGGTGGGCGCGGCTGTTTCGAAACGCGGCGCGGTGCGGGCTGGAGGTGCTGGCGTTGGCGAGCCTCTGGTGGAGCGTGATTCCGCTGCTTGTGGTGGTGGCGCTGGAGTCGTGGTACGCCTACCACCGGGACTTGAAGTTTCTGCTGCTCTTCGGCCTGAAGGCAGTTGTGGCGCGGTTTGTGTTTTCGGTGGCCGTGCCTTGGGTTGTGGCGGCGAATCACGTCTTTGGGCTGTTCTCGACCAAGCCGCAGACGAATAAGCAGAACGGGTGACAGTGGACAGTGTGCAGTGGACAGTGTGCAGTGTGCAGTGTGCAGTGGACAGTGTGCAGCTTTTTGCTTTCACCTTCGCAGTTCCCAGTTCCCTGTTCCCTGCTCATTTTCTGCTGTTCGCTATCCTGCGGGGAGGACGTAGAAGAGAATGGCGAAGTAGTGGGCGATGCTGCCGGCTAGAACGAAGATGTGCCAGGCGGCGTGGAAGTAGCGGCGGCTGTCGAGAGCGAAGAAGAC
>Ga0182013_10007891_pt1 | contig 11588 bp, 5 predicted proteins | sample 612S2MmetaG_FD_120487 | JGI IMG/M metagenome (GOLD analysis project Ga0182013, IMG submission 120487) | Permafrost microbial communities from Stordalen Mire, Sweden - 612S2M metaG | ecosystem: Environmental > Terrestrial > Soil > Wetlands > Permafrost | place: Sweden: Stordalen | collected...
AGAAACTCCCGGTGGCGAGAACCGCGGTGGAACGCCGATAGGCGAGCCCCCTTCGCTAAGGGGGCGCCGCACCCGCAGGTGCGGAGTGGAGTACGCGCCTGTCGGCGTTCCGCTTCCTTTTTTTCTTATCGTCATTGCGAATGAGAGCGAAGGAAACCAGTCGGGTGGTACGGAAAACTTAATCGGCCAAGGGTTCTGCACCGCTTCTGGATCGCTTCGTCGCTACCGTTCCTCGCAAAGACGACCGGGACCGTTGGCTGTTTGACACCGAGGCCTGCGAACTCGCACGCGAATGCGTCGCGAGAACAAATTTCCTTTTCCGCCTCTACCTGCGTGCGATGAATGAAAAGAGTATATAGAGTGGCTTGATCGTAACGAGACAGGCTGGCTCCCCATGAACGCCCCCCTCACCGAACACCCCATCCCCCCCTACCACCACGCCCCGCTGTTCCCGCTCGGCAAGGACACTACGCCCTACCGCAAGATCGCCGCCGAGGGCCTGCGCGTCGAGAAGGTCATGGGCCAGGAGGTGCTGGTGGTGCCGCGCGAGGCGTTGCGGGCACTGTCGGAAGCGGCGTTTGCCGATATCGCGCATCTGTTGCGCCCGGCGCATCTGGCGAGCCTCAAGCATATCGTCGAGGATCCCGAGGCGTCGGATAACGACAAGTTCGTGGCTTACGATTTTCTCAAGAACGCCAATATCGCGGCCGGCGGCGTGTTGCCGATGTGCCAGGACACCGGCACTGCGATCATCATGGGCAAGAAGGGCCGCTTGGTTTGGAGCGACGGCGACGACGAGGCCGCGCTCGCCGAGGGCGCGCGCGACGCTTACCTCAAACGCAATCTGCGCTATTCGCAGCTCGCGCCGATCACCATGTTCGAGGAAAAGAACACCAAGAACAACATGCCGGCGCAGGTCGAGATTTACGCTGAGAGTGCGGGCGACTACGACGCGGCCTACAAATTCCTGTTCATCGCCAAAGGCGGCGGCTCGGCCAACAAGGCGTTTTTGTTCCAGGCGACGCCGTCGATTTTGACCCGCGAGCGCATGCTGGCGTTCCTGAAGGAAAAAGTCCTCACGCTCGGCACCGCGGCGTGCCCGCCTTATCATCTCGCCATCGTCATCGGCGGCACCTCGGCCGAGCAGACGATGAAGACCGTCAAGCTCGCGTCGGTCAAATATTACGACACGCTGCCGGACCACGGTTCTGAGGACGGCCATGCGTTCCGCGACAAGGAGATGGAGGGCGAGATCCTGAAGATGACGCAGTCGCTCGGCGTCGGTGCGCAGTTCGGCGGCAAATATTTCTGCCACGACGTGCGCGTCATCCGGCTGCCGCGCCACGGCGCCTCGCTTCCCATCGGCTTGGGCGTGTCGTGTTCGGCCGACCGCCAGGCGGTCGGCAAGATCACCAAAGACGGCGTGTTCCTGGAAGAGCTCGAGCATAATCCGGCGAAATATCTGCCGGAGGTCGACACCACTCATCTCGGCGGCGACGTGGTGAAGATCGATCTCAACCTGCCGATGAAGGAAATCCTGGCGCAGCTCGCCAAATATCCGATCAAGACGCGGCTGTCGCTCTCGGGCCCGATGATCGTCGCGCGGGATCTCGCGCACGCGAAGTTGCGCGAACGGCTGGAAAAGGGCCAGGGCCTGCCTGATTATTTCAAGAACCATCCGATCTATTACGCGGGACCTGCGAAAACGCCGGAAGGCTATGCCTCGGGCGCGTTCGGCCCGACCACTGCCGGCCGCATGGATAGTTTCGTCGACGATTTCCAGGCCGCGGGCGGCTCCATGGTATCGGTGGCGAAGGGCAACCGCTCGCCCGCGGTGCGCGACGCTTGCAAGAAGCACGGCGGTTTCTACCTCGCCTCGATCGGCGGGGCCGCGGCCAACCTCGCCGAGCATTGCATCAAGAAAGTCGAGACCGTGGAATATCCCGAGCTCGGCATGGAAGCGATCTGGCGCATCGAAGTCGTCGACTTTCCGGCCTTCATCGTCATCGACGACAAGGGCAACGACTTCTTCAAGGAATTGCATCTGGGATAGACTGAGGACCGTGACGCCGGAGCCCGCATCGCCAAAATCGATTGTCGACTGGCTCATCGACGGGGCGCGATCCGCGCCGTTGCCGCCGGACGTGCTCACCGAATTATGCGAGCGGCTCACCGCGATCGGCTTTCCGATCTGGCGCGCGGTGGTGTTCGTGCGGACCTTGCATCCGCAGCTCGTGGGCCGCCTGTTCGTGTGGACGCCGGATAAGGGGACGGTCGTCAACGAAGGCACATTCGAATTGCTGGAGCGCGACGTATTCCGCAACAGCCCGATGGCGCAGATCAAGAGCGCCGCCACCATGCGGCGCCGCCTTGCCGATCCGGATTGTCCGCTTGACTATCCGATCCTGCATGATCTGCGCAAACAAGGCGTGACCGACTATGTGATCTCGCCGTTTCGCTTTACCAACGACCAAGTTCACTTTGCCTCGTGGGCGACGCGGCAGCCGGGCGGATTTACCGACGCCGAAATGGCGATCATAGAATCGGTCAACGCGCCCTTGGCGCGGGTCGCCGAAATCCGCGCCGCGCACCGCCTGGCCGGCAATCTGTTGGCGACCTATGTCGGCCAGAACGCCGGCGCGCGCGTGCTTGCCGGGCAAATCCGGCGCGGCTTTACCGAACAGATTCATGCCGCGATCTGGCTCTCCGACATGCGCGGCTTCACCAAGCTCGCCGACCGGCTTGCGCCGCAAGCACTGGTCGACCTGCTCAACCGCTATTTCGATTGCCAGGTTCCGCCCATCACCGAACACGGCGGCGAAGTGCTCAAATTCATGGGTGACGGGCTATTGGCGATATTTCCGATCGGTACAGGTTCGGATGCCGCTGCGGTGTGCGAAGCTGCGCTCAAGGCGGCGCTTGCCGCGCGCGCCAAAGTCGCCGTGCTCGAGGCGACGGCGGACGACGCCGAGGCGGTGCGCTTCGGGCTTGCGCTCCATGTCGGCGACGTTCTTTATGGCAATATCGGCAGCGGCAACCGGCTGGATTTTACCTGCATCGGGCCTGCGGTAAATTTGGCGGCGCGGCTCGAAAAACTCGCCGGCACGCTTGGCCGCACCGTTCTGGCGTCGCAGGAATTTGCCGGGCACTGCCGGGAGTTTGTGCCGATCGGCAATTTCGCGGTGGCGGGATTTGCCGAGGAGCAGACGGTCTTTGGGCTTTCGGACGAAGGGAAACAAACGCTGTGAATACGATGACCGCGACGGCGAGAATCAAAGGCCCGCTGGTTTGGCGCGATATGGACCAGCAGGAGCTCGACGACGCCTACGATCAGACCGTCTATGCGTCGAACCGCGACCAGCTCGCCAAGCGCCGGGTCGCCAACAGCGCCACTGCGCGCGCCCGCATCGGCGAACCGGCACGCTTCGCCTATGGGCCGACGCCGATCGAGGGACTCGACCTTTATCGTTGCAATGCGCCGCATGCGCCCATCGCAATCTTCATTCATGGCGGCGCCTGGCGCAGTGGCACAGCGTCCGAATTCGCCTTTTTGGCCGAGCCCTTCGTGCAGGCGGGCGCGCATTTCGCGGTGGTCGATTTCATCACCGTCGACGATGCCGGCGGCAGCCTGTTCCCGATGGTCGAGCAGGTGCGGCGCGCGGCAGGCTTTGTCTATCGCAACGCCGACGCGATCGGCTGCGACCGCAACCGGCTGTATCTCATCTCGCATTCGTCCGGCTCGCACCTTGCCGGCTGCGTGGTCACGCATGACTGGACGAAAGAGGGTCTGCCGCCCGACATTCTCAAGGGCGCGACGCTGTCGAGCGGCATGTACGATCTTACGCCGGTGCGGCTGTCGAAGCGCTCGAAATACGTGAAATTCACCGATGCGATGGAAGCGCAGTTAAGCGCCATCCGCCACCTCGACAAGCTGAACACGCCGCTGGTTCTGACCTACGGCAGCTACGAGTCGCCGGAGTTCCAGCGTCAGACGTCCGATTTTGCCGCGGCCGTGAAAGCGGCCGGCAAGCCGGCCGCGCTTCTGGTCGGCGAAGCCTACAATCATTTCGAGATGCTGGAGACGCTCGCCAATCCTTACGGCTTGCTCGGCCGCGCGGTGCTGGCTCAGATCGGGCTGGTTTGAAAGCTCAGGCCGCTTCCGGGGTCTGCGCGGCGTTCGGCTTTGAAGTTTGGCGCAGCGAGGTGCGGATAAGTTCGGCGCCGCAGCGCCGGCAGGCAAAAATCGTATCTTCGACGTCTGTGGTGATGGGGCGGCGACCGTGAAAGACCATACGGCCCGCGCAGACCGGACAAGGCATCATCAGTGAGGGCAGGCTCGAGGCGGTCGATACTGCTGTATGGCGCATTCACATACCCAAGATTGGAGGTGCACCCTGGATGACCGATTTATGAATTACTGGCCCGATTTGCGGCGGAGTCAAGAAAAATTGTGCAACGCACGCGTTTCCGCTGCGCTGCGGGACACCCCTTTCGGGGGATAACCTTACCGTGGCTGCATGTCAGAAAACGTCCGGTGGACGGCATTCGTTCCGAAAGCCGGATTTGGCGGCGTTTATGCCGCCGTTTGTGGGATGAAATCGCGCGCCGCGATGCAGGGAATGCCAAGCGCCGCGAGGCTTTCGCGCGTGGCGTCGACCGAACCGTTAAGGTCGATGCCGCGACAGGCGTCCTCGACCATGCAGGCGGCAAAGCCTTCGCGGCTGGCGTCCTCGGCCGAATAGCGCACGCAAAAATCGAACGCCAGGCCAGCGAGAAACACCCGCGTGACGCCGCGTTCGCGAAGATAACCGACCAGGCCCGTCGGCGTCTTGCGGTCGTTTTCGTAAAACGCCGAATAGGAGTCGATCAGGCGGTCGGTGCCCTTGCGCAGCACCAATCCGGCATGGGGAATTTGCAAGCGTTCGTGAAATTCGGCGCCCGGCGTTTGCTGCACGCAATGGTCGGGCCACAGCACTTGCGGACCGTAGTCAACCGTTATCGTCTCGAAAGCGCGCTTGCCCGGGTGCGACGAAGCGAACGAGAGGTGTCCGCGCGGATGCCAATCCTGCGTCAACACGACGTTGCGAAACGCCGCGGCGAGACGATTGATGAGCGGCACGACTTCATCGCCGCGCGGCACGGCGAGCGCGCCGCCTGGACAAAAATCGTTCTGCACGTCGACGACGATCAGTACGTCGTGATCGCCGGGCAAAATGGCTTCATTTGTGGCTTCGCTCACGTTTTGGCCCCCGGCCAAGCTCGCGCTTGCAAGCGGGCGTCGACCTCGGCGGCGAGCTTGACCAGATCGTCGGCGACCTCGACCGAATAGCCGGCGCCAGGCTCCAGCCGCCGTAACGCTTCCGGCAAACGTTCAAGCTCGTGCTTGGCGTGCCGCCGTATCTCATCGAGCGACGGCGATGGCGCCAAACGCCGGCCGCCGCGCATGACCGGATGGATGAGCGGCTCGCCGGCTTTGTCGTGGCTCTCCAGCGTTATCAGATCGCCGGCCATTCGGCCGTCAGTGCCGTAGCGCCGCCATACTTGCTTGCGGCCCGGCCAGGTCGCCTTCTTCTCCGAGCGCTTGCGCCGCGCCGTGCCGGCATAATCCTGCAATTTGTAAACGCAATCGAGCGACGGCACGTCCGCGGACGTGGTCAGGCTGGTGCCGATGCCGATACCGTCGATCGGCGCATTGGCGCGCGCGAAAGCGAGCAGCGAATCTTCGTCGAGCCCGCCGCTGACAAAGATAGTCACCGCCTTGAGCCCGCCCTGGTCGAGAATGCCGCGCACGCTCTTGGCGAGCGCAATGAGATCGCCGCTGTCGAGACGAACGCCGCGGATCGTGATCCCCGCCGCTTTGAGCGTTGGCGCAAGGGCTACGACTTTGCGCGCGGCTAACTCGGTATCGTAGGTGTCGAGCAGCAACACGACATTGCCGGGATGTGCCCGGGCGAAGGCTTCGAACGCCGCCGTCTCGTCGTCGAACGCCTCGATGAAGGAATGCGCCATAGTGCCGTAGAGCGGGATGCCGAAATTCTCGCCGGCCAGCACCGTGGCTGTGCCGGCGAAGCCCGCAATGTAACTGGCGCGCGCCGCCATCAAGCCGGCCTCGGCGCCGTGGGCGCGCCGCAGTCCGAAATCGACCAGCAGTTTATTCGGGGCAGCGAGTACCGAACGCGCCGCCTTGGCGGCGACCAGGGTTTGATAGTGCAGGATATTGATCAGACGCGATTCGACGAATTGGGCCTGCGGCAGTGGCGCGGTGACCCGCAAGATCGGCTCGTTGGCGAAGAACGCCGTGCCTTCCGGCATAGCGTCGATATCGCCGGTAAAGCGGAAGTTGTGAAGATAATCGATGAGCTTTGCATTGAACTTGCCGGTACGATCGAGCCAGGCGATCTCGACCGGTGAAAAACGAAGATTCTCGAGAAAATCGAGTGCCTGATCCAGCCCCGCTGCCAGCAAAAACCCCCGCCGGGCGGGCAGCCCGCGAACGAATAATTCGAACACCGCGTTTTGCGTGTCGCCATGGTCCAGGTAAGCCTGGATCATGGTGATCTGATAGAGATCGGTCAGCAGCGGACTGGTCGCGGGTTCCATGATGGCGGCTTTCACAGCGGAAAGAACAGAGAGGCTAGTCGATCGCGATAATTCGGTGGGGCAATAGCGGTTCACCTTTTACCGTGTCGCACCGTCACTGGGGAGGAAAGCTTCGCCGTGCAAGCCGACGCCGGACGAAGTCCAAATCCCGATAAACTGTAGAATTAACTGCCCGATAAGCGGTCATTCGCGGCGATGCCGTGCCCGGGCATAAAGCGAGGAGTGCCTTTGCTTTGCTGCCCGGCCGGGCAGACCGGCCAAGCGCATAGTCGCCGAGGCTCTTGACGCTCGCGTTCCGGTGCCGCAATGCGGCTGCGTATTCGATAAGTTCTATCGAAAAGTCAAAGGGATATGTGCTTTACCTTTTATTTACATTATTCTTGATTGCGCGGTGGAGTTGGCGCATTCTAATCGTTGTCCGCAGCCGCTGCGGGTGGCGAGAGAGCGGTTGAGGACTTCGGGCAGGGACGGGGGATCTTTTAATCACGCTCTAAGAGGGGCGGGGAATGGCCGCTGCGTTTGATAGAGAGGGCAGTTTCGGGGCGCCAGCGTCCGTAATCCATTTCGATTCCGGCAGTCCCGCCCACGCCGTCATTGTTCCGGACGCGGAACTCCTGTTCACGGCGAATTTCCGCCGCGCCGGACCCGATCTCATCCTTACCGGCGACGACGGCCGCCACCACATCATCCCCGGCTATTTTGCGACCGAGCATCGGTCGGCTCTGGCTGCGCCAAACGGCGCCAGACTTTCGCCCAATCTCGTCGACCTCTTGGCCGGATCGCCCACGCCCAACGAATATGCGCAGGCGCAGCCGACACCGCCGCCCGATGCGATCGGCAAAGTAGAAAAAGTCGTCGGTACCGTCACCGTGGTGCGCAACGGCGTCGCCGTCGGGCTCAATGTCGGCGACGCGGTCTACAAAAGCGACGTCATCCAGACCGGCGCCAACTCGGCCGTCGGCATCGGCTTTCCCGACGGCACTGCGCTCAACCTCGTCGCCAATACGAGGATGGCGCTCAACGACTATTCGTTCGATCCGAATTCGACGTCCAACGTCGCGTTGCTTAGTCTTGTCGAAGGCACGTTCTCCTTCGTCGCCGGCAAGGTCGCGCATTCCGGCGACATGAAGATCGAAACGCCGGTGGCGACGATGGGCATCCGCGGCACCACTGGCTGGGTGCAGGAGGTCGCCACCGTTACCGCGAATGTAGGCCAAGACTCCTACAGCTTTGCCGTGGTGCCCGATTACGGCACCAACCAAAGCGGTATGTATGATCTCATCGACAACAACGGCAACGTCATCGCAACCGTTTCGCAGACTGGCTATCTGACACTGGTCACGCCACAGGGCATCGGCGCCGCGCCGATCATCACGACGCAGCCGCTTACAGCGTCCCAGCTGCAGTTCGAACAGCAAATCGTCCAGCAGGTTTTTCAGACGCTGAACCAACTCAACAATCCGAATCCTCAATCGAATCCCGGCAACGGCAGCGGGACGCCGCAATCGCCAGAGCCAAACACTCTGCAGCAGCTCCTGCAAGAGAAGAGTTCGCCGTTCAATACCAACAACACCAACACGAATGGCGACAACAACGGCAGCGGTTCCACAACACAGAACGGCTCGAACCAAGCACAGAGCCAGCCGACTAAAGAGGCAACTTGGCTTTACGGCTCGGGAGGCAATTGGGCCGATCCGCTCGACTGGAGCGACGGCTGGGCGCCGTTTTCGTGGCAGACCATCGAGATCCTTCAACCGGTAACGGTGATCATCGACAGTCCCAACGCCGACTCCGGCCCCACCGCGACGGCCGCCCTGAATTTGTTGATCGGCCCAGGTGCGACGCTCGAGATCGTGAGCGGCGGATCGCTGTCTGTTTCGAATGATGTCGATGTTTTCGGCACGATCGAAGTCAATTCGACCGGGATCGATCCGGCATTCACCGCCCAAGGCCCCGTGACCGTGTATGCTTCGGGTGAGATCGAAGCGATCGGCAGCAATGCGGCGATCTATTTTTTGGACTCCGTGGACAATTTAGGCACCATTGCCGCTGGCGATTACGGCGCGGCGTGGTTCGAGCAGGCCACGACCACCAGTGAGTTCGGTGCGCTCATCGTCGCCAGCGATTACGGCGCCGTGACATTCGATCAAGGCAGCGTTCAAAACAGCGGCGCCATCGAGGCTGTGACCGGCGGCACTGTCACCTTCAACCAGACCAGCGTTACCAACGAGACCGGCGCCGTCATTCTTTCGGAAGCGGGCGGCGTTCTGACGTTCAATCAGGGCAGCATCGACAATTTCGGCAACATTATCGCCGATACGGGCGCCCTGTCATTCCTACAGACGACGCTGACCAACGAAGTCGGCGGCCTCATCGAGGCCGAAAACGGCGGTGTGTTGCTCATCAACGGCGGCGGCGCAATCGGCAACGCCGGTATCATTGCCGCGCAGAATGGCGGCACGGTCGTGCTCGAGGCCGTTGTGCTCCACAACACCGGCTCCATCGAGTTGAATTCGACCGGTTCGGCAAGCACCGTCGAGATCGGCGTCGTGACTCTCGATGACGGCGGCAAGGTTACGCTGTCGGACTCCAGCGAGAATTTCATCGTCAGTGACGGCGCCGCGGCCGTCCTCACGAATGTCGACAACACCATTTCCGGCGCGGGCACGATCGGCGATACCGGCGACGCTCTATTCACGCTGGTCAACGAGCAGTCCGGCATCATCGACGCCACCGGAACGAACGCGCTGGTGATCGATAACGACAGCCCGGCCACCGACAACTTCGCGATTAACGAAGTCGTCAACAGCGGCACGATCGAGGCGACCGGCAGCGGCGGACTGACGATCGAGAACACCACGATCGACAATTCAACTTTCAATCCGTCCACCAACAGCGGCGTAGATGGTCATATCGAAGCCCTCGCGGGATCGCACATCAATCTCGAAGGGGCGACCATTGTGCAGGGCTTCGTGTCGATCTCGTCGGGCGGCGAGATTGAAACCGTCAGCGGCACAAGCAATGAAATCGAGACCGCGAACGGGCCGACCCACAATACCACCCTGCCCACCATTACCATCGCCGCGAACGGCACCCTGGCAGTCGGCGACAACAGCTCGCTGACGCTGGCGAGCCCCGACGCGATCGAGAATTCCGGCACCATCGCGGTCAATTCGACCGGCGACACCACCACGCTTTACATCGACCAGGGCTTTGCCGGGATTAACGGCGGCGGCGACATCACGCTGTCGAACAGCCTCGGCAATGTCATCGCCGTCACGCAGAGCGGCGACCAGCTGACCAATTTCGATAACACCATCGCCGGCGCCGGCACGATCGGTTCGGGCGGCATGGTCCTGGTCAACGATGGGACGATCGATGCCGACGATTCGATTGCGCTCACGCTAGATCCGACCACGCTGACAAACACCGGTCTGATCGAGGCCACCGGCATCGGCACGCTGGTGCTCAGCAATACGACCGTGACCAATACCGGCGCGACAATTGCGGCGTCCGGGACGAACGCGGTGGTGCAACTCGCCGATACGACGATTGCCGGCGGCACGATTACCGACGACGGCAAGTTCGTGGTGACCGCCAGCAGCGAGATCGGCGGCGGCGATTTCAATAATGGCGGCGTAACAATTGACGCCAGCCAGACCCTCACGCTCGACAACGACACGGTCACGGATACCACGTTCACCGATACGGCAAGCGGCGCGGTGCTCGCGATCGGCGCGGGGGATACCCTCACGCTTGACGGCGCCACTATTATCGGCGGCACGTTCGACGTGGGCAGTGGCGCGACGTTGGATTTATACAACACGCAAATCGTTGGCGTTACGCTGTCGGACCTGGGTACCATCAATGTCTACGGCACCAGCACCATCGATAGTTTCGCCAGCGTGTTCAGCGGGCTCACCGTGGTCGCGCCTGGTCAGACCCTGTTTCTCGACAATGCGTTTGTCACCGGCACCGTCACCAACGACGGCACGCTGCAGGTTGATCTTGGCGACAGCGCTACGTTTAACGATGTCGCGATCACGGGCGGCGCCATTAATGATGACGGCTCTATTGAAATCAGCGGCGACACCACGATCGAAACCGCCAGTCTCAATTCGGGCGGTGTGACGGTCGATGCCGGGGTGACGCTGACGCTCGACAACGACACGGTCACAGGCACGACCTTCACCGACACCGCAAGCGGGGCCATTTTGTCGGTGGATCTGAGCGATACGCTTACGCTGTCCGGGGTGACCATCGACGGCGGCACGATAGACGATGGTGGCAGTATCGTGGTCAGCGGGTCGAGCGAGATCGAGAGCGCCACTCTGAGCGGTGGTCGACTCACGGTCGATGCCAGCCAAACGCTGACGCTCGACGACGTGACGGTGAGCGGCACGACGATCAGCGACAACGGCACCATCGACATCGCCGCCACGGTTACCTCCGCCGGCAGCGACAGCGTCACCGGCGGCATCGTCAGCAATGCCGGGACACTCGACGTTACCGGCACGCTCGATCTGTCTACCACCACGATCTCCGGCGGCACGATCACAGACGGCGGCAGCATCGTCATCGTAGGGTCGAGCGAGATTGAGAGCGCGACCGTCGATGGCGGTCAGCTCACGGTCGATTCCAGCCAGATCCTGACGCTCGACACCGTCACGGTGAGCGGCACGACGATCGCCGACAACGGCACCATCGATATCGCCGACACGGTCACGCTCTCGGGCACCGACAGCATCACCGGCGGCACGGTCAGCAATGCCGGGACTATCGACGTCACCGGCACGCTCGATCTGAGCGCCACCACGATCTCCGGCGGCATCGTCACCGACGGCGGCAGCATCGTCATCGTCGCCTCGAGCGAGATCGAGAGCGCCACCGTCAATGGCGGTCAGCTCACGGTCGACGCCAGCCAGACGCTGACGCTCGACAACGATACCATCAGCGGCACGACGATCAGCGACAACGGCACCATCGAC
>Ga0182013_10007897_pt1 | contig 11578 bp, 11 predicted proteins | sample 612S2MmetaG_FD_120487 | JGI IMG/M metagenome (GOLD analysis project Ga0182013, IMG submission 120487) | Permafrost microbial communities from Stordalen Mire, Sweden - 612S2M metaG | ecosystem: Environmental > Terrestrial > Soil > Wetlands > Permafrost | place: Sweden: Stordalen | collected...
CAGGGCTAAATTTTCAGGAGTCAATGTAGTTAGGTTAAGGCGCGCTGGAGTGCGCTTATGATTTTCAAACTCTTTCAAGAAATATTGGCCATGGTGTGCGCACAGATAGATAAGAAAAATATCTGCATCACGCAGAAAACTTTCAACATCAAAAGACCCAGCGCATACATCCCGAACTTTTTGTTTATCATCAATAATTTGCTGGAATAGCTCGATCATTTTAACTGCGTGGCGATGCGTTTGGTCAGCCATGATGCGGTTGCCGGGAATACTTGCGCGCGTTATGTAATAGGCAAATACGCGCTCTTCTGGCGTAAGGTTATTCCATAATGCAGGTAACTGCGCATTATACTGCGTTGCAATTTCTTTATATGATTCAACGCTGATCGGGGCTTCTTGTAACTGTTTAATGGGGACACCTATGGAATAACTATTTTTACTTATCATAACTAACACAATACTTAAAATCTTTTTCACGCACTCTCCCTTGGATATTTTATACAGTAAATTTATACTCATATATACTAAAATATAATATCTTAAGGAAAAATTATGGATACCCTCTTATTTTTAATACTTTTTACGCTTTTTGGCGCACTTTATCTGATACTCGGCCTACGCGCTTCGAAAAATGTCACCTCAGCCACTGATTATTTTGTTGCCAATAGGCAGCTGGGGGTTTGGCAAATCACGTGTAATTTAATCGCCACTCAGCTAGGTGGCGGTATGCTCTTGGGGACAGCAGCGTCAGCTTATGCTACAGGGCTTTATGGCATATTATATACTCTGGGAATGGCGCTCGGGTTTATTATATTGGGGTGCGGGGCCGCAGCACGGTTGCAGCAGTTTAAGGTGACCACCACCGCAGAGCTTTTTGAGACGCGTTATCACTCGCCGCTTTTAAAAAAAATTGCTTCACTTCTTTCTATCGCTACACTGTTTGGCATTCTTGTGGCGCAGGTAGTTGGCTTTAAAAGCCTTCTTGCCTCTATCGGCCTGGGGGCCTGGTACATTAGCATACCTTTTTGGCTTTCAGTTGTTATGTATACAATGATCGGCGGGCTACGCTCTATCACTATTAATGATATGGTGCAACTCTGTATTATCACCAGCACCTTTGTGGGCATATTCTTTTATATTCTTATGCAACCAGATGCACTGAGTCTTTTGAATCTTGCTACGGTGCAGGGGCAGTTTGCAACGGAGACGTTCTCTTTTACCTCTATTTTTGGCATTATCTGCATGCCAGCGCTTTTTGCGCTTATCGAGCAGGATCTCGCGCAGCGCTTTTTTGCCAGCAAATCGGCACTTGTTGCAACGGCTTCTGCCTGTTATGCTGCCACTTTTATTTTACTTTTTTCAATTATACCGGTGTATCTCGGCATGCAAGCAAAGCTCAGTGGGCTGAGTATTCCTGATGGCGCGAGTCCACTTCTGGTTATATTAGAAAGCATGGTGCCCCCATTTTTCTTTGCATTGGCATTATGCGCTATTATCGCAGCTATAGTATCAACGGCTGACGCGCTCATGAACGGTATCAGCGCTAATATAACGCTCGATTTTAATCTTTCACGTTATATACCAGTGAACACCCTCAAGCTTTCCAAGATAATCACTCTTGTCGTCGGGCTGCTATCACTCGGTGCATCATATTATGTATCACAAAACGTTATTACGCTTTTAATTAATAGTTATGAGATTTCGGTAAGTTGCTTATTGGTGCCGCTTCTCTTTTGTTACTTTAAGCATACAGTATCTCGCCCTGCGGCCTATGCCTCCATCGTAGGTGGCTTTGCTGGCTTTTTATTGGGCAGAATTTTTATATTACCCATCCCAAAAGAGCTATTCGCATTAATCATCTCACTGATCAGTTACGTGGTAACAGAGAAAGTAACAAAAAATACTCGGAAAAAAATTCTTGCATCATGCATACTCATATTTTCAACCTGTTTTCAAATAACCCATGCCAATAGTACGTTCTATTCGCTTGCTCACGGATATTTTACCTTAACTCGCCATGTAAATACATTTATATCGCCGGTGTTGAGTACTGGATCACAAATTCATTATGCCTATCAAATGGGAAGAATGGTCGATGTTCCTCCGATTGTTATAAATTTTTGTCGTGCAAAATTACAAGAGCATGGTCTCAACCCTGGCGATGTAAAAATAAAAATTAAAGAAGATTGCGGCTTTATCGAAACGTTTGCAAAATATTGTATTGCATTTGCTCCAAAGGCAGCGGAAGAATTTAAAGATGCTTTGGAAAATCCAGATGATGCAGCAAATAAAAACATTATAAAGGTGTATTCGACTTTTATTGATCATGAGATTGCGCATCTGAAAGGTAATGATACCGTCAAGCGAGTGGCTTTTCTTGCAGTAGCAAGCTTGCTGAGCTATGGGTCGACATCGTACTTAATCAAATCATCGCCAATTAGTTTTGCATTCCAAAAGCCGACACAGATCAAGGAATTTTTTATTGCTTTAGGTGCTTATAGTGTTCTTAATATCACCAATGCCGCCGCGCTCAAATTTATTTACGCACGATATGCTCAATATCAAGAAAATAATGCCGATGCGTATGCCATAGCTTGTGCCACTGATCCTGAAGCATTACGCTACGCTGCTCGCTGCATAGAACTTAGCGATAATGCTATCTTAGATTTTCTCTGCGGCAATGACCAGATTATTACCGCTATCCCCACTATCAATCAATGGCACATGAAAGTGGTGCGCGACTATCTTGTAGAAGCGCATAAAGAAGAAAAATCTCCTGAAGAATTTCGTGAATGGTTAAAAAAGCAGACAAATACATTGATATATCTTAAATATGTCTGCGATCCAGAACATCCAAGTGGTATCGTGCGTGGGCAGAGGATGCGAGCGGCGGCAGACGCTTTAAGCTAGTTTTGTACTTTTGGTAAATAGGTCCTAATATCATTTTCCAATTTTGTTTTTTCACGCAACAATTCTTCTACCGCGTTATTTAAGCCAGACTTAAGCATGTCTTTCTGATGCTGTGGTAGCTGCGAGCGGGCGCTGATAGATTCACCTTTATAGGTATTTAAAGACCCAAATTTTTGAGCCATTTCCTTCGTGATGCCCATTTCATCAAGGCACATGAGGGTCTGCGTTGTTAAAACCATTAACATTAAATAGGTGTGATTAAAAGATTTCATAAAATTCTTCCTTCAGTAGTGTTTTGTCACAATTCTATCAATAATTTTATCTAATTCCTAAAAAGATAGGGCAATAATTTTTTAAAAAAATCTTTTCTTTAAATTCCTAAAGCGATAAACTTTCCTGAAGCATAAAGTCTATCGCTTTTTTAGGAGTGCGTCATGATATCAAAACGTTTTTTCGTACTATCTTTTTTGTTCGTGGTTTCGCTTATCGGTAATTTTCGCCAAGATAAAATTAAAAAAAGTGATCTTGTCGGTCACGCCCTTGAAGATGAGCAGGATTTTACTCTTTATAAATATGCGCATAAGTATCTTCTCAAAAAGAATAAAAAAGATTCAAAAGTGAGCCGATCCGTTGCTTCAAGAAACTAAACTTGACAGAGCATTTTTTAGATCACTATTATTATCTAATAATGGTCGTACAATAGCATAAAGCGGGTAGGAATATATAATATCTTCATGCTGCCCCTGGCCTGCCCATAACCGAATGCCATAGTGGGAATGGGGATGAGAATCTAAAAATACTCGCATACTCAAAATTCGTTTATTAACCCCTGCCTTCACTTCGATAGGAATTACTTGGTTTTGTTGCTGGATAAGATAATCAACCTCGGCGCTACTGCCACGGCTTTCTTTATGCCAATAAAAAAGAGATTCTTTCATGATAGGATCTGAATAGGCTAATAATTCCTGCCCAACAAATGCCTCAACGAGCTCACCTTTATTAATAAATGTCGCTAATGGGTCAATAAACCAAGGGGCTATATCAAGCTTTAATAATGCCTGGCTTAACCCCACATCAAGAAAAATAATCTTAAAATCTTCAAGGTCGGCTTGAGCCCCAATGGGGATACCCTGTCCCGCACTTCGCGTTACTTTATAAACAAGACCTGCCATTTCAAGCAATTCCAATGCCGGCGACAACTCCCTTTTTTGATATTCGCCGACTCGTGCGAACATAAATTTATTGGCAAGTTGATCTATAGCCTTCAAAAAAAGCAATTGTAGATATTTAATCTGATGTTTTTTAGCATACTTACCAAAATCTTGTTCATATGCATATACTAAATCAGCATGCACACGTTTTACTTCACGTGAATTCTGACTTTTAATCCATTGATTAACCGCCTCGGGCATGCCTCCGATTGCAAGATAAATTCCTAGAAAACCCATAATCTTTTCATGTAATGGATCGCTCAAGGGCTTATCAATATCATAATTTAAAATATTTTTTACCCATTGATCATGGCCCAAGGCAACTAAAAATTCTACAAATGAAACAGGATACATATATAAAGTGGTAACGCGTCCTACCGGCACCCCTACGTGTTCTATAGCAAAATCTAATAATGAACCTGCAGCAATAACATGCAATTCAGGCATCTGTTCATAAAAATAACGTAATAGGGTAATTGCTTGAGGAACATTTTGGATCTCATCAAAAAAAAGTAATGTAGATCCGGGATATATCTGCCGTTGTAAAAGCTCGGAAAGTTGTAGAAGTATCCTGCTGAGATCTAAATCTTTTTCTAAAATAGTACGAGCCGCCTGATTGGCTTCCAAATTTATCTCAATAAAATGTTTAAAAGTCTTGCCCAGTACTCGTACCGCATGGGTTTTCCCCACCTGCCGGGCGCCGCGCAACAAAAGCGGCTTCCTATTTGACCCATTTTTCCATTGAACTAAAAAATAATCAATCGTTCTTTTCATAACGCACATCCCCCCTTTTTTGCAGATAAATCATATATAGATTATCTATCTTATGTATAAAATTCAAGGCTTTTGATGTGGACTTATGCAGAAAAATCAAGGCTTGGGCCTTTAGACGTGGCGATCTTGTTCTCTTTATTTTTTCTTCATATAATCGCTAAGCTTATGGTGATAAGGGATACTATGCCTGAATTACCATCATGAAGATAAAAGTTTTAGGGGGAATAATTTTGAATTTTTTTGTTATGGCTCAACGTTATACGGCACTTATATGTTTTATACTTGCGCTTAATGCGTCAGAATTTCCCCCGGCCATCACTGATGATTTTAAAGCGCAAGGGGGCATGTCCATTAAAGACCCTCTATTACTCGAGTCTTTTGCCGATAGAGCATCAGAAAGCGCCCCTGAAAATCCATTCTTGCTTGTAGCGATTCCCGCGGCGCCGGTATATCATTTTTTTGATTCACGGCAATTGTACGCGTTCTGGGCTGAAAGAAACAAAGGGGATTATTTTGACCCTTTAAATAAAACTCTGGTGACGTCTCTCTTTGTATTTAAGTATAAAGGCGGCGATACTGAATTTCCCTTTGATCACGTTGAAACGCTTGATCATCAAGAATTAACAAAGCGTATGTATACAAAGACAGATTTCGATGAGTGGCTTGAAAAAAGCAAGAAGAGGGCTGCAACTTGGATTATGAGCCGATTAACAAAAAAGTTTACTAAACCGACCAGGCAAGACCTTAAGCAAATTTATCATATTATTGGAGCACCGGTTGATGAAGCAGAAGTGGAGGGTGAATACGTCTATATGTTCTTGAATAGTAACCCCGTTACTCGTTATCTAATTACTCGCGCTGACAGACGTTATACTGATGCACGATTACGTAATTTTATTGCAAGACGAGGATTTCCCTTTGACGAGCAAAAATTTCTGAATCGTTACAATCAGATCCAGACGGGCGTTGCGTATACCCCCATAACACTTACATTTTTGCATTTAGGACACACCGATCATTTTCAAATTTAATTGAGAGATATTATCATGCCAAAAAAAAATATCTTTGCGGATCTTTCGCCACAAGATCTTAAAAAATTAAAAAAAATTACGCAGCCAGATTTCATACAGCCCATGCTGGCTACACTGACTAAAGACTATTTTTCAAGTAGCGATTGGATATACGAACACAAATTTGACGGGGTGCGTTGCTTAGCCTTTAAAAAAAAGGGAAAAGTGAGGCTCATGTCACGCAATAACCATACTATGAATGCCGAATATCCTGAACTTGTTAAAGCGCTCGAGGCACAGAAGGCGGATGATTTTATTATTGATGGTGAAATTATCGCGCTTGATAAAAAGGGTGTCTCAGACTTTCAACTATTACAATCACGCATGAATTTAAAAAATAGCGACGCGGTAAAATTGCACGAGACTAAAACGCCCATTTATTATCGAATTTTCGATATCATGTACGTGGACGGCTATGATACACGCGACCTTCCGCTTTTGGCAAGAAAGTCGATACTTGAAAAACTGCTCAACTACACAAAAATGCTCACCTATTCGGACCATAGATCTCCCAATGGCATTGCCTATTTTAAAGAGGCCTGCAAAAAACATTGGGAAGGGTTAATCGCAAAACGAAGCGATAGTGTGTACACGGGCACGCGCTCGCCGTCATGGTTGAAATTCAAATGCGTTGTCGGACAAGAATTGGTGATAGGCGGCTATACGCAGCCGAAAGGCTCCCGCTCAGATTTTGGCGCGCTTCTAGTAGGGTACTATCAAGATGGCAAACTTATGTACGCGGGCAAAGTGGGTACCGGTTACAGCGAAGATGTTTTGAATTTTTTGGGTAAAAAACTTCGCGCACGTGAGGTTAAAACCTGTCCGTTTAGTAATTATACAGAATCAACTGCTGGAGTATATTGGGTAAAGCCAAACTTAGTGGGCGAATTTAAATTCGCTCAGTGGACACAAGCAAATAAATTACGGGTCGGCAGATACCAGGGATTGCGTGAAGATAAAGATGCAAAAGATGTGGTAAAAGAGACAGCAAAAAAATAGTATTATGCGCGTTTGCTTTTTGATGTCTTGATCCCCTTGGATGTCTCTGCCCACGCGACATCTTTTTGGTGATAGGGGCACCATCTTTTGTATTGTAATGGCGTGCCGCATGTTGTATGCACCAAGGTAAAACCGAGCGCATGTTTTAGAATCGCGCTATATAACTTTATAGGGATATTCACCAGACCAAAGGTTATTGAACCTTTCCAGATAATTTTCATGCAAACCCCCTTTACTGTCGCTCATGGTGAGTGCCCGCGCTTGAGCGGGTGTATCGAACCATGTGAAATATTTTACCAACCATAAGAGTAGTGTTTCTTTTTGGAAAATATCAACAGAAAAGCCGATCGCCTCAAAAAATAGTATAAAAAATATTGATTTTTGAGTGCATGACAGGGTAAACTAAAAGCACTAATCAATTTAAAGGTATATTTTATGAATAATTATGCGCTATTATTTCTTTTTTTAATGCCAATTTCGAGTAGCTGTTTTCAAAATGCTCCTCAAGAAGAACCATTCTGGATAAGGCAGAACCTTCAGTATGCCTATAATGCTTGTCAAAATGCCCCAGGACGACGCTCCCCCCTGGAATGTCAGCAAGATATTGCGGTATTTATTAGTTCTCTCCCTTCAAATTCATACCAAGCCCTTTATACCCTCAGTGAGGAAAATGATCAGGCAAAGCCGGCAACCGAGCAAGTGAGATGGTTTAATAAAAAAAATCCGCAATGGGAGGGTGTAAAAAGACTTTTCAATATACAGATTACATCCCCGGAAACGTATCTTCCTATTGAAAAAGAAAACATGAACATGGTTATTGTTGTTGGAAAAGAGCCGGATTTTTATCATGAAGGAGTGATAGATAGCATTTCGGTTCCGAAAAAATTGAAAAACAAAGGCTACGGGCTCGCTCTGATCAATTGGGGATGTTACAAAATAAAGCAGCTGCAACCACAGACAAACACTATATTTCTCTATGCCTCATTAGATGGAGATCAAGATGACATTGCCCAACGGATAGCACTCTTTTTGCGAGCAGGGTTTCGGCCTTTTCACAGACCTTATATCCCCGACGTAGGAACTATCATGAATATGATTTCTATCGATAAAAAAACCAAAAATGCTCACGCTAGAGCTATCTTTATGGCAAATGATCCCGGCCTCATTATGGTAAAATCGGTTTAGCAAGCAAGCTCAAGGCTTACTTTTCAAAGCGTTCTTTATCTCTACGCGGGGAATCTTGGTTGCTACCACTCTCTTTCAGTTCATCGATGCTGCGGCTTTTAAGATCTGCAAGCTCTCTGAGCATCTTATTAGTTATAGCATCCAGCGCTTGATTAAAATCATACTCTTCAACGCGAGAGACAGCCATGCCTCGTGGTTCAGTAACGACCAATTCCATAGTATACAGACGGTGCGTCGGCCCCTCAGCAGTAATTACCAGGTTGATAGAGACAAGCGGGTCTTCAAGAGAAATAAATTTATTTAATTTTTGTAGCTCTTTGTGGACAGCCTCTTCCATCATGGAGCTTTTTTCCATATTACGAAATGTTATATGTACATTCATGGTATCCCTTTCATTCTTCAAAACTATTTTTATTGCGTAATTTTTTAATAACTCCACGATGCATTTTAGTATCAACACGTGCAGCCTTTGCCGCTTGCGGCACGCGGGTCGCCATGCGTTTTTTAGGAACAATCAACGCCTTGCGTATCTTTTCTGCCATCGATTTTAATGCCATTTTTTTATTATGCTCTTGGCTGCGCGACGTGCTATTATGCACCAGAAGGTCTCCTTCTGTAGTCAGCTGCTTATGCAGATTTTGCATGATACGTGCTTTTTGCTCATCATTTAAAGCGTTACTGTTTTTTACGTTCCAGCGCACCGTAATTTTTGTATCAGTCTTATTAACATGCTGGCCGCCTGCCCCGCCGGATCTACTTGCAGTAATCTCAAGTTCTTGACTTGGAATGCTCAGAGTATCATTGATAATAATATCGTTATTCATGGTGCCAAAGTACGTTAAAAGTTTCGCCATTCGCGCCTAATGGGGTAGTGGTTGCTTTATATACCATAAGGGCATTTTGCATGTTGACGCTTTCATATGCCCAGTTACGATGGTTAATAGGGCCACGAATACCATTAATAGTTGCTGTGCATTGAGAAAAGTTAACCTGTTTGAAATCTGCCAGGGGCAAAATGCCATTCAGGTAGGGCGCTTCAGCAACCCATTCTGCGCATACACGTGCCGCTGTTTTTGACATAGTGTACATGGTCGGAACTACGGTGGTTACCTTTTTAGTCATATTGGTGATGGTCATTAAAAAAATATCATTGCCTTGGTAGACAACGCTTGCAAATATAGTATCACCAGGATTTATCGGGAAACCCACAATCTCGCAAGAGGCTAATGGGTACATCTCAAACCACGCATAATTTCTCTGTTGGCCGTTGCGCCATTCATGTGCCGTGCCGATTTGTTCAACCGAGTTGCTGCCGTACCCGTCTATACCTACCCATATTGAGCTGTAGGTCTTTGGTGAGCCGCTCGACTTAACGCTCGGTACTACCCATGTGCCATAGACGGCAGAAACAGTATTTTTGATTGGCCGTGCAAAATTTGACGCAGCAACATATCCGCACCAGTTATTACTACTGCCCCGTTTTTGCGGAATATAGGGGTGGCTGTAATGAAACAGATCACCAAATCGAGTGGGGGCCTCTTCCTGCTTAAAAGGGACAGCTCGTAATTTTATTTCACAATCGATAAATGTATATCCATCTTCATGCTCTGCAGCAGTCAGTGTGTAGAGCCATAAAAAAATAGTCAGAACGTATTTAGCCTTCATTTACCATCGGCCTTTCTTCTGCAGCTTCTTGATCTGCACGGTGTTTATCAATATCGCGTTGCTTACAATAGCAGTAGATTTCTGATGGATCATCGTTTACAAAAACTGGCTTATCACCTTTTACTTTATCGCGCGGCCCTGGTTTGTAGGCGCAATAACACTGGCAAGAATCTTTGAGATCTTTACAACGTTTTTCATTGTTGCCGCAGACCTCTTGTGGCATGCTCGCTTTTTTATTCCTGCGTGCATAAAGACTTGAAAGTGATAATAAACTGAGAGCTAAAAAGCATATATATTTTTTCATGTTCAATCCCATCACAGTAAAAAAGATTTAACTCTGTCTGTATGGTATAATAAAGTACATTGTTTAATCAACCATTATTATGAATAATCGAAAAACAGTGTGTCTATGAAAAATTTTGGGAAAAAATTTATCTTTATAACCGGCGGCGTTTTATCATCTTTGGGTAAAGGGCTTACCGGGGCATCAATCGGTGCGTTGCTCGAATGCATGGGCTACCGTGTCTCATTTTTAAAACTTGACCCTTACCTTAACGTAGACCCAGGAACGATGAGCCCTCATCAGCATGGGGAAGTATTTGTCACCACAGATGGTGCAGAGACAGATCTCGATCTTGGCCATTATGAACGCTTTACTCATGCGACATTGCGTGCTGAAAACAGCATTACTGCAGGAAAACTTTATGCGCAATTGATAGAAAAAGAACGCAAGGGCGATTTTTTGGGAAGCACTATTCAAATTGTACCCCATCTTACTGATGCCATAAAACAGGCAATCTATAACGCATCATCTTCAAGCGATTTTACCCTAGTAGAAATTGGTGGCACAGTAGGTGATATTGAAGGGCTGCCGTTCATTGAAGCAATCAGGCAAATGGGGTTATATGAAAACCGTAGCAATTGTTTGTATATACATTTGACCTATGTGCCATATCTTAAAATGGCTCAGGAGTTAAAAACTAAACCGACGCAGCATGCCGTAAAGGCATTAAGTTCGCTGGGTATACAACCAGACATTCTTATATGCCGTTCAGAGATCGCTTTATCGCAAGAGACAAAAGATAAAATTTCACTCTTTACTAATGTACAGGCATCTGCAATCATATCGGCCCCCGATCTTGAAACTATTTACGAACTGCCCCTCTATTTAGCAGAACAACAGCTGCCGCAAGTTATAGCGCGCTGCATGAGGCTTGATTACAAAGCTCCTGCACTTGAAAAATGGCAAACGATTGTTACTACGTTAAAGACATTAGACAAACATATTACCGTCGCCATTGTTGGTAAATATACGGCAACACAAGATGCCTATAAAAGTTTATATGAGGCGCTCTTGCATGCTCAAATAGCAACGCGTGTGAAGATAAAGATTGTCTGGGTAGATTCTGAGCAACTTACACAAGAGAATCATGCCTCCCAATTAAAAGATAGCAGTGCAATTATTGTGCCGGGAGGTTTTGGCGGTCGAGGCGTTGAGGGCAAAATTATTGCAGTTCGCTATGCGCGCGAAAACAATATCCCTTTTCTAGGTATCTGCTTAGGCATGCAGATTGCGGTGATTGAATTTGCACGAACCATGCTTAATCTGCCACTTGCTCACTCAACAGAATTTATGGAAACTTCACAACCGGTGATCGACGTTATGGCCGATCAGAAGTGGGTAACGCATAAAGGCGGCAGCATGCGATTAGGTGCGCAGACGTGTGCTATTAAGCCCGCTACTCTTGCACATGCTATTTACCA
>Ga0182013_10007902_pt1 | contig 11572 bp, 8 predicted proteins | sample 612S2MmetaG_FD_120487 | JGI IMG/M metagenome (GOLD analysis project Ga0182013, IMG submission 120487) | Permafrost microbial communities from Stordalen Mire, Sweden - 612S2M metaG | ecosystem: Environmental > Terrestrial > Soil > Wetlands > Permafrost | place: Sweden: Stordalen | collected...
CCCTGACGCCTGCACTTCGCTACGTCAGTCACCCGCACCACCACCAGATCATCCCACCCCAACACACCCGGCGCCACCCCCCGACGCCACCGCTCACCGCACCCCACAACACGCCCCAAAACCCCTGTCACGCCCACACCCGCCAGAACTACCAACAGCCCGACAGACAAGATGCACGCCCCTCCGGGCGCTGTGCGATCACTGTCGCCGAAGCGCGTCCTCGAACACGGACCAGCGCCTCAGAAATCCCGAAGAAATGTCCGCGCAGCCCTTGACTTTTCATCCGCAGATACACGGCACACCCGTGGGTCCCTTGCAGGTCCCTCCGGGCGGCCGGGTCCTGGCCGCGAGATCTCTTCTCCAGGAGTTCCTCGACCGGCGCGAGACCAACAGTCATCGAATCCGCCGCAAAGCGCCAGGGGTGGCCAGGCTGCGCCGATCAAGTTGCGGCCGCTGGCTGCTCCGCCGGGTCTGGCGCTCGCCTCCGCGATACAGCAATTTGTCGCGATAACTGCTTATGCCGCGGCGGGCACCGTCAGCCTATGCCCCCGAGCGGTGTCTAAGCTCACAGTCGCGGGTCGACTGGCTCGCTCTCCATCGCGAGCACACCGAAAACGCATTCGTGGACCCGGTAGAGCGGCTCGCGCCTGACGAACCGGTCGAGCGCCTCTATCCCGAGCCCGAACTCGCGGACGGCGAGTGCGCGCTTGCGACCGAGGTTCCGTGACCGCAGTCGCTCGATCTGGTCCGGGTCGGTGTACTCAGGGCCGTAGATGATCCGCAGGTACTCGCGACCTCGGCACTTGATGCCCGGCTGGACCATGCCTTTGCGTCCTTGAGCCACGAAACTCATCGGCTTGACGACCATTCCCTCGCCCCCACGTCCCGTGAGCTCCTCCCACCATGCGACGCCAAGCGCCTCCTGCTCAGCGTCCGTGACGTTGACAAGGAGCCGACCGGTGCTCTGCAACCACCCGGGGTCCGCGGCGACGAGTCGATCGCAGCGCTCGAGATGCCAGCCGTGGTCGTGGTCGGAGTAGACCCCGGTCTCCCCCGCCAGGATGTGGAACGGCGCCAAGCGAAGATCCGCGACGCCGTTCACGGGCCACACGTACTGTCGGTAGGCATCCACGTAGCGGTCGATGCTTGAGATCCTGCCGCGCTGCTTCTCAAGCAGCGCGGCTACATCGAGGCCTCGGCTCTGCGCGGTTTCAAGGGTCGCGACGGTGGCCGCGAGGCCGGCGTGAGCGGCGGCTCCGACGGCAGCGTATTGGCGCCGGATCAGCTCGATCGCCTTGGCGGACCAGGGCATCAGCTCGCAGTCGAGCACGAGCCAGTCTGTGTCGAGCTCACCCCACAGGCCGGCGGCGTCGACGGCTGCACGGACGCGAGAAAGCGCGTCCTCGGTGTCCGGTTGGCCTGAGAGGAACGGTCGCCCGGTGCGGGTATAGATCGCGCCGGTCTCGCCGCTGTCGACACCGAACCGTTCTTTGGCGACATTGGCGTCACGGCAGACGATCACGATCGCCCGCGAGCCCATGTGCTTTTCCTCGCATATGACCTGCGGCACCCCGTCGGAGCGGTATTCCGCAAATGCGCTGGTGGGATGCTCCAGCAGGTCAGGGCGGCTGGACGTGGCGGTCGGCGCCATCGTCGGCGGCAGGTAGACGATCCACCTCGGGTCCATCGCCCAGCGGCTCATGACCTCCAGGGCAGCGGCCGCGTTCTCCTCGCGAACGGTGACCGAGCGCGTCGGCCTCGTCTGGATGATCCGCTTGCCGGTAACGTCGTCGATGTCGAGCAGCAGGGCTGGCCGGGGCTCGTCATCACCGGCGGCTATCTCATCCGGCGGGAGGAACGGCTTGGCAGGCTCGTAGTAGACGCGCTGGGCCGGGACGGATACGAGCTCCCGCTCGGGCCATCGGAGTGCCGTGAGCTTGCCGCCGAACACACACCCCGTGTCGATATTGATCGTGTTGTTCAACCACTCAGGATCGGCCACCGGGGTGTGGCCGTAGACGACGACCGCGCTCCCGCGATAGTCGGCCGCCCATTGACCGCGAACGGGCAGACCAAACTCGTCTGTCTCGCCTGTTGTTTCTCCGTAGAGCGCGAAATCTCTTACACGTGCGGAGGAGCGGCCCTGGTAGGCCTGCTTCATCCCGGCGTGCGCCACAACGAGCGCCCCATCGTCGAGGATCGCGTGGCTGACGAGCCGATCGAGAAAGTCCTGGGTCTGTCCGCGGAACTCATCGCTCTCCGTCTCGAGCTGCTCGAGCGTCTCAGCGAGCCCGTGGGCGACCTTGACGTCTCGTCCTTTGAGCTTGCGTGCCAACTTCACGTCGTGGTTCCCGGGCAGGCAGATCGCGGTGCCGGCGGCCGCCATGCCCATTACGAGCCGCAGGACCGCCGGGGTGTCGGGCCCCCGGTCGCCGTAGTCGCCCACGAACACCGCGCGCCGCCCCTCCGGCGGCGTGACGCTGACTCCGTCCCGAGCGACGGCGTAGCCGAGTTGCGCAAGCAGAGCGACGAGCTCGGCGTAGCAGCCGTGGATGTCCCCGATGACGTCGAACGGCCCATGCTCGGCGCGCCGGTCCGTCCAAAGCGCAGTTCGGGTGACCTCGACCGCAGCGACCTCCTCAAGGGAGTCGAGCACCCACACGTTGCGAAACCCCTCGCGCTTGAGGTGCTTGATCGAACGGCGAAGCTGAGTGCGTTGCCTACGGACGACGTGCGCCCCGAAGGCGCGATCGGCTCGCGAGCTGTTGCGCTCAAGACAGACCGACTCGGGTGGGTCAAGCACGATCGCGACCGGAAACAGGTCGTGCGCCTTAGCCAGTTCGACCAGCGGCTTCCTCGCCTCGCGCTGAACGTTCGTCGCGTCAACGACCGTGAACCGGGGCTGAGCCAGGCGCCGCCCCGCGATGAAGTGCAGGACGGCGAACGCATCGGAGGTAGCCGCCTGATCGTTTTCGTCGTCCGACACCAAGCCGCGGCAGAAGTCTGAGGAAATGACCTCGGTCGCCTTGAAGTGCTCGCGCGCGAACGTGCTCTTGCCCGAACCGGACGCGCCAACGAGCACAACGAGGCTGGGGTCCGGGAGCGCGATCCTCATCGGCTGAACACCGCCATCTGCGTCGGCGGCCCGACCTCATCGTCGACGGGGCCCACGGGCAGGTAGCGGACTCCGTAACCGTGACGCGACGAGACGCCCTCGGCCCACGCGGCGAACTCCTCGCGGGTCCATTCGAACCGATGGTCGGGGTGGCGGAGCTCCCCGGCTGGCAGAGTCTCCCAGCGCACGTTGTAATCGGCGTTGGGTGTCGTGACGACAATGGTTGTCGGTCGGGCCGAGCCGAAGATGCTCTGCTCAAACGCAGCGAGACGGGGCGGGTCGAGATGCTCGATCACCTCGACGAGAGCGGCGGCGTCGAACCCTTTCAGCCGCTTGTCCCGGTAGGTCAGCGCGCTGTGAAGAAGGCTGATCTTCTGGCGCTGCGCGTCATGCATGGTGTCGAGCCTCAGCCGGCGGGCGGCCTCTTCCAATGACCGGACGCTGACGTCGACACCCACAACCAGGTCGTAGTCCTCCTTGATCAGGAGAGTGAGCAGGGCGCCTGCGCCGCAGCCAAGGTCCAGCACCCGCCGCGCTCCGGACGCCTTGAGAACGGACTGGACACTTCCGAGGCGCTGATCTCGCAGGGATACGCGCTCCTCCAGATTCTCCTCCCGATCCGGTGCGTCCGGATCCTCAACCGGCGGAGCTGCCTCATCCATCGCGAGCAGAGCCGGCGCATAAAGACGCGCCTGCTTCTTCAGGTAACGACGGACGATCAGGTCGCGCTCGGGGTGAGCGGCCAGCCACCCCTCGCCGCGACGCATGAGCTTCTCAACCTCTGCCTCGTCCACCCAGTAGTGCTTGTCATCATCGAGCACCGGAATCAGCACGTAGAGGTGCGTCAGCAGCTCGGCGAGCCGCACCTCCCCCCTGATCCGAAGGGAGACGTGGCGGCTCCCCCACTCGGGGAACATCGGGTCGAGCTCAATCGCCTCCACCTCGACCTCGTATCTGAGTGGCTCGAAGAGCGCGCGCACGAGCGACTCGCCGCCACGCGCCGGGACGACCGGAAGCGCCGCCTCCAACGGGATCGCCGTGGCCGCCAAGTCCTCATACCCCTTACATACACCGGCCATCGCGCTCTTGAAGACCGTCAGGAGCGCGACCGACAGAAACGATGATGCGACGTAGGGACGATCGTTGACGTACTGCGCGAGCGCGAAGCTGTTCGGCCCACGACCGCGCCTGACGAGCCCGACCGGGTCGATATCGAGAAGGAGCGCCGCGGTGCACCTGTCCTCGGCGGCCTCCGGATAGAACACGTGCGCATCCCCGAATGGGACCTCGAAAGTCTGGACTCGATCGGGATGCTTGTGCAGCAGGAACCCGAGATCAGTGGCGGGGCGATGTGTGGTCGTGACGGTCAGGAGCACAGGCGTTGAGGCTACCGGCCGGTCCCCGCAGATCCAGTCAGCGCCGCCGTCTATTTCCCCGAAACCCGAACCCCGCCGGACGGGTGTGCGGCGTCAGCCGCCGATCGGCGCGCGGCGTCCCCGCGTGAGGGCGGGACAGGGCTTCGTGTGCCCGAAGATGGTCAAGCCGTCGTATTCCGCCGCCTGACCCGAGCTGATCACCTGCCGTCCGGGCGGTGCGGCGATCTGGACAGGAGCGTTGACGGACAGCAGGTCAACTTGTTCCTCCGTCGAGTAGGTGCTTCCGAACAACGTGGCCGATGTGATCACCCGCACAGGGAGTCCCGAGTCGGATACGAACAGGTGTAGCTGCGTCGGCAGAGTGTGGAGGCGTTGCTGGAGGATGAGCAAGTCCTCGTTGGAGGGTCTTAGGCCGGATAGGTCTGTTTCGGAGGCGCCGACCAGCAGGGGCGCAGGATCGACGCGGGCGCTGAACTCAGTCGTGCGCTGGCCATCGACGGTCGCGGCGCCCTCCGATCGCACCGGGCCCGTGGCGGTCCCTAGGAGGTCGATGAGTCCTGCAAAGGGTCCAGATCCACCGCGCGTTCGCTCGCCGGGAAACGCCTGGAAGGGCAGCGACACGCGCGCCGGTGGTTCTGGACGGGACGGCTTGATCTGTTCGTGGCCGTCTATGACGAGGACTCCTCCGCTACGCGTTCGCTCGCGTACCCACGGCCGGCCGCCGTCGCAGCCGCCGAGAGCAGACGAGTACCTGAATCTCGACCCACGAATCACAAGCTCGCTCGGTATCGGGACCGGGCCTGGTTGGAACGTCTCGCCTCGATCGGGCGAGAGGCCGACTTCCCCGATCAGGGCATCCTGGAAGCGTTCGGTTCGGCTTCGCTGCCGGACGAGCGTGCTCGTGGTCTGCATGTAGCGCTCGCTCGTGACAGGCAAAACTCGCATCTTCGCGACGAGCACCTGAAGAGCTGGTGTGACGTCCCCGCTTCGGCCTAGCGCTGAGCTGCTAATGCCGGAGCCGCCGCAACCCTCGGCCGCCAGAGCGATCGCGAACACCACGCCACCAACGGCAGTCCGGACGCGAGTACGCCTCCCGCCCCGTGACAACCTCGCCGGCAATCTCGGACTCATAGCTACGCGAACCCTAGTGCGCCGGGCGAAAGCTTCTCAAGCCCGCGGCCGGACCGGAGAGGCCCCGAGCAGCGCACTCCCCTAACGCACGTACGCGACTGCGCCGATACCTGTCCCATGCAGCTGCCTCTCCGCACGACGCTGCTCGCGGCTGCCGCGCTCGCCGCGGTCGGGTTCGCCGCCGTCCGTATCACCCACGCGGCAGAGCAGAAACCTATTGCAGTGGAACGGTCGCGACCCGAACGCAGTGCCACCCCGGCGCAAGCAGCCGCAACGTTGGCAAAGCTACACGCCCCGCCGGGGTTTCGCCAGGTCAAGAGCTGCCGCTTTCCGTTCGGAACCGGAGCGGAAAAGTGCTTCTGGACTCCCCGCGCACTCGTTCTCAATGCCCGGACGCTAGAGCGAATCTCAGCGTCTTGGCCCGCGCGAGCAGGCGTCGACCCGCTTCTCGATTTCTGCTCCGGCCCTCACCACCAAAGAGCAGGAATAGTGATGGGCCACTGCAACTGGGAGCTTGAACTTGGCCCCGAACTCGTAGCCGTGTCCTCCGACTCGGTGTTTGTGCCGACCGGATCGACACGGACGCCGACCGCCGCCAAGGTGCTCCGCTACTGGCGACGCGGCACCGAAATCACACTGGGCGTCATCGGCCACTGGCCTCACGACAAGGCACCCGCTTCGGCGTTGCGACTCTAGAGCTTGTCCTGAACCATTTGCGGATAAGCCTCGGCGATGAGCGGCTGGGGGAAGACGGCACAAAGGGCTCCCGTCGCGCCGGCCCCCTCGCCGCTGCCGGACGCGTCGAGGGCACGCGCGCTCGCAGACGAAACACCGCCACCTTGACGGGGCCGCTCTGAACGAAGTTCCAGAACAAATTGGAACAATATTGGAACAATGGCGGCGCCAGCGGCTCGGCTGGCGCAAAAGAAAAGGCCCGCGTTTGCAGGCCTTTTCTGTAGTAGCGGGGGCGGGATTCGAACCCGCGACCTTCGGGTTATGAGCCCGACGAGCTACCAGACTGCTCCACCCCGCGTCGCTCCTTATGTTCTAGCAAACAACCGCGGAAACGTCAGTGCCGCCCAGCACTCAGAACGCGACGGGCTGGCCGTCTCGGAAGAACCCCCCTGTCGGCCCGTCATCCGGGAGCGTCGCCAGCCAGATGATTCCCGCGGCGCCGTCCCTAACGCTCTTGGTTGCCCCCATCGGCCCGCCCATGTCGGTGTTCACGAACCCTGGGCACGCTGAGTTGACGAGGAATCCGTCGCCCGCGAGCTCGCTCGAGAGGATGCGGGTCATCGCGTTCATGGCGGCCTTAGACACGCGGTAGCCGGGCGAGGATCCGCCCATCTCGCTGACGCTGCCCATGCCGCTGGAGACGTTGACGATCCGCGGGTGGGCGCTCGCGCGCAGCAGCGGCAGCAGTTCGACGGTCAGCCGGTAGGCACCGTAGAAGTTCGTCTCGAGCTCGCGCTGCATCTCGTCGAAGTCCGGCGAGACACCCGGCACGCCGAAGTCGGTGCCGATCCCGGCGTTGTTCACCAGGACGTCGAGCCGTCCGGGGGCGGTCGCGACACGCCCGGCGGCCGCCTCGATGCTGAGCGTGTCCGAGACATCCAGCGCGAGCGCCTGAACGGCAGCTCCTGCGCCCAGATCTCGCGTGATCTCATCCGCCGCATCCTGGGCGGCGGCGATGTCCCTCGCGCTGAGCAGCACCCGGTGGCCGAGCGCGGCCAGCCCTCGTGCGACCTCGCGGCCGATGCCCCTGTTCGCTCCCGTGACAAGCGCCACGCTCGCTTCACCCGATCCGCTCATCGCGCCTCCCATCATCGCCCGTGTTGCCACACACCTCTAGCATCCCCGTCAGTGTCAACGTTCGGGGTGCCGGGAGGTGACGTCCGACCGAGCCGGTTGGTTCTCGGGCTGGCGGCGAGCTGACTCATAGCATTCCTGTCGATCAGCGTCTGACCCACACGCGTTTTGTCGCTCGCCGCCGCCCGAGGATCTCCGGCGTGACTTGATAGGAGCGTGGCATCGCCCCGACTGAGGTCTGTCCGCTGGAGGTCCACTTCAACGGCAATCTCGATTGAAGGGACGGTTGGTAATGATCGTGATCGGAGCGGATATCCACAAGAGCACCCATGCATTGGCCGCGGTTTCCGGTGATGGCGGTGTTGTGGCCGGCGAGCTCGAGATCCGGGCTGATGAGACAGGTCATCTTGATGCGCTTCGGTGGGCGCGCGAGCTTGACCAGGAGCGAGTGTGGGCGATAGAGGACTGCAGGCACCTGTCAAGGCGCTTCGAGCAGGCCCTGGTCGCTGCAGGGGAGCGCGTCGTTCGCGTGCCCCCGCGGATGATGGGTCAGGCAAGGCGAGGCGAACGCGAGCCGGGCAAGTCTGATCAGATCGATGCCAGGGCCGTCGCTCGTGCCGTTGTCCGGGAGGGTGTTGAGCGCTTCCCGGCCGCGTTCCTTGACGAGCGGGCCATGGAGATCCGGCTGCTGCACGATCACCGCTCGGACCTGATCGCCGAGCGCACACGCCAGATCAACCGGTTGCGCTGGCATCTGGTCGACCTGTGCCCGGACCTGGAGGCACAGATCCCTGCGCGTAACCTCGATAGTGGCGTCGTGCTCGACCGTATCGCCCGCCGTCTGCGCAGCCAGGAGCGCTCGGCACGCCACCGCGTCGCGCTGGAGCTCGTGGCGAGCATCCGCGCGGCCTCACGCCAGGCCGACGGTCTGCATCGTGAGCTGCGCAAGCTGATCCTCACCTACCGGCCGACGCTCCTGGCCGAGCAGGGTTTGGGGTGTTGACGGCAGCGACCCTGATCGCCCGCACCGCCGGCGCCGAGCGTTTCCCCACAGATGCGCACTTCGCCCGCCAGGCCGGAGTCGCTCCGATCCCAGTCTCCTCCGGACGCAGAGATCGCCATCGGCTGCACCGCGGCGGCGACCGCCAGCCAAACCGGGCCCTTCACGTCATGGCGATCACCCGAGCGCGAATCGACCCTCAGACACGCGCCTACCTCGATCGCAAGCAGGCCGAAGGCAAGACCAAGCGCGAGGCTCTACGGTGCCTAAAGCGCCATCTCGCACGCCACGTGCACCGGCTCCTCTCAATGCCTCCCGTCAACCCCGACCAAAGCACACGGAACCAGCTGAACTCCGCAATTTCCGTGCCCTGCTTGACATAGGAGAAACACGTGCGCGTAGCCGTGGTGGACATAGGCACCAACTCGACCCGCCTGCTCGTGGCGGACGTCGACGCCTCCAGTGGAGCCGTGCGGGAACTCGTCAGGCACTCGAAGGTAACCCGGCTCGGCGACGGTGTGGACGCGACCGGAGCGCTCTCCGATCAGGCATGCCAGCGCGTCTTCGACACCCTTGCCGGCTACCGCGAGGACATTTCCGCCAATGGATGCGAGGCGAACCTCGCGGTGCTGACCTCCGCGGTCCGCGATGCCTCCAACGGCGGCGAGTTCGCGACGCGGGTGCGGGAGGACTTCGCTCTGGACGCGCGCGTGCTCAGCGGCGAGGAAGAGGCCCAGCTGACCTTCCTCGGCGCGATGTCCGGACGCGCCCCGACATCGGAGCCGACGGTCGTGATCGACATCGGCGGCGGTTCGACCGAGTTCATCGTGGGGCGCGAGCGCACCGCAGGCTTCCATGTCTCCACGCACGCGGGAGTCGTCCGCATGACCGAGCGCCATATCCACAGGGACCCTCCGTCACCGGACGAACTGCAGCACCTGGCGCTGGACACACGCGCCCGCTTCCAGGAGGGAATACCGCTCGGCGAGCGCGTTGCCGTGATGCGAGCGATAGCGGTCGCCGGCACCGCGACCTCGGCCGCGTCGATCGACCAGGAGCTCGACCCGTACGACCCCGCCCGTGTCCACGGGTACACGCTCCAGCTCGCCACCGTCGAACTTCTGCTCGCGCGGCTCGCGGAGATGGACGAAGCCGAGCGCCGGCGGGTGGTCGGCCTTGACCCGGGGCGGGCCCCGACGATCATCGCGGGGATGGTCCTGCTGGAGGAGGCGATGAAGACCTTCGGCCTCGAGGAGGTCGAGGTCTCCGAGCACGACATCCTCTACGGCGGAGCCCTGAGGCTCGCCGGCGGCGGCTGAGCCGCCTACGCGAGGTTGGACCTGCGCGGGTAGGCGACCGTCGGGTCGGTGAGGACGTTGACGACGGCGGGCAGACCGGACTCGAAGGCCCTTCTCAGCGCGGGCGCGACCTCCTCCGCCCGCGCCACCATCTCGCCGTGGCCGCCGAGCGCCTGCACGACCTGGTCGTACCGGGTGGCGGGACGCAGGTCAGCAGCGACGGAGTAGCCGTAGAGGAACTCCATCGGGTGCTTCTCCAGCGCCCAGATCCCGTTGTTGCCGATCACGCCGACGACGTTGACGCCATGCCTTGCGAGGGTGTCGAACTCCATGCCCGAGAAGCCGAACGCGCCGTCGCCGAGCAGCAGCACGACCTGGCGCTCGGGGTGGGCGAGCTTCGCCGCGAGCGCGTAGCCGGGGCCGGAGCCGAGGCACCCGAACGGCCCAGGGTCCAGCCAGCAGCCGGGGAGGTAGCTGTCGACCACGCGCCCCGCGTAGGAGACGTAGTCGCCGCCGTCGCCGATGACGATCGCGTCGCGGTCGAGGACCTTCGCGAGCTCGGCATACAGGCGCATCGGGTGCAGCGGCGAGCGGTCGTCGCTCAGCTCGGCCTGCTCGGCCTGACGGCGCTCGCTCTCGGCGGCGCGGAGCTCTGAGATCCAGCGCTCGGACGCGAGGGCCTGAGCCCCTGCCTCGCTCCGCAGCCCGGCGAGCGTTTCGGAGATGGCGCCGTAGCACTCGACGGCTGGAGTCCGCGGATGCGGTCGGTCGGGCTGCGCCGCATCGATCACGACGATCTCGGTGTCCGGCCCGAACGACGCGCCGAACCCGAGCCGGAAGTCCATCGGCACGCCGATGACGAGGGCCACGTCAGCGTTGGACAGCGCCTGTGAGCGCGAGCGCGAGAAGAACAGCTCGTGGTCCGCGGGCACGCATCCGCGCGCGAGGCCGTTGAGGAACACGGGGATGCGCAGGGTCTGCGCGAGCTCGAGCAGCGCCTGCTCCGCGTAGCCCCAGTAGAGGTCGGTCCCCGCCATGATCACCGGCCGCTCGGCACCGCGCAGCAGCTCCGCGGCGCGGTCGATCTCGCCGGCGTCGGCGCTGTCCTCACCGAGTTCCACGGCGGGACCGCGTGCCGCCGGCTCCGCCGCCTCCATGAACACGTAGTCGAGCGGGAAGTCGACGAACGTCGGCCCGCCGTGAGGGGCGCGCGCGGCCGCGAACGCGTCGTCGACCAGGCCTGGGATCTCAGCCGTGCTCTGCGGGGTGGCCGCGAGCTTGGTCAGGGGCCGCACGAACGGGACGTGGTCTATCTCCTGCAGGGAGCCCTGCCCCCAGCGCAGGGCGGGCGCGCGGCCGCCGAGCACGACCATAGGCGAGTGGTTCGCCTGCGCCGAGGCCATCGCGCTCATCCCGTTCGTCACGCCGGGTCCGGCGGTGAGCGCGCAGACGCCCGTCTCACGCGTCACCTTCGCCCACCCCTCTGCGGCGAAGGCAGCGGTCGACTCGTGGCGCACATCGACTAGGTCGATGCCCTCCTCGCGGCAGCCGTCGTAGATCGAGAAGAGGTGGCCGCCGGAGAGCGTGAACAGCCTGGTCACGCCGTGCGCCTTCAGGCGGCGGGCGATCAGCCTGCCGCCGTGGAACGTGGTGGCGTCTGCGGCGGTCTCCGAGGCCATGATCGCGACTCTATCCTCTACGGTCGGCAGATGCCCGGGGTGGTGTGTGGTTGCAGCACATGGGCGACACATGTGTCAGGACATAGGAGACACCAACGTGAGGGAGTCTTCCTGTGGACATGGCGCGGTATCTCATCGAGGCGCACCTGTTGGAGGGACGTTCG
>Ga0182013_10007903_pt1 | contig 11570 bp, 13 predicted proteins | sample 612S2MmetaG_FD_120487 | JGI IMG/M metagenome (GOLD analysis project Ga0182013, IMG submission 120487) | Permafrost microbial communities from Stordalen Mire, Sweden - 612S2M metaG | ecosystem: Environmental > Terrestrial > Soil > Wetlands > Permafrost | place: Sweden: Stordalen | collected...
ACACGTCACGCTCAAAATCATCATCGCCAACCTGCATCGCAACGCCGACACGGCGAAAAAAATCGTCGTGCAGACCATTGCCAGAATTCCCTCAGAACCCACATGGCCCTGTCATTCTGCGCTGAAGAACGCCATCATGACCGCCAGAGAATTCTGGCCCAAGAAGACCATCGCCGAATTGAAGCCGATTATTGCCAAATATATTTGAAGCCAACTTAAAGCAGCCGCCAATTTAGTTTTGCAGGCGCGCTACTCCACCACAGGATATATTGTCAAAATTCTTAAAGGCGCCGACAATCATAACTTTCCCATCAGCCTGCAATGCGATGCGCCAGACGGCATTGTCCGCTCCGGTTCCAGGGACAAAGCTTTTGTCCAGCGAACCATCCGCTTCCAAACGCGCGATGCGGTTGCACGGACTGCCTTGAACGTGCGTGAAGTCTCCACCAATCACAATCTTTCCGTCAGGTTGCACGGCAAAGCCGATAATGTCATCGTCCGGGCCGGCACCGGGATTAAAACTGGTGTCAACGGTTCCATCGGGATTCAACCGCGCGATCCGGTTCACAGCCACGCCGTTGAAGCTGGTAAAATTTCCGCCGATTAAAATTTTCCCGTCAGCCAGGACGTTCACCGCATAGACTTCCGCCCTGTCACCCGCGCCGCATTTGAAACTCTCATCCACGCTGCCATCGGGCAGCAACCGAACGAGGCCGCCGAAAGGCCGGTTGTCGAAGCTGGTGATTTTGCCGACGGCCAGAATCTTTCCGTCCGGCTGAAGTGCCAGGCCGGAAACGATGCCCGTCGCTCCGCCGCCGATTTTGAATGATCCGTCCAAAGTGCCATCCGCATTCAGCCGCACCATCCGGTTTTGGCTTTGATTGCGAACCCGGGTAAAGCTCCCGCTCACCAGAATTTTGCCATCCGGCTGGATCAGAATGGCGCGAACTTCACCGTTATAATTCACCGCCAACTTGAAGTTGTTGTCCACACTGCCGTCCGCATTCAACCGCATGACCCGGCGCGCGCCGTGTCCCGGCTGCATCCCATCGCCACCGACGAGAATTTTGCCGTCGGCCTGCAAGGCTATCGCATGAACCGTGCCCGACAGATTCGGCGCAAAATTCCCGTCCACGCTGCCGTCCGCATTCAGCCGGACAATCCTTTGGATGGGCTTGCCATCAAAAGACGTGTACTTCCCGCCGATTAAAACATTCCCGTCCGGCTGGACGGCGACGCAACGGACTTCACCGTTCGCGCCGGTTCCCGGATCAAAACTATTATCCCGCGAGCCGGGCGGACCCGCTTGTAAAATCACAGGGGAAGTTTTTTTGCCAGACGCCCCGTGCATCCGAATCAAGGAAGTAAAAAGTCCAGCAGCCAGAACTATAATTGCGAGAACTGCCGCAACCACCAGCACCATGCTTTTATTGGGAGGAACCGGCGCAAATTCAGGCGCAGATTTTGCCTCAGCCGCATTGTCCGTTTTAGCTTCAATTTCATTAACGGCCACCGCCTCCGCAGCTCCAGACGATTTGGCGGCAATCTCCGCCACCGCATCGGCTTTGATTTGCGGTTCGACCGGCTCCGGCAACTCCTTCCGTTCCAGCAATTGCAAAACTTCCTTCGCACTTTGCGGACGGTCGGCCGGATTTTTTGCGAGGCACCGCGCCACAACATCTTCCCAGACCGGCGAAACCGGGTCGTCCTGAATTTCCAGTTCCTTGACACGCTCGGTCATGCTCGGCGGCTTCAGGCTGCAAATCTGCGCAAAAACTTCGCCCTTGTAAAACGGCGGCGTTCCCGTGAGCAGATCAAAAATCGTCGCGCCAAGAGAATAAATGTCATCGGCCTTCGACGGCTCCGCGCCCATGACTTGTTGCGGGCTCAAGAAACCAAGCCCGCTGTAAAGGCCCTTCACCAGGCCGCGCCGCGAACTTTCAGCGCGCACCGTCTGCGCGAGCGCGAAATCCGTGACCTTGAGTTCTTCCTGCCCTTTGATGAGCAGGTTCGCCGGCTTCAAATCGCTGTGGACAATGCCGAATTCGTTATGCGCAAAATCCAGCGCCGCGCAAAGCTGATGAATCCAGCGCTCGATTTCCCCGACACGATAACAGCCGCACAGCTTGTCCACCTTCAACGTCGCCAGCGACCAGCCCTCCACGAATTCCACCACGACCGCCGCAGAGGAATAGTCGCGCATAAACTCGTAAGTCGCGGCGATGTTCGGATGCGCCAGCAGCCGATACCGTTGCACGTCCTGCTTGAGCCGTTCAACCACATTCGCGTCCGACAACAGCGCAACCGGCAAAAACTTCAACGCCACCTGCCGCGAATTCTTAATGTCCTGCGCCAGCCACACCTCGGAGATTTCGCCGCGACCAAGCAGGCGCTTCAGCAGAAAAAACCCGCCGCCCACGCGGTCGCCCGGCGACAATTTTTCCCCAGCACCCGCGCCGGATGAAAAGTTGGATAAGGCCATGACAATTACTTTTTTTTGATGTGCCGCCATTCCAAGAAAAAGGCGGGCGACGCGCCTGAAAGTAATGGCAGACGTTCGCAACACAAGTTCAATCCTTGCGCCGCGCGCCGGAGACTCTATTTTGCCCCTGCAAATGAACAAACGCGCCATCATCAAAAAAATTGTCGCCCGGCTCACGGACGAGCTGGAGGTCTATTTCCGCGCCGCGCAATTCTCCCGCGCCGAGGCCACGCACGAATCCAGCAAGGCCGAGAGCAAATACGACACGCGCGGCCTTGAGGCCTCCTATCTCGCCCGCGGCCAGTCCAAGCAGGCGGCGGAACTCGATGCCGCCATCGCCGAATTTCAAAAGCTGCCCGTGAAAACATTTGGCGCGGGCGAAACCATTGACCTCGGCGCGCTGGTGGAACTGGAGCACGGCGGCAAAAACACCATTTACTTCATCGGCCCGCGCGCCGGCGGCACCGAAGTGGTGCACGACAAAAAGGAAATACTCGTCATCACCCCGCAATCCCCTCTCGGCGAGCAACTCATGGGTAAAAAATCCGGCGACCAGCCAATCCTTACCTTCGGCGGAACGAAACAGGCGGCGAAGATTTTGCGCGTGGAGTAGGCAAATCCGCTTTGCGCGGCGAAAATTCACTTTGCGCGGGCATGGTGCCGGTTTCGCGCGGGCAATTTCCACTCTGCGCGGCTGTTTTTCACTTTGCGCGGCGATTTTCCGGTTTGCGCGAGCCAACTCCCACTTTGCGCGGACACGTTTCCAGTCTGCGCGGACAAAATCCACTTTGCGGGGCGAAAATCCGGTTTGCGCGGGCTTTTTTCACTTTGCGCGGAGGGTTTTTCACCTAAAAGACCAATTTTTGAGGATGATTTTACAATTGATGGTTAGAATTAGTCTATCCGTTGCCCAAGAATCGCCTCAATTCCATTTGTCATGGGAAGAACACAAAACACCAATTGAAAGGAATCATATGGACCTCCACGAAAAAAGTCTGCTCGCAACCTTCAAAACCACCGCCGCCTTTGGCGTCAAATACGCCACGGACTTTCCGCCCATCAGCATCGGCGGACAACAATTCGCCCTCGTCAGCGCCGCCGTGCCCACGGCCTCCGGTCTGGCGCAGGCTCAAACCTCCGGCGGCGGCCAGAAAAAAGCCGGCATCAAATCCAAGGCCGTCGCCTACAAACTGCTCCACGATGATCTCAAGGCCATCGCCGACGGCGCGTATTCCCTCGTTCTCCTCGGCACCGCCGGACTCGATGGGAAATTTCTCATGCCCCGCAATCACGGCGCACAGGACATGCTCAACGCCGCACGCGCCTTCGCCACGGATGCCGCCGCTTTCACCACGCAATTTGTCAGCGTCGGCCTGCCGGCCACCTTCATCACGCAGCTCAACACGGACATCGCCGGGTATGAAACCGCCATCAGCACCAAGGGCGCGGGCTTGACGGCACAGGGCGGAGCGACCGGCGGCATCGAGGACACCACGCACAAGGCGGCCGTCGCCCTGCACGTGTTGAACACCATCGTGAACAATACCTACAAAAACAACCCGCAACGCCTCGCCGAATGGGTCATCGCCAGCCACGTGGAAAAACACACGCCCGTGAAGCGCGTAAAGAAAACCACCTCGACGACACCAGCAACACCGGCGAAATGAGCAGCGCCGTAGGCGCGACATCATTGTAGAAAATCGAATTGAAAAAATCCCTAGCTCCGTCAGGAGCGACATAGGAATATGCCGCTCCTACGGAGCTGAAATTATTTGGGGCGAACGGTTCTACAAAGATGCCGCCCCTGACTGGGCTAGCTGCCCGTGCCTTTGGCTTGATAAACGGTTTGGATAAAAGCAAAGTTGAGACCGAACTTATGGACGCCAAAAATCTTACAATCAAAGATGTGCCACCAGAATTTATGTCTGAAACAGGGCGCACACTTGCAGACTATTCGGTGGCTATTGGGATTTGGGAAGACGGACAAGCAAAGAAATTCAAACCCATCGGAAGTGGTGTGCTTGTGCGAAAAGGAAATCGTTTGGGCATCCTGACTGCGCGTCATTGTCTGCACAGACCTGGTCCAGAAGTCCGGTTGGGAACAATGGGTTGCGATGTGCTTTGTGCGGTTTTGCAACGTGGTCGAACCGTTTTGATTAAACCTCAAGATGTAATCGAACATCCCCTTGCGACTCCAAAGTCACTCGAGTATGGCCCAGATTTGGCGTTCATAGAAGTTTTACCGGGAGACCGCTTAAATTCACTCAAAGCCTACGGTTCGTTTTATTCACTTGATAAAGACCCGGCTAAAATTGCAGCCAGTTTTGGAAAACTGGGAACTTTACTTGCAACAATTGGCTTTCCAGGTGTTCACTATGACACGAAGATAGATGGAAATATCATTCGGCATAAAATCCATCACATGGCTTACTATTTTATCCTCGGGCCCGGAGATGTATGTGAACGAGATAATTGGGACTACATTGAAAACCAATGTGACATTAGCCCATCGAGTGAGCTGCCTTCTTCTTTCAAGGGTATGAGCGGTGGACCAATTTGGGGTTTACACTTTGAAGTGGATGAGAAAAATGAAGTATTCAAGCTGACAGAATTTGCCCTCCTAGGCATTTCCTTCCTTGAGATTGTCGAAACCGATGATCGAAAAATAAGAGCACACTTTATTAATTCAATTTACGACCTTGCATGGAGGAATTTGAATTGATTGCAACCTCTTCGCCATTCACCAATCCGTCTCCCTGTAGTCCTTCAGAAATTTTCCCCAGACGTGCGTGCCGGTGTTGATGCCGGCGATGATCGGGTCCACGATTCGCGGCGCCACCATCATTCCGGCCGGGTCAATATGTAGGCGTTGCCGGGTTTGAAGCCGTCAAGCCGGTGAAGCAGAGACGGGACAAATGGGAAAATGTGTTCCAAGCGGTTGGATTTTGCGCGGAGAACGACGATAGCAAATGGCAGGTCACGGATTTTGTTTTGCTGCGGGAGCCGCTTGTCCATTGTCAGAAACACATCGAACTTGCGGGAGGAGGCAATCAGCCGGAGCAGTTTGCCGTTGCTGATGCTGGCCCAACCCGCTTGCGGCACGGTTTTGACATGATGTCCGGACAGTTTGCCTGCCAGGTCTTTCGGCAAACATTCGTCGAGCAGGATGCGCATCAGGCGGACTGGAGTGATTTTTCCAGATTGGCGGCGGATTCTTCCAGATACGCGACGGCCTGTTTGCGGGAGACGGTCGGGAATTGTTCCAGAAATTCGCCCAGCGTGTCGCCGCCCTCAATATAATCAATCAACGAGCGGACGGGAACCCGTGTGCCGGCAAAACACGGCGTCCCGCTCATGATATCCGGGTCAATCTTTACAACGGAACTTTTCTTCATGTCATCAATTAACCCCATCCCGGCTTGGTTGACAACTTTTTCCCTCACCAATCCGTCTCGCGATAGTCCTTAAAGGAATTGTCCCAAGCCGTGCGCCGCGCCTTTGGCTTGATAAACGGTTTGGACAGGAGCAAAGTCATTTTCAAGCATGTCCAAGAAAAAATGGTTCATCCTCGCATCCATCCTCGCGGTTGGCGGCATCGGTGTTCTGCTCGTGTGCGCTTTGGCGCTCGGCTTTTTTGCCGGGCATGAGGTGGCGACGGGCAGCGATCCCGGTCTGCCGGTCTACACCATGGGACAACAATCGCCTTCATCGCACCCCGGATATTTACACGATTCAGTAACCGGCGGCGGCGAGGTTTATGTGCATGACTACGAGGAATATTGCCTGCAACTCACCTTTACGGAACCGCAGACGGTCATCGGCCTCATGGGTTCAATCAGCCCCGCGAAAGTCGGCGCCGTTCCCGGCCAGCCCGTCACCGCCTATATCGCGGTGGATTGCGGCTCCGAGATGCCCGCGTATGAACCCTACCGCAACATCAAACAGCCGCCATTCGACTGGCGCACCGCCACGTTCCGCGAGATGACCGCGCGGCAGCAATACAAATTCGGTCCGGTGGTCACCACCACCAACGCCGCGCTCATGGCCGAAGTTGTGCGCGTGCTGCGCGACGGCACGCCGGTGGAGTTGAATCCGTTTCCGTTCTCCGGCGCGACGAATCTCATGACCCTCAACCTGACCAGCGACCAACTGCCCGGCATGTTATTTTGCCCGGCGCTCTGTTATTACGGCAACGGCACGATCTATCTCGCCGAAAGTTTGATGCCGGATTTCACCGTCACGCCGCCGCAAGTCCGCGCCCGCTGGATTCCGGCCAGCCCGATGCTGACGGAATGGTTGAAAACGCCGTGAAGAAGCCTAATTTTTTAATAATTGCCCGAGGCAGCTTGCCTCTCACCAATCCGTCTCGCGGTAATCCTTCAGGAATTTTCCACAGATGTGCGTGCCGGTGTTGAAGCCGGCGATAATCGGGTCCACGATGCGCGCCGCGCCAGCCACAAACAATTTGCAACCCGACAATAAACTTGAATACACATCAATCGGGCGTAATGTGTGTATCAAATGAAACGAACCAACATCGTCATGGATGAAACGCTCGTGCGGCAGGGCTTGAAGGCCACCGGCTTGAAGACCCGCCGCGCCCTCGTGCATCACGCCTTGCAGGAACTCGTGCGCCGCAAAGAACAAATGGGCTTCCTTGCGCTCAAGGGAAAAATCAACTGGACGGGTGACCTCAATAAAATGCGGCGCAGCCGCTTCCCATGAGAGTGCTGGTTGACTCCACGGTCTGCATTGATTTTTTCGCCGGTCGGGAAACGGTTCAAGTCGCCCGGCTGGAGGAATGTTTTCAAAGCGGCGACGAGATTTGTTACTGCGGTTTTGTGCTGGCGGAAGTGTTGCAAGGCATTCGCGATGAAAAGCAACTGGCCACCGTCAAGCGGCAGTTTGAAAATCTGATTTATCTTGAAGACGACCGCTCCACCTTTGAATTGGGCTCGACAATTTATCGCGAACTCCGGCGCGACGGCATCACCATCCGCAATTCCATTGACTGCCTGATTGCGGCCACGGTGATCCAGCACGGCGTAAATTTTCTGGAGAACGACCGCGATTACAAATTCATTGACCAGCATTTTCCGCTAAACCGGATTTAATTTAGCGGGGTGCAAGGTCCGGGGGTTTTGCTACCAATCCGTCTCGCGGTAATCCTTCAGAAATTTTCCCCAGATATGTTCGCCGGTGTTGAAGCCGGCGATGATCGGGTCCACGATACGCGCCGCGCCATCCACAATGTCGAGCGGCGGATGGAAGCGGTGCTCCGCCACCTTGCGCTCGGCGATGTGTGCGGGGTCTTCGTCCGTGACCCAGCCGGTGTCCACGGCGTTCATGTGGATGCCGTCGGCGTGGTAATCGGCGGCGGCGGTGCGGGTCATCATGTTGAGCGCGGCCTTGGCCATGTTCGTGTGCGGATGCCGCGTGGTCTTGAACTTCCGGTAAAATTGTCCCTCCACGGCCGAGACGTTGACGATGTGCTTGTCGCGTTCCGGCGTGCGGAGCATGAGCGGCTTGAGCCGCGCATTGAGGATGAACGGCGCGATGGCGTTGACGAGCTGCACTTCGAGCAGTTCCACCGTTGGGACTTCGTGCATGAGCATGCGCCACGAGTTGTGCCCGCGCAAATCCATCTGCTGCAAGTCCTGATCGAGCTGGCCTTGCGGAAACAACGCCTGTTGCGCGGCCAACTCCTCAGCAAGGAGTGGCAATTGCGACAAAGCCGCCGAATGCGTTATCCCAGCGAGCTTGGAAGCTTCCTGCACCTGGCGGGTCCGGCTCGGACCTTCCGGCAACAGATGATAACCGCGCAAACCTTCGTAAGCTCCCAAGAGTTTTGCAGCCTCCGATGGCAGGTCGTGCAACGACCCCGTTTCGCGCTCCATCATGTGCGCGTAAAAATCCGGCGGCCGACGCACGGTCTGGCAGGCGTTGTTGACGATGAAATCCAACCGGTGATATTTCGTCATCACATGCTTGCAGAACGCCTCCACGCTCGGCGTGTGCCGGAGGTCGAGCCCGAAAATCTCCAGCCGATGGCTCCACTCCTTGAAATCCGGCTCGGCGGCGTAACGTGTCGCGGAGTCGTGCGGAAACCGGGTGGTGACAATCAAGTGCGCCCCGGCGCGGAGCAGCTTGATGCCGGCCTGATAACCGATCTTCACGCGCCCGCCGGTGAGCAAGGCCACGCGCCCGCGCAGGTCGGCGGTCTCGGTGCGCTTGACCCAATTCAACTCCGCACACTTGGGGCAAAGCTGGTCGTAGAAATGGTGGATGGTCGAGTAGTTCTGCTTGCAGACGTAGCAGTTCTGCGGTTCGACGACTTCGCGGAAGTCGGGATTGTCGGTGACTTCGTGCTGCTGAAAATTCTTCGGCAGCAAAACGTTCGGCGTGGTGAAAACTTTTTCGCGGCGCAGCTTGCGGATGCCGGTCGCGTGCAGCTTGGATTCGTCGCGCTGGATTTTCTCCGCCTTGCGCCGGCGCACGGTCGCCTTGACGAGCCGGCGACGTTCGTTCACATCGGGACAATAAATGGCCCCCGCCGCCGTGAGCAGCCTTGTCCGCTCCGCCTCCGAAAGCTCACCAAGCAGCGCACGGTCGGCGACCGCCTTTTCGAGAATCTCGGCGGCGGCCTTCAGTTGCTGGACTGAACCAGAGTTGTGCGACGGCTTGGACATTATTTGGCCGCGCAGAATAGCAGCGTCGCCACCGGCGGGCGAATGAAAAGCAAAGCGGATTTCTTGACCTCGCGTTTCAAAGGCGTAACACTGGCCGTCACATTTATGGCAACCAAATCCATCATCAAACCCGCAAAATCACCCGTGGCCGTCGGCCCGTATAATCACGCCGTGCGCGTCGGCGACCTGCTGTTCTGCGCCGGACAAATCCCGATCAGCCCGGCTGACGGCAACCTCGTCGGCGGCGACATCAAGGTGCAAACCGAACGCGTGCTGGAAAACGTGAAGGCGATTCTCGACGACCAGAAGCTGACTTTTGCCAACGTGGTGAAAAGCACGGTGTTCCTGACCGACCTCGCGAACTTCGCGGGCATGAACGAGGTTTACTCGAAATATTTTACGGAAAATTTCCCCGCGCGCTCGACGATTCAGGTCGCCGGTTTGCCGAAAGGCGCGAGCGTGGAGATTGAAGTCATCGCGCATTTTTGATTTATGCCTCTTGGATTCCAGCTCGCCATAGCATTCGTCATTGGTAGCGGGCTGGGTTTGTTGATCGGCTGGTTGATTGGCTCGCGCAAGCAGATTGCCGCGCCGGCGGATGGCCGTTTGGAGAATGAATTGCGCCAGCAGCTCACGCAGCGTGAGACGGAGCTCGGCCAGACACGCGAGCAAGCTTCGCAGAGCAAAACTGCGCTTGCCACCGCGCAGGCGAACCAAGCGGCGGCGGAAAGAATCCTCGCCGAACAGAAGCAGCTTCACGAACAGACATTGCGCGACGCCAAGGCCGCGCAGGAAAAGGCGCTCGCGGATTTACGCGACACCTTCAAGGCTTTGAGCGCGGACGCGCTGAAACAATCCGCGCCGGAATTTTTGCGGCTGGCAGAACAATCGTTCGGCAAATTTCAGGAAACCGCCAAGGGCGATCTCGCGCAGCGGCAGGAAGCCATCAAAGGCTTAGTTGAGCCGCTCAAGCAGCAGTTGGAAACCTACCAGAAGAATTTGCAGGCGAGTTCCGCCGCCCAATCCGGCGCGCTGGGCGAAGTGAAAAAGCACCTGGAAACATTGGCGCAATCCAATGCGACGCTCGCAGAGGAGACACAGCAGTTCCGGCTGGTGCTGCACTCAAATCAGGCGCGCGGTCGATGGGGCGAGGAAACGCTGCGCCGGGTCGTCGAAGCGGCGGGCATGAGCGCGCATTGCGATTTCACGGAGCAAACTTCATCCGGCGAGAACCGTCCTGACCTCGTCGTGAAACTGCCGGGCGACCGTTTCATCATCGTGGACGCGAAGGTGCCAGATTTTGATTTTCTCAACGCTCTGGAAACGGCGGAACCGGTGAAACGCGCCGAAGCACTGGCGGTACACGCGGCGAAGTTGAAAGGCACCATCAAGGCGCTGGCCGACCGCGATTATCCGCGTCAGTTTCCGAACGCGCTGGATTACGTCGTGCTGTTTGTGCCGGCGGAATCGCTGTTCAGCGCGGCGCTGGAAGGCGACCACGATTTGATTGTGTGGGCGGCGGAAAAAAGAATTTTGCTGGCGACGCCGGCTTCGCTGATCGCACTGCTGCGTTCGGTGAGCGTGAGCTGGCAACAGCATGCGCAGACGGAGAACGCCCAGAAAATCGCCGAGGCGGCGCAGGAATTTTACGCGCGCGTGGTGAAGTTCACAGAACACTTTGAGAAAATCCGCGCCGGACTGGATCGTGCGAATACCGCCTTCAACGACGCAACTTCAAGCTTTCAAACCCGCGTGCGGCCTGCGGGGGAACGGCTGGCGGAACTCGGTGGCGCGAATTCAGCAAAAGAATTGGCCTATATTCAGCCATTTGACGCCACGCTGGGTCTGCCGCCGAGTTAAACTTCAATTGAAAATAAAAATGCCGGAGAAACAATTCTCCGGCATTTTTGAAAGACTGGCGGCAACCTACTCTCGCGGAAGCTATACAACCACTACCATTGGCAAGACTGTGTTTGACGGCCGTGTTCGGAATGGGAACGGGTCGGACCACAGCTTTATGGCCACCAAATTGTTTTGCACGGTTTCAACCGTGCTAAATTTTAAAAGATCGTTTCCGAAGTATTTCGGCGATTCTCTGAAAACTACACATAGAAGCCTATTGGCACTACAACTCGCGAGTTGAAATTTGCTTCTCAAATAAATTTGAAAAAAGCAATCAAGCCGCACGACCGATTAGTATTAGTCAGCTAAATGCCTCACGGCAATTACACCTCTAACCTATCAAACGGGTGGTCTGCCCGTGGTCTTTAGGGACTTGCGTCCGGGAAACATTATCTTGGGATGAGCTTGGCACTTAGATGCTTTCAGCGCTTATCTCTTCCGCACATGGCTACGCAGCGATGCCCCTGACGGAACAACTGCCACACCAGAAGTGCGTC
>Ga0182013_10007905_pt1 | contig 11568 bp, 9 predicted proteins | sample 612S2MmetaG_FD_120487 | JGI IMG/M metagenome (GOLD analysis project Ga0182013, IMG submission 120487) | Permafrost microbial communities from Stordalen Mire, Sweden - 612S2M metaG | ecosystem: Environmental > Terrestrial > Soil > Wetlands > Permafrost | place: Sweden: Stordalen | collected...
GCCCGCGGTAGTATGCTGGATGCATGCATCGCCATCGGATGAGTCTTGAGGCCGTGATCCCCGCCGTTCTTCTCGCCGCTACCCTGGCGCGGGCGCAAGCCCCGCCTTCGGCGAAAACCCTTCTCGACAACGCGAAGACTCAGGCGGTGGCGAATCAGCGGGCCATCTTCGTCATCTTTCACGCGTCCTGGTGAGGGTGGTGCCACAAACTCGATAGTTTCATCGAGTCCGCCGAAATCAAACCGATCGTCGATAAGTATTTCGTGACGGTCCATTGCACGGTTCAGGAAAGCCAGCCGAAGAAAGCTCTGGAGACGCCCGGTGGCGAGGAGTTGCTGAAGGCTCTGGGCGGCCCATCGGGGCTGCCGTTCTTCGCTTTTCTGGACGAAAAGGGAACCCCGATCGTCAACTCCCTGCGGCCTGGGGAGAATGGCAAACCGGCAGAGAACATTGGCCATCCGGACAAGCCCGAGGAGGTCGATTGGTTCCTGGCGATGGTGGGTAAGGCGGCTCCTCGGATATCTCGTGAGGAGGCTGGCACGCTCGAGAAGTGGCTGCGCAATCAGAAAACGGCCGGCCACTAAGAACGCCGTTGTCCAGCTGCGTCGATTGCGCGCAGACCTACCTGTGCGCCAGCAGCATGAATGGAATCGCACCTCGTGCGAGTTCTTACTTGAGAGGCGCCAAGACCATCACTAGCGTGAGGGCTGCCAACAAGCCCACGAACTGAAAGAGTCCCGGATTGTCGGGCTCCCTCTGCCAGTCCCGCGTGAAGATGCGGTACGCGCAGACGGCGCCTACCAGGAACAGCATTGCGTTCGACGTGAACGCCCAAAGGAGCGCCGTCGCACTCAGCACGATTCCTCGCTGCGCCCGCGTCAGGGAGCGGACTCCGCGCGAGCCATCCAACTGCCATATCGGAATCAGATTGAAGAGGTTCACAATCGCGCCGAAGTGTGCGATCGCTCCCCACACCTTGATGTGCGTGGCGTAATAGATCGCCAGCGCCGCCAAGGCCGCGCCGAGCCCGTAGATCGGCCCCGCCAGCCCGATCCGCGAATCGGGAATCGGCGGCAGGCGCACTCCGCGCATGCGGATGAGTGCTCCCAAGCCGGGGATGAACATCGGCGCACTGGCCTTGAATCCATAACGCCGGATCGCGATGACGTGCCCCATTTCGTGAATGTAGATGGAGAATATCACGCCGATAGCCAGTCCCCAACCGTAAAGCGCCCAGTAAACTCCCAAGGAAGCCGCCATGGTGAGGAGCGTGCCGACCTTGGTGAGCCCCAACAGCAGCGCTTTTCCCTTGGTCAGCAGAAGCAGGATGGCTGGGCCGATGCCCGCCGCGCCTTTGCGCCAGCCTCCGCTGGTTTGATCGCCGGCGGCGATAGCGGACTGCTCGTCGAGTTCCCTCAGGCGGGCCTGAATCTTCGCGTATTGCGCGGTGTCGGGAGGCAGCAGGTTCAGCGACTGCTGCCAGAGAGCCCGCTCCTCTGCAAAGTTTCCGACTCGCCAGGCGGCCTTGGCTTGCTGGGCCAGAGCTGCCAGATCGGCGGAGCGCGTCAGCTTGCGGCACTGCGGACAACTAAGCGCATCGGGTGTGATTTCAGTGCTGCATTCCGGGCAGCCAGTCATGGCGCAGGTTCCAGTTCGTAGGGCCCCATTATCAGAATCTCCGACCGTGCCGTCAATCGCCACGCTCTTTGCAATCCGATAAAGATGATGAATAATGTGATCAATGCGCCGACACCTTGCGTCAGGCTTAAGAACGGCGCCGCGGCGAACAGCAGGAACAAGATGAATAAGGCCTGTCCCAGCGACACCTTGGGCTTCTTTTCCGCTACCGCTGGAGTTTCCGATTGCTTGGGCTGGTGCAACGCAGTGGGATTCTTGATGGCTTGATAGACAAATACTGGAAGATAACTGGTGGTAATCGCGAAGTAAGTCAGCACGACGGCCAAGATCTGCTGCGGACGCCCGCCCAGTCCGTGCGAGCCGTGCCGCACAGCCCGTCCCACCATATAGCCCACCAGGATCGCGATCAGGCCGATTTCCAAGCCTGTGAGGATGGCAACCAGCGCGTACAGAGCACATCCGGCTAAAGCGGCTCCTACTCCATATAGTGCTGCCCGGGCGAGAGACGTTGCCGGCGGAGCCTGCTGGCCGCTCTCAATGCGCTTCGCGCACAATTCGCATACCATCGCCCCTTGCGCGTGGTAGTAGGTGTTCGCAATATGCTGTTTGCAGGCCACGCATTGCGGACCCGTGCCTTGAGCTGGCAGCGGTTCAGCGTGTTCAAACTGTAATTCTCCCGATAACGGCCCGTCGTTGTCAGGGACTTGTGCTGGTGCGGAAGAAGACATGGAGTAGTGTAAACACTCTGCGGGTGTAGAGTCAACCTGTTAACTACCGGTGCTATCCTTATACTCCAGTTCGATTGGTGTTGGTCGTTTTCCGGCCATCGGAGCGAGACCGCTCGCTCGTTGGCGACCGGTAGATGGGCGCGAAACACCTGGAAGACCAGCCGCAGCTCCTCCTGGTTTATAATTCTGTCTTTACGGCGCCACCATGAAACAACAGTTCAACGCAAGACTCATGTCAAAAGGACCCGGAGGCGCATGGACCTACCTTCCCATCCCGTTCGACGTACAGCAGATGTTTGGATCTAAGTCGCGCGTCGCCGTGGCCGGCACCATGAACGGATTTCCTTTCCGGAGCTCGCTGTTGCCCGAGGGCGATGGAACGCACTCCATGATGGTCAACAAGGAAATGCAGGTGGGCGCGAATGTACGAGCGGGAGACGTGGTCTCGATCTCCCTCCAACTCGACCAAGAGGTGCGAGAGGTGATCGTGCCTGTGGAATTGGAGCAGGCGCTCCTCGAAGACGAGCAGGCGGCTTCCGTCTTTGCCGGGCTCGCCTACTCACACAAGAAAGAGTACGTAGATTGGATCTCGTCGGCTAAGCAGCCTGCAACCAAAGCGAGGCGAGTAGTGAAAGCGGTGAGTATGCTCGCTGCTGGAACACCACGCCTTCGGTAGTTTGACAGCCCCGCAGGCCCGCCCTCGCAGACGCCGTCCGGAATCGCCCAGCCTCACACATCCGCCGCCACCCGGAATCCATAATCCGCATACCGGAACTCCGGGGGAATACTACTCCGCGCCGCGCATCGCGAGCACTTAATATGATGCCGCCACGCGCCGCCGCGCGACGCCCTGCGCGTGCCGTGCTCCGGACCCGCCGGGTAATCCTGCGGCGACACCGCATAGTAGCCCGCGTCGTACCAGTCGGCGCACCACTCGTGCACGTTTTCGCACATATCGAGCAGCCCGTACCCGTTGGGCTGGCCGTGCGCCACCGGTTCCGGACCGTTGCGCCAGCGCTCCGCATCGTAGTGCCGAGGGTCGGGCCCCCAAGGATACGTCTGCTGTTCTACACCGCCGCGCGCGGCGAACTCCCATTCGGCTTCGGTAGGCAGGCGCACGCGCACGAACCACCGCCCCGACAACCAATTGCAATAGGCCGCCGCGTCGTACCAATTAACCCCCGCCGCCGGGGCGGCCTCGTGCGTGTAGGCCAGTTTCTCCCGGCCGGTGGCCCTGCGGAATTCCTCCCAATGGGCGTTGGTCACGGGGTAGCGGCATACGCGAAACGGCGCCAGCCTGACCTTATGGACCGGCCTTTCCTCATCTCTTCCGTCGGCCTGACCCATGAGGAACTCGCCCCCCGGAATGTTTATCAGGTCGCCTACCACCAGCTGATTTGCGCTCATCGTCCCAAACCGAAAACTGCAGTTTTCGCTCGTTTCCGTCTATGCGATCCAGAATCACCCGCAACGTGTCCCCGATCGAAAACTCCCGCCGCGTCCGCCGGCCCACTACTTTGCGGATGTTCTCCTGATAAGTGTACTCATCGCCGGGCAACGTGTCGATAGGCACCAGCCCTTCGATGAACAAATCCGCCAATTCCACGAATAACCCATATTTTGCAGTGGAGATCACCAGCGCGTCGAACTCTTCGCCGACGCGATCCGTCATGAACTTGACCTTTTTCCATTCCACCAGTTCGCGTTCGGCGTCCGCGGCGCGCCGCTCGGAGAGCGAACAATCCTCTGCAATCGACTTCAGCTCGTTGTAATCCAGCCCCGAATCGCGGCCCGTCAACACACCCCTCAGCAGGCGGTGCACGATCAAATCGGGGTAGCGCCGGATGGGCGACGTGAAGTGCGTGTACGTCGCCGCCGCCAGCGCAAAGTGACCCTGATTATCGGCACTGTAGCGCGCCTGCCGCAGCGACCGCAGCATCAGGTAGCTGAGAATCCGCTCCTCCGGTTTGCCTTCCACCTTGGCCACCAGCTTCTGATAATGACGCGACGAGATATCGATCTCCGCGCCGGTCATTTCCAACTGCTTGCGCTTCTTTGAGCCGTCGCGGTGACGGTCGGTAAACGAAAAGCGCTTCACGGGAATCGCGCCCACGCCGAGCGTATAGCCGAAATGCGCGGCGACCTCTTCGAATTCCAGCACGCGCTTGGGGTCGGGCTTCTCGTGGATGCGGAAGATCGACGCCTCCAGGTGCTCCTCGAGGTGCGCCGATACCGCCTCGTTAGCCGCCAGCATGAACTCTTCGATTAACTGATGGGCGATGTTTCGCGGCGCGCGCGTGACGCCGGTCATGGCGCCGAACTGATCGAACTCGATGAGCGGCTCGGGCAAATCGAAGTCGATCGACCCGCGGCGCACGCGCTTGCGATTGAGCACCAGCGCCAGTTCCTGCATCAGCTCGAAGCGCGCCACCAGCGGCTGATAGCGTTCGCGCAGCTTGGCATCGCCCTCCAGCAGCTTGTGGACGTTGGTGTAGGTCATCCGCTCCACGCTGCGGATCACGCCTTCCATGAATTCCTGCCCGACCACTTCGCCCTTGTGATCGATCTCCAGCAGTGCGGAGAGCACCAGGCGATCCTGCTGCGGCACCAGCGAACAGATGTTGGTAGAGAGCTCATGCGGCAGCATCGGCACCGCGCGATCGGGAAAATAAACGCTGGTGCCGCGCAGCAGCGCCTCGCGATCGATGGGACTTCCCGGCCGCACGTAGTGGCTCACGTCGGCAATGTGGACATGCAGCTCATAATTCCCATTGGCCAGCTTGTCGACCCACACCGCGTCGTCGAAATCGCGGGCCGTCTCGCCATCGATAGTCACGATGTCCATGCCGCGGAAATCGCGCCGTCCGGCCAACTCCGCCTCGCCGATCGTCGCCGGAACGTGCTCGGCCTGTTCCACCACTTCGGGCGGAAACTGGTGCGGCAGGTGGTGCTTGCGAATCACCACCTCCACGTCGACGCCGAAATCGTCGGGATGTCCGAGAATCTCGATCACGCGGCCGACGCGCGCTTCGTAATCGAGCAGCTCGACGTTGACCACCATCCCGACGAGGTCGTCCACGCTATTGACTACCGGCGCAGTGACGCCGATACGGTCCACCGCCAAGCCCGGAGGCGGCATTTCCATACCGTCGGGGATGTCGATCCACTGCTGTATGCGGTCGTCATGCGGCACCACGTACTGGCCGCGCTTGCCCACGCGGAATTCGCCTACCACCGTCGGGTGGGCCCGTTTCAGAACCTTGACGATTTCGCCATCGGCGCGGCCGCCAGCCTCGATGCGGGCGATCCGCACGATCACGCGGTCGCCATGCATGGCCTGCGCGGCGGAATCGGGCGGGATAAAGATGTCTCCGGTAATCCCCTCAATCGGTCGCTCGGAAATCAGGAAGCCGTAACCGTCGCGGTGCACGTTCAGGCGCCCGACGGCGAATTCCTTGGTGCGCGCGGTGACGGAAAAGTGGCCGGAACGCAGCTCCAGCAGGTCGCCGCGAGCGGTCAGGCGGTCCAGCGCGGCTTCCAGTTCATCGCGATCGGTGCCCTTGGAGCCCAGTTCGCGGACCAGTTGTTTGAAGGTGCCGCGGGCGTGCGGAAGGCTGGAGATGTGGTCGAGTATCGCACGATCCGTCATAGTCCCGATTTTACAGGCATCGGCGCGATTTTACAGGCAACGAATTGCCAGTTTGCAACGTCATCTCTACGACCGGAGGTTCGAATGCGACTCCTGACTCTGTTTCTGGTCCCCGCCGCGCTGCTCGCGGGCCAGTCCCGATTCGCCCGTTTGGGTGAATTTCAAGGCCAGGTGGAGGTGCAACTCACCGCGGCCGACCCCTGGATTCCCGCCGAACGCAACCTGCCACTCACCGAATTGGCGTGGCTGCGCACCGGCGCCGGCGCGCGCGTGGAAATCGAGATGGATGACGGCAGCGCCTGGCGTCTCGGTCCCGATTCTCTGGGCGAGATCTCCGACTACACGCGCCTCTCGACCGGGCAACGCATTACGTTGCTGTCGCTCGATCACGGCACGGCTTACTACACCGGACAGCCGGCCGCGAAAGACGTCACCATGCTGGTGATGCCTGGCGTGCAGCTGACCGTTTTACAGGGGTCGCGCGTACGGCAGACGGCGCAAGCGGGCTGGAGCCAGGCGGCGATGCTCGAAGGCCTGGTGCGCTTCTCCTCGCCGGCCGCTGAGATGGATATTCGCGAGGGCACCACGGCCCGCGTGGATCCCGGCAACGCCGAGCGATTCTCCCTCGAACCGCAGATCGCCGTGGAGACGCTCGATACCTGGAGCGAGGGCCGCGACAAGGCGCTGAGCGCCCCCGCCTCGGCCGCCTATGTCAACGCCGCCTACGGGCTCGCCGACCTGGACGCCTCGGGTAAATGGACCTCTAGCGAGACTCTCGGCATGGTCTGGAAGCCCGACGTGGCGGATGGCTGGGCGCCCTATCGCAATGGCCGCTGGCAGTATTACGATGCGCTCGGCTACACCTGGGTGAGCAGCGATTCCTGGGGCTGGATGCCGTACCACAACGGCCGCTGGGCTCGCGAGGCGAACCTCGGATGGGTCTGGCAGCCGGCGGTGAGTCCGGTGTTTCACCCGGGCGATGTCTACTGGCTCCGCGGATCGGACTTCACCGGTTGGGGACCGCTGGCGCCCGGCGAGGATTGGAGTGCGCCCAACCCCGGGGTAGTCACGCCGCACGGGTACACTGCCGGGAGCACGACTTATGCCAGCTTCCAGCCGAACGTCCGCACGGTCGATGGCGTGGGCTCTTCCGCGCCCGCGGCCGACCGGATGAAGACGGCGTTCTTCGTTCCCGCGCTACCCTCGCCGGCGTTTCTGACTGCGCGCCTGGACGCTGTGCGGCCGATGATTCAGGTGGGCAGCACGCGCGTGATTCCGTCGGTGCCGGGCGTGACGTTCGGCGATACGTCGGACGCTCCACCGTCCGATTTGATGACTAACCCGCCGGCCGATCCGCCGCCGCCGGTTTCCGACGCGGGCATCGCGCCGCCGCCCGACGGCGTCTACCCGGTGCCGCCCGTCGCCGTCACTTCGATCGACGCGTCGGTGGCGATCTATCCTCCGGCGCCGGACCACCCGACTTATGCGCCGCGGCGGACGGGCGGCGGTTCGAACAGCGGCAGCGGTTCGAGCGGCGGCAGCGCTTCCGGTGGTGGCACGAAGCCCACCCAATCGGGCAATCCTCCAGCGTCGAGTCCGCCTACCACCAGCCAGCCGACCGCGAGCGGCAACAAGCCGACCCGTCCCACGTCCCCGCCAGCCGGTACTCCGCCTGCGACCCCGGTGAGTCATCCGGTGGGCGAGCCACCGCGCCAGAACCCTGTGACTCCGCCCAAGCCCGCGCCTCCAGTTACGGTGCCCAAGGTGGATGACACGGCCGCCAAGAAGTTCTCCGCGGCTTCCTCGAACGAGCAGGAATTACATCGCCTGGTCTTGCAGGATATCGACCCGAAGCAGCCGAATTTCACTAAGGCGCTCGGCGATCTCGACGCCTGGTCGCATAAGTTCCCCAATAGTTCTTTCTCCAACGATCGGCTCTACTATTACATTCACGTGTATAACGGGATGTCGCGCCCGGAACAGGTTCTGGATACCGCGGCGCCCGTAGTAGAGGCAGGTGTCCGCGCCACTTATCGGGATCAGCAACAGGTGTTACAGATTCTGGTGGCGGCGAGCGCCAGTGTTCCGAAACTACGTAAACCCACTGCCGGGCAGCTGGCCACCGGGCAGAATGCTGCGCGCGAACTGCTCGAGTTTCTGCCCGAGTATTTCGCGCCGCGCCGTAAGCCGGCAAATGTCAGCGATTCCGCCTGGTCTATCGCGCGCGGGCAGTTGGAGGAGTCCGCGAGGCAAGCCCTGGCATACCACCCGGCCACACGCGTCGCGTCCAACTGAGGTGGTGGAATCCGGCGTAAACCCGTTTTCGTGTGGCGGCCAGTCTTGCCTAATGCCACATAGTTATTCGAAAACCTGGATTTTGTATGACCGGGTGGGACGGCCCCCAGAGTTCGGAAACTGGTCCAACCAGCAGGATCACTTTCCCCCTGGGGCTACGAGTTGCGAGCCGTTAGTGCGGCCGGGTCCGCAACCGGCCCCCTGGCCGGCTTTCGCGAGTTGCTCGGATCTTCGAGGAAGGAGCGGGACGAGGGCGTCCCGTGCGGACCAGGGGGTCCGCCCAGGGGTCCGCCCAGGGGTCCGCCCCACAGACTAGTCCTGAAAACTATGCGGCACCGGCACCGGCTTTCCGCCCGGCCGGGCGGCCCTGCAAGGCCGCCTGCGGCCAGGATTGCCGCCACGCTACTATCGCGTCCGAAACGATACAAATTAACTTATAAGCGTGCTATAGCACACAGTATCCATCCTGAAATCGAGATATAGTCCTTCCGAGCCAGCAGTAAGTCCCAGAACTGCTAGTGCCGCGCAGGCGATTCGCGCGGGAAAAGTCGCTATACGCCTGTCTTACTTCCAACAAATAAGCCTACGGAGGAACTATGCCCGAAGACGATGCTTTACGGAGAATCGAGGCCCGGCTGACACGCTTGGAGGCCACGTTATCGCAACAACCCGCCGGAGCTGCCGGCATTCCCAACCTTAACGCAGTGGTGGACCCTGGCCCATGGCCCGTCGGGGGATTTGGAGGCGGATACTGGGGAGGACGTCCGCATCCCATCGTCGATCCCGCGGCCTACGCGGCACAGTATCGCTATTACCCGCCGTTCATCGTCGATCCAGGCCCGTGGGGGCCGAATGTCGACCCCGCCGCCTATGCGGGAGCGGCGCAACAGGCGGCGGCCACGGCGTTTTTCCGAAGACCCGGCCCTGTAATGGATCCGCCCCCCATCGACGTCAGCCGTTTCACCGTCGAGCAACTGGAGGCCGCCCTGCATTCCATCAATGCCGAAAAGGCGCGCCTCAATTCGGTGGAAACCATGATCCGGCAACAACTCGAAAAACGGCAGCAGGAGCGTTAAATCAGTGCAAATACTCGCGTCCGATCCCGTCCGCATACCGGCCCTCGAAATGGGAGGCCGCCCGCAAAAGGTTCTTCTAATCGGTTTCCAGGATCAGGATAATCTCGGCTTGCGTTACCTGATGTCGGCCGTTACTGAGGCCGGTCATCAGGCCGCGATCATGACCTACGGTTCGGACGCCGATGCGATCCTCCAACGCATCCGCCGCGACAAGCCGGATGTGGTCGGCTTCTCACTCATCTTCCAATACATGGCCCCCGACTTCGGCCGGGTCATCGCAGCCCTGCGGGCAGCCGGAGTCACGGGCCATTTCACCATGGGCGGCCACTACGCCAGTTTCGAGCCCACGGAGATTCTCGCCAATACGCCGGGTCTCGATTCGGTGGTCCGCTTCGATGGGGAACTCACACTGGTGAGAATGCTGCATTGCCTGGGCACGGGCAAAGACTGGCGCGCGTTGCCCGGCATCGCGTACCGGTCCGCAGAGCATCGCGTCACCGTCGCGCCGCTCGCGCCCGTGGCCGAAGATCTCGACGTGCTTCCGCGGCCGGACCGGCGCTCCATCGCCTACGAGGAGCATCCCATGCCCACGGCCTCGATCCTGGGTAGCCGGGGATGTCCGTGGGACTGTTCCTTCTGCAGCATTCGGCCGTTTTACGAGGAGCAGGGCGGCCCGCTGCGGCGCCTGCGCCGGCCGAAAGAAGTAGTCGACGAGATGATCGATCTGCACCTCAATCGCAAGGTGCCCATCTTCCTCTTTCAGGACGACGATTTTCTGGCGGGCGGAAAGACCGCCAAGCTTTGGGCGATGGAGATCGCCGACCGGGTGGCGGCCGCGGGCTTGACCGGCGAGATCGCGTTCAAAATCAGTTGCCGGTCGGACGAAATCGATGAAGAGATTCTTGCCCGCCTGATCGCCGGCGGATTGACGCATGTCTATATGGGAGTCGAGTCGGGGGATGAAGAAGGGCTCATCAATATGAGTAAGCGGATGAAGCCCATCGCGCACATCAAGGCAGGCCGAATACTCAAGAAAGCCGGCCTCTCGTTCGATTTCGGCTTCATGATGGTGGAGCCGTACTCCACGCTCCGGAGTATCCGGCAGAACATCGGCTTCCTGGAGGAATTCATCGGCGACGGTTGGACGGTGGCGCCTTTCTGCCGCATGCTGCCGTACGCCGGTACGCCGATCAAGCGCCGGCTGGAGTCCGAAGGCCGGCTGCTTGGCACCAGGTTCGAGCCCGATTACAAATTCCTCGATCCCAAGCTGGATCTTTTCTACGAGTGGATGGTCAGCACTTTCTATGAGCGGAACTTCACCAACCAGGGGCTGTGCCATATCTTGCGCGGACTCCTGTTCGAGGCTCACTTGCGGCTGCCCGCGCGAAACCGCGTGTCCGAAGGGCAGAGAGCCTATCTGCATCATTTGACGGCGGTGTGCAATCAGGTGGCGTGCTACGCGTTGCGGTGCGCCGTGGACCACATCGAGGCGACGCCTCTGGCGGTACTCGAACGCGAACGGGGATATCTCGAAAGATTGACGGCGCATGAGAAGTTCGAAGAAGGCCGACTGATCAACGAACTGATGCACTATTACGAATGGGTGCATCAGGATCATAGTCCGATCCCCGGACCTGTCGGCGGCTTCGAGAAGTCCTGGACGTTCTTCGAGGGCGACCGCGAGGCGGCTGGCGTGGGCGCGGCCTGAGTTTTTCGTGTGGCAGGCAATCTTGCCTGCAGGTGGGCTTTCCAGCCCGCCGGCCCGCCTGAAAGGCAGCCTGCAGCCAGTCCTGCAGCCAGGCCCGCAGCCAGAATGGATTGGCTGCCACACTGACAATACCGCTCCCTGTACCCTTCAAATAGTCAGGCCGGGATATAACTGAGTACGTTAGATCCCGGCCACCCGCCGGGAGCGCCGTATCCGCTCCCTATGGTCGCGGCTCGGAAACGCAGTGCCGGTACTAAGCCGCGACCAGAGAGCGGTGGATTGCTTATGGACGTCAGCCTTGTCTCCATGCCGTTTGCCGAGGTCCAACGGCCTTCCATTGCGCTCGGTCTGCTCCAGGCATCTCTGGCGCGGACCGCAATCGCATGCGAAGTAGTCTACGGTAATTTTCATTTCGCCGAGACCATCGGGTTAGTGGCTTACGGCGCCATGCAAGGCGCCCCCACCGATCACTTA
>Ga0182013_10007906_pt1 | contig 11568 bp, 10 predicted proteins | sample 612S2MmetaG_FD_120487 | JGI IMG/M metagenome (GOLD analysis project Ga0182013, IMG submission 120487) | Permafrost microbial communities from Stordalen Mire, Sweden - 612S2M metaG | ecosystem: Environmental > Terrestrial > Soil > Wetlands > Permafrost | place: Sweden: Stordalen | collected...
CGGCTCTCGCGATCTCGCTCGTGGCCGGCATCCTCGTCCCATGCATCATGGAGTTCGGCGCCGTTGCGCAGCGTATACTCGTGTTGGCCGCTGCACACGTTTAGTCGTGCCTGCCGAAGCGCCGAGCTTTGAAGTGTGTCGGATTATTCTCTCGCAGCTGAGCCTTGAGCCTCAAAGACAGCATAACGTGGTAGCCCCAACGGGATTCGAATCTGAATCTGATGATTCCGGCGAGTAGCATCATGTGCCGTGAAGTGCTGTCCTGTAAGGCTTCCTCGCCCAAGAACGTTTCGGCGAGGATTGTCTGATGTCGCCCTGTGGCACGAAGTCCGTGCCACAACCGTGCCACGAAGAATCCAATCGAAGTAATGCGTCATGCCCTCGATACGGGTCCGCTTCACCGGGGATAGGAGATACAGGCTCTCAAAACGAGGCCCCCTGACTCCCGGGGTATGGCGGGAGTCTCGGGGCGCAAGAGTTTTCGGCTGAGCGTTGGGCGTCGCTAACCCGGTGAAGGGCTCAGAGCGGGCCGTGCGTCATGAATCCGCGATCGGGATGGCGCACTGACTTCGTAATAGCGAACGCGCAAAATCTCCCCGGGGACACCCCGGCCCACGACGCTAAGCGGCCAGACGAACCAAAGCGCGTCATGTCTGCGCCAATCTCGGAAATAATCACTTCCGCCGTCCGAAGATTGACCCGAGGGATGGTGTCGAGGAGGTCAATCGCCGGAGCGAAAGGGGCGATCATCGACGCTATATCGTTGCTCAGTCGCTCGATGGACTCATCGATGTACTCCAGGTGTGCGAGCAACTCGCCGACGAGCAACCAGTTGGTGGGTGAGAACCAGCCGCTGAGCGCTTTTCGCAACGCCGGCAACGTCTTACGCAGCTTACCCTTAGCCAGATCGGCTAAGATCTCCGGATCGTGTGTGCCGCCCAAGACAGTTTGATGTGCCCCGAGGCTCCCGCGTCCCACTGCCACAGCGGGCTCTTGGCACTGAGAAACACCGACGTCGCTGGGCGACGACACAGCTATTTTTATGCGCTTGGGTGTGGCCCTTTTAGGGCCATGCGCCACTGGCTTGGCTTCGTCCTTAGTTCAGAACGCTCGTCGCTTGCGGTCGAGTAACTGCAAGATCATCGGCGTGAAGATCAGGCGCATTGCCAGGCCCATTTTGCCGCCGGGGCAGACGATCGTATTGGGCCGCGACATTATCGAGTCGTGCAGCATCGCCAACAGGTAGGGAAAGTCGATCCCCTTCGGATTGGCAAAGCGGATGACGAGCATGCTCTCATCGAGCGTCGGGATGTCGCGCGCGATGAAGGGGTCCGACGTGTCGACCATCGGCACGCGCTGAAAGTTGATGTGCGTGCGCGCGAATTGCGGAACGATGTAGTTCACATAGTCTGGCATGCGGCGCAGGATCGTGTCGACGATCGCCTCCTGCGAATGTCCGCGCGTGTGCCGGTCGCGGTAGAGCTTCTGGATCCATTCGAGATTGATGCTGGGCACGACGCCGATCAGGAGGTCGGCGTGGCGCGCAACGTCGAGGGTAGCGGTCGTGACCGCTCCGTGCAGGCCCTCGTAGAACAGCACATCCGTTCCGGGCGGGATGTCCTCCCAGGGTGTAAACGTGCCCGGCTCTTGCCCATACGGCCCAGCCTCTTCCTCGTCGTGGAGGTATCTGCGCACCTTCCCGGTACCCGTCTCGCCGTAGACGCGGAAGAGCGATTCCAACTCATCGAAGAGGTTCCCGTCGGGCCCGAAATGGCTGAGGATCCGCCCGCCACTCTGCGCTTCGGCAAACGCCTCGCGCATCGCGAGACGATCGTAGCGGTGGAATGCGTCGCCTTCGACGATCGCGGGCTGGACGCACTCTCTCCGGAAGATATGCTCGAAGGCCGTCTTGACAGTCGTCGTTCCAGCACCGGACGACCCGGTGATCGCGATGACTGGGTGCTTGGCTGACATGGGGCTTTCTTTACGAGACCAGCCGTTCCACCTTGCGTCGCGAGCCCAGCATCACCGTAAGCGATCACCGGCAGGCACTGGTGCAGGCTCGTGGGCACGATGTCGAGGATCCGCTCGCGCCCGATTTCGCCGGCGGTCAAGGTCTTCAGCGCGCGAGTCTGGTGCGGCTGGCCTCGGCGGCCGCCCGGGCGTCGGCGCGCAGCTGGTCGATCGCCGCTTGGGTGCCGGTGGTGAGCACACTGAGCGGTCAGCCAAGCCGCCTTCGAAACCCGCGTATTCGGACCTCCGGCAAGCGAACCGTAATCAGTAAATTCTCGGAAGTCAGGTTTCGTTCACTTCCGAGCCGTCGTGGGACAGCCACCCGCCGCCTGTATTGGTACGCGACCGGCGACCGGGGCGAGGGACAGACCGAGACCAGTCGCTGATCGGCCAAAGGCGTCAAGCACTTTCACCTTGCGTTGGGCTTGGCAGTGCAGTATGCTGGGGAATGTCTTTGTCCTTTTGGACAAAACTATCGGAGTAATAAATGACATTTGACCAATGGATTGACGCAGTGAGCATGGGCGTTCGGTCACGTCTGGGCGGCGAGAACGTCCGGACAGAAGAACTATCCTGGGACTCAGCAATCTGGGTGAGCCCAGCCGGGACAGCCGTCGCGTCGGTTTCGGAGGACGAAACGACCGCGAACCTTTCGTTCGACCAAGGTGACAAATACTCGGCCGATTACCGCCTGCCAGCGGCCGCTCCTGAACTGATCAGCGCGATGATCGCGGAACGCCTCACGCTCGAAAAATAACACGGCGTCCCGCATACTCTCGCGAAGCGCCGAATGGTGCAACGCCGCCAATGCGCGCACGCCGATGCTCTACCGGCGCATTGGAGCGCGAGAATGAGAGGGTGAGCGCCCTCGTTAGCTTGTGCTTTGCGAGCAGCATCTTATGGTACGTCGCCCCATCGACTTCCACGCCCGCCGCTCTGGAACGCGAAGCCGGTCGTCAACTACGACAACTGCGTCGTCTCGCTCGAGTTGGGCGATGGGTATCTGGCTGCGCTGAAACGAGTGTGGGAGCGCCACTTCGCCGATGTGACCCGTTATACCACCAGTGCATTTTTGCGCATGAAGCAGGGAAGCGCGCTGCAACAGCACGACGCAATGCCTCATATCGACGAAAGCGAGTCCAAGGCGCTCCAGAAGTGGATGTAAAAGCGACTTTTGTTGACGGCGGCCGGTGCGCAAGTTTTTCTTTCATTTGCGCTGCGCGGAGGCGTTCATACGTGGGCAGCCCTAGGTCAATTTCCAACGCGCGTACGCGCGTTCCGATTCGCAGGAACGCCTGCGGACGTTGCGCCGCCGTTGAAGTCGCGTCTGCGGACGTGTGATGACGTCGGTGATTCACCAATCCTTCAAGCCCTGGACATACGATCTCCGTGACGACAACCGAAAGGCATCAGATGAAAACGAAGGCGCTCGAGGTGATCGGCGATTCGGATCTGCGTGAAATCGTGCAGATCGAGGCGGCGCTGCGGGCCAACGACCGCCTGAAGTACTATTTTTCGCTGTTGCAACTGGCCCTGAGCCATGCCGATCATCCCGAACAGGCCGCCACGACGCTGGCGAACGAACGCATCGCGTGCAGCATCGACGATCTGGATTTGGACTCGGTCGTCGGAGCCGCGCGTCGGGAGGCTGACCGGTACTACGTCCCGAGCTGCGCAAAAGTTATCGAGCGCATCAGGGGTGACGTCCGAACGATGGCGGTACCGGTGCTGGCCTCATCCATGCGAGACGGCTACGCTGATCGGTTGAGTTGCCGGCTGGCGGAACTTCCCGCCGCGGACGCTGACGTCATTGACGGTGCCGCGGTCGCCACGATGACCAGCGCAGGCTTGCAAAGCGACCCGTTCGCGCGCGGCTCCGACAGCCTGCACCGGCTGGTAATGGACCTGCACAAGGTCGTCAACGGTCTGCAAGCCGCGCTCTCCGAAGACACCCTCGATGGCGCTGCGGTCTATCATCTCGGGGACGGCGATGGCGAACTCGTCGGAGCCTTCATGGCCGGACTCAATCGTACGGCAAAGCTGAAGTTCGGGCATCCCGGCCTGGGCACGACGGCTACACGTACCGGCGAGCAGCTCGTTATCCAAAACGACATCGGAACCACTGACGCTCACGTGATCGTCATCCATGTCCAGGGGTTGAGCGTCAGTATCACCTACTCCGACATCCATCTCGAACGATTGCAGTTCTTTACGGCGCTGTTCGAACGTTATCGGGTCAAGTGGAGTAGCGAGCAGAGTCGCCAACCGCCTTCGTTGGGCGAACAGTTCTACCTCACGATTGGGCGGTTCGATGCTTTGGATGAAGACGAACGCTGGCAGTTCTTGGAATCGCTCGGTTCACGCATCGTCTTTCTTATTGACTGGAACCGTGCGCGCAAAGAGCTGCGCAGCTTCCTACGCGCCAAACATCGGATCGAAGTGCTGCGCTGGGCGGCGGATGCAGATATCGGTCATCGCGGTTTCCTGGAGCTCGGGGGCGCGCGCGCCATCAATCGGGCGATCGAAACGACGGCCGGATCCGCGATCCACTTCGGCGATCGCCTGTGTGACGTGCTCGGTGACGATGCAACACTCGCGTTCATCAAGTTCGTCTTTGCGCACGCTACGGCGGGATTGCTGGCGCATGATTCCACCTCGCTTATTCGGGATCGCATTCGCGCCGAACTGAAGCTGCATTGCGCGAACGAGCAGCGCCGGCTCGCGCAAGTGGCCGCCGATCATGCGGACTTGACCTTCGAGATCGCGAGCCTCGTGCGCGAGGGCATCCTCGCCGCGATGATCGCCGAGGGTGACACGGCGAAGCGGTCTGCTCGCGCGAGCCGGTTCGAACACGACGCCGACGAGTTGGTTATCGCGGCACGCGAAATCGCGCGTCGCCGGCCTGACCACGCGGCGTTTGCCCGTTTGCTCGAGGCCGCCGACGACGCAGCCGACGAGCTCGAAGACGTCACCTTCTTGCTCGGACTAATCTCCGAGAGCGCGCCGAACGGTCCGCTCGAGGCGCTTCGAAGCTTGGCCGAAGTCGTGCTCGAGGCGACGCAGGAATGGGTCAAGGCCACCCACCTTGGCGCCTCGAACGAGCAGGACGACGCCGACGCATTTCTCACCGCGATCGATCGTGTCGGTGCGCTCGAGCATCGTGCCGACGACGCGGAACGCGAGCTCACGCGGGCAGCGATCGGTCATGCGACCGATTTCCGCCACCTGCACCTGTATTCGACGATGGGCGCCGCGCTTGAGGAAGCCGCCGACGCACTGAAGTACGCGAGCCTGCTGCTACGCGACCGCGTTCTCGGGGAGCCTTCCGGTGCTTGATCGGCGCTCGGCTCCCGCGATGTACACGATTCTCGCCTCGGAAACGCTGCCGGCCGGTGGACCCGATGAGGTCGGTAATAAGGCGTGGAACTTGATGCGGATGACGCTCGCGGGATTGCCCGTTCCACCTGCGTTCGTGCTGTCGACCGGATGGTGTCGGGCGATGCGCCGGGGGGGTGTCGATACGTCAGAGCTGGGCGCAACGCTGCACGACGGCATCGGGCGGCTCGAGAGGGCCATCGGGCTCGGGTTCGGCTCGGGGCGCCGGCCACTGCTGGTCGCGGTCCGCTCGGGCGCCGCCGTTTCGATGCCGGGAATGATGGAGACCGTCCTCGATGTTGGGCTCAACATGCGCACCGCGGAGGCGCTTACGTGCACGACCGGCAATCCGCGCTTGACGTGGGATAGCTTCCGTCGCTTCGTGCAAGGGTATGCGGAAGTGGTCGCCGGGCTCCCGGCTGAGCCCTTCGAGTCGCTCGTTCGGTCGGTTCTCGCCGATGAAGATGTCGCGAATCCACGGGAGCTGGATCACCGACGTCTGCGCCACCTCACCAGCATGATGCTCGACCGCTATCGAGCACTCGCGGGCGCGGCCTTTCCGAGCGACCCGTTCGAGCAATTGCTGTGCGCGACCCAGGCCGTGTTCCGGTCTTGGGACGCGCCCCGAGCAGACGCGTACCGTCGACTCAATGGCATCGACGACGACGCCGGCACGGCCGTCACCGTGCAGGCGATGGTGTACGGCAACGCAGGCGCGACATCGGGCGCCGGCGTCGGATTCACCCGGAACCCATCGACCGGAGAACACGAGCTCTATTTCGACTTTCAGTTTAACGCGCAGGGTGAGGACGTAGTCGCGGGGCGGCACGTGCTTGGTGAGAACGATCGCTTGCGGCGAATCCTGCCGGCCGTCTGGAGCGAGCTCGAGAATCGTAGTCGCGGGCTCGAAGCGCTGTTCGGCGATGCCCAGGACTTCGAGTTCACGGTCGCGGACGGCCGTCTGTATCTTCTCCAAACGCGGCGGGCCAAACGCAGTGCATGGGCCGCGCTGCGAATCGCCGTCGAGATGGTCGAAGAGGGATCGTTGACTCCCGCGAACGCGCTGACGCAGCTCGAAGATATCGACGTTGACCGCGTCGAGCGTACGCATTTGTGCCCGCCGCTCCCGCCGCGCTTGGCGGGTGCGATCAGCGCCGGTGCCGGTGTGGCGAGCGGCGCCATCGCACTCGACGCAGCGGCTGTGGACCGAATGACAGACGCTGGCCTTGGCATCGTGTTGGTGCGCAACGAAACGGACACCGCTGACATCGCTGCGATCGCGAAGGCAGACGGCATTTTGACCGCCGCCGGCGGACGCACATCGCACGCCGCCGTTGTCGCGCGCCACCTTGGAAAAGTGTGCCTCGTCGGCTGCCGTGCGCTGACGATCGATCTCCACCGCAAGCTTTGCTTCGTCGGCGGTCACGAGTTTCACGCGGGTGACTTCATCTCGCTCGATGGCAACGATGGTTCAATCTATGCCGGTCGGCTCTCCGTCACCAGCGAGCGCCCGGAACGCGAGCTCGCGGCGATCGCGCGCTGGCGCGCCGTTGGACGATGATCGCGCCGTCGCGCGCTGACGGCTGCCGATCCGCGCGACTCGACGTCCTGGAGCGCAATCCACAGCACGACTCATTGCGAGGCAACATGGACAGCCGTCCAAGCAGCCCTTGGACAACCGTCAGCCATCAACAAAGATAACTTCCGCCTCGTCACGGATCATCGCCGAGACAGTAGACTCCTACATTTCTCCTTTATTAACAAGGCACGATGACGCGATGACGGATAAAGACGAAAAAGTCCTGCAGCGTGAGTGTCGCAGTACACGGATCGACGCGATGTATCGTTAAAGTCGACGAACACGTCGTCGCTCACGCGATGCGTACGGGAACATGCTTACCCGCCTCAAGGGCGCGAAACCGAAGATACCCAAGAGTCCCCGCCTCGGCGTCAAATTCGACCATTAAGCTAATCGGCTTTTTCAAACTTGGCCCCTTATGCTGAATGACCGTGATGACCACAGTTTTGGCGCGACGTCAACACATCGATCGCCGAGCTGTCAGCGGCATGCCCGAAATGCTCCCGCCGATCCCGCTCGGGCGTCCGGCACGCCGACCGGCCGGTGGTCGTCGTTCCGGCGCAGACCGTCGCCGGACCGATAGGCCGCATGCCGAGCGAAGCAGTGCGGTGAGTCCGCGAACCCAACGCCTTTGGCGACACAGTCCTAGCCTCGACGCACTGCTGGGAGCAGCGACGGGAACATGCCTAGCGTCGAGCTTATTTTGTCTCGAAAAGGCGCACGTTGTGGTTGATGGCGTCAGCGCGCGAATCGAGGTGAAGAAGGCTCACAACGTTCACTTGTGTCTACTGCGGCTATGCCAACGGCGTGATCCCTTATGCGCGTGAAATTGCGAGCCGAACGGAACAGTACTGGTGTCCGATCAAGCACGCACTGCGAATTCGAGCTCGTCATGTGCGCTATGCGCAGTTCCTCAGAGATTGACGATGCCGAAGGGTTTCGCTCAAGGCTTTCGGGGTATCGGAAGCAGCTTGAGGAGCCGCCGCACGGGACAGCTTCCTAATCCACGTCGCCTGCGCGGACCTTTCATTTCGGAAGCGATTCGAGAGCCAGCCTTCGTTGCGCAAGGCGGCTGCGCTCGTTGGGTGAGACTCGCGTCTGCGGCATTTAACATTTTAACTTGGAGTGGCGCGTGGTTCGAGCGTGAACGGCCAGCGCGACGCGCGCGACCTCTAGCAGGTTGCGGGAAAACTCGCCGTGTCCGGATCGGGCCCGAACAGGCGGGTTCGAGACGGCGCGGGGAGTTTTTCCGCAGCCTGCTAGTACTCCCGGCAAACTGCAGTGCGCCGCATCGCGCGTTTTGCAGTTGCGCCGTGGCAGCCTCCTTGTCGTCAAGGACCCGGGAGAGTGCTCGCCGGTCCCTTCATCGTCCCTTCGAATGCGGCGCCTATCATCAGGTCGTCGTCACGATCGACAGCTACCGCCGTCGGGATTCAGACGGTCTGCGGAGGCCTCCATGGCAAATGAAAAAGACACCAGCATCTTCGACTCGGCCGTGGTCGACGTGCACCGATGGCTCGACGAGATCTGCGACCAACTCGGTTGGACCGAACGCCGTGCCGCACTTGCGGCCTTGCGCGCCGCGTTGCACGTGCTTCGTGACCGGCTCACGGTCGAACAGAACGCTCATTTGAGCGCGCAGCTGCCGCTGATTGTTCGCGGCCTCTACTATGAGGGTTGGCGGCCGGGTCACGCCGCAACGATCAGCCGCGATGTCGAGGTGTACCTCGAGCAGGTCGGGGCTCAGCTTGGCGAGTGGGGTCAGGAGGTCGACGCCGAGGAGGTCGCGCGCGCAGTGTACGGCGTTGTCACCGGGCACATTGCCGAAGGCGAAGTCCACAAGGTCGGCGCGACGTTGCCACGCCGCCTGCGGGAGCTGTGGGAAGGCTCGCACTGTGCGCCAGTTTCGTAACCGGCTCGAGGCAGGGCGGGCGCTGGCAGGGTTGCTATCGGAATATGCCGGCCGGCGCGACGTGGTCGTGCTCGCGCTTCCGCGCGGTGGCGTACCCGTCGCCTATGAGGTAGCCGCCGCGATCGACGCACCGCTCGACGTCTTCTCGGTCCGCAAACTCGGGGTGCCGGGCCATGAAGAGCTGGCCATGGGCGCGATCGCAAGCGGCGGCATCGAGGTCCTCGACGCGGCCCTCGTTGCTATGTTGCGGCTGCCGCCGGCCGAAGTGGCACGCGTCGTCGAGCGAGAACGCCGCGAACTCGAACGGCGCCAACGGCTGTATCGCGACCACCGCCCGTATCCGACGATCGCGGGCAAGATCGTGTTGCTTATCGATGACGGCCTGGCTACCGGAGCCTCGATGTTCGCCGCGTTGCGCGCTTTGCAGAAGGAACACCCGGCCAAGCTCGTTGTGGCCGTTCCGATCGCTCCACTGGACACGTGCGATGGACTGCGCCGCTATGCCGACGACGTCGTCTGCTGCCAGACGCCGGAACCGTTCGGGGGCGTCGGTGCGTGGTATCAGGACTTCACGCAAGTGACCGATGCCGAAGTGCGGGACTTACTGGGACGGGCTGCCTTGGGGCAAGCATCGTGAAACCGCAGGACCTCTTGCGCGATCGCGCGGCAGCCGCCGCCGAGGCAGCCGATCCGTACGCCGGGATCCTCAAGCTGACTAGCGACGCCGACGTCGTGCTCATTGGCGAGGCGTCGCACGGAACTCATGAGTTTTATCGCGAGCGTGCCGCGATCACGCGGCGGCTCATCGGGCAGCACGGGTTCGCGGCCATCGCGGTCGAGGCGGATTGGCCCGACACGCTGCGGGTCAACCGTTACGTTCGCGGCGGCGACGCCGACCGGGACGCGGTGGAAGCGTTGGGCGGCTTCAGGCGCTTCCCGACCTGGATGTGGCGCAACGCCGATGTCCTCGATTTCGTTGGCTGGCTTCGCGATCACAACGACGGCCTCGATGCGCGACGCCGGGTCGGATTCTACGGCCTCGATCTGTACAGCTTGCGCGCCTCGATCGAGGCGGTGATCAAGTATTTAAGCCGCGTTGACCCCGAAGCGGCCGAGCGCGCACGCCGTCACTATGCCTGCTTCGATGTCGCAGGGGATCCAACCGACTACGGGTATGCCGTCGCCCTCGGCCTCCAGCACCCGTGCCGGGATGCCGTGGTCGCCGAGTTGCTCGCGTTGCGTAGCCGAGCCGCCAAGTACGTCCATCTCGATGGTGCGTTCGCCGAAGACGAGTACTTCTATGCCGAGCAGAACGCGCGCGTCGCGAAGGATGCCGAGGAGTACTACCGGACGATGCTCGACCGCCGCGTGTCCTCGTGGAACCTACGCGACCGCCACATGTTCGATACGCTCCAGCAGCTTACGGTCCACCTGGCGCGCAATCGGCGCGCGCCAAAACTCGTCGTCTGGGCGCACAACTCCCATGTGGGAAACGCCGCGGCGACCGATATGTCACGCCGCGGCGAGTTCAACATCGGCGAACTCGTTCGGCGTCATTACGGCTTACGGACTCGGCTCATCGGCTTCACGAGCGCTACGGGAACGGTGAGCGCGGCCTCGGACTGGGGCGCGCCCGTCGAGCGCAAGACGGTGCGCCCCCCGATCGAGGGAAGCTACGAACAGCTCTTCCAACGCGTCGGCATCCCTCGGTTCGATCTGGTTCTCGCTGACCCAATCGTACGTGACATCTGTGCCGGGCCGCTGCTCGAACGCGCGATCGGTGTCATCTATCGCCCCGAGACCGAACGGCAAAGCCACTATTTCTCCGCCGATCTGAGCGCCCAGTTCGACGCGGTGATCCATATCGACCACACCCGTGCCGTCGAGCCCTTGGATCGGACGTTATTATGGGAAGCCGGCGAGGTTCCCGAGACCTTTCCGAGCGGGGTGTGATCGTGAACGTCCAGCACATGAACGACAACGAGCGCGAGGTCTCGATTCCCGTCGGCACGGGAGCCGAGGTTTATGGAACGTTGCGTGTCCCGCCTGCGGCGCGCGGTTTGGTCATCTTCGCACACGGCAGCGGCAGCAGTCGCCGCAGTCCGCGCAACCGCTTCGTCGCCGAGGTCCTCGAACGTGACGGCTTTGCCACCTTGCTGATGGATTTGCTGACGGAGCGCGAGGCGATCGTCGACGACCGGACCAGAGAGTACCGCTTCGATATTCTGTTTCTGGCCGAACGTCTGGCGCTCGTGACGGGCGCCGCGCATCTGAGCGAGGCCGCCGATCTGCCGATCGGCTATTTTGGCGCCAGCACCGGCGCGGCAGCAGCTTTGGTCGCTGCGACCCGCTCCGCTCCGGATGTCGCCGCGATCGTCTCGCGCGGCGGCCGGCCGGACCTTGCCGGCGAAGCACTTGCCTTCGTTCGCGCGCCGACGCTGTTCATTGTCGGATCGGCTGACCCGGTGGTCTTGCAGCTCAATCGCGAGGCGCGCAGCCGCATGCGCGCGCTGACCGAATTGGTGACCGTCCAAGGCGCTACCCATCTCTTCGAGGAGCGCGGAGCGCTCGAACGCGTCGCCCGTCTGGCGCACAATTGGTTCGTACGGTATCTCACCAACCTTCCCAGCCCCGCAGTGAAGCAGATCTGAACCGCTCGGATCGCGCACGATTCGGGCCGCCGGCCTAG
>Ga0182013_10007907_pt1 | contig 11566 bp, 17 predicted proteins | sample 612S2MmetaG_FD_120487 | JGI IMG/M metagenome (GOLD analysis project Ga0182013, IMG submission 120487) | Permafrost microbial communities from Stordalen Mire, Sweden - 612S2M metaG | ecosystem: Environmental > Terrestrial > Soil > Wetlands > Permafrost | place: Sweden: Stordalen | collected...
TACTGCAATCGCAAATACGACTGCGCCAACGAATCGCGCCCAGGTGTGGTCAGCGAAAAGCTGACCCCGGAACAGGCCGCGAAGAAAGTGCTCGCGGTGGCCTCGACCATTCCGCAAATGACCGTGCTCGGCATCGCCGGTCCCGGCGATCCGCTGGCCAATCCGGCGAAGACCTTCAAGACCTTCGAGCTGATTTACAACACCGCGCCCGACATTAAATTGTGCCTGTCGACCAACGGGCTGATGTTGCCGGATCATGTCGATACGATCGCCAAGTACAAAGTCGATCATGTCACCATCACCATCAACATGGTCGATCCCGACATCGGCGCGAAGATCTACCCGTGGATCTTCTACAGGAACAAGCGTTACACCGGCCGCGAGGCGGCGCAGATCCTGACCGACCGGCAGTTGCTCGGTCTGGAGATGCTCACCGAACGCGGGATTCTGTGCAAGGTGAACTCGGTAATGATCCCCGGGGTCAACGACCAGCACCTGGTCGAGGTCAATCGCGCGGTTAAATCGCGCGGCGCCTTCCTGCACAACATCATGCCGCTGATCTCCGCCCCCGAGCACGGCACCGTGTTCGGCCTGACCGGTCAGCGCGGCCCGACCGCGCAGGAGCTGAAGGCGCTGCAAGATGGCTGCGAAGGCGAGATGAACATGATGCGGCACTGCCGCCAGTGTCGCGCCGACGCGGTCGGTCTGCTGGGTGAGGACCGCAGCGCCGAGTTCACCACCGACAAGATCATGGCGATGGAAGTCGATTATGACATCGACACCCGCCGCGCCTATCAGGAGCAGGTCGAGGTCGAACGTCAGGCGAAGGTCGCCGCGAAGCAGGCCGAACTCGGCACGCTGGCCGGCGAGATGAGCGACGTGAAGATCCTGATCGCGGTGGCGACCAAAGGTGGCGGCCGGGTCAACGAACATTTCGGCCATGCCAAGGAGTTCCAGGTCTACGAGCTCAGCACGTCGGGCGCGAAATTCGTCGGTCACCGGCGCGTGGACCTGTATTGCCAGGGCGGTTTCGGCGACGAGGACAGCCTGGAAGGCGTCATCCGCGCCATTAACGACTGCGCCGCCGTGTTCGTCGCGAAGATCGGCGGTTGCCCGAAGGACGATCTGCGCAAGGCCGGCATCGATCCGGTCGATCAATACGCGCACGAATTCATCGAGCAATCCGCGATCGCGTATTTCAAGGACTACCTCGCCCGTATCCGGAACGGCGAAATCGAGCACATCGCGCGTGGCGACGCCGATATTCGCCAGGGCGCGTTCATCGCCGGATGAAGTCAACTGAAAGGAACTAGCATGGCCTACAAGATCATCGCCTCGCAATGCACGTCCTGCACGGCCTGCGAGGCCGAGTGCCCGAATGTCGCGATTTCCGAGAAGAACGGCACCTTCATCATCAATCCGAAGAAATGCACCGAGTGCATCGGCTACTTCGACATCCCGCAATGTGTCGCGGTGTGTCCGGTCGATAACACCTGTGTCATCGACAACAATTTCCCGCGCTATCAGCCGCGGGCCTGAGGGACGAACGATGAACCTGACAATGACCCCGGCGGCGGAGAAATTCATCCGCCGGATGCTGCGTTTCGATGGTGGGCCTGGCGCCGGATTTCGCCTGAAGGTCAGTCCCGGCGGCTGCTCCGGCCTGGCGGCGGATTTCAGCGTCGAAAAGGCGCCCGCGCCCGGCGAGCAGGCGTTCACCGTGAACGGTGTCACGCTGTTCCTGCCGGCGGAAAGTCGTTTGTTGCTCGACGGCGTGACGATTGATTTCGGCGAGACCCCGTTGCAATCCGGCTTTGTTTTCAACAGCCCGAATCAGGTGGCCTGCGGTGTCTCCAAGCCCGTTTTGGTGTCGCTCGACACCGTTCTGGGCCGGTCGTAGATCGTGACGACACCGGCGAGCGCGCAAAAAGTGGAGGGGTTGTTTCCTCCGCTCGACGCCGCCGCGCTCGCCGGCGCTTTGTTGGGCCGCGATCTTCCGCCGGCGGCCGAAGACGCGCTGCGCCTCGCCGGGCTGGCGTATCAGACCGACGCGGAAGCGGAGCGATATCTGCTTCACGCGAAAACACTGGCGCCGGATCATCCGGCGGTGCTGGTTGGATTTTATCGCTACTATTTTTATAAAAACCGTTTGGAAGAAGCGCTGGTGATCGCGCGGCTGTGCCTGTTGAAAGCCGCGCGCGACAACGCGCTCGATCCAGATTGGCGCCGTGTCGAGGCCGAGGATGCGAATTTTGGCAGTTACGACGCGGTGCTGCCGCGGTTTTATCTGTTTACCTTAAAAGCCTACGCGTATTTGAAGTTGCGGCTCGGCGATCTGGAAGAAGGCCGCGACGCGGCCGCCAAGACATTGGCTCTCGATCCGACCGACAAGGTTGGTGCCAGTGTGCTGCTCGATGTCCTGGCGCGGCTGGGTTCCGACGATGAGTGACATCGACGAAGCCATCGACTGGCTCGGTAAAACGGTTTCCTGCGAGAGTTGCGCGCATCAGGCCCTGTTAGACGACGGTCGTTGCCGGCCGAAGCACGCGTGCATCCACGATCGTTACGCGCGCCGCATCGGCCGTTTCCTGAACTGGAACCCGGCGCTGGCCAACGATTACCTCGGTCATCCGCATTTCGAGGTGCGGGCGATCGCCGCGAAATTCGCCGACGTGTTCCGGCTCCCCGCGCTGCTGATCGATCCCGAGGAGACGGTGCGCTGGAACGCCGTGTTGCGGCTGCCGTACCGGTACTTACTCCGCCTGCGCGAGGATCCGCATCGCGAGGTGCGTATTCGCGTCGCCGCGAGGCTGCTGCCGTCCGATCTCGTCACGATGATGCACGATTCCGATTATTACGTCCGCCTGGTGGTCGCCCGCCGCATCGAGCCCACGCTGTTGCCGCGCCTGATCGACGACCCCGAGGTCCAGGTGCGTGTCATGCTGGCGCAACGGATAGACGAATCGTTCCTGTTACGGCTGGCCTCCGATCGCGATCCGGCTGTGCGCCTGGAAGCGGTGCGCCGGTTGCCGGTCGGGTTGCTGGCGCTACGCCGCGATGAACCGCACTGGCGGGTTCGTTACGAAATCGCCAGCCGCATCGACATCGATTTGCTCGGCCGCTTCGACGAAGACCCCGACCCAATGGTTCGTGAGGTCGCCGCCTCTCGTCGCGACGGCACCGGATTGGACGATACACCGAAGGAGGGCGTGCGATGACGAAAATCAGCCGCGATAGCGAAGTCGTCGAACTGAACGCGCCGCCCTTCTTCAACTACGGCGATAAAGTGCGGGCGAAGCGGATGATCCGCAATGACGGCACCTACGCCGGCCGCGAAATCGGCGATGTGCTGGTGAACAAGGGCGAGGAAGGTTACGTCGTCAGCATCGGCACCTTCCTGCAACAATTCTACATCTACGGCGTGGAGTTTTTCGTCAGCGGCAATCGCGTCGGCATGAAGCGCAAGGAACTGGACCCGGTGCGAGTCGAGGAAGAACTCGAACTCGACATGGATGAGGTCATGACATGAGCGATTCCGCACAGCCGCGATTTCAATGGGGCCAACCCGTGTGGAGCGTCGCCGATCTGTTCAACGACGGATCCTATCCCGGTCAGGCGGAAGGCGCGCTGCTGGTCGCAACCGGCGATCGCGGCGAAGTCGTGCAGGTTGGCGCGCATGTCGAAACGAACACCACCGTCTATCTCGTCGAATTCAGTGAAAGCCGTGTCGTTGGCTGCCTCGAGGATGAGATCGCGGCGCAACCCCCCGGCAGCGCAACCGAAAGTGAAACGCCATGAAAATCATGTTGCGCCGGAACGCCGAAGGCCAACTCTCGGCCTATGTGCAGAAGAAGGATCTCGAAGAGCCGGTGGTGTCGCAGGAGAACCCCGGCATGTGGGGCGGCCTGATCACGCTGGCCAATGGCTGGCGCCTGCGGCTGCCGGAGATGGCGGCCGACACAAGGCTGCCGATCACCGTTGAAGCCCGTAAACTTGGAGAGTGAGCCATGCCGTTGGACGCGAGCGAACTGGCGGTGATCGATACGTTGCTGGCCGATTCCGCCACACCGACGCTCGTGGCCGATTTACGGCGGCGTTTTCCCGGGATGACCGTTACCCAATGCGATCCTTCGGACATCGATCTGGAAACGCCTTTCCGCGTTCTGGCCGGCGTCTCGCTTTATTTGGTCGATGGCATGGATCATTGCTGGCGGCTGACCACTGACGCGACGCGCGCCACCGGCCTCGTGGTGGTGGCGACATGAGCGGAACCTGGATTACCCTGTCGGACCCCGACATCACCACCGCCGAACTGCACGCCGTCGCCGGCGTGTTGCAATCGCCGTTGCTGTCCGGCGGTCCCGTTGTCGCGGAGTTCGAAACGGCGTTCGCCGCTTACCTTGGCCGGCGCTACGCCGTCGCCGTCGCCAGCGGAACGATCGGTTTGTTGCTGGCCCTTAAGGCGTCGGGAATCGGACCTGGCGCTGAGGTTATCGCGACTCCCTACTCCTGGCGCGAGACGACGCACGCGATCGCTCTCGCGGGCGCCACACCGGTGTTCGCCGATATCGATTACTGGACCGGCGTGCTGGTGCCCGAGAAAGCCGAAGCCCGCGTCACTCCGCGCACACGTTGCATCATCGCCAGCAATCCAAACGGCCACCCGGCGCCATGGATGGCGCTGCGGGAGCTCGCGGATCGCCGCGGTCTGGTGTTGTTGGAGGACTCCACGGAGGCATTGGGCTCTGTCTACCACGGTGCCTGTGTCGGCAGCTTCGGCGATTGTTCGGTGTTCGACTTTTCCCAGCCGGGACCTCTGGTTTGTGGCGAAGGCGGCATGGTGGTGACGGACGACGCCAACCTCGCTTACGCGCTGCGCCGGCATCGCTCGCGCCGCATCGATGAGCGGGCCTCGGTGGTGATCGGCACCGCCCCGCCGTTGCAGGCTGAAATGAGCGATCTGGCGGCTGCTCTGGGCCTGGCGCAGTTGCGACGGATCGACGAAATCCTCGCCAAACGACAATTGGTGGAATCGCTGTATTCCGAATTCATGCAGTCGTTCGAAGGCATCAAGCCGCCCTACATCGGACCCGACGTCGATGAGGTGCATTGGTTCGTCTACGTCGTGCATCTGGGCACCCGCTTCACCCGTTCCGGCCGCGACGCGATCGTCGAGGACATGCGCACCGAACAAGTCGAAGCCGCGCCCTATTCCCAACCGTTGCACCTGCAACCTTTCTACTTCGACCTCGGCTTTCGCCGTGGCGACTTCCTGGTGACCGAGAAGGTCGCCGACCGCGCGCTGGCGCTGCCGTTCCACACCCACCTGAGCAAAGATCAGGTGGAATTCATCGTCGGCACCATGAAGGACGCGTCGGTCAACGTCGGCGCGGGTGCCGCGATCTTTTAGTCATGGAGAGAACACGATGCCTTTGCTGACCATTCTGCCCGCCGGAAAGACCATCGAGGCGACCGAGGGCTCGACCATTCTCGAAGCGCTGCTGAGCGCCGGCGAGAAAATCACCGAACCCTGCACTGAAGCGAAATGCGGCGCCTGCCACATTTTCGTGCTGGAGGGCCGCAAATCCGTATCCAAAGCGCAGCGGCTGGAGAACGAACGCCTCGACGCGATTATTGGGGTTGGTTCGAAGTCGCGCCTCGCCTGTCAAACGCGGCTTGGCGCCGAGAATGTCACGATCGAATTGCCGAGCCTGTAACGGAAAGGATGCTTCCAATGGACGATACTAAAGTTGTGATCCATGTGCGGTTCGCGCCAAACGGCGACGTGACCGACATTGGCGAGCGGCCCGCCGCGGTCGCGCCGCAAGCCTGGTACAACAAATTGAGCGTGCGGGCGGCCGATGATTACGAGCCGCTGATCGGCGGCCGCGGCGTGTTCCGCCTGACGCGCGACGCGGTCACCGCGATCCAGCAAGCGGCCTCCTGACCCGACAACAAGGACAACGCAAATGAGCGCGGCCATTCGTTCCGCTTTGGCTAACGGCACCCTGGTTCCCTATATCGGGCCGGGGGTGCTGGCTTTGACGGGCGCCGCCTGTCCGCTGCCGGCGTCGATGGAAGCGCTCGCCGGCCGGCTGACCGCGACCACCAGCGTGCCGCATAAATTGCGCGGCAACCTGACCGGTGCCGCGCAGTTCATCGAGAACTTCAAACATCGCAAGACCGTCGTCGCGCTGATGAAGGCCGCGTTCCAGGCCGAAGTCGCGCCATCCGCGTTGCATAACTTCCTGGCCGGGCAACGCGCTTTGCCGCTTTGGGTGCATGCCTGGTACGACGATCTGCCGCAACGGGCTCTGGCGCGGCGAAGCGACTGGGGCGTGGTGCAAGGCCTCAGTCAGGCGGAACATTACGGTCAATGGACACGGCATTTCCGGTCCGATGGCAGCGCGACCGGCGATCTGCAGGGTGTGGCCAACGACGCGGCGATACATCGTTCCGCCGAGGCCGCCGCGTGGCGCACCCTGCTGTATCAACCCTTCGGCTCGGTTGCGCCGGCGGCCAATTTCCTGGTGTCGGATTCCGACTTTGTCGAGATCCTGACGGAGATCGACATACAGACGCCGATCCCCGATCTGGTGAAGGAGATCCGCGCCGGCCGGCATTTTTTGTTCCTGGGTTGCCGGTTCTCGACCCAACTCGAGCGCAGCTTCGCCCATCAGATCATGAAGCGTTCATCCGACCGTCATTGGGCTGTGCTGCCGGAGCAACCGACCCGCAACGAACTGCGCTTCCTCGCGCAACACGGCATTGAGCGGATCGCCATGCCGCTCGAATCGTTTGTCGCGGAACTGGCCGGAACCGCCCAGGCGGTGGCGGCCTGAGATCTGGTATCGCGGGTCGTCTTTCTGCTCGTCCCCCGGCGGGTGGCACGCGGGGATCAAAGGCCCGAAACGGTGACACTGTCATCGTTTCGGGCCATTGCCGTTACACTGGCCGGTTCTCGTTTTCGTTCCGCACCGGACCCATCTGAGCCAAACCCTCTTCGTAGGTCAGCCACGGGTAATCGGCCTTGAAGCCAAGCGCGGCGTCGACGACCGCGTCGTGCTTGCCGGCGGTGTCGAGCTTCTTCAACGCGCCGCGCTCCAGATCGAGCAGTTCCAGCAGCTCGTTGTAAACGCCGGCCTCGTCGATCGGCAGCACGTAGAATGTGGCCTCGCCCCAGCGCAGCCGGTACTTCTTCAGCAGGTCGATGTTGTTGCAGAACAGGAAGTACTTGCCGTCCGCCGCCAGCGCGTCGCCGAGCACCTCGGCCAAGGGCTTGGCATATTCGAACGACAGCAGATAAGCGGCGAAGAACGGAATGGTCGAAGACCCCGCGTCGGCGCTGGCCAGCACCTGATCGACCGCGAGCAACGGTGGGCGCGCCTCATCGGCGATCTTCGGCGCGAATATCAGCGCGAGTTCGCCGCGGAAACCGAACCGGCCCGGATGATGCGTCGGCGCCTTCAGCACCGGGTTCTGCAACCGGCCCTCCGCCTCCAGCCGGGCGAAGCCGGTATCGTCAATCGGGCTCTTCGTCATGGTTTCAACGCTTGTCATGAGGGTTCTCCGGATCGTTGCGGACCCAGTCCGCGAGTTTCAGAAAGGCATCGTGTAGTGATTGGCGCAGTGCCGGGTCGGCGACGGTTTCCTCCAGCGCGCCCCGCATGCAAAGCATCCAGGCGTCGCGCTCTTCCGGACCGATACGCAGTCGTAAATGGCGCATGCGCAATCGCGGATGACCGCGTTCCGCCGAGTACAACGGCGGCCCGCCCATCCATTCGCCGAAATAGCGTTTTAATACCTCTTTCGTGGACGTCAGGTCGGCCTGGTGCATCTCCCTGATGCCGCGGGCCGCCGGCAGCGTATCCATCCGTTGGTAGAACGCATCGACAAGCCGGTCGATGACGGGCTGGCCGCCGATCCGCGTGAAGTTCGTCAACGGCGTTGGAGAGGCGTCGTTCATCCGCCGCTCGATGGCACGAGTTGCAATTGGATCAGCGACGGCACCGCTCTTCCCAACTGGATATCGACCTTTTGCCGGACCGACTCCACGGTGAACGGCCGCGCCAACACGCCATGCGCGCCAGGGCGCGTCGCCGTTTCCCGATCGGTGCCGGCGATGATCAGGATCCTTGTCCCCGGCCACTGCTCGCGGACGGTTTCAAGCAGCCCAGGCTCCCAGGATTGGACAATGGAGATGCCGAGCAGGAGGAGGTCGGGCTGACCCTTCGCGAAGGCGTCGTTCAGCGTCGGAAGATCGTGGGTTTCGTTCTCGTCCTGCAGCATGAACTGCAAGATGGCGCGCGTGATATCGTCATCATCGACGACGAAGATGCGCTTGCTTTCCACCGCGCGCGAGGTTTCGACACCGATTTGCATGGCCCGCTCCTTTTAAAGCCGGAACTGCCCACGCAACTTTCGTACCATCGAAAAGCCGCGGGAACCCTATCGTCGAAACGCGACATTGATGGGGCGGAACGGGATCGCGTGTTCCGTTCCGCACATGCCAATCCGCCGTGTTGGGTTCCGAACAACTACGCCCGACGCGCGAAATCACCGAAAAACCGAGTGAAACAGCCAGACTTCGTGTTCCAAGGATGTTGGCACGGCGATTGCTGTTCTCTCATCGCCGGCGATCGGTCGCCAACGTTTGTGGCCGAGAAGGACGGGGAGGCGCTCGCAGTCTCGTGTGGCGCTCGGTTGAATGACGAAACATGACGCGCCGGGCGCGTCGAGGAAGGAGAACACAATGTCGTTACGACAGATCGCTTTTTACGGTAAGGGAGGCATCGGCAAGTCGACCACCTCTCAGAATACGCTCGCCGCCCTGGCTGAACTCGGCCACAAAATTCTGATCGTGGGTTGCGATCCGAAGGCCGACTCGACCCGCCTTATTCTGCACGCCAAGGCGCAGGACACCATCCTGAGCCTCGCGGCGGCCCAGGGCAGCGTCGAGGACCTGGAACTTGAGGACGTGATGAAGATCGGCTACCGCGACATCAAGTGCGTGGAGTCCGGCGGGCCGGAGCCGGGCGTCGGTTGCGCAGGCCGCGGCGTCATTACCTCGATCAACTTCCTGGAGGAGAACGGCGCTTACGATAACCTTGACTACGTGTCGTATGACGTGCTCGGCGACGTGGTCTGCGGCGGTTTCGCGATGCCGATTCGCGAAAACAAGGCGCAGGAAATTTACATCGTCATGTCCGGCGAGATGATGGCCATGTACGCGGCCAACAACATTTCCAAGGGCATTCTGAAATACGCGAACTCCGGCGGTGTGCGACTTGGCGCGTTGATTTGCAACGAGCGGCAGACCGACAAGGAACTGGAACTGGCGGAGGAGATGGCGAAGAAGCTTGGCACGCATCTCATCTATTTCGTGCCGCGCGACAACATCGTGCAGCACGCCGAACTGCGGCGGATGACGGTGCTGGAATATGCGCCCGACTCGCGGCAGGCCGAGCATTACCGTGAGCTGGCGCGTCGCATTCACGCCAACAAGGGCAAGGGCATCATCCCGACCCCGATCACCATGGATGAACTCGAAGACATGCTGATGTCGCACGGGATCATGAAGACCGTGGACGAGACGGCGGTCGGTAAGACGGCGGCTGAACTGGCGGCTGAGCAGGCCGCGGCCTGAACCTGAGGGACCACCGGCTCCAGCGACGGAGCCGGTGGGTCACGGGGTGGATGGAAGAAGGAATTGTGACATGAGCCTGGCGGTTGCCGAAACGGTCGAACAGATCAAGGCCAGAAACAAGGAACTCATCGATGAGGTCCTGAAGGTTTACCCGGATAAGACGGCGAAGCGGCGCGCCAAGCACCTCGGCACGTTCGAGGAAGGCAAGACCGACTGCGGCGTTAAATCCAACATCAAGTCGATCCCCGGCGTGATGACGATCCGCGGCTGTGCCTATGCCGGATCGAAGGGCGTCGTCTGGGGTCCGATCAAGGACATGATCCACATCAGTCACGGCCCGGTGGGTTGCGGCCAATACTCATGGGCCGCGCGGCGGAACTATTACATTGGCACAACGGGCGTCGATACTTTCGTGACGATGCAGTTTACCTCCGACTTTCAGGAGAAGGACATCGTCTTCGGTGGCGACAAGAAGCTCGCCAAAATCATGGACGAGATCCAGGTGCTGTTCCCGCTGAACAAGGGCATCACCGTGCAATCCGAGTGCCCGATCGGCCTGATCGGTGACGATATCGAAGCAGTCTCCAAGGCGAAATCGAAGGAATACGACGGCAAAACGATCGTTCCGGTGCGCTGCGAAGGCTTCCGCGGCGTGTCGCAGTCGCTAGGCCATCACATCGCCAACGACACGATCCGCGACTGGGTGTTCGACAAGCAGGCCGGCAAGCCAGCGCGCTTCGAAAGCACGCCGTACGACATCGCGATCATCGGCGATTACAACATCGGCGGCGATGCGTGGGCCTCACGCATCCTGCTGGAGGAGATGGGCCTGCGGGTGATCGCGCAGTGGTCCGGCGATGGCAGCATCGCCGAGCTGGAGGCGACGCCGAAAGCCAAACTCAACGTGCTGCACTGCTACCGTTCGATGAACTACATCTCCCGCCACATGGAAGAGAAGTACGGTATTCCGTGGGTGGAGTACAACTTCTTTGGCCCGACCAAGATCGCCGAATCGCTGCGCAAGATCGCCAGCCATTTCGACGACAAGATCAAAGAGGGCGCCGAGCGGGTGATCGAAAAGTATCAGGCGATGGTGGACAAAGTCCTCGCCAAGTACCAGCCGCGGCTGCGTGGCAAGACGGTCATGCTGTTCGTTGGTGGCCTGCGTCCTCGGCACGTGATCGGCGCCTACGAGGATCTCGGCATGGAGGTTGTCGGTACTGGCTATGAGTTTGGCCACAACGACGACTATCAGCGGACCACGCACGACATCAAGGACGGCACGCTGATTTATGACGACGTGACCGGCTACGAGTTCGAGAAATTCGTCGAGAAGGTGCAGCCGGATCTGGTGGGTTCGGGCATCAAGGAAAAGTACGTGTTCCAGAAGATGGGCGTGCCGTTCCGCCAGATGCACTCGTGGGATTATTCCGGTCCGTACCACGGTTATGACGGTTTCGCGATCTTCGCCCGCGACATGGACATGGCGATCAACTCTCCCGTCTGGGGCCTCACCAAAACGCCCTGGAAATAATTCTCGACGTTCCCGTGCCCGCCGATGGGCACGGGTGCCGAGCCCGACAGCAGGATCCCGATCATGACCCAGAATCCAGATCACGTACTCGACCACTTCGAATTGTTCCGCGGTCCCGAATATAAGGAGATGCTGGAGAACAAACGGAAGAACTTCGAGAACCCGGTCGATGACGCCGACCTGGAACGGGTTCGCGAATGGACCAAAACTCCCGAATATCGTGAAAAGAATTTCGCCCGCGAGGCCCTGACGGTCAATCCGGCGAAAGCCTGCCAGCCGCTTGGCGCGGTGTTCGCCGCCGTCGGCTTCGAATCGACGTTGCCGTTCGTGCACGGATCGCAAGGCTGTGTCGCTTACTACCGCAGCCATTTCTCGCGCCACTTCAA
>Ga0182013_10007908_pt1 | contig 11565 bp, 9 predicted proteins | sample 612S2MmetaG_FD_120487 | JGI IMG/M metagenome (GOLD analysis project Ga0182013, IMG submission 120487) | Permafrost microbial communities from Stordalen Mire, Sweden - 612S2M metaG | ecosystem: Environmental > Terrestrial > Soil > Wetlands > Permafrost | place: Sweden: Stordalen | collected...
GTCGACGGCGAGTGTGCCGGAAGCTCGATCCAGCGGTTCGCCAGGCGGGGCACCTGGCCGGCCCCCGCTTCGCGATACAGACGCGCGCCGGCACGCAGGTACGTGTGACCGTCGACCACCGTCACTTCGAGCGGATGCCCGTTGAGCACGACGTGTCCCGTGCCACCTCGGTTGGCGACGATCTCCACGTCAACCGTTATCGGCCCGCGCCTGGAGTTGATTGAGCCGGTGACGCGAACCGAGGACGCCGCATACGCTGCTGCGCGGCTTTCGCGAAGCAGCACCGACGCATCGGCCACCTCCGGTTCCAGTGCAGAAGCGGTTTTGCGCGGCTGATGCGCCTGGGAACCGCACCCTGCAAGAGTCCATGCAGCAGCGACGAGAGCGGCCAGCGCCGCAGCGCGGCGCATCGTCAGCCGGCCGGTGCGAGCAGCGTTTCGCTGGCCGGCTCGTTCGGGCCGCCGGCGTCGATCAGCGCATCCCATAGTGCCTGGCGATCCACATCGCGCTCCCGCGTGCGCGGCATGCGGTGTGTGCTGCGCGGACGCCGGTCGTGCCAGAAGAGCCCACTGCGCTCGCCGCCTTCGCGCGACCATGCGAGCCAGAGGACCGTGTCGGCCCCTTCCTGCGCGCTGCGCAGCAGCGGACCGGTGACGCGGTGGAAGTTCGGCAGCGAAGTCTGGACACCTGGCGTGTCGGCCCAGCCGGGATGCATCGAATTGAAAGTGATCCCGCGGTCGCGCAGGCGCTGCGCCCAGATCTCGGTGAGGATCACCTCGGCGCGCTTGCTGCGCGCGTACACCTCGGGGCCGTCGTAGTCGCCGCTGTCGCTCTCGAGGTTCTTGACGTTCAGCCGGGCGGTGTACATCCCGCCCGAGGCGACGTTGATCACCCGCGAGGGCGCCCCGGCAGCCAGCAGTGGCAACAGTTCGTTCGTCAGCACGAACATCCCCAGCACGTTCGTCGCGAATACCGTCTCGTGGCCCTCGTCGGTCACCGTCCGCTCGCTGAGCAGCACACCGGCGTTGTTGACGAGGATGTCCAGACGCTCGTAGGAACTGCGCAGGCGACGGGCGAACTCGCGGACCGACGCGACGCTCGAGAGATCGACGAGCTCGACGGACGCGCTGCCGCCCCGCGCCCGGACCTGCTCGGCGCTGCGCTCGCCGCGCTCGGCGTTGCGTACAGCGAGCACGACGTCGGCACCGAGCTCCGCCAGTCCTTCCGCCGTCGCGAGCCCGAGGCCCGCAGTCGAGCCCGTGACGACGGCAAGCTTGCCGTCCAGGGCGCCGGCGGGCGGACGCTCCCAGCCGAGCGAACGGACCCGGTAGCCGACCTTCGTGTAGCCGGGGGCGACCGTGAAGTCCATCGCCCCGTCGATCAGTCCGGCGATCATTACGTTGTGGATACCACGATCGTCGCCGTGTGCGGGGCAGGGTTCGACACCACCGCAGCGAAAAGGACCGGTGGCCCTAGGCCGATCAATTTCCGCGAGGAGGCCGGATCAACATGGCAAGCGAACCCACAGCGCAGGACATTCGCAAATTTTCGGGCATCGTCGGCTGGACGGCGGTGGTGCTCGGCCTCGCAACGTTGATCATCGGGATCTTCCTGATCGTTTCACCGCACGAAACGCTCAAGACGCTGGCGGTGATCTTCGGGATCCTGCTGCTGCTCGACGGGATCCTCGCGCTGATCGGCGCGATCTTCGGCAAAGGCGAGGGCCGCGGGCTGCTGACGATCGTCGGCATTCTCGGTGTCGTAGTCGGCCTGTTCCTGATCAAGAAACCTTACGAGTCGCTGACCGTCCTGGTGCTGATCATCGGCATCTGGCTGATCGTCGTGGGTATCGCCAGGCTTGCCGAAGCAGTCTCGGAGTCGCGCGAGCGCGGTCTGAACATCTTTTCCGGTCTGGTCGACCTGGCGGCCGGCATCATCTTCCTCGTCTGGCCGCACATCGGCGCCTCGACGTTCGCCGTGATCCTCGGCATCGTCCTGGTGATCCGTGGGTTGCTGTTCATCGCCGGGGGCTTGATGTTCCGCAGCGCGGGGCACGAAGCCGCCGATCTCGCCGCCTGACGACGCGTGCAAGGTCCCCGGGGCAGGCTGCGCGGCCGCCGGGCAGAAGCGACGGCCGCGCAGGGTGTGGCCCCTTGCTAAGTGGCGACTCGCCGGAACCTTGTCGGTTCAGGCCGGGGGGTGAAGCCGCTTTGCTTCCCCGGGAGAGCGCAGACCTGGCAGCGGCCTTGCTTCGGGACTTGGCCCGTAGGCCCCGCGATCGCGGCTTCGCTTGCGAGCGACCGGGGGAGTGGGCGCTGCTCGCGAGGCATTGGGGATGCGATCATGTGGGGCATTGCTGTCTAGGTAATGGCTAGCTTTCCCGTGGTTGAGGCCGAAATTAGCAGATGATGGAGCGCTCTGTCCAGCTCTTGTCGAGGTCTTGGTGAGCTACGATTCCGGCGTGAACGCGATCGGCCGCCTGAAGATCGGGGAGCTCGCCGAACGTACCGGGACGTCGGTGGCGCAGCTTCGCAAGTGGCAGGATCGCTACGCGATCGTCGAGCCCGAACGCAGCGCCGGCAATCAGCGCCTGTACAGCGAGGAAGACGCGCGAGCGGTCAAAGCGATGTGCGCCCTGATCGAATCGGGCCTCGCGCCCGCGGAGGCCGCGCGAGTCGTGATCGCCGATCGGCGCCGGGAGCAGGCGATGCCGGAGATTTCGGCGCTCGACCTGCGCTCGGAGTCCGAACGGATGCGCCGGTCGCTGATGCGCCTGGACGGCGACGGTGCTGCAGCCTCGATCGAGCGAATGCTGGCGTCCTTCAGCTTCGAAGTGGTCGTCGAGGAGGTGCTGTTGCCCTACCTGGTCGACGTCGGCGAGCGTTGGACGCTGAGCGAGGACACGATCGCCGAGGAGCATCTCGCATCACAACTGATGCGCGGACAGCTGCTCGGGCTGCCGATTGGCCCGCAGCTGCCAGGGAGGGCGCGGGCCCTGCTGGCCTGCCCTCCCGGCGAGCAGCATGATCTCGCCCTCGTGATTCATGCGGTCGCGCTCGCCCAAGAGGGCTGGGAAGTGACCCTGCTCGGCGCCAACACGCCAATCGCCACGATCTCGCTCGCCGCCGACCGCCGGTTGCCTGACTGCATCGTCCTCGCGGCGACGATGCCCGGTGTGCTCGAGCCGGTGCTCGGAGAGCTCGAAATGCTCGGACGCACGCACCGTGTGGTCCTCGCCGGCGCCGCGGCCGACGCGGCGCTCGCGCGGCGCGCCTGCCTCGCCTTCGTCGACGCGAACCCCGTTCGCGCCGTCGACCAGCTTCTCGTACCCGGCATCTAGGCGCCCACCGGTTGGGGGACTGGATGGGGGGACTTGAAATGTCCCCCCTTACGATATATCGTGATGTTCGTTAGATAGTTCACGATAGTTTGGAGAACATGATGCATGGACATAAGCAATGCGGCCCCGGAGCGGGCCGCGGTGAGTGGGCAAGGGGCCCCGAGCGCCGACGGGCCTTCTTCGGCCCCGGGGGTGACTTCGGCGGGCCTCGTGGGCGCGGTCGCCGCGCTCGACGTGGCGACATCCGCACTGCGGCGCTGATGCTGCTCGCGGAGGAGCCCCGCAACGGCTACCAGATCATGCAGGAGGTCGAGGAGCGCAGCGGCGGTCTGTGGCGGCCGAGCCCAGGCTCGGTCTACCCGGCACTGCAGCAGCTGCTCGACGAGGGCCTGATCCGGGAGCAGGAGATCGACGGCCGGCGCGGCTACGCACTGACCGACGAGGGAAAGGCCGTCGTCGACGGCCGACCGGCGGATGCGCCCACACCGTGGGAGACCGTCGGCGGCGCCGGCGCCGGCGAGATGCATGACCTCGCCAGGCTGGCACGCGAGGTTGCCGGGGCGTTCGCGCAGCTGATGCGCACCGGGTCGCCGACTCAGCTCGAGCGTGCCAAGGAGGTCCTCGCGACCGCCCGGCGCGAGCTCTACACGATTCTCGCCGACGGCGAGCAGCCCAAGGGCTAGAGCACCGAGCACCACGGCGCCGCGGCGGTCCCAGCCGCCGCGGCGCCGACACTTCCAAGAGCCAGCCTCCGCAACGGCGACGCCTGGGCCCTCCTAGCGGCGCAGGACCACGACGTTGCGGGCCGTGGAGGAGATTTGCGCGGCGTTCGTGAGCGACACGGGCACAGGCGTCGCGTCGTTCCCGCGAACACCAGTCCCGAGAGCGCCTTCGTATCCGCTTCCCCAGGCGTAGACGTGGCCGTCCGCGGCACGCCCGTAGGAGGTCACCCCGCCAGTCACCGTTTCCGCAAAGGACAGGGACGTCTCCATCGGTACGGCGCTGTCCTGGAAGGTTCCGGTGCCGAGCTGACCGTTGGATCCATCTCCCCACGCGTAGACTTCGGTGCCGTTGACGACCGCCACCGTCGAGCCGTTCGATTCGAGGTTGCCGCCGCAGGAGACCTGCGTGACTGGCCCCGGCAGCGGGACGTGATACGGCGTCGAGACCGCGGCCTCTTCCTGGCCGTTCCCGACCTGGCCCTCGACATCCGACCCCCAGACATAGAGCTTGCCGTTCGAGGTGCGCGCGCACGAGGTGCGCTCGCCCGCCGAGATTTCGACAACACCCGTCAGGTTCGGAACCTGGACCGGTTCGCCGCCGGATTCCTGGATTCCAGCGACGCCGAGTTGGCCACTCTTGTTCGATCCGCAGGTCTCAACGGTTCCGTTCTTGAGCAGGAACAACGCGTGGTGCTCGCCTCCCTGGACCTCCACAACGTTGCTCAGCGTCGGGATTTCCACCGGCCTGGCGTAGTAGGCCTCCGTGTGCGTTGGTTCGAAGCACATCGTCGAGCCGTCGCGCTCACCCCAGGCCCAAACGTGGCCCGACGCCGTGACCGCGAAGGCGTTCGCCTCGGCCTCGCCGATCGCGACCGCGGGATCCGGCAGAGCGACCCGCACCGCCGAGTAGCGGCTCGGCACCGTGGTGCCGTCGCCGAGCTCGCCAAAGTTGTTTTCGCCCCACGCCCAGACGCTGCCGTCCTGTGCGAGCGCGTAGGCGCTGTTGTTGCTGTCGTCGACGGACTTCACCGCGACAGATCCGAGCCCGCCGATCATCATCGGTTCGCGCGCGACGAGACCTTCGGTGAAGCCGCCGTAGCCGCCCCACTGGAACACTTCGCTCGCCGACGCCGCACTCGGCGCGGCGCCAATGACAGCGACGGCGAAGACCACCACGGTGGCAGTTCGGACACACGACCCCGAGAAGAGGCTGCGCACGTCAGGTCACCCCCTCTGGGCGCCGCTCGCCGGACGAGCGCCGCCAATCAACAACACAACAATCACGCTGCGGCAAGGTACCTCATTGAAACAGCTCCGCAAGCGCGGGACACATTCGGATAACACCATTCGGATAGGACCAATGTGGTCCACCCCCTGGGTCACCGGCCGCGGTGGGTCGCCGGCTAGCTCCGGCTGCGCTGGATTGCCAGCGCGATGCCGACGAGCGCCGCGAAGGCCAGGCTGGACAGCGCGATCGTTCGCAGCGGCCTGCGGTGCGAGTCGACGTACTGCTCGACGGAGTGCTCGGCCCGCTCGGCAACCTTGCCGACGCTCTCGGCCTCATCGACGATCGCCTGCTTGAGCTTCTCCGTAGTGTCCGCGGCGGCGGCGCTGACGTTCTTGCCTCGCTTCTTCTTGCTTCGCTTGAACAAGGGATCTCCTTTCGATGAGGGGCTTGCGACCGCAGGCTGCACCGTGACCTCGCATCGGGCCCGCAGCGGCGGCGGCTGGTGCGCGAACGATAGATGCTCCGGGGCTCGTACCCAATTCCGTGGCGCCTAACAGCAGCTCGCCGAGAACTGCCGGCCGCCGACTCGCCGTCCTGCGCTCGATCACTACCGCGCCGCCCGTAGGCGTGCGCGTAGTCCCCGGAGATAGCTCAGGGGCAGCACCAGATAGAGAGCCAGACCGAAATACACCGCCACGGCCGCCTCGGGGACGACGAGTCCGACGAGGATCGCGATCAGGTATCCGGAAACGACAGATCCGAACGCTCCTCGGCCGCCACCATCCGAGCCGTCCTTGGCGGTCTCGGGCGCGTACAAGTCCTCGTGGCGGGCATAGGAGTCAAGGGCAAAGCCAACGACCCGGATCGCCAACAGGCTCACGCCGTAGAGCGTGACGAAGACCCGCTCGCTGGACGTGCTGTTCAACGCGTCGGCGACAAGCCGTGTTGGGAACGGAAGGAAGGCCACGATCAGCAGCAACAGCAAGTTGAGACGCATCAGGACCTGGTCGGTCTTCTCGAGCCGGTCTGTCATTGCGGTGTGGCCGAGCCACGCCGCACCGATCGTCAGGAAGCTGACGACGTACGCGAGGTACGCGGGCCAGGCGTGGAGCACCTGTTCAAGCGGCGAGCCGGGCGGGCGGAGCGCGAGGTCCACCACGAGCAGGGTCGCCGCGACGCCAAAGACGCCGTCGCTGAAGGCTTCCATCCGCCCGGTGTCGAGCGTTCGATGTGCTCGCTTGCGATCTTTGTCCGGGGACAAGATGCCTCTCTAGCGTTGGACCCTGGCTCGCGCGGCCAACTCTCGCATATCGGCCAAACGACGACAGGTCGGCTCGGCGTTCCGCGAGACGCATGCGGGCTACTACGGGTGAACACGCGGCGAAGAGGACCTAACGTCGCTTACACGACCTGACGCTGCGCGGCTCCAGACGTGATGAGGCGCACCGAACGGTATCTGCAGGTCCATGACGGGAGAGCCTCCAATGGCTGAACGACCAGTCTTCATCTACGCAGCGACCTATCCGAACCTTGCGGCCGAGGAAGCGGACTACGCGGCGCTGCTCGACCTTCACGCAGCCGACCTCGTGGGTACCTACGACGTCGCCGCAATTCACAAGGACGAGAACGGCAAGGTGCACGTCAAGAAGCACGAGAAGCCGACGCAGCACGGTGCGTGGGGGGGTATCGCGGTCGGCGCACTCGTCGGGGTGCTCTTCCCGCCCTCAATCATCGCTTCGGCGGCGGTCGGTGGCGCGATCGGAGGCATCGGAGGGCACCTCAAAGACGGGCTCTCGCGAGCGGACGCGAAGGAATTCGGCGAGACGCTCGAGACCGGCGAAGCCGCACTGATCGTGATCGGCGAGTCACGCATCGGCGAGCAGCTCAGCAAGACGCTAACGCGTGCCGGAAAGACGATCGAGAAGGAAGTCGACGCGGACAGCAAGGAGTTCCACAAGGAACTCGAAGCCGCGGAGATCGAAGTCGAGAAGCAGGCGACCGCGGTCAGCTAGGCCCCCGACGGAAGGTGTCGGCTCAAGTACCGGGCCGACACCTCTCCGCCGCCGCCCGGACACGGCTGCTGCCGCGCCCGGCGCGCGGTCCTACGCGGCAGACCTGTTCAGTAGACGCCGGCAGGCGCGAGCGGTGCGCCAGGCCTTCTGCGAATGTGATGGCATAGGGCGATGTGCCGCTGGCTGGCATACACCGGTTCACCCGTGCTGCTCGAGCAGGCGCTGATCTCGCCCGCCCACTCGTTCATCGAACAGAGCCTGCACTCACCGGGCGCCTGCCCGAGATCGCCCGGAACGCCGGTTCAGTAGACGCTGTTGACCTCGAATGCTTCGCCGGCGGTGAGCGTTGTCGTGAGCGCCAGGCCGGACTGTTCGGTCGGCCCCGCGCCGAACTGCGTGCTCAGGTAGTCGAGCGGCAGGCCTTCAAATTTGGTCGTCTTCTGTACGCCTTTCGACGCGGCGAACTTCAGGCTTTGCGTCGCGGCCATCTTGTTCGTCTTGACGGGGACGATGATCGACCCGGTCGCGGTTACTGCAGAGGAGCCGCACGTCGCCGCGAAGACGGTTTCGCCGTGGATTGGCCGCAGGTCGATCCCGAGCTTGTTCTTCGCCATCCCCAGTTTGCTCGCTTCGGTGATGCCGAGGCTCCCTCTGAGGTCATCCGTGACGACTTCGCCGGCTGCCGCCCTCGCGCTGCTGCAGGTTTCACTCACCGTTGACGTGTGGCATCCGGTGAACGTCATCAGCACACCGGTTACCGAGCTGCCGCCGCTGAACTGTCCCGTGCCGGACTGCCCGGAGCAGGTGATCTTCCGTTTGCCGACGGTTTCGAGGGTGGCGGCCGCGGCCGCTTTGCCGGTCATGGTGAACGCGGTTTTCGCGAGCCCCGGGAGCCATTCGTAGGCTCCACCCGCTTTGGCGGTCGTGCACGTCGAGTTGCTGTAGGCGCCTTTGCCGCCTTCAGCTTTGACGCATCGGCCGAATTCGCCGGAGAGCCCGTTTGCTTCGACCACCGGCGAGGACTCCAGTTCGTTGTGGCCTTCGATGATCGCGCTCACCGCGTAACGCTGAGGTTCGTTCGAGCTCACCGGGACGTAGGCTTCTGTCGCCGTCGACGGAAGTTCGCTGAACTCTTCGCTCGCACCGGGCGAGGTCTTCACCTTGTTCGGGTTCTGCGCGAACGGCGTGTCGAGGTTGGCCGTCGAGAACACCTCGTAGCCGCTGGCGCCTGGTACGGGCTGCCACTGGAGGTGCACGTAACCGGGCACGGGGCTGCCGGTACTCGCGGTGTAGACCGTCGGCGGTTTGACCTTTTCGACGTTTTCGCCGGGGTGTTCCTTTTCGCCGTCGAAGGTGATGCTCGACAGCGCCGGGTTGAAGACCGATTCGGATTCGCCGTCCGGGATCAGGATGTAGGGGTTCTTGACCCAGAAGGTTTCACCGGCCTTCACTTCGGCGGCGGTTTCGCTGAACGTCTGGCGCGGCTGGAAGATGAAGTGTTCGTGCGGTTCTTCTTCGATCGCCAGGCCGAGGTTGTAGAGCGGGACGTTGGCAACGTTCTTGACTCCGATCCAGACGTGGTAGGGCACGCCGGGGTAGAGCTTGCCTTCGTCGGCCCTGACTTTGAGCTGCAGCGCTTCCTTGCCCCAAACCTTGAGCGGTTTGGCCAGGGCTGCGGATACGTTCACGGGCGCAAGGAACGGTTCAAGCGTCGAGTTGTACGTCGCGGAGAGGTTCGGGTATTCGCCGGGGGTGTCGCCGCGGATAATCCAGTTCTGGGTGTAGTTCGATTCGCCTTCGATTGCCGGCGTTTCTTCGGTCAGGTGCTGATCTTTGGTCGTCGGTGCGAGGCTCAGGCCGGCCGGCAGGTTCAACGTCGCGCTGCCGGGGCTGAGCGTGAACGGCTTCGGCGAGAGGTTCTGCACGAGCATGCTGACTTCGAAGAACTGCTTGAGCACGGCCGCTTTGCCCTTGAGGATCAGCCACTGGATCAGTGGGTGATTTTCGACGACCTCGGGCGTTGCGACGATCTGCGGCGATTCGCTGCCGCCGCCCCCACCGCCGGATTCACAGCTCGTCGTCCCGCAGCTCCAGCCCCCTTCGCCGCCACTGCCTCCCGTGCTGCCCACGAACTGCCCGCCGCCGTTGACATAGCCGTGCAGTTCTACCGGTGGCGTGGGCGATTCGATGAACGCCAGCTTCACCGTGAACGAGTAGACGTTCTGGTTTTCCGGCGCCGCCGGGTTGATCCCGGCTTTGACGATTTCTTCGTAGTCGAGTTCCTTCGATTTGAGTTCGGTGCTCGCGACTTCGCCGCTGGACAGCGTCACGGTCGTCGAGCCGTCACCGGCTCCGTTGACGGCCATCGTTGCGGTCGCCGGCTTGTCGCCGCTCTTGTAGGCGTAGACCGTGTCGCTACCTTCGGGTAGCCCTGCGAGCACCGCTTCTCCGGAGGACGAGGACTCGGCTTCGGTGCGCGTCCCGTCCGGAGCGACGAAGAGGACCGTGGCACCAGACACGGGCCCACCGCCACCGCCGCGGACCGTGACCACTGCGCCTTCGGCCGGTTTCGGTTTGGGGTGGATCGTGACCTTGACGCTCGACGTCGATTCTTCACCTTTGCCGGACACGGTGAGCTGCGCTTCGTACGTGCCGGCCGTCGCGTAGGCGTGGTGGACGATGCCGTCGGTGGCGCCGGCTTCTTCGCTGCCGTCGCCGAACTTCCACTTGTACCTCGTGATTTCCGCCGACGGGGTGCTGCCGGAGCCGTCGAGCGTGACCGGGGAGCCTTCGATTCCTTCCACGGTCTCGCCGGCTGCTGCGTGGAGCGGCAGAGCCGACACGACCCCGGTCGGCGCCGATTCGGCGCCGGCGCTTCCGCCGGCCGCGTTGTAGGCCGTGACGGCAACCGTCAGGCGATGGCCGGCGTCGGCGCCGGTCAACAGGTAGTCGCGGAAGTAGGCGCCCGCAACCGCTTTGCATTCGGTGCCCGCTTCCGTGCAGCGCTGCCACTGGTAGCTGTATGCGAACGCTTCGCCTTTCCAGGTGCCGGGCTGGGCGACCAGCGTGTCGCCCTGTTTGGCGGTGCCGCTGACCGTCGGTTTCGATTCGTTGGCGGGCGGCTTTTCGGGCGGTGTGCCTTCTGCGACTTCGAGTCCGAACGACGTTGTTGGCGAGTAGACCGGTTTGTACCAGGAGTTCGGCGTGATCACCGCGTTCGCCTCGTGGATGAACGCGTTTTCGTGCGAGCTGTCGCTGATCACGTTGAACTTCTGGCCGAGTTCGCCCTTGAACCCGCCGGTCGGAGCGAGATCGAGCGTGCCACCGAGCGAAGCGACGCCGGTTACCGCGAGCTGGCCGTAGCTTGAGGTCGAGGCGATTGGAACTACCAGTGCGCCGTTTTTGCCCTGCGTGAACGTTCCGGCGTTCAGCTTGACGCCGTCGGAGAGGTCGACGAAGCGTTCGTTTTCAAGCGCGCCTTCGATCGTCCGTTCTCCGCCGATGCCCGGTTCGACGTTGATCGTGCCCGTGTTCTGGAGGGTGGCGCCGGATTCGACTTTCAGGGAAGAACGGTCGCCGCCGCCGCAGCCGTTGCCACCGTCCTCGCTGCTGGTGAGATCGATTGTCCCGCCGGCTTCGAGCGATTTGCGGACCACGACGATCGCGGGGTTGCCGCTGCCGACGCAGCCTTCGACGACGAGCGTCTGGTTGTGCGTCATCGCGCCGGTGATTTCGCCGTAGTAGCTGCGGGCGTGAATCACGCTGGATCCACTGCCGGTGTAGTGGATCGTCGAGGCTTCGGCGATGATCGGCTCGTTGCCGATCGCGTCACCTTCACCCTGGTCGAAGGTGCTGTTGCCGCCGAGCGTGATCGCCGCGTTTCCGACGGCGTCGATCAGGCCGCCCGTGTCGTTCGCGAACGTCGTGGAGCTCTCGAAGTTGAATCTCGTCGCGTTCGCGAGGTTGACGTCGCCTTCGTTCGTGAACGTGGTAGAGCCGGCGTCGTCGTTGGTCGTCGCGGCGATGTCGAGCGTGCCCTTGTTGGTCACCGGGCCTTCGAGCAGGCGTTCGCCGCCAGTGCCCGCTTCGGTCGTGATCGTGCCGGTATTCGTCAGCGTCGCGCCCGATTCGAGTTTGTGCTGGTCACGGTCGCCGCCACCGCAGTCGGACCCGTTGTCCTTCGCGCTCGTGAGGACAATCGTGCCGGCATTTTCGAACGATTTCGCGACCGAGACGATCGCGGGATTGCCACCACCAACGCAA
>Ga0182013_10007909_pt1 | contig 11565 bp, 10 predicted proteins | sample 612S2MmetaG_FD_120487 | JGI IMG/M metagenome (GOLD analysis project Ga0182013, IMG submission 120487) | Permafrost microbial communities from Stordalen Mire, Sweden - 612S2M metaG | ecosystem: Environmental > Terrestrial > Soil > Wetlands > Permafrost | place: Sweden: Stordalen | collected...
AGATGATCGGACTTCAGGCTGGTTTCTCTTTTGCTTCAACGGTCGATCCGTTTACGCAGGCCGATTCCACTGTGCTGATCGTTCTCGCGCAGACTGCGGCGGCACTTCTTTTTTTCGCTTCCGGGCTCGATCGCGAAGTCCTGAAGATTTTTGCGCAGAGTCTGACCACGTATCCACCGGGTACTTTTGTTTTGACAAAAAAAGCCACCGATGTCGTGCTGCTAGCCGGTTCGGCTATGTTTTCAGCGGGGCTTCGGCTGGCGCTGCCGATAACCGCGGCAATGCTTATGGTGGACGTGGCGTTTGCTCTGCTTGGGCGCATCAATTCGCAACTGCACCTTCTCACGGTCGCGTTTCCGGTCAAGATTGTTCTCGCTTTGGTTCTGCTCGGGTGGTTGCTGATTCTGCTGCCGGCTTTAATGCGTGGAGGCGCGGGCATCACTTTCGCCGCTGCGCGAACGCTGATCACGCGGTGACAATATATGACACCGAGCGATCAAAAAACAGAGAAACCCACACCACGGCGGCTGAAAAAAGCCCGCGAGGAAGGGAACTTTCCAACCTCGCATTCATTTGTCGCCGCGCTGCAGTTTCTGACCTTCGTTTCACTGCTTAAGTATTGGGGGCCGCAGTGGGTTCAGCAATTTCGGCTTCGGTTCGCAAGCATGCTTGTGGACGAGCTCAATCCTCGCCGGGCGCCACTCGATGAACTCTATACAGGTTTGGGTTTTATTAAGGACGCTCTTGTTCCGGTTCTGATTATGGGCGCGGTGCTGATCGGCATTACGCTGGCGGTTCAGTCGGTCGTTACCGGGTTTGGGATCAGTCTCAAGAAACTTACGCCGGACATTTCGCGGTTCAGCCCGCTTGCGAAGATCAGGCAACTTCCGCGTCAGAACATATCCGGGGTTGTGCAGGCTTCCATCATGATCCCAGTATTCGGCACCGCCATTTATTACCTGGTGGCAGACAAAATCGAGGTCTACCTGACTCTGCCGCTTCGCGGACTTGAAGACGGAACCGTGCAGATGGTGGGGTCTCTCGAATCGCTGCTCTGGAAAGCCGCCGGACTTTTTCTCGTATTTGGCGTCGTTGACCTGGTTCGCCAAAAGAGCCGCTACGAGCGCGATCTGAAAATGAGCAAACAGGAGATCCGGGATGAATCCAGGGAGACCGAAGGTAATCCGATCATAAAAGCGCGTATTCGGCGAATTCGCCGGGACATGGCGCGGCGCCAGATGATGCACGAAGTGGCGACTGCGACCGCCGTAATCGTCAATCCCACGCATTATGCAGTCGCGCTCAAATACACGCCCGAAACGAAAGGCGCGCCGAGAGTGGTGGCGAAGGGCAAGAACTATCTGGCACTACGCATCCGGCAGAGGGCGCTGGAGAATCTGGTGCCACTCATTGAGAACCCGCCTCTGGCACAAGGTCTGTACAAATCGGTTGACGTGGGACAGGAAATACCGGCGCATTTTTACAAAGCTGTGGCCGAGATTCTCGCTTACATTTATCGAATTATGAATGGCAGGCGAACTGCATAGTACTGCCAAACACAATCAAGAATTTGACACATGGCTGAGACGAAACCCATCGCGATTGCTGCACCGTGGAGTAGCCAGGCATCCGCGCTTCTTGCAGGCGGAAAAGACCTGGGGGTTCCGCTCGCCGTTCTGGGAATCATCATCGCCCTGATCACCCCCATGCCGGGCTTCATGCTCGACGGGTTGATTGTACTCGACATCATGACGTCGGTGATTGTCCTGATGGTCTCGGTGCATATCAAGAAGGCGGTGGAGTTCAGTATCTTCCCCACCACGCTTCTGTTGCTGACCCTTTTCCGGCTTTCTTTGAACATTTCCTCGACCCGTTTGATCCTGATGAACGGAAACACCGGCACCTCCGCGGCGGGCAATGTTATTCAGGCCTTTGGGAATTTTGTTGTCGGGGGAAATTACATCATCGGGGCGGTGATTTTCCTCGTCCTGATTGCGATCCAGTATGTGGTTATCAATCACGGCGCAGTGCGTATCTCGGAAGTCACTGCGCGCTTCACTCTCGATGCCCTTCCGGGAAAGCAGATGTCGATTGACTCGGACTTGAGTTCCGGTCTGATCGATGAAAAGGAAGCACGTCTCCGCCGCCGCAACCTGGCCAAAGAAGCCGAATTTTACGGCGCCATGGACGGGGCGTCGCGCTTCACCCAGCGCGATGCGGTGGCCAGCATTCTGATTACTGGCATCAATATCATCGCCGGATTTCTCATCGGCGTGCTGCAGCACGGAATGGATCTGGGGCACGCCATCGAAACCTATACCGTGCTGACGATCGGTGACGGTCTTGTCACCGTCATACCGGCGCTCATGATCTCGATCTCGGGCGGTCTGATTGTGACGCGGGCGAACTCCGACGACGCTCTGGGCTCCGACGTCACCAAACAGCTATTTGGCTCCGCGCAACCGTTGCTGTTGGCCGCGGGAGTTCTTGTTCTTCTGGCGTTGTTTCCTGGACTACCCACCGTTCCATTCCTTGCTGTCGGCCTGGCCCTTGGCTATCTCGCGCTGCAAATGCAGAAGAGGCAGAAGGCCGCGCAGACCGTCGAGAGCGCGGCCAAACCGGCAGCGGCCAAGGAAGACCTGGAATCGCTTCTGCGTGTGGAACCGCTCAGCGTGGAACTAGGTCTGGGTCTTGTCCGGTATGTAGCGGGCGGCGCCAACTCGCCGTTCCTGAGACGCATTGCCGGAATCCGGCGTCAGCTCGCCAGTGAAACCGGCTTTCTGCTGGGGCCTGTTCGCGTGGTGGACAACGTCGCCCTCAAGGCGCACGAATACGTGATCCTCCTGAAGGGCGCGGAGATTGGGCGTTCCGAATTGCCCGCGGGCTGCGAACTGGCGATCCCCGTAAGCAAGGACACAGCGCCTCCGGGAGGCCGCCAGACCAAAGAACCGGCATTCGGAATGACTGGCTGGTGGGTGCCTGCCGAGCAAGCCGATGCATGCCGTCGCAAAGGCTTCACCGTCGTAGACGCCGTCAGCGTAATGGGGACACACCTTTCCGAACTAATTCGCCGCCATGCAGCGGAGCTCTTCTCTCGTCAGGATGCCAAGAGGTTCCTGGATCGCGCTGCCGCCGATCATCCCAAGGTTGTCGAAGACCTTGTGCCCAAGGTTCTTCCTCTCGCCACCGTGCAGAGAGTTATGCAGAATCTGTTGCGCGAACGCGTTTCTATTCGCGATGCCGTCACCATACTCGAAGCCATGGGCGAAGCCGCCGCGACCATTCGCAATCCGCTGCTCATTTCGGAGTACGTCAGGCAATCGTTGCGGCGCGTGGTGGTAAAGCCCTACCTCAACGCACAGGGCGATCTGCCGGCGTACATGGTGGATCCAGCGCTTGAGCAAATGGTCGAATCAGCCGCAGAGCATGGGGAGCAGAACAGTCATCTGACGCTCAAACCCGCGGCTATCCGCGACATCCTGCAGCGGATCGCGCAGAAAGCCGGCGACCCGGGCGCGCCTGTGGTTGCGGTGACCGGTTCTGGTTCGCGTTACTTCTTCCGGCAAATCGCCGAGCCTTCAATACGGAATTTGTTCTTCGTTTCGCATAACGAAATACCTTCAGAAGTCAAAGTCGTTTCACTGGGAGTGATTCAATAGCCATGCATGCCTCACAAGAGAATCAGCAGCTACAGATAAAGTCATACTTCGCAGGGTCCGTTCAGGACGCTATCGAATTCGCAAAGAGCGAGATGGGAGCGGATGCGCTTCTGCTGAACTCGCGGCCAGCGCCGCCGGAGGCTCGCTATCTCGGCAAGTATGAGGTGGTCTTCGGTCGATATCCCGAACGCCCCGTCACTTCGACGCCGCCAGCCATGCCTGCGACGCCGACCGATGTCGATGACCTGCGGCACAGAATGGACGACATTCTGAATCTGCTGACGCGCACTTCCGGCTCAACCGACGGGTTCCGCGCCCGTCATCCAAATCTTGTAGAACCGCTTACCCGCGCAGGGATTGAAGCCGCTCTGGCTGCTGACATCGAAGACGCAGTGGCATTCCGGCTCAACCAGCGGTCCGGGCCGGTCACAAGCATTTCGCGAGTCCGCAAGCCCCAGGAATGGAATCCCGAAGCCGTGGTTGACGAGGCTGCCGAAGAGATTGCCAGCCGCTTTGAGGTCGCGCCATCGATCGGCCGAATCACCGCCCTTGTCGGGCCTCCCGGATATGGCAAGACCACCACGATCGTCAAGCTGGCGGTTTCTCAGGCTATTGCCGGCGGCAATCCCGTACGTCTTATTTCGGCGGACACCCACCGGATCGGCGGCGCCGAACAACTGCGGACTTATGCCGCCATTCTCGGCGTGAATTTCCAGGCAGTCGAAAACACGGCCGCACTGGCCCACGCGATAGATACCGCGCCGCCGACCGCGAACATTCTCATCGACACGCCGGGCATGAGCCCGTCAATGCTCAGCGAGGTCGGAATGGACCTCGCGACCTTCCTGGGGCGCCGTCAGGATATTGACACGCACCTGGTTTTGACAGCAACCGCGAATCAGCTGGTTCTGGAAAAGGCTGCGAGCCGTTTTGCAGTGTGCTCGCCCTCGCGGCTTATCTTCACCCGGCTGGATGAAGCGGAGACTCTCGGAGCTTTGTTCGGGCTGGCGATCCGGTGCGAGAAGCCGCTGTCATTCCTCTGCAATGGCCAGCTTATTCCTGAAGACATTGAGCCAGCGTCCAAGCGCCAGGTCACCGATGCACTGGTACGGCACCTGCCTCGCGCTCTGAAGCCAGCGGCATAAATCACGTCACATTACGGATTCCAATGGGCACAGCAGGCTACGGAAATCGAACGGTGGCGGGGCATGACGATGCGCTTCGGCGTGACGCCCTTGTGATGGAGCATCTTCCGCAGGTCCGCATCATCGCGGGAAGAATCCATGACCGCCTTCCTGATTACATATCGCTCGACGATCTGGTCTCGACGGGCGTAATTGGCCTGCTCTCGGCCATCGACAATTTCGATCCGTCGCACAACGTCCGGCTCAAGACCTACGCGGAACACAGAATTCACGGCGCCATTATGGACAGCCTGCGTGACATGGACTGGCGGTCACGCGACACGCGCAAGCGCTCGAAGAGAATCGAATCGGCAATCCATCGCACAAAGCAGGTATACGGGCGGGAACCAACCGAAGAGGAGATTGCCGCTGAGATCGGGATCGGGCTGGAGGAATATCATGCATGGCTTCTTGAGGTCCAGTCGGTTGAAATTCACCGGCTCGATACGGTGGGCGCCGACGGGGAAAGTTACAGCCTGCTGAACGTCATTTCAGACGATGAAGCGCAGTGGCCTTCGCACGTTGTGGAGCGCAAGGAACTCGAGCGCATCATTGTGGTCGCGATCGAGCGCATGTCCAAAAACGAGCGCACAGTTCTGAGTCTTTACTACTACGAGGAGCTGACTCTCCGTGAAATTGCGGAAGTTATGGGTATGCACCTCTCACGAATCGGACAGCTCAAGACTCAGGCGATTCTGCGGCTTCGCAGTCATCTGGAAAGAGTTTGGACATCGCCTCAGAGGAAGAAATGACGAACAGCGCAATCATCCAGTCAGTCGAGGCCTCGCTGAAGGAACTCACGAATCTGCTGGGAAATGCGTCAAGCGAGGTCACTCGCGGACAGTCCGTTCCCAGTCGGGCCAAAGGCGACGGCAAGCCGCTGGTGTGGTGGCGCCCCGCGGCAAGCGCCCCTTCGGGCCCTGTCGTTTGGATCGGTGCGGCGGCCAACGATATTGCTGTAATTTGCCCGGCCCCCGAGGCAGGCGGCAGCGAAGCTGAGTTCATTGATTTTCTGAATCGGGCTTCCGGAAGCGAAGGCGAACTTACAACTGAGTATCCCCGAGCTGCGGAATATGAGACCTTTCGCATTCCAACGCCAGCTATCGGCGAAATGGAGATTTATGCCGCGCTGGTTCACGCCATGCCGGAAGCTGCGCAGGACACCGTCGCCCTGATGGATGTCGAACTTCCTCTGACGCTCCGCTTCGGCAGCACTCATATGCCTCTGCAGGAACTTGCGGGCCTCAGTGTTGGTTCCGTTATTGAATTTGACGGGGCGCTGGGTGACCCCGTCGAGCTGGTGGTCAACGGGAGGGTCATCGCGCGAGGCGAAGCGGTGGTTTTGAAGGGATGCTATGCACTTCGGATTTCCGAGATTGCCAGCCGCCAGGAGCGTATGTTCACTGCGGACGATAAATCGTCCGCATTTAAAAAATCAGCTTTGGTCAATTAGAAAAATACTATGCAATTCGACTGGATCAACTACCCTATAACTCAATATCTGATCACCGGTGTCGGCCTGCTCGGAACCCTGTGGCTCTGGCTGAGCGTTAAGGCCGAATTGCGGGCTGTTCAGAAGGCGACGGCGAAGTCCATCGAAACGCTGGGTGGCGAATTACGGGATATGTCAGCCCGAATGGATCAGATGCGTAATGCCAGCGAGGCGACTGCTGAAAATGCTCCATTACCGGTTGGCCAGGCGATTAATCTGACAAAACGGGCGCAGGTCTTGCGGATGCGGCATCGGGGCGAATCCGTGAACAGCATCGCCGCCGCCCTGCAGATACCCCTGGGCGAGGTACTGCTTCTTCTCAAGATCGAAAGGTTGTTGGAGGCTGAACCGGCCGAGGCCGCCCATTAGGGGTGAGGACCTGCGGCGATAGCCGCGGTTGGGCTGGTTTGTAGAGAGGGGCGATTGCCCCAGGCAGGCGTCTTAATTAGCCGGCTTTACTTAGAAATCCCGATTGTTGCAGATTGCGGATTTTCATGATAAGCGTGGTTCGCTTCATACCCAGACGCTCGGCGGCGACTGTCTTATTGCCGCCCGAGGCCCGCAGGGCATTTTCGAGAATTCCGAGTTCAAACCGGCTTACGGCATTATCGAATCCTTCTACCACAGGCATTTCGAGGGGTAGGGAGGGCACAGGGATATTCGCAATGCGAGTACTGGTAAAGCCGAAGTCTTTGGGGAAAAGAACGTCTCTCTCGCCACTGATGGCAACCGCCATTTCAATGGAGTTTTCCAGTTGCCGGACGTTGCCTGGCCACGGATTCGCAGCCAGATGCTGAAGCGCCTCAGGCGCGATCCGTTTCATCGGAATGTCTTCGGTATGACATACTTTTTTTACAAAATGCGCCACAAGCGGCGGAATATCTGTAACCCGGTTGCGCAGCGGCGGCATCTTTAGCGGTACAACGTTGAGTCGGTAATAAAGGTCCTCCCGGAACTTACCCTGGCGAATTTTCTCAGGAAGATCTACATTTGTCGCGGCGACTACACGGACATCAACCTTAATAGTCTCGGAACTCCCGAGCCGCTGAAGTTCGCGTTCCTGAAGGACTCGTAATAATTTGGCCTGTAATTCAAGCGGCAGATCGCCGATTTCATCCAGAAAAATTGTGCCTTTGTGGGCTTGCTCAAAACGGCCGATGCGGTGTGACGAGGCGCCTGTAAACGCGCCGCGCGTGTGCCCGAACAGTTCGGCTTCCAGAAGGTTTTCGGGCAGTGCACTGCAATTTACCGAAACCATATTCATGGATGCCCGCGGGCTGGCCATATGAACTGCACGGGCAGCCATTTCTTTGCCGGTCCCTGTTTCGCCGCTGATTAAAACCGTGCAGCGCCGCGGACCCACCAGACGGATCGTCTCCGCAACCGTTTCCATTGCGAGACTGTCGCCGATGAGACAAGCTCTCCACGGCTCGGCCTGTGCCGCGGCATTCTCAGTGCGCCGCCTTCTTCGTCTTTCTTCCGCCGCACTGTCGAGCGAATCGCGGAAACTTTCGAGTGTATCGCCCGGGCCGAAACAATTCCAGGCGCCTGCCCGCGAAAGGCGAACGGCTTGGGCTGCTGACAAACGTGCGGAAATAACGATCACCGGAAGCACCGTGTTAAGGCTTTGGAGAGACTCAATTAGATTGATTGATTCCTCCGCTCCGGAATCTATCAGCAGCAAACAGTCGAAGTGTTCGGTATTAAGGAGTTGAAGCGCTTCCCCGGCAGAGCGGGAGCGACGCGTTGAGATCTGACCGAGCGCCTCGGACCACTCGCCGCATCCGAGCAGTCGATCACTTATTTCACCCAAAACCAAAGCGTTATATGCCATATAGGTCGGAAGTCTTTCAAGACAATTTATTGTTGTAAAATACCATACGCTCTTTCCGCATTGCCAGTTATTTTTGTATAGTTTTTGTATATTTATTTGATTGACATTCAAAGCATAACTTTGGTTAAGGCCTCATTTCGCCTTCGTCAACTATTACGTGAAACGGCGCGCCTGTCGGGAGTTCGAGTCCTTAAGGCCTCGGATTGGAATAGCAATTGCATATGTTTTCCGAGAGGTTTTTTCCGTGAATATTTCAGTTACTGGCGACCGGCTCGGTGCGGTCTACAGCGGTAGCGACACGTCGTCTGTCACATCGGCAGGTTCCGCATTCTCATCGACAGCGGCCGGTAATTCGGGAGAGGACCGCCTCACAGTCACTGACTCCACGATAAAGATACAATCCACCCTCTCCGGTCTTTCGGCTTCCCAAGCCTCGCGGATTTCAAAGCTCCAGTCGCTCTATTCCAGTGGCCGCTACGACGTCAGCCCGGCGAGGACGGCCAGCGCAATGGTATCGGCAGCGATGGTAAATGCCGACAAATTATGAACCGGACACCAAAAATTCTTTGCGAAATAGAGTCGATCCGATCAAGCATTCGGGCGGCCGCTCTTGAGTGGGACGCGACGGATATTCCGGGTATCGAAACTTCGGTGACAGCCCTGGAAGGCACCCTCCAACCGTTAAGAATTTTCCTCGGGGATACTGAATTTGACACCGGTTTGCATGCGGTCGAATTGCGGCGGGCGGCGCAAGCCCTTAAGAATGAAGCGGCTGCCCTCGAGTGTCTGGTCGATGCGGCGGCTGCATTTCTTAGATCAAATCCAGCAGGATTGTCAGGTAATAGCGACGCTTACACATTTGCAGGCGAGCTTCGCCCGGCCGCTTATGCGCCGACAGAAAGCTACGCGGGTTAGCCGCAGATAAAGATCATGGCAACGATTACCTCAAGTCTTGGCGGCTCCGGGAGCGCGCTGAATGTTATTCAGCAGGCTCTGAGCGTGGTGCAGGATAACGTCAGTAATTCCTCCACGCCTGGATATGCCACCCAGCAGGTCAACTTGCAGGCGCTCCCTATGGACTCTACCAATGCTACCGGTGGGGGCGTTGCCTCGGCAGGGGTGTCAAGTTCGCGCGATCCTTACGCGGACGCCGCTGTCGAATTACAGTTACAATCGCTTGGCCTTTACACCGCTCAATCCCAGTCCACGGGCACCGTTCAAAGCTTTTTCGACGTTACAGGAAGTTCCGGGGTCTCTACCGCAATAACAAATCTGTATACCGCTTTTTCGGCATGGAGTGCCTCTCCCAGCGATCCGTCCACGGGTCAAAGCGTGCTTGCCGCCGCCGCCGACGTGGCCACATCGATCAATGGCCTCTCGACTTCGCTCCAGCAAACGGCCGCCCAGATCGGGCAGCAGGCGAACTCCACCGTCACTCAAATCAACAGCATTGCCGCCCAAATCAAGCAGTACAACATCACGCGCGAATCGACCGGTACAGACGACCCCGGGGCGCAGGCGCAGTTGCAGACAAATCTGGAGAGCCTCGCAAATCTGGTAAATTTCACCGCGCTGACTCAGTCCGACGGAACCGTAACCGTCCTGGTTGGCGGCGGGACTCCGCTGGTGATGGGAGATCAGCAATATTCGCTTAGCTCCAGTCAATCTGTTGACACCGTGCCGGTGCCGTCAAATCCTGATTCCCCGCCGACTACCCATGTCTACGATTCCCAGGGCAACGATATCACGGGATCGATTACCGGCGGGACGCTGGGCGGGCTTCTCGATACCGGGAATCGGGTACTCGCGGGAATTATTGGCGATTCACAAAACGCCGGATCGCTCAATGTCCTTGCGAAAAACCTGGCTGACACTGTGAATCAGGTCCTTGAATCCGGTACCGTATCTACCGCTCCCGGGGCTGCCGCCGGAACCGCGTTGTTTACATATAACAATTCGGACGCCACGCTTGCTGCCAGCACTCTGGCTGTCAATCCGTCGATCACCACAGCGCAACTCGCACCCGTCGATTCCTCCGGCAATGCCAACGGAAATGCCAGTGTGCTGGCTGGTCTGGCCAGTCCCTCGGGTACGCAGGGGGCGATTAACGGGATGAATTATGTCCAGTATTTCGCATCAATCGCTGCCAATGTCGGACAGGAGAATGCGACGGCGCAGGTCAATCAACAGGCACAGCAGCAGGTAACGACACAGGCGCAGTCTCTGCGGGATTCGATTTCGAAGGTTTCCCTCGACGGGCAGGCCGCGCTGCTGATGCAGTATAACCAGGCCTATCAGTCAATCGCGCGGGTGCTGACTGTCGTTAACGGCCTGGCTGATTCCATCATCAATCTGGTGCCGCAGGTTTAAAGAAAGCCTATGAATCTGAACGTCAGCAGCACAACACAACAGTATCTGGACAATCTGGACTACATCCAGACCCAGATGAACAAAGCGCAGACGGAGGTCAGCTCGGGGCTGGCGGTACAGCAGGCATCGGACAATCCCGCTGCCATCGGCACGATCTTCGAAGACCAGACGCAGATCGCGATGAATCAGCAGGTACAGACCAATCTTGGCAGTGCGCAGACCGAACTAAGTACCGCGGACACGTCCCTGCAAAGCGCCGTTTCGGCGGTCGTAAATGCGATATCCCTGGCTACTCAGGGCGCTTCGTCCACCAGCACGGCGCAGGACCGCGCCAATCTCGCGATACAAGTCGCGGGCCTGCAGCAAACCCTCGTCAACCTGAGTCAGACAACTGTAAACGGCCTGTATATCTTTAGCGGCGACCAGCAGACGCAACCTTCTTACAAGCTCGATCCAGCGCAGCCGGAAGGGGTTCAGCAGCTTTTGACCACCACGGCGACTCGCACCATCAGCGATGCTAACGGTGCGCCAATTGCGATCGCCAAAACCGCGCAGGAGATTTTTGACGCGCAAAATCCACCCGGAACTCCAGCTCCCGGGAATGTTTTTAATGCCATTAACTCGCTTCTGACTTCTTTGCAAAGCAACAACACCGCAGGGATCACTGCGGCGAACGACTCCCTGCAAAGCGCTAATACATACTTGAACGGGCAGTTGGCTTTTTACGGCGAGGCGGATGATCGGGTCTCCAGCGCTCTCGCTGTGGCGCAGAAGTTCCAGGTTCAGGAGAAGTCAGATCTCGGACAGGTGCAGAATGCCAACCTCGCTTCGGCAGCGCTGGAGCTCACTCAGACCCAGACGCAACAGCAGGCGGCGCTCTCGGCGGCGGCCAAGATTGAGCAAATCCCCAATTTGTTTAGTTTTTTGGGTTAAATACCGGGTTAAATAATGGACCACTTACATTCTTCCGCTTCGTCTCTCGCGCCGGGCCATCTTCCCGCCAGCGCCATAGCAAGAGTTCAGCGC
>Ga0182013_10007912_pt1 | contig 11563 bp, 14 predicted proteins | sample 612S2MmetaG_FD_120487 | JGI IMG/M metagenome (GOLD analysis project Ga0182013, IMG submission 120487) | Permafrost microbial communities from Stordalen Mire, Sweden - 612S2M metaG | ecosystem: Environmental > Terrestrial > Soil > Wetlands > Permafrost | place: Sweden: Stordalen | collected...
GAGGGCAAGCTGCCAGTGAGCTTTGACCGCAGTTGGGAGGAGAGCCCGTCGCACGATTACTACTACCCGATTGCGGGCGCGGATCATGTGCTCCATGTGAATGAGACTGGGCATCCGGCGGTGGATTACGTGATTCCGCATGTGAAGTACGGCGACAAACTGATGGTGGGCTATCGCTACTGGACGACTACGGGCAAGCATCCGCTGTTTCCGTTTGGGTTTGGGTTGAGCTATACGAAATTCAGCTTCACAAACCTGAAGGCGCCGGCGACGGCTGCTTCGGGTGCGACTGTGCCGGTCAGTTTCGACGTGACCAATACGGGGAGCGTGGCGGGCGCGGAAGTGGCGCAGCTTTATGTTTCCGACCCGTCGGCGAAGGCCGTGCGGCCGGAGCGCGAGTTGAAGGGATTCGAGAAAGTGCGGCTGGCGCCGGGCGAGACAAAACACGTCACCCTGAACCTGGACGCGCGGGCCTTCAGCTACTGGGATGAAGCGGCGCACAAGTGGACCATCGATCCGGGGAAGTTTGTGATCCGGCTCGGGGATTCGAGCGAGAACACGCCGCTGACGGCGGATTTGACGATCCAGTAGGGCGCATTGCGATCCGGCGAAGACAGAGACGGACAAGATACCATCGTCCTATGAAGCGGGTCCTTTTGTCGTGGAGCAGCGGGAAAGACAGTGCGTGGACGCTGCATGTTTTAGGGCAGCAGCCGGAGATTGAGGTGGTGGGGCTGCTGACCACGCTGAACGAGGAGTTTCAGCGCGTGGCCATGCACAGCACGCGCCGCTCCGTACTGGAGTCTCAGGCGGAAGCCGCCGGGTTGCCTTTGTGGGTTGTGCCGCTGCCTTGGCCCTGCTCAAACGAGATTTATGAGCAGCGAATGGCCGAGGCTTGCCGGCGAGCCGTGGATGAGGGCGTGGAGGCGGTTGCGTTTGGCGACCTGTTTCTGGCGGACGTGCGGGCGTATCGGGAGGAAAAGCTGAAGCCAACGGGCCTCGAACCGCTGTTCCCTCTTTGGAAGATTCCTACCCATGAGCTGGCGCGGACGATGATTGCCGGCGGGTTGCGTGCGCGCGTCGTCTGCGTGGACCCAAAGAAGCTGCCCGTGACGTTTGCGGGGCGTGAGTTTGACGAGGCGTTCCTGAACGATCTGCCGCCCGGCACCGATCCGTGCGCGGAGCGCGGGGAATTTCACACATGCGTTTATGCTGGGCCTATGTTTTCGGCTCCGCTCGATTTGCAGCCGGGCGAAATCGTCGAGCGCGATGGATTTGTGTTCGCGGATTTTCTTTAGAAGATGGCAGGCTGACGGATGGCCTGCGCGAAAGCCTAGAGGCCGAGGAAGCCGCGCAGTGCTTCACTCACCATCGCCATCGTTTCAGGGTCCACCTGCCCAATTTTGCTTCCGAGCTTGACGCGCGGAACGGCGATGGCCTTGTCCACCATGATTTGGGAAGTCGTATGAAGCCCGGTCGCATCCCCGGCTGCCACGGTCACCCGGAACAGCGGTGTTGGGTGGAGTTCGCTGGTTAATGGAAGCACAATAACCGATGGGTGCTGGTCAAACGCGTCGGATTGGATCACGAGGGCGGGGCGTGGCTTTCCGTAGTCCCCGGAAACGGCAATGGTCACGAGATCCCCGCGCGTCACTGGCCGGTTTCCAATGCGCTCACGTCCTGGATCCAGCGCATCACTTCCGCCTCATCCTCCGATGCGGCAATGATTTGCGACTGGCGGCGGGCTTCAGCGGCGAAGCGGCGCCGGCGCGATTCTTCGACGTAACCTTGCATCAGATTGCGAAGAACTTCAGCGGCCACCCGGTCCTCTTCCGCTACTGCGGACATGAACTCCACCTTCAATGCAGGGTCGATGCGAAGATTCAGTGTCGTTTCCTTTTGGAAATTCGCGGAGCGCATGAATAAAACCTCATCACAAACTGTACGCTCTTTCTGTCATTACATCAAGTGGCTACAAAAATGACCGACTCTTGGAAGTATCTTCTTTCCAGCCGATTCATGTTGTTTCGGCTAACGAAGGGTCTTTAGCGCGGGATACAGTTTGCGCCATTTCTCGTAGCCGGTTTTGTATGCGGCCAGGTCGGCTTCGTCGGGCTCAATGCGCGATGCGACTTCGATGGCCTGCGCGCACGCTTCATCCAGATTGGCCCAGTGTCCCGCGCCGACTCCGGCCATCAGGGCGCAGCCGAATGCGCCGCCCTCTTCCGCGGTGAGCACCTCGACGGCGTGGCCATAAATCCCAGCCTGAATCTTGCGCCAGAGCGGGCCTTTCGCGCCGCCGCCGCCGAGGCGGATGCCGCTGACGGGAATTCCCAGTTCGTCGAATAGCGTGAACGTGTCATTCAGGGAATAGGCCACACCCTCAAGCACCGCGCGAACGAAATGCGCGCCGGTGTGGATGGTGGAGATGCCGGCAAAGGCGGCGCGGACTTGGGGATCGAGGTGGGGTGTGCGCTCGCCGAGCAGGTAGGGCGCCCATTCGAGGCCTTCGCTGCCGGCGGGAATGTTGGCTGCAGCCGCGGTTAGCTCGTCGTAGTTTTGTCCGGCGAAGAAGGTTTCCTTGAGCCAGCGGAAGCTGAGGCCGGCCGACTGGGTGACGCCCATGACGTGCCACAGGCCGGGAACGGCATGGCAAAAGGTGTGAAGGCGGCCTTTGGGATCCTTGGTGGGCGCGGCTGTGGCAGCAAACACCACGCCGGAAGTGCCGATGGTGGCGGAAACCGAACCGGGTTGCAGAATGCCCATGCCGACCGCGCCCGCGCCCTGGTCGCCCGCACCCGCTACGACGGGGGTCCCGGCTGAAAGGCCAGTAAGGCCGGAGGCGACTTCGCTGATGCGCGCGCAGACTTCAGGCGATTCATAGACTTTGGGCAGCCAGCTTTCGGGGATTCCCGCGGCTTCCGCCACTTCCATTGACCAGCGGCGATGGGTGACGTCGAAAAGGAGCGTGCCGGAGGCTTCCTGCACGTCGATGGCGAACTCGCCGGTGAGGCGGTAGCGGACATAATCCTTGGGGCAGAGAATGTGGCGGATTTTGGCGAAGATCTCCGGCTGATGCTCCTTGACCCAGAGGATTTTGGTGACGGTGAAGTTGGGCAGTGCCGGGTTGCAGGTGAGCTCGATGAGGCGCTCATAGCCGATCTTTTCCGTCAGCCAGTCGCATTCGGACTGGGTGCGCGTGTCGCACCAGATAAGGGCGGGGCGCAGAACCGCGCCGTTTTCGTCGAGCATGACGGCGCCGTGCATCTGTCCTGTAAGCCCAATGGCCGCGATGGGCTGCCGGGGCTCAGGTGCGGCGGCAAGGGCTCCGCGAATGGATTCCTGCGCGGCACGCCACCAATCCTCGGGATCCTGCTCCGCCCAGCCCGGATGGGCTGTTTTGAAGGGCGCGTGTTCGCTGGAGGCTCCGGCGATCAGCTTGCCTGTCTCATCCACAACCACGGCGCGCGTGCCGCCCGTGCCCACATCCATCCCAAGGAACCACATAGTCGTTCTCCCCTTGCGTAAATCGGTTTTCCCGGCGCAGGCAGCATATCACCCCAGGCGGTTCGCAGAACAGAAAGCAAAGGGCGCGGACGGTTTTGAAACCTCAGGCTGCGGTACGGACTGAGATTGCGGTAAATGCGGGCCGGCAGCAGAACGGCTCAGTACACGCCGGAGAAGAGGCGCTTTGTGACCCGGCTGTAGTCCGCGTATTCCTCGCCGAAGGCTTCATTCAGGGCTGCTTCCTCAACGTGGATGCGGTAGAGGAGAGCGAGCGTAGGGAGAACAAATACCCAGACGAGGCAGGCCCAGTTGCGCGTGCTGAGGCCGATGGCGAAAAACCCCACTTCCATTCCCAGGTAGGAAGGATGGCGGACGAAGCGGTATAAGCTGGTTCGCCGCACTTTTTGTGCACTGCGGATGGCGACGTTTACGCTGAAGGCCTTGCCCAGGGAGATGATGGCGATGGCGCGAATGGTAAGGCCGGTCACCAGCACCGCCAGGCTCAGCGGCATCAGCCACTCCGCATCGTGAAACATGCTCCAGGGGGCGATTTTCTGCACCCAGTCGGAGCCCACCATGGCAACGGTAATGGTGACCCAAAGCAAAAGCTGCGTTCCCCGGTCGTGAAGCGTCCCGCCGCTTCGCCGGGTGCGTGTCGCTATCGCGAGTATGGCCTCCGCGGCGAACCACCCGTAGCAAAGCCACTTAAACAAGTGTTCAAAATGCATCGCGCCTCCACAGTTCCAGAATGCATTGTCCTACGCCGGTTCAAGCGTTCCGGTTCAATTCTCGCGGGGCGCATTGCGTACTTACCGTTATGCGGTACAGAACATCAAAGTGTGATCTTTAGCACAGTCGATCACCCTCTGCCGGAAGAGAATGAATCGCGAGGGCTCGCCCGCTTTTGCCGGCCGCCCAGGAGATTCTACACATGAGCGATCTTGCTACTTTGGCTGAAGGCGTTGCCCTTGACCCGCTGGTTGGCCACCCCGCCGACTTTCACGTATTTCACCAGTTTCTGGAGCGTTGCAAAGGGCTGCCCGCGATAACGACCGCCGTAGTCTGGCCGCTTTCCGACGTGGCTCTGCGCGGCACCGTGGAAGCCGCAGTGGAAGGGCTGATTGAGCCTACCCTGATTGGTCCCTCTGCCGAGATGAATGCGCTGGCCGCAAAAATCGGCGTGGACATCAGCAAATATGCCGTGATTGAAGCTGAGACAGAGCGCAAAGCCGCCGAAGTAGGCGTGGCTGTATGCCGCGCCGGCAATGCCCAGGCCATGATGAAGGGCAGCCTGCATACCGATGAGCTGATGAAGGCCGCGATGAAGGCCGACACCGGCTTGCGCACCTCGAAGCGGATTTCGCACGTGTTCATTATGGATACGCCCGCCTATGCGCGCACCCTGCTGATTACCGATGCTGCCATCAACATTGTCCCCGAGCTGGAGGACAAGGTACACATTGTGCAGAACGCCATCGACCTGGCCCACGCGCTGGGGATTCCAGAGCCCAAGGTAGCGCTGCTTTCGGCCGTGGAAACCGTGAACCCCAAGATCAAGTCCACCCTGGACGCGGCGGCGCTGTGCAAGATGGCCGATCGCGGACAAATTACCGGGGGCATTCTCGACGGCCCTCTGGCCTTCGATACGGCTGTCAGCCAGAAGGCAGCGGGGATCAAGGGGCTGGTTTCGCCGGTTACGGGACAGGCGGACATCCTGGTGGTTCCGGATCTCGAAAGCGGGAACATGCTGGCCAAGCAACTGGAATACCTGGGCGGGGCGCAACTGGCGGGAATCGTTCTGGGGGCGCGGGTGCCGACGATTTTGACCAGCCGTGCGGATTCGGCGGAGACGCGGCTAACGAGCTGTGCGGTGGCGGTGCTGCTGCATTATGCTGCGCATCCGGCCATGAAGGTTTAGCCACCTGCGGTGGGGCAGACGCCTGCTCTTCGCTCGCACGGGCTTTGTTTCCTTCCCACTCATCGCAAAGTGCGCGATGAATGGGGCACGGTGCTGTTGTTGAGGGTTGAGACTCCGGTTTCTCTCCGGACTGGGAAACACGAGCGGGCGCCAACCCTCTGGGGTGGCGCCCGTTGTGCGTTTGGACGGTCGCGGGGCGTTCTGCGAGACTCAAATCATGCCTGAGACCCTGCCGGCGCTGATCTTTGACCTGGACGGAACGCTAACTGACTCGAAGCCGGGGATTTTGAGTTGTCTGCGGAAGGTTCTGGAGGCGTGGCGCATCGACTCTCGTGGCCCCCTGGATCGCTTTGTGGGGCCGCCGGTGGAAGAGTGGACCACGGAATTGCTGCCGGAGGGAAGCGATGAGGCGCGAGCGGCGCTGGCACGCGACTACCGTTGCTGCTACGACCGCGAAGGCTGGAACAATAACTCTGTCTATGCCGGGATACGGGAGCTGCTCGTAAAGCTGCGGGAGCGGGGATTTCCGCTCTATGTGTGCACCTCGAAGCAACAGCATTTTGCGGTGAGGATTCTGGATCTTTTCGAGCTATCCGGTTTTTTTACAGCTATTTATGGGGACAGGGCGGAATATTCAAGCCACGGCAAGGAAGACTTGCTGGGCCGCTTGCTGCTTGAGTACCGGCTGGAGCCGGGGGACGCATGGATGATCGGGGACCGGATTTTCGATATCCGGGCCGGCCGCTCCAACGGCGTCCGCTGCCTGGCCGCGGGGTGGGGCTATGGGCCGCCGGACGAGTGTGCCCAAGCGGACGCGGTTGCCGCCACGCCGGCGGAGGTGCTCGCGCTGGTCTTTGAAGAAACACCCCAAAGCGGAGCCGGCGATGCGGCCCGCGCACTGATTGCATAAAGCCGTAAAGAGTCTGGAATCAACGCGGAACAACCCCTTTCTTCCCATAGAGCCACCGAAGTGGGAACCCTTCTGTCCGGGTTGGCATCCAAGCCAGTGCGTGGGGAACGGGACGCGGACGATCCATTTTGGACATCCCGATGCTCACCCCTCCGCAAAGGAGTTTTTCCTATGTCGACACATACCCATGAGGATTCGAAAGCAGCCAAAGTAAACGTTCCAGACGGCTTCGATCCGGAACAGGTCAAGAATCTATCCAGCGTGCTCAACGCCATCCTGGCGGATGCCTTCGCCCTCTACCTGAAGACCAAGAACTTCCACTGGCACATGAGCGGCCCGCACTTCCGCGACTACCACCTGATGCTCGACGATCAAGCCACCCAGATCTTCGAAATCACCGATGCCATTGCGGAGCGTGTCCGGAAAGTCGGCGGCACAACCATCCGCTCCATCGGAGACATTGCGAAGCTGCAGCGGATTACCGACAACGACCAGGAATTTGTGCCGGCGCGGGACATGCTGCTGGAACTCCACGGCGACAACAAGTCCCTGGTTGACAGCCTGCGCGCTGCGCATGAAGTAACCAGCAAGGCGAATGAATACGCCACGACCAGCATGATTGAAATTTGGATCGACGAGGCGGAGCGGCGTGCGTGGTTCCTGTTTGAAGCCACGCGGTAGATGTTTGATTGATCGGCCGGAACAATCGCCGGGAAAGAAAAAATGTCCAGGTTTCCCCGCGGAAACCTGGACATTTTATTTCCTTGAGAACTCAATCCATCGACATGCTGAGCTGGTGGCGCACGTCGGCGCCGCGCACCCAGAAAATGACATCGGTAGCGATATTCGAGGCGTGGTCGGCGATTCGCTCCAGGTTGCGCGAGACCAGGATGCCGTTGATGGCCTGCTGGGTAAAGCGCGGATTCTCCTGGATGAGCTTGAGCAGGTCGGCATGGGCGCGCCGGTTCATGCGGTCGATTTCGTCGTCCATCTCCCGCACCGTATCAGCCAGGCGGGCATCGCCTTCGAGCAGGGCCTGGACGGCGGAGCGGATCATGCGTCCGGCAAACTCGCCCATGGCGGCAAAGTCGACGGGGAGATCGACTTCCTCGGCATTGAGAATATCCTTGGTGCGGCGGACGACACCCATCGACTGGTCGCCGATGCGCTCCAGGTCGCCGTTGATCTTGATGACGGCGAGAATGAAGCGGAGATCGATGGCCATTGGCTGTTCCTTGGCCAGCAGTTCATAGGCCATCTCGTCCAGTTCACGCTGGGCGCTGTTGATGGCCGCCTCGTTCTGCTTCACGTACTGGCAGAGGCCCTTGTCGCGCTGCAGGTACGCGTCGACCGCGGACTCCACCGCCTGCTGCGCCAGCGCAGCCATGGCCAGCAGCTTGTCCTTCAGTTCGGCGAGTTGCAGTTGAAAGTGAATGCGCGGCAAAGGCGATTCTCCCGTATTCCTGATAATGCATCATTGCATGTTACCGTTGTGCAAATTTCGTAACGAGCATCACATTTGTAACGGGCTGGCAGCCCCGGCACGGACACCAACCCTCGGTGTCGTCACCGCCATTTCAACAGCTCCCACTTCATCCCCTTTGACTGACCACCAGGCCGATTGGGAATTTGCCCAGTCGCATTCTCGCACCAAGTCCCGCCCCTTTGGTCAACCGCCCAAATACTGCTTCGCCAGCCGCTCAACCAGGTCGCTTGGCTTGTCGCAGATTCCCGTATGCACCGGCGACGGCTGAATAATCGTGCTCCGTGGCGAGATCAGCCAGTGGAATCGCTCCCGTTGTGTCAATCCGGCAATCGGACCGCCGGCCGCATCCCCAGCGGCAATTCGCTCCACAGCCCGCAAATGCTCGCGCACCACTTCCACATCCACCTCCGGCCAAAGCGCCGTCAGTCGCCCCTCGTCCAGTTGAACGCGCGCGGCCAGATACTTCTTCTCGGGACAGAACACCACCACTCCCGCGTTGATGAACTCCTGCCTCTCCACGCGAGGAACGACGCGAATTACCGAATAATCAAACGAGGCGGGCATGTGCGCGAATCGCCTCCTGTTCAAAATCTGTTGCCGCCTTCAGCCTGCGGAGAAGAAACTCCCGATAGGTCGTCCGTCTCTCCTCCGGGCTGGGCCCACTGCCATCCACCCGAAGCCATTCGTCCGGAACCATCGCCAAAATCCCGGTAAAAACCTCGTCGGACAGGCGGGCATGCGCCGCATCGGCCGCGCCTTCAATCCCAGTCGCCCAGGGCAGCAGGACATGCTGTCCAATCTGCGCAAAAGGAGCCTCGGCCTTTTCCGCCATCGTCTGCCAGTCATGATGAGGATAAAGCGCCGCGCCGTGATCGATCAGATAAAGTTTTCTATGCCACATCAGCAGGTTGGCATTGCGCGGCGTGCGATCTACGTTCATCGTGAACGCATCGAACCAAACCGCCAGCGAGGCCTCTTCCGGGCTCACCGTGTCCCGCGCCGCGGGGTCAAACATCGTCGAGCCAGGAAGGTAGTCCAGGGCCAGGTTGGTGCCCGCGCTGGCCTTCAGCAGTTGCCGTATCTCCGCGTCGGGCTCGTTGCGCCCCAGAGCCACATCGATCTCAATCAGGATGATCTCCGGAACCCGCAGGCCGAGTGCGCGCCCGATCTCTCCCGCCACCACTTCCGCAACCAGCGCCAGTGGACCCTGCCCTGCGCCCCGAAACTTGGCCACGTAGATACCTAGATCGTCGGCCTCCACCAGCGCCGGCAAAGAGCCGCCTTCGCGCAGCGGAAGTACGTAGCGGGTTGCGGTAGCCGTGCGCAGCATCAGGGTTTCAGTGTATCGGGTTGGATCCTGATAATTTACCTCTCATCCCCTCGGGCAGAGATCTGTTTATCCTTCGCGCAACGAGAGAAGCCGCAAAGTCTTAAGCCACAATGGAGTAAGGGGAACTCCTGTTTGATTCGATGTGCCAACGGAGACTCCGATGTTCTAGAGCTGTTCTCCAGTTCATATAGCGTCGCCAAGTTCCTTCGGGGTGGCTTTTTCTTGAGAAAAAAGCCACCAGGTGGTTACGTTTCCCTCTACACCAACTGGAGAACAGCTATAGCCTATCGGGAGAACCATACGCCGTCGCTTTCGGCGGCCGGGAGGCGGAACGATGCAGTTTGAGTTGGAGCAGGCGGTGGAGATGCTGGGGGGGACGCCCGGCGTGCTGGATGCGCTGCTGCGGGGAAAATCCGCTGCGTGGCTGAATGCGCGGAAGACGCCGGACGCCTTCAGTCCCGTGGATGTGCTGGGGCACCTGATCTACGCGGAGAAGACCGACTGGATTCCGCGGGTGCGGATGATTCTGGAGCATGGAGAATCGCGGACTTTTGAGCCGTTCGACCGGTTTGGGTTCCATGAGTTGATTGCCGGGAAGGATGTGGGTGAGCTGCTGGATTTGTTTGCGGAGTCACGCCGGGAGTGCCTGCAGGCGCTCAGCGACCTTGGCGTGAGCGCGGCACAGGTTGAGTTATACGGGGTACATCCGGAGCAGGGGCGCGTGACGATGCGGGAGTTGCTGGCCGCGTGGGCGGTTCACGACCTGGGGCACATTGCGCAGATTGTGAAAACCATGGCGGGCGAATACCGGGAGGCGGTGGGGTCGTGGAGGGCGTACCTGAGCATTCTGGAGTGAGAGCGGTACAGTACGGTTCCGCTTCAGGGCTTGATCATTTTGATCTTCATTTTCCCAAACAGACCGCGATGCAATGTGTATTGCTCGCCGTCGTCGCCAATCACTCTGGCGTGAAGCAGGTCGGCAATGCCGATCATTTTGGCCATGTGCGCTTCATTGGGGTTGGTGCAGATAATCTGACCCCGGTCCCAAAGAAAGCACGAGGTGCCCTGCCATTTGATAAATGGCAATCGAACGGCCTCGCCTCCATCACCCACGGAGTCCACGTACTCCGTCGATGACCATTTCAGCTCCGGGTCGGCCTCGACCAGGCTGGCCACTTCGTTCCGCAAGATGGGCGAGTCCGCCGCATCCGTCCAAACCGGCGTTCGAACAATATGTAAGTCGTAAGCCACAGTGTTCATCCCTCAAATGGATTTCTTCGCTGCGCGGATCCCCTCTGTCCTTTCGACAGGGTTTCATCGCTGCGTACGGGGGTCTATTAACACTACCTCAGAATGGGTGGCTTGCGAAGAGTTTCCGCGGCTCTATCTTTGGGAAGCGCGCGAACTTACGACGCTGACTGCAGAGACAGGGATTCCTCTTCAGGCTGGATGGTGTGGACACGGCGGCGGCCGAACAGGGTGCGGCGCAGGGTGTACTGCTCGCCGTGGTCGCCAACGACCATCGCGTCGAGCAACCCGGCGATCCGGATCATCTTGGCGATCTGGGCCTCATCGGGATTCTTCGCGACGATCTGAAACTGCTTCCAGAGAAAGCAGGAGGTTCCACGCCATTGAATGAATGCCAGCCGGAAGATAGTGCCGTTCGTATTGCGCACGTCGACATACTCTGTGGTCGACCAACTCAACTCCGGGTCTGCCTCAACAAGGTTAGCCACTTCTCTTCGGACGATAGGGAATTCCGCCGCATCCATCCAATCCGGGGTACGAACAATGTGCACGTTGTAGCTCAAGGGAAGCACCTCTCACAAGCAATATCGTTATTCCCGCGGAATCTCCGTCTTGCCGGTTCGGCAGGGGACCATTGCAGAACAGTCGTTACTTGTTAGTGGGGTGGTTCTGAAGTTTGTGACAGGGATTTTAGCGGTACGCGTGGACTCTGGCCCGATGACGTGCCCAGGGCTGTTCCAGAACGGCCTGGAATGTTTCCCTGGGCCTAATCCGAAGTCCCGCTCATCGCGATGGGGCCGCGATGAACGGGGCACAGTTCGGGATGAGTGGGCCACCTGCCAGGTGCGCTCGCAAACCTCACGCCGTCCTAAATCGCCGTCATGTCCTGGCCCTTGGCTTCGCGGCCGAGCAGCGCGAGGGCGGAGAGCGTCAGCGCGACCACGATCACCGTGACCGCAAGCACCGCGGGATAGTTGCCCCAGCGTTCGGCGGCGAGTGCCTGCGCTTTGCCGTTCCATGAGGTGACAAGGCCGCCCAACTGGTAAGCCAGGCCGGGTGCGGTTGCGCGCACCGGGGCGGGCGAAAGCTCCGTAAGATACGCCGGAACCACGCCCCACGCCCCCTGCACCATGAACTGCATCAGCACTGCTCCCGCGCCCAGCA
>Ga0182013_10007916_pt1 | contig 11562 bp, 16 predicted proteins | sample 612S2MmetaG_FD_120487 | JGI IMG/M metagenome (GOLD analysis project Ga0182013, IMG submission 120487) | Permafrost microbial communities from Stordalen Mire, Sweden - 612S2M metaG | ecosystem: Environmental > Terrestrial > Soil > Wetlands > Permafrost | place: Sweden: Stordalen | collected...
AGGCCGAACTCGAAACGCTGGCGGGCGAAATGAGCGACATCAAGGTCTTGATCGCCGTCGCCACCAAGGGCGGCGGCCGTATCAACGAACACTTCGGCCACGCCAAAGAATTCCAGGTTTACGAGCTGAGCACCGCCGGCGCGAAGTTCGTCGGCCACCGGCGAGTCGATTTGTACTGCCAAGGCGGCTTCGGCGAAGAGGATAGCCTCGACACGATCGTCCGCGCGATCAATGACTGCCATGCCGTATTCGTTGCCAAGATCGGCGGCTGCCCCAAAGACACGCTGCGGGCGGCCGGCATCGATCCGGTCGAAGAGTACGCGCTCGAGTTCATCGAGCAGTCGGCTATCTCGTGGTTCCGGCAGTACCTCGACAAAGTCAAGCGCGGCGAGATCGAGCACATCGCACGCGGCGATGCAGATCTCCGACAGGGCGCCTTTACCGCCGCATGATTTTCAACCACCACAGGAGGATGTTTTCAATGGCCTACAAGATCGTAACGTCACAATGTACCGCCTGCTCGGCATGCGAGCCGGAATGTCCCAACGTGGCGATCACCCCGAAAAATGGAACGTTCGTCATCAACCCCAAGAAGTGCACCGAATGCATCGGTTGGTTCGATGAACCCCAATGCGTGGCGGCATGCCCGGTCGACAACACGTGCATCATCGATACGTCGGTGCCCCGCTACCAAGCGGCGGTGTAAGCGCCGCCGTGAACATTGCGATTACCCCCGCGGCCGAGAAGTTCATCCGCCGCATGATCCGGTTCGGCAACGTGCCGGCCGGCGGAGGGTTTCGTCTAGAAGTCAGTCCGGGCGGCTGCTCGGGGTTCGAAGCGAAATTCGACGTGGTGAGCGAACCGCATGCCGGCGACGTCGTCCTCGAGCACAACGGCTTGAGCATCTTGCTGCCGGTGGAAAGCCGCCTGCTCTTAGAAGGCGTGACGATCGACTGTGCCGATTCGCCGACCGAGTCCGGCTTTGTCTTCCGCGATCCGAAGAGCAGCGGCTCGTCATGCGGCACGTCCTCGAGCCCAACCGTGGAGTTGGTAAGCCTCGGGACATTCCCAGGCGCAAAGCGATAAAGCGATGACCGTTGCCGGCGAGATTCTCCCGCGAGACTTGCGAACGGCCGAGGGTGCTCGGCTCGCCGGCGCTCTCTTGGACGCGGATCTTCCGTTTGAGGCAAGCCGGCATTTGTACGACGCGGCGCTCTCGTACGCGAACGGTACGGTCGCCGAGCAGCACCTCCGCGACGCGAAGGCGCTCGCCGGGGACCACCCCGCGGTATTGATCGCGCAATACCGATTCTACTTCTACAAAGGACGGCTGCACGATGCTCTGGACGTCGCGCGGATCTGTCTGCTCAAGGCAGCCCGCGAGAACGGCCTTCACCCGGACTGGCGCCGCGTGCGAGCGGGGGACGCCGACTTCGGCGCCTACGATGCGCGGCTGCCGCGATTTTTCTTGTTCACGCTCAAGGCGTACGCGTATCTGCAAATGCGGCTGGGGCACCTCGAAGAGGGTCATCAAGCCGTGAGCAAGCTGCTAGAGCTGGATCCGTCCGATAAGGTCGGTGCGCGAGTTCTGCTGGATGTGCTCGCGGCAGCGGCCGCAGGAGAGGACGAATGAACGTCGCGCGCGACAGCGACATCGTGGAGCTCGACGGCCCTCCGTCGTACGATTACGGAGCGCGCGTCCGTTCGCGCCGCACGATCCGCAACGACGGAACGTTCCCCGGTAAAGATATCGGTGACGTTCTGGTGAAAAAGGGCGACGAAGGCTACGTCGTCAGCATCGGCACGTTTCTTCAACAGTTCTACATCTACGGCGTGGACTTCCCCGCTCGGGGTTACCGCGTCGGCATGAAGCGCAAGGAACTCGAAGCCGTTTCGGCTTCAGAGGGTGAAGCGGAACCCGCCAGCGAGGAGGATGCGGTATGATGGAGCCCGTGAGTCCCAAATTTCAATGGGGACAACGCGTGCAGGCGCTTCTCGATCTTTATAACGACGGTTCGTTCCCGGAATGTCCGCCCGAGGCGCTGCTGGTGCAAGAGGGCGACAGCGGCGAGGTCGTGCAAGTCGGCACGCACACGGAATCGAACACGCCGGTCTATCTGGTGGAATTCGGACCGAATCGCGTCGTCGGCTGCCTCGAGCGGGAGCTCGCGTCGGTATGACCGTCGAGATGCCGGTGCTCAACGAGTTCGAGCGTAAGCAGATCGAGCGCGCCATCGACAAGCGAAAACGGTATCGTTACGTGAGCCCATCGGTGCGCATGGTGTCCAACGGGATTCTCGTGGAGAGTCCGTGTTGTTCCCGGCGCGCGGATGAAGCGGGCGGGATGGTGGACGTGGCTTTGCTGCAGCGGCTGCCCTCCGGACGCTGGCGGATGTACTGCAAAGATCATGCCGCCGCGAGTTGGAAACTGCACACCGCGAACGCGCGGCTCACCGATCTGCTCGACTCCTTGAAGAACGATCCCGAGCGGATATTTTGGCAATGAAGGACATCAAATGAAAGTAATGATCCGGAAGAACGCGGAGGGCGAGTTATCGGCATACATCGCCAAGAAAGATCTCGAAGAACCGATTGTGACCATCGAAAAGCCGCAGATGTGGGGCGGTCTCGTCACGCTGGCAAACGGTTGGCGATTGGAACTGCCCGTGATGAGCCCGGAGACGACGCTGCCGATCACGGTCGAGGCGCGGCGCCTCGCTGTCGTCGATGACTGATTTGCCGCTGAACGAGGAGGCGTTGACGAGGATCGACGCGGCGCTGAGTCGGCCGGAAGCGGACACGGCGGCGTTAGCCGGCTTTCGTCATGATTTTCCCGGGCTCTCGCTCACGCGCTGCGATGTGTCGGATTTGGGCGTCGAGCCGCCGTTCCGGCAATATCCGAGATTCAATCTGTATCTCGTGGATGCGAGCGACCATTGTTGGCGCCTCACGGCGGACCCCGCACGCGCCACCGGCGTCGTGGTCGCCGCCAAACCATGATTCAAGCCGCGATCCTGCTCACGGATCCCAACATCTCAGCCGCCGAGGCGGCCGCAGTCGGCGCCGTCCTGCAGTCGCCGCAGCTCTCCGGCGGTCCCGTTACGGCGGAATTTGAGTCCGCGTTCGCACGCTACACGGGCGGCGCCGGCTCGGCGACTTATTAATGCAACCATTGTCAGGCCGACACGGGTGTTCCCACCACCGCGCGCCATTGCCGACACCATCAGGGCCGCCGCGAAAACGCGGCCGCCGGAGCAAACATGAGAAAACTCGTCGTGCCGACTCAAACGATGCACGATATCGTAGCCGCACTCGACCGTGGAGGTGCCGTGCCCTATCTTGGTCCCGGGCTCCTGACACTCGCGGGCGAGAACTGCCCGATCCCCGCTTCGCCGTCGGCACTCGTGGACCGGCTCACCGCGAAGGCGACCGTGCCGCACAAAATTCGCAAGAACCTCACGGCCGCGGCGCAGTTCATCGAAAACTTCAAACACCGCCGCACCGTGAAGGCGGCCATGACCGAAGCGTTCCGGTCGTCCGTTCCCCCAACCGAACTGCACCGTCTGGTGGCCGCGCTGCCGGTGCTTCCGCTGCTGGTTCATGCTTGGTACGACGATCTTTCACAAAAGGCGTTGGCCGCTCGAACGAGTTGGGGCATCGCGCAAGGCGTCAGCCAGGCGGAGCACTTCGGGAGCTGGGTCCACTACCTCGAAGCCGACGGCACACCGGTCGAAGGCGCCGCGTGGGACACGCTGCTCTACCAGCCGTTCGGATCGGTATCGCCCGCAGCGAACTTTCTCGTGTCCGATTCCGACTTTGTCGAAGTGCTCACCGAAATCGATATCCAGACCCCGATTCCCGACAAAGTTCAGCAGCTGCGGACCGGACGGCATTTCCTGTTTCTGGGCTGCCGGTTCGCGACGCAGCTCGACCGGATCTTCGCGCGGCAGATCATGAAGCGGTCGTCGGCCAAACACTGGGCCGTGCTTCCCGAGCAGCCGACGAAAAACGAGCTGCGCTTTTTGGCCGAGCAGCACATCGAGCGAATCGATCTGCCGCTGCACGATTTTGCGGCAGCGCTCGAAAGCAGCCGCGGGTTCGTTGCCGGACAAGCGCTGGCCGTCGGTGGCTAAGTGGATTCGGCTGCGCCGAATCCTTCGCGTTCGGCTTCGCCGAGCCGCCGTGGCGCGGGATTCCGGATACAACAGTGGATCGCGCTCAGCGCGATCTTCGCGCTCGGGCTTCGCCCGAGGTCGCCCATCGTCGTTTGTCCCAGACAAGTCGGACGAACTCCTGGAACACGTTAGGAAACCGCTGAATTCGTCAAGCCGCTACGATCAGGCGGGAACGCAGGTGTTCTCCACGGGGCAAAGCTCCGCGCACTGCGGCGTATCGAAATGACCCTCACACTCGGTACACAGCTTGGGATTGATCGTGTACATCCCGCGCTTGAGGGAAATGGCAGCGTTTGGGCAGTCGAATTCGCACGCGCCGCAAACCGTACACTGAGAAGCAATGATCTTGTAGGCCATGTGGCAGCCCTCCTTGGACGGCTCGTGTCGCGGAAAACCTGCAAACGCCGCGCAGTAACCGCGTTTAGAGCATAACAGATTGGCAACTTTTTGCAGCCGAGCCCGTATCGGCAAGTTAGCATCCAACTTCGTTGCATGTCAACGATCGATATCCTGAATGCAACCGATCTCTTTGGCCAAATGGAAGATTGCACGGCGAGAAAGGAACGATGATTGAAGCGCCGATGGGCGAGGTTTCTCTGTTTGGCTTCATTCGCGGCGAGGCGGGCGTGGATCGTTTGGTGGAAGCCTTTTACGCCCAAATGGAAACGATCCCGAAACTCGGACGATCCGGGCGATGCACACGCGCGATCTTGGGACGATAAACGCGGTCCTCGCCGCGTGCGACGTACCTCTCGGATCGGCAGCGCTGCGCGGACAGCCGCGTTGTCGCGATGGCGGTGAAATGTACGTTCTGTGTTAACTTTTTCGGGAGGTTGCTTCTCCAAACGCGGCGTCGCCAAAACAGGCCGCTTGGTACTTCCAGCGCACTGCTGAATCGCGCAGACTATGATGTTCTGCAAGACCTCGTCGTGCGACGCTCCCGGTGGGACCGTCTCCCGCCGTTCTTGGATCGTTACTCAAGGCCAGGAGGCCCTGTCTCGTGGATGACGTTGACGACGAGACTTCACCCGATATTGATGACTGCGCCCGCGAGCCCATCCACGTCATCGGGAATATTCAGTCGCATGGGTTGCTGCTCGCGCTATCCGAACCTGATCTCATCGTGCGACACGTGAGCGCAAACGTGGAGACTCTATTGGACATCTCCGCCGAAAGCCTCTTAGACCAATCGCTGGAGGTCGCCGTGGGACCTTCACAATTCGAGACGTTTCGCGCTTATATATCTTCCGGAGGGTTGAATACCGCGAATCCGCTTCGGATGCACGTGGGGACTCGTGCCTTGACAGTGGACTGCCTCGCTCACCGGCAAGACGGCGCCCTCATCATTGAATTCGAGGTGCCGCACGGAGCGCGGTCGCTCGGACCCGTAAACATAACCGAACACGTCCGGCTACCGTTCTCGCGGATGGAACGTGAAGCCGACATTGCGCAGTTGTCCGCCACGGCTGCGAGCGAAATTCAGAGATTGAGCGGCTTCGCGCGTGTGATCGTGTACCGCTTTGACGAAGGATGGGACGGGGACGTTCTCGCTGAGGCGGCGTCAATGCCGACGCGCTCCTATCTAGGACTGCGCTTTCCAGCCGGCGACATTCCGGCCCAAGTAAGAAAGCTTTTTCTCATCAACCCTGTGCGCGCGATTGCGGATGCTGGTTCGATGCCGGTGCCGATCATCCCCAACGTGATCCCTTCGACGGAGAAACCCCTCGACCTTACACACTCGTGTCTACGCAGCCCTTCACCGCTCCACGCCGAGTATATGCGCAACATGGGCGTACAATCGTCCATTACCGTTTCGATCATCGTCCGAAATCGACTCTGGGGCCTGATCCTTTGTCATCATCCGGCGCCCCGCCGCACGGACTGGGCCCTTCGCTTGGTCTGCAGACACGTTGGAGAGATGCTGGGCTCTCGAATAGCAACGGTGAACGAACGTAATGCGTTGCATGAGCGGCTGGCATTCCGGACATTGCTCGACAAATGTATGCCGACGATGGCAGCAGCCCGTCCGGCCGTTGACGCAGCAACTCAAGGTGCACGGTACCTGGAGCTCCTCAACTCCGATGGGGTAATCTCGTGCATCGGCGGCGTCGTATCGTTCTATGGCGCAACCGTCGCGGAAGCATTGCTGCGGCCGGTCATCGGCGAATTGCGTGAACTTGCGGTTCTCGGTGTCGCAAGCTCTAGAGTGCTTAGCGAACTGCACGTCACGGCAGAGCGGTATACGGCTAATGCGAGCGGTGCGCTCTACATCGGACTTGACGAGCAATGTGGCGATTACGTTTTGCTGTTGCGCCGCGAGCACGTAGAGACCATTACGTGGGCAGGTGATCGCGAAAAGGACGTCAGCGCGGCCGCGCAGGGCAAGTTGCGTCCACGCACTTCGTTTGCGCCGTGGCGCGAAACCGTGCGCGGGCACAGCCGCCCATGGACCGAAAACGACCTGGACAATGCCCGACTGTTACGGGAACGGCTGCTGCGGATGCCGGCTAGCGAGACATCGCGGCGGACGCAACCATCCGTACGAGTGTTCCGCAGCCCGCGACCCAATCACCAACGCCATCCGGTGCCCCGTAGTACATGAAGGCCCAAAGCCTGGATTCGCCCCGGCACTCCGGCCGAAATGAATCCGAGGCATTCCACAGTCCCGGCCTCATCCAGCCGCACGGCGCTCTCATCGGTCTCGATACGGCCACGCTGAGGATCCAGCAGGTATCGGAAAATTCAGAACGTTTGCTCGGGTTCGGGCCAAGGGACTTGCTTGGGAAGTCGCCCGCGGTCTTTCTCGGGGAGCGTCAGTTCGAGCCGCTGCGTGACGCTCTTCGGGCACCATTATTCGAGACGGGTGTTCATCATGTTATCGTCGGTTCGAGTCAGGAACCCATGGAGTGCCTCGCCTCCGAGGATCGCGGCTGTCTTCTTCTTGAACTAGCGCCTACGAGGGGCGTCCATTCACTTGACCTCCTCGATGTTTCTCTCGTCCTACAGGCGCCGCTTTCACGTATGGAGAGAAGTTCGAGCCTCGACGACCTCGTCGGCATCGTTGCGAAAGAGGTTCGGGCAATTAGCGGCTTCGATCGCGTGATGGTCTATCGCTTTGACGAAGATCGCCATGGAGTCGTGATTGCCGAAGACGTGAGTGAACGGCTCCCCATGCAATATCTCGGCCACCATTTCCCAGCTGCCGACATACCCGCCCGATTCCGCAGCCTCTATCTGCTCAACACGCTCCGGCTAATTCCCGACATCGACTACCTCCCAGTTGCAATCGTCGACGACCTGCGCGATCGCTCGGCACTCGATCTCTCGCGTTCGGACTTGCGTAGTGTCTCTCCGTGTCATCTCCAGTACCTGCGCAATTTGGACATCCGCGCAACATTGACGATCTCGGTTATCGTGCACGGCAAACTCTGGGGACTCGTGGCTTGCCATCACAAGTCCCCGCGGCGCATAAGCAACGCGGTGCGATCGATCTGCCACGTCTTTGCCCAAATGTTAGCCACGAAGTTGACCGCGCGCCTCGATCGTGAGGAGCTTACAGAACGCCTGGACTCGAGCGAGCGCATCTCGAGGCTCGTTTCAACATTCGAGCCGACGCGATCACTCTTCGACGCGCTGCGCGACAGTTGGACGGAGTTACTGACGATCTTCTCCGCGGATGCACTCTTAGTGCGGAGCATTGAAGGCACGGCACTATACGGAAGCTCGCTTTCGTTCGAGGAGCTGCGACCCGCCATCGCGTGTTTGCAAGCCGCTGCCCAAGAAGGGATCGCAAGTTCCTCATCACTCTCTGGGCTGGATGAAAGAGCGAAGCGCTTTGCATCCACGTTGAGCGGCGCACTCTATATCAGCCTTTCGACCACCGACGATCGTTGCGTCGTCATTTTGCGACGCGAACAGCGAGCGAGTGTCAGATGGGCAGGCAATCCGAATAAGCCCGCATACTCAGCAAAAGGACGCCTCACACCCCGCGCATCTTTTGAAACGTGGGAAGAAGCAGTGAGTGGAGAGAGCGTTCGCTGGTCGGCGGCCGATCGGAGAAACGCTGTAAACCTTCGCGGGCAGCTCATCGACTGGCAGCAAGCAGGAACAAGAGCGCACCTGCTGGCCCACTACGATGCGCTGACACAATTGCCGAATCGGCGGCTCGTCGACGAACTTCTCAAGCACGCCCTTGAGGACGCGAAGGCGCAAAACGGACTTGTCGCGTTGTTGTTCATCGATATCGATCGGTTCAAGCGGTTCAACGATCGGCTTGGGCATGCGGCCGGCGACCGCGTGCTCCGTCATGTTGCCGGGCGGATGTCCCAAATCGTGCGCGATGGCGACATAGTCGGTCGCCTCGGAGGTGATGAGTTCGTCATTATCATGCCGAACCTGTCCAATTCGTACTCAGCGGAGGGCATCAGTCGCCGTCTCCTCGATGACATCGCACAACCGATACCCGGATTTGAAGCACACGACCTTCGTGTTACCGCAAGCATCGGCATCAGCGTATTTCCGTCCGACGGTACGACGAGCGAAATCCTGCTTACCAGGGCGGATGCCGCGATGTATCGAGTGAAAGAAAGCGGCCGCAACGCATGGAAGTCGTATCAGTCTTCGCTCACCGGCCCGCCCAGCGAGTTGGCACAACGAACGCTCTGGATATCGCAAGCACTCGATCGGAGCGAGATTGTCGCGCATTTTCAGCCGATCGTCGATCTCGCTAATGGCCGTGTTGTCGCCGTTGAGGCGCTCGCGCGGTGGAACCACCCAACCAGCGGCCTTCTTGGGCCTGCGGCCTTCATCGAAGTGGCCGAAGAGACCGACCTTATCGTTCGCTTGGGCGAAACGATGCTCGACTTATCGTGTCGAGAAGCAAAGCGGTGGCGGCGAACAAGCGAGCCGAACCTCCGCGTCGCCGTCAATGTTTCACCGCGCCAATTGCGCGACTTCGGTTTCGTTACGACCGTTAGAGAGATTTTGAAACGTTACGAACTGCCGGCGGATGCTCTCGAACTCGAAATAACGGAGGGGATGCTGGCCGGCGACACGTCTCAAAGCATAAGTGCGCTGCATGCTTTGGCCGAAATCGGCGTTCGGATCACTATCGACGACTTCGGGACCGGTTATTCCTCACTCAATTACTTGCGGCGGCTGCCCGTTAAATCGCTCAAAATCGATCAGACCTTCGTCGCGGAACTCGACTCGGCGAAAACGATCGAGACCGGAAGCGCCGTCATCCGGGCGATCATCACTTTAGCGAAGGGTTTCGGGCTCGAAGTCGTCGCCGAAGGCGTCGAGAGCCAAGCACAGCTCAAGATTTTGCGTGAGTTTGGCTGCGACTACGCGCAGGGCTATCTTATCGGCCGGCCGCTCAGCGCTGCAGCTTACTCGAAATTCTCAACCACCTTTTAGCCGCATTGCACACGCTGCGCAGCCAAAAGAAGACGAAGCGCGGGCGCATCGGGGTTCTGGCCGTGTGGGACCTCCCAGCGCGCATCCATCTCGATAACGCCGAGCAATTTCTACGGCGAGATGCAGACCGCGGCCCAACGCCGGGCCAACGCCGCCGCCGCCTCCGAAGGTTTGAATCGAGAATGCTACTTCGGTCGAGCTAACTTTGACCCGATTGTTGCACGGCGTGCTCCGTACGTTGACCGCTTGAAGCGTGCGGCGCATCGGAAAGACGCGTAGACTGAACGTAAATGACGCGTGACCAGCCCGCTCGGCGCGGGGCGGGATTCGCGTTGCTTTGCTATGAAGTGTGACACTCTCCGGTTCTACTCCCAGAGGTATAGACAGCGCCATGGTCATGGTCCAAGCCATCGTACGTCCTGAAAAGGTGTATGCCGTCATGAACGCGTTGCTCGATGCGGGCTTCCCGGCGCTGACGAAATTCGAGGTCGCCGGCCGCGGAAAACAGCGCGGGATCCGGATCGGCGAAGTCACCTACGATGAGCTTCCCAAGGAGATGCTCATGATCGTCGTCACCGAAGAGGAGGCGCCGCTCGTCATCGATACGATCGAACGTGCCGCCCGGACCAACGTCCATGGCGCGTTCGGTGACGGCAAGATCTTCGTTCTGCCGGTCGAGGCATCATACACGATCAGCACGGGGGCACGCGACGCCCAAGCCGTGGGTGTATGAAGCAGATCGTCGCGTTGATCCGGCAACAACGGTTCAACCGGACGCGGACCGCGCTCGCCGACGCGGGCTTTTCCAGCTTTACCGCGCGAAAAGTCGTCGGCCGAGGTCAAAATGACCGCGGTGAAGGGTCGATGCTGCTGCCGCGCCGGATGCTGACCATCGTGGTCAAAGACAACGATGCCGACGCTGCGATTCGAACGATCATCGGGGTCAACAAGACGGGCGTCGCCGGCGACGGCCGGATCTTCGTGCTGCCCGTTCACGATGCGTCGCGGATCCGGACGCGCGAACGCGGAACGGAGGCCTTGACCGAGCGTTAGACCGCCGGGTCGATGCGCCAAATGTCCACACCTTCGGCCGCACGGCCAAAAGCTCGCGGGCGTCGGCAGCCGTAAGGCGCTCGCGGCCGTCCGCTAGCTGGACGAAGTGTAAACCGGCCTCGCCTGCGAATACTTCCATATGAGTTCTTCTGCCCTGCCGCTGCGCGTCGCCGTCGTCGGCGCCGGACCGGCCGGCCTTTTTCTCGTCGATGCGCTGCTCAAGGCGAAGGACCACACGGTCAGCATCGACGTCATCGAACGTTTGCACACCCCGTACGGCCTGGTCCGGTACGGCGTGGCGCCCGATCACGCGAAGATCAAGTCGGTCATCACGACGTTTCACAAGACCCTCGAAGACCCACGGGTGCGCTTCCTGGGCAACGTGAACTTCGGCACCGATCTCACCGTGGAGGACATCAAGCGCCACTACGACGCGGTCGTTTTCGCCGTCGGCGCGCCGCACGACCGCCGGCTGGGAATCCCCGGTGAAGATCTCGCGGGCAGCCTTTCCGCGACGGAGTTCGTCGCCTGGTACAGCGGCCACCCCGACCACAGCGAGATCGTGCATCTGCCCGACGGCGCGCAAGCCGTGGCCGTCGTCGGGGTCGGCAATGTCGCGATCGACGTCGCGCGCATTTTGGCCAAGCACGTCGATGAGCTCAAGTTCACCGACATTCCGCATCCGGTGCTCGACAAGCTCGCCCAGAGCACGATTCGCGACGTGTACATCTTCGGTCGCCGCGGACCGGCGCAAGCCAAATTCACGACCAAAGAGCTGCGCGAACTGGGTGAGCTCGACAACGCCGACATCATCGTCGATCCCAAGGAGATCGAGCTCGACGCGGCCAGCGCCGCCGAAGTCGCTTCGCAACAGGCGCTGCAGCGCAATCTCGAAATTCTGCGTGATTTCGCCGGG
>Ga0182013_10007919_pt1 | contig 11559 bp, 10 predicted proteins | sample 612S2MmetaG_FD_120487 | JGI IMG/M metagenome (GOLD analysis project Ga0182013, IMG submission 120487) | Permafrost microbial communities from Stordalen Mire, Sweden - 612S2M metaG | ecosystem: Environmental > Terrestrial > Soil > Wetlands > Permafrost | place: Sweden: Stordalen | collected...
CTCGCTCTTGGGGACCGGGGAGACTCCGGACCTCAACTAGCAAGAACCCCGCACTCTATTGACTGGTGCTGACAGGGTAACAGGTCTGCCATCGGCGGGCCTGTGAGGCGCGAATCCAAAAACCTCACCGCCGCACCACCGCGCCCACCGCCGCAATGGTTCCGGCATAAAAATACTGCCCCAATCCCACCGTGAACAGAAAGCACCCATAGAGCGCGTGCTCAAAGCTGGAGGTTGCCAGCGATCCCGTCTCTGCATACCGCGCGGCGAATAGCAGTCCACCCGCAAAGGTGAGCCACACGGCCAGCGAGTTGCGGAACACGATGTGCAGAAATGCGAACGCTGCCGCGCTGGCTACCACCATCGCCCATTTGCCCGGAAACAGGCCCGCATAGCGCTCGAAGAAAAACGCCCGGTAGAGCAATCCTTGCGGATAGACCGACAGCACCGGGTAAGCCACCATCACTGCCGCCCAGAACCACGGATGCTGGCGCACCAGGCTCCATTCCAGTTGGGGCGCGTAACGTCGCACTCCCAGCCAGATCGCCAGGGCAGCGACGGCGAACACGGCCAGAATTGCAATCAGTTGGCCGGGCAGCCGGCCCGCGCTCCACAGCCGCGTGCGGTCAAACCGCGGGTCGCGCAGCAACTGCCAACCCGCGTAGCACGCCACCGCCCACAACAGGGGCAGCGCCGGCACCCGCAGCGGCGAAAACCGGTAAGCCAGCGGCAGACCGACAAACAGCAGCAGAAACTCGATACCCAATGCGGTGCGCGTCATAGCGGAGCCCGTCCCCGCTCAGAATACATTTCAATCACCCGCCTGCCGCATCCGTTTGCGAGCCGCCGTTCGCGCCGAACCACGTCCTTTGCAGCCAGAGCGAAACCTGCACCAGCAGAATCAGCGCCGGCACCTCGACCAGCGGGCCGATGACCGCCGCAAAGGCCGCACCGGAGTTTAATCCGAAGACGGCTACGGCCACCGCGATGGCCAACTCGAAGTTATTGCTTGCCGCGGTGAAAGAAAGCGTGGCGGTCTTCGAGTAATCGGCGCCCACCACGCGCCCCATCCAGAAACTCACAAAGAACATGACCACAAAATAGATGAGCAGCGGCACGGCAATGCGCAGAACGTCGAGCGGAAGCTGGACGATCAGGTTGCCCTTGAGGCTGAACATCACCACGATGGTGAAAAGCAGCGCGACCAGCGTCAGCGGGCTGATGGCGGGTACAAAGCGGGCCTGATACCACGCGCGTCCCCTGGCCCTCACCAGCACAAAGCGCGTCAGCATCCCGGCCAGGAACGGAATCCCCAGGTAAATGAAGACGCTCTGCGCAATCTGGCTCATGCGGATGTCGACCACCACGCTCTTCAATCCAACCAGCGGCGGCAGCACGGCCAGAAAGAACCATGCATAGACGCTGTAGAAGAGCACCTGGAAAACGCTGTTGAAGGCCACCAGCCCGGCGGCGTAATCGGTGTCTCCGTGCGCCAGATCGTTCCACACAATCACCATGGCGATGCAGCGCGCCAGCCCAATGAGAATCAAGCCGGTTCGATACTCCGGGTATCCGCGCAGGAAGATGACCGCGAGCGCAAACATCAGCACCGGCCCGATCACCCAGTTCTGCACCAGCGACAGGCCCAGCACCTTGCGATTGCGAAAGACCTCGCCCAGCCGGTCATACTGCACCTTGGCCAGCGGCGCATACATCATCAGAATCAGCCCCACGGCGATGGGGATGTTGGTTGTGCCTGCCCGAAATCTCTGCAACATCGAAGGCACGGCCGGCACAAAGCGTCCCAGGGCTACGCCTGCCGCCATGGCCAGAAAAATCCACAGCGTCAAGAAGCGGTCAATGAACGATAGCCTTGAAGCTCCGCCCGGCACTGGGACCGGGCAACAAATCTGCGGGTCTGTCTGCATCTCGTTGATCCTCGGGCGCCGGGAGCGGGTGCCCCCGGTCTCGATCTTGAGACCGGGGACCACATCAACCCTTCGCCAATTGCCTGTTGTCTCTATTGATCCGGTCCCCAAATAGAAGGACCGTGCCCCCATCCATTTCGCGGGTTTTATCGCGAAATGGGTGGGAAGGCGCAACACTCTTGAAGGGCCGGATCAATAGAGCGGCTCGCGCCCGATGGCTTTCATCCGGTTCTCAATCGCCATCCGGTCCAGCGTCTCCAGGGGCAGATTCAGGAACAGTTGCACGCGGGTCCGCATCTGTCGAAGGGTCGCCGCAAAAGCCTCGCGCTTGTTCTCGTCCGTGCCTGTCACGGCCGCCGGGTCCGGGAACCCCCAGTGCGCCGTCACCGGTTGGCCCGGCCACAAGGGGCACACCTCACCGGCCGCGTTGTCGCACACCGTCACAATGAAGTCCATCTGCGGCGCACCCGGCGCGGCAAACTCGTCCCAGCTCTTGCTGCGCAGGCCCTCCACCGGGTAGCCCAGCGCCTGCACCTGCTCGATGGCGAAGGGATTCACTTTGCCGCTGGGGTGGCTCCCTGCGCTGAAGGCATTGAAGCGCCCCCCGCCCAGGGTGTTGAACAACGCTTCCCCCATGATGCTGCGCGCCGAGTTACCGGTGCATAACACCAGAATGTTATAGGGCCTTTGCATGATCGCCACCTTCTTCGCCGGTTTTACTTGCAGCAGCCGGGCGCGCAGCACCCGCCCGCCGGTTTCGCCGCTCCCGGCTTTGTGGCCCGGATAAAGCCGCTCATGAACTTGCCGTCGATCTGCGAGGCCAGCCGATCCACATCAATGCCCGCCTCTACCAGGAAATGCCGCGCATCGTCCACCGAATACTCGCGTGTCGGCTCAATCGAGATGGCAGTAAACCCCGCTCCAGCGAGCTTTGCCACATACTCTTTCTCCTCCAGCGCACCGGCGACGCAGCCCACCCACAACAACATGCTCTTGCGCACTTCCTCGGGAACCTCACCCCGCACCACAACGTCGGAGACGGCGAACCGCCCGCCCGGCTTCAGCACCCGGAAGGCCTCGCGCAGCACGCGATCCTTGTCCGCGGAGAGATTGATGACGCAGTTTGAAATCACCACATCCACCGAGTCATCAAGCAAGGGGATGCTCTCGATTTCGCCCTTCAGGAACGCGACGTTTTCGACGCCCGCCTGCCGCTGGTTCTCGCGGGCCAGGGCCAGCATGTCGTCGGTCATGTCCAGTCCGTACGCCTTGCCCGTCGGCCCCACGCGCTTGGCCGAAAGCAGCACGTCAATGCCGCCGCCGGAGCCAAGATCCAGAACCGTCTCGCCCGCCTTCAGTTCGATCAGTGCCGTCGGGTTGCCACAGCCCAGGGACGCCAGCACGGCGCTCGGCGGCAACCCGCTCTTCTCGGCTTCGTCATAGAGGTTGGTTGTGATCGGATCGCAACAGCGCAGTCCGGGGTCGCAGCAGGCAGTCGCGCCGCTCTCCTTCACCTGCCGTGCCGCAGCGGCATATTTCTCCTGCACCATCGTCTTCGTATCCATTGTCTGCGCCTCACATTCGCTTAAGCAAATGTATGCGCCCACCTCATATTTGTCAATCCGTATATAATCCAGACATGGCTCGTCTCGCTACATCTCCCAGTCTCGCCGCCCTCTTCGCGGCACTGGCCGACACCACCCGCCTCCGCCTGCTCAACCTCATGGCAGGCCGGGAGGTCTGTGTTTGTTACTTTGTTGAGATTCTCGGCCAGAGCCAGCCGAAGATCTCCCGTCATCTGGCCTACCTGCGCAACGCCGGCGTCGTCGCCGCACGCCGGGAGGGGAAGTGGATGCACTACAGCATTTGCCCGCCCGCCGAGACGGCCTCAGCCGCCATCCTCTCCGCCGTGCTCGCTTCTCTCCGCAGCGACAAACAGATGCAGGCGGACACCACGAAGCTCGATCGCGCCTGCTGCGCTCCGCAAAAGCTGATTGTTCCCGAAGGCGCCCCGCGGCCCGCGCCGATCGCCCCGCTTCCGGGCTTTTAACTTCTCCTCTCCCCGGTTCCGGCAGATTTCGGATACGCTAGTTCCAACCGCATGACCTTCGCCCACGCCATCGGCAACATCCGCTACGAGTTTGACGATCTGCGTACGCTGCTGGCCAGGGCCACGCCCCTGCGCAGCGGAGATGTGCTGGCCGGCCTCGCCGCCCGGTCTGCCGAGGAGCGCGTGGCGGCGCAGTTTGCCCTGGCCGACCTGCCGTTGGCTCACTTTCTCGACGAACAGGTGGTCCCTTACGAGACAGACGAGGTCACCCGCCTGATTGTCGATACCCACGATGCCCAGGCTTTTCAGCCGCTGCGCTCGCTCACCGTGGGCGAGTTGCGCAATTGGCTGCTCTCAGACGACGCCACACAGGACCGCCTGGCCGCTCTCGCCGCAGGGCTCACGCCGGAGATGGCCGCGGCCGTCAGCAAGCTCATGCGAGTCCAGGATTTGATCGCGGTGGCGCGAAAAATCCGCGTGGTCACACGCTTTCGGTCGACCGTCGGCCTTCCCGGCCGGCTCAGCGCACGGCTCCAGCCCAACCACCCCACCGACGACCCTGCGGGCATCGCCGCCGTCCTCCTCGACGGCTTGCTGCTCGGCTCCGGCGACGCCGTCATCGGCATCAATCCGGCGGGCGACAACGTGGCCGTCACCTCGCGCCTGCTGCGCCTCGTCGATGCCCTGCGCCAGCGCTTCCGGATTCCCGTGCAAAGCTGCGTGCTGGCCCACATCACCACGCAAATGGGGGCCCTTGAGGCCGGCGCGCCGGTCGATCTGCTGTTTCAGTCGATCGCCGGAACCGAGGCTGCCAACCGCAGCTTCGGCGTCACCCTGTCGCTGCTCGACGAGGCTCACCAGGCCGGCCAGTCGCTCCGCCGCGGCGGGCTCACGGCCGACGGCCGCACCGGCGACAACATCCTGTACTTTGAAACCGGCCAGGGCTCGGCGCTCTCGGCCAACGCCCATCACGGCGTGGACCAGCAGACGCTCGAAGCCCGCGCCTACGCCGTCGCCCGCCGCTTCCGGCCCATGCTCGTCAATACTGTGGTGGGCTTCATCGGGCCGGAATACCTCTACGACGGCAAGCAGATTGCCCGCGCCGGCCTCGAAGACCACTTTTGTGGCAAGCTGCTGGGCCTGCCCATGGGCTGCGACGTCTGCTACACCAACCACGCCGAGGCCGACCAGGACGACATGGACTCCCTGCTCAGCCTGCTGGGTGTGGCCGGGGTCAACTACATCATGGGTGTGCCGGGCGCGGACGACGTGATGCTCAACTACCAGAGCACCAGCTTCCACGACGCACTGTACCTGCGCCGCGTGCTCGGGCTCCGGCCCGCGCCGGAATTCGAGGCCTGGCTCCAGGGCGACGAATTCAGCCGTCTGGCGCTCGAAGCCAACCACCCTGAAAGGCTGCTGCCGGCATGACCAACTCTGCCCGGACCGACTCGCTCAAGCCCGTGGTCACACTCGCCGCCCGGCTCCGCGCGCTCACCCCGGCCCGGGTTGGGCTGGCCCGCACCGGCGTCAGCCTTGAGACCCGCGACCTGCTCGATTTTCAGCGCGCACACGCCCAGGCCCGCGACGCCGTCCATGCACGCTTTCAGGCTGCCGCACTGGCCGCCACGCTGGGCGTCCTCACCGGCACGCCCGTCCTGCGGCTCCATTCGGCTGCGCCAGACCGCGCCACCTACTTGCAGCGCCCGGACCTGGGCCGCACCCTCGATGAGGCCTGCCGGGAAGCTCTCGCCGGCGTCGAATCCGCTCCCTGCGATCTTGCCCTGATTGTCGCCGACGGACTCTCCGCTTTGGCCGTCGAGCGCCATGCAGCCCCGCTGCTCCGGGAACTGCTGCCCCGCCTGGAAGGCTTTCGTCTCGCGCCCATCCTGGTGGTCGAGCAGGGGCGCGTGGCCATCGGCGACCCCATCGGCGAAGCCTTGGGCGCAAGCATCTCCGTGGTGCTCATCGGCGAGCGTCCCGGCCTCAGTTCGCACGACTCCCTCGGCGCTTACATCACCTGGGCTCCGCGCACCGGCCGCACCGACGCCGAGCGCAATTGCATCTCCAACATTCGCGCCGAAGGGCTGAGCTACGCCCAGGCCGCGGCTCAGCTTGCCTTTTACCTCACCGAGGCCCGCCGCCGCCAACTTACTGGCGTAGCCTTGAAGGAAGAATCCAATCTGCTTGAGGAAGGTTAGGTCCGCATGAAACGCTGGGTGCAACGCGGGGCCGTGGTGATGGTGGCAGCCTTGGTGCTGGCCTACGCGGGCGATTGGGCGGTCTTCCGTTTGCGCGGCTCGCCCACCGGCAAGGTCACCGTCAGCCGCTTCCTCACTGTCCCCCTCAAGGGCAACAAGCTGGAGTACGACTATCTCGGCTCAACCGATGTGCCCTGCTCGATGTCGCTCTTCCCGCAGGCCGGCCAAAGCCCCTGCTGGCATCTGCGCCGCAACCCCAACCAGTCAACGTCCCTCTAGAGCGATTCCACAATTCCCATGCCCTTTGTGGGGCTGCGAAAGGTGCCTTTTTCTTGATGAAAAAGGCACTTGAGGGCCGTGGCTTCTAGGTACAGCAATTGTGGAACCGCTGTAGGGTTTTCTCCGGAAGAAACATCTCGCCGGGGAAAGGGCAAACATTGCCCGGTGACGCGGGTCACTTCGACGGAACTCCGGGACACATAATATCAACCAATCTTGCCAGAGTTTCCGAGGAACGATGTACAGCCGCACCCAGAACGAGAACGGGACTTATAACACCCGCTGCCTTTACTGCTTCATCACTACCGCCTCCGCCGTCGAAACGGAGAAGGAGCTGGATCAGCTTGAGGCCCGGCACATCTGTCCCGAGAAGGCATTGGCGGAGCTGCTGGAACTGGAAAAGGCCGCCGTGTCCCACGCCCGTCTCAATTAGAGTCCGGCCGCTGGCAACCTCCTTCAAATTCTCAGTCCGTTATTTGTTGCCTGGCACATCCGCCGCTCCTGCCTGGGGCTTGCCCGCGGCGTGCGGGCCGCTGATCTTGTCGATCAGCGCATCGTCGGCAGCCTTGGTGATGCTGCTGGCCTTGTCGAATTCGGTTTTCGCCAGGTCCGTCTTGCCCATGGCCCGGTAGAGCCGTCCCAGCCGCCAGTGAACGTTCACGTCCTCCGGCTTCAGTTTGGCAGCCGCATTCAACTCCCGCAGAGCGTCTTCCTGGCGGCCCGCATCGGTCAACAGAATGCCCAGGTCGAGATGCGCCATAAAAAGTGCCGGGTCCATCTGCTCCGCCTTTTCCAGAAGCGGCTCCGCAGTCTCGGGATGGCTCATCTGCATCTCTGCGTCGGCCATATAGGTCAAGGCCTGGGAGTGGTTCGGATTATTCGCCAACTCGGCTTGAAACTCGCCCACCGCTTCCGGGTACTGCCGCTGTGTCCACAGCAAATAGCCCAGGCCGAAGTGGACGTCGGGCTCTTTGGAGTTGGCTTGCACCGCGGCCCGGAACTGCTCGATGGCCCCACGGTGATCCTTCAGTTCGTCCAGGGCTTCCCCGGCCAGCATGTCGGCCTCGGCCGACTCCGCATTCAGAAGCAGAATCTCGTGATAGGTGTCCATTACGCATTGGTATTGCTTGGACCACATGCAACTGTGCGCCAGGCTCAGGCGCAACCCCAGGTTCCCCCGGTCGTTCGCGGCGGCCTGCCTCAGATAGAGAGCGGCCTCGGCGAATTCGCCCAGAGCATAGTGAGCCATCCCCACAAGGATGGTCAGCCGCTGCGCTTCAGCAGAAGATGGCGGCTGGTTCTTGAGCAGCGGCTGAAACGTCTGGATGGCATCCTTCATCTCGCCGGCCTTGAAGAGCGCCAGGCCCAGATTCAGCCTCAGACCGGAAAAGGCTGGATCGAGCGCCAGGGCCTTGCGGTAGAAGGGCACGGCCTCCTTGTAGCGCTCCTGTCTGGCTTCCAGAAGTCCCAGGTGCGCGTAGGGCTCCGGGCTCGACGGATGAGTCTTCAGAAACCCGCGCCATGCCGTCTCCGCCTCTGAGTTCTTGCCCGCCTGCTCCAGCGCAAGCGCGGTTTGGCGCTGATGATCGGGCGCGGTTGCAGACTGCCCCGCACAATGGAGCGCAGCAGCCGCCAGTGTCAGCCCGATGCACAGTTGTATCGCTCGTCTCACGGTCCTCTCTTCGTCAATCCTATTTGAATGGGCTTGCCTGATTTTGCAACTGGAAAAGAAAAGGGGCGCGGCGGGCCAAGCCCGCCGCGCCCCGGTTGAGGGTTGAAGTTAGAACACGAACTTGCCGCCCAGTTCGAAGGTTCTCGGGTCCTGCGCGCCGTTTACGAATCCAAAGCCCGGATCCGACGGATTGCTGTCGCTCAGTGCGTTGAACTGGGTGTGGTTGAAGGTGTTGAAGCTGTCGGCGCGGAACTGGAATTGAGCAGCCTCGCCGAAGGCAAACGTCTTGTAGACTGCGGTGGTGAAGTTGGTGCGGCCTGGGCCAACAATGGCATCCTTGCCCATGTTGCCGAAGCCCAGGTTCGAGCCGCCGTCCCAACTAGCTGTAGGCGGAACGGCCCATGCTTTGGAGCCAGCCGAACTCTTGCCGTTGTTCACATATTGATAGCCGGTGACTGTCTTTCCGTTGCTGTCTGTGTAGGTTGCCGTGTGGCGAACGTACTGCGGCTTTCCGACCACGTCGGGACGGATCGAGTAATCGCCGCCCAAACCAACCGTATCCCCGTAGGAGGTCTTGGGAGCGATATTGCCTAACCACGGTATGCCGGTCTCGGAAATCACCGTGCCGGAGATTTCCCAGCCGCCCAGCATGGTCTTCGCCAAGCCATTGGCATGATTGAAGAAGGGGAGCTTGTACTCGTAGTTGGCGCTGAAGACATGACGGCGATCCAGGATGCCGGACCCCTTGTCGTACTTCAGGTTCCAGGGGTTGAAGGTTGGGTTGTTGTTGTCCACGTCCACGCTTCCCGGTGTGGAATCGATCTGGTGGGCATAGGTGTAATCCAGTTCATAGCTAAGGCCGTGTTTGCCCTGCTGGCGAAGCCCAGCCTGGAAGCTGTGGTAGGTGCCGGTTTGTGTCGTCGATTGCTGCCTGATGTTGGCAAAACCAGGATAGGTCTTGTTGCTCAGAGGGGCGACGGATCCAAAGCCGGGACCGTTCACAGGCGAATTGGGATTCATTGCGCTGCAAGTGGCATCGGCTTTGCAAATGTCGGAAGTCCAAGCGCCAGCCGATTCCGCACGGGTCACGAGCGGTGTGCTGAGCGGGAAGTTATTGATCGGAATCCACACGTTCTGGTGCCAATCCAGGTTGCCGACGTACTGGGTGATGAGGATGAGCGCGGGAGCGATTTCATGCTGCACGCCCAGGCTGAACTGCGCCACCGCAGGGTCGGGATAGTAGGGGTTCAGCGAGTTGAATCCTTGCGTGAAAACCGGCGATGTAGCCGTGCCGCCGGACTTCCAGTTTGTACTGGGATTTGTGAATTCGACGTCGTTGGCTGCCGGCTGACTGATGAAAGGAGGAGAGCCGGCCGCATCGTAGATGTCGTTGCCCTGGATGCGCTCGTAGAAAGTGCCAAAGCCGCCGCGAATTACCGTCTTGCCGTTTCCGGACACGTCGTAGGAGAAACCAACTCTGGGCATCCAGGTCTTGTAATCGTTCTTGACCAATGCCGTTGGTGCGCCTCCCTGACCGGCGATATCGACGCCGTTCATGTAAAACGTGCCGATCGAGTTCGTTTGGAGGCCAGGAGCGCCTTTAACGAATGCCCCGGTTTTTGGATCGAAGCTCGCGGCGGTGGTAAGCCCCGGCTGATAATGCGCGGGATTGAAGTTGGAAACCTGGTTGTTGCGTTCCCAGGTGTGCGGCATCATGTCGTAGCGGAAACCATATTGCACGCTCAACCGGCTGTTCACATGCCAGTTGTCTTCGGCATAGACCGAGATGGTGCTGGCTACATAATGATTGATGGGATTGGCGTTGGCCTGCGAGAAGGCGGAAGTGCCGCCGTCGTCATGGGCCAGGCCGAGCAGGAAGTCCAGATAGGAATCGCCGGTGAGTTGGCCCTCGGGGTGGCCTGGAGTCTTTACCGTACCGTCGGGGTTCAGCACTGCCGCATTCCATTTGTCGTCGAACCGGTAGTCGCCCTCGGAGTCCTTGCCGATGACCTGATTCTTGGTATAGCGGTTGTAGCCGCCGCCGAACTTCATCTGATGTTTTGCCTTGGTCCAGGACAAGCCGAATACCTCGGCAAAATCCTCGGCGCCGTTGGTCCAGGGATCGTTTCCAGGGCCCCAGGTCGAGCCGCCCGTGCCGTGCGGGATGGTGCTCCACTCGATGTCGGGCAGACGATTGCCCACATCGTTCTTTGCCGGGAAGTAGGTCCCGGTGCTCCAGCCCGAGGGCTTGGTGAAGCTGGCGCCGCCCGCTGCCACCGGGATGATGGCGATCTTGTTGCCGTTGTAGTTGAATGCCGCTTCGAGCAGCATGTCGGGCGTGAGCGTTCCAGTCAGCTTGATGGCTGCGGCGTACGCCGGGTTGCTGAAATTGCTTCCGATGGTGGGGAAATTGTCGCCCTGCCACTCGGGAGTGGCCTCGACCGTGTCCATGGCGTCATGGATATAGTGACCGAGGACCTGCCACTTGTCGTTGAAGCTGTGATCGATACGGAACAAATCTTCGCGCACCTTGACAGGCAGGTGGCCGCCGCTCGGATTGTAGCTATCGTCCGAGTTCGTCGCCGCGGGGATGTTCTTGGTGCCGTTGAAGAGCAGGGCATTGGAATCCAGCAGGTCGCCGGGAATCGTGTTGTTCGGGAAGGGCTGGCCCGGTGTCAGCTCAGCATGGGCCGCGATTTTCCCCGCCATTCCCGGATCTTGAACTTGCGGCACAATCACCGCCGTCGCGGAATTGTAGGATGGGATCACGTAGTTGAAATCCGATGGCGCTGTGACCAAATCCGCCCCGGGGACAGTACTGATCGAGGTCGTCGCGACGCCTTGAACCAATTTGCGCCACTCTTCGTTGTAGAAGAAGAAGGTCTTCTGCTTGGCCGAATTGTAGACGTGAGGAATGAACACCGGGCCGCTGCCGTTGAAGCCGAAGACGTTGTAACGCAGCTCCGATGCCTTGGCGCCGTGGTCGGACCAGGCGTGCGCATCCAGCGCGTCGTTGCGGTCGAACTCCCAGGCCTCGCCATGGAACTTCTTGCTGCCGCTCTTGATGGACATGGTGATGGTGCCGCCGGAGGCGATGCCGTAGTCGGGCGGATAGTTGCTGGCCAGCACCTGGAACTCGCCCAGGGCGTCCTGCGAGGGCATGACGGACATCTTGCCGCCGGAACCGCGGTCATAGGACTCGGCGCCGTCGATCATCCACACGTTGTGGGCCTGGTTCAGGCCGTTGAAGCTGATGGAGTAGTTGGCGGTGACGGAGAACGGGCTCTCCATGTCGGGCAAGTTGCCGCTAACGCCCAGGCCCAGTGCCGCCAGGCCAATCACGTTGCGTCCGTTGGTGGGCAGCTCGGTGATCTGCTGCTCGTTGATCAGTGTGCTGACTACGTTCGAGTCGCTCTGTACCGCCAGAGC
>Ga0182013_10007924_pt1 | contig 11551 bp, 14 predicted proteins | sample 612S2MmetaG_FD_120487 | JGI IMG/M metagenome (GOLD analysis project Ga0182013, IMG submission 120487) | Permafrost microbial communities from Stordalen Mire, Sweden - 612S2M metaG | ecosystem: Environmental > Terrestrial > Soil > Wetlands > Permafrost | place: Sweden: Stordalen | collected...
ACTTGACCTCGACTGGCTGGCGCGCAAACTCGGACGAGATCCCGATCGCGAGGAAGTCTGGCGAATTCTCGAAAGTCTTCAGTTCGGCGTCACCGAGACAGGCCTGCGGACTTTACTGGTCAACGTGCCTTCATGGCGCGCGACAAAAGACATCTCGATGCCGGAAGATCTGGTAGAAGAAGTCGGTCGCATGATCGGCTACGACTCAATTACACCGGTGCCACCCTTGATCCCGTGCGCGCCATCTTACGATCCACCGGAACGCGAATTTCTCCGTAGCGTCAAGCGCTTGATCGCAGCGCAGGGTTACACCGAAGTTTCAAATTATTCATTCATCAGCGAAGAGGAAGCGCGCCGTTTCAGCATGGCTGTTGAACGGCACGTACGGGTCCTCAACCCGATTGCGGCAGGCCAGGAACTGATGCGCCGATCTCTGCTCCCGGGTATTTATCGCAACGTCGCGGAAAACGCAAAGCACGCCGACAGCTTCCGCATCTTCGAAGTGGGCCGCGAGATTCACAGCGCGGGGGACGAACGCACCCATCTCATTGCGGCGGTCTTCGCAAAGGATGATGGCCGCGCAGCACTGCTGGAACTGAAGCGGGTCGCCGAATGCCTTGCGCCAGGCGTGACTGTCAAAGCCGCGGAATCACAGCCGTGGGAGCATCCCGCGAGGTGCATCGCGGTCCAGTGGCAGGGCGAAGAGATTGGTCGTATCAGTGAACTGCACCCCAGCCTGCTCGAAAGCGGCCGGGCCGCCACGCTGGACATCGATCTCGAATTGCTTCAGAAGCTCACTCCCGCCACCACGAAATACACTCCAATATGTCGATTCCCGGCCAGTGCCTTCGATCTTTCGGTAATCGCGAATGCGCGCGATTTGGCTGGCGAACTCGCGGAGAAAATCAAAGCCTTCGCCGGCGATCTCGCCGAGGCTGTCGACTATGTCCGCGAATACCAGGGTCCGCCGGTGCCGGAGGGCAGGAAGAGCGTTACATTCCGCATCACCCTGGCCGATCCTACCGGCACGCTGCACGACGAAGATATAACGGCATCTCGTGCCCGCATTCTGGCCGGTCTGAACGATCTGGGCTACGATACTCGTCTGTGAGCCACCCGTGTATGAAGATGAGCCTCGAAGAAAGCTTCGCAAAAATCAACGAGCACTGGAGGCCCAAAGTACTGGCCTCCCTCAACGGACAGGAGGTAAGGCTCGTCAAATTAAAAGGCGAATTCCCCTGGCATCATCACGACACGGAAGATGAATTATTCCTTGTCTGGAAGGGGCGCTTCCGCGTAGAGTTCCGCGACCACGTCGTAGAACTGGGACCAGGAGATCTGGTTATGGTGCCGCGGGGTGTAGAGCATCGCACCGCCGCTGATGAAGAAGCCGAAGTAATCCTCTTCGAACCCGCCGAAACCCGCAACACAGGCAACGTCGTCAGCGGAAAATTCACGGCCCCCAACCATGTCCCGGTCTAAGACCGCCTAGCGGCTTACTAGCGGCTTACCTGTGCCGCTCCTTTGACCACTGGCGCAGTCCAATGGACATCTTGTCAGGGGATGAGGTTTCCATTCCGGCTTCGCACCGGGCCAAGCGGTTCGGTCAATTCGTTAACTGTGAGCAGACGTCGACATGATTGTCGACGCGGCGCGCGGGAGTGCGTGACGCCACGATTATGGGCGGCGCGTTCTGGTGCAGGCGAGCACCCACCAGATAAAAACAGGCTGTAGCGGCAGACGCGCCCAGAGAATCCACGAAAAAGCCGGTGCGCTGGTGGCCATATAGACGTTCGCGGGAAATACGGCGACCAGCAGGGCGACCAGTCCCCACGCGGCGGCCCGGCGCAATTGCGGAATCAGCAATCCGACCCCTCCGGCGGCCTCAGCGACGCCGCTGATGTAGACCATGGCCAGGTGCCAGGGTATGTAGGGCGGCATGATCTTCATATATTGGTCGGAGATCAGGAAATGAAGTGATCCGGCTGTCATATAGAAGACTGCGGCGATCGCGAGGAACACCTTTTGGGTCTTGGAAAGCATCTGTAAAGTTTACAGGCAAAGCAGCCGATATAGAGGCATGCAGCCGAGATGGGCTATTGCTCTACTCTTATTCGGTGTGACGGCACTCGGTACAGTGCTGCGGGCGGATCTCATCCCGGTAACAATTGCCCTCCAGGACTACGGACTGGACACGCCTGCGGATCTGGCGGCGATCGCTTCGATTGAATCCTGGCTCGATCCGGATGCCGGTCCCTACTGGACTACTCCTGAGAACAATTATCTTCTCGGAAATCTCCTGGACCTCGTCACCACCCTGGGCGGTGACAGCGCCGAGATCGCGGCTCTGTTTGCGCCAGGGGCTGTATTCGCCGACGTGCTGGTGCCCCCGGTTCCGATGGCGGGAGGAACCGTGCTGACCTCGACTGACCAGGAGCAGGGAAGTGTGCCCGAACCGGCTACAATGGGTCTTCTCGGCGGAGCGCTATTGCTGTTAAGCATTTACGCGATGCGACGCCTGAGGAACATCTATCTTCATGGGCCGCTACAACGATCTGATTGATCCCACAGCCATCGATTATGTTTTGAAGAACAGTTTGCGGGAAACCGACCTTCTCGCGCGCTTGCGCAGGGAAACGGCTTCGCATCCGGATGCGCAATTCCAGATACCTCCGGAGCAGGGGCAACTGCTCCAGGTGCTGGTCCGGATGCTGGGAGCGCGCCGAACTATCGAGGTTGGGGTATTCACTGGGTACAGCTCACTGGCCGTGGCGCTGGTGCTGCCTCCTGACGGCAAGATCGTCGCCTGCGATGTCAGCGAGGAGTTCACGTCCGTGGCGCGGGGATATTGGGCGGAGGCAGGGGTTGCCGGGAAGATCGATCTGCACATCGGACCCGCAGCGGAAACGCTGGACCGGATGATTGCGGCGGGTGAAGGCGGCTACGATTTTGCCTTTATCGATGCCGACAAGACTGGCTATCCGGTTTACTACGAACAGTGTTTGAAGCTGGTGCGTTCGGGCGGATTGATCGCTCTCGACAATATGCTGCAGCGCGGACGGGTAATGGATGACGAGAATCAGGAAGAGAATGTCATTGCGATCCGAAAGCTGAACGAGTTCATTCACGGTGATGAGCGGGTGGATGCGCTTTTGTTGCCGTTTGGGGACGGCGTGACCCTGGCGGTGAAACGCCGATGAAGGCGCTTGCCGCGTTACTCGCCCTTTCCGGGCTGGGGCTCGCCCAGAATCCGCCAGCGCCGCCCGCCCTCAAGCCAGGACTCTACGCCGTGTTCAGCACCTCGATGGGCGACATCACGGCCGAACTCTTCGAGAAGTACACTCCAATTGCTGTCAGCAACTTTGTCGGCCTGGCGCAGGGGACGAAGGCTTGGCTCGATCCGAAGACAGCGAAGCTGGTGAAACGGCCGATGTACCAGAACATCACTTTTCATCGGGTGCTTCGGGGAATCATGATCCAGTCCGGCGACCCGACCGGGACTGGCTCACATAACTGCGGATTTCGGATTCCGGACGAATTTCTGCCAGGGCTCTCGTTCGATCATTCCGGCAGGCTGGCGGTTGCCAACACTGGTCAACCGGATTCGGGCGGCTGCCAGTTCTTCATTACTACCGATGTCATGCGGGAATGGAACGGGAAGTACACTATTTTCGGCCAGGTGGTGTCCGGGCTGGATGTCGTCGATGCCATCAATAAGCTACCTGCGCGCGGCGACAAGCCGGACAAACCCGTAATCCTTCGCACCGTAACTTTCGAACGCATTTTGAAAGAAAAAAAATAGTGAACTGCTTGTCTCTTTGAGCCGATAAGGCTGGAAGACAAGATGATCTCCATTCGAAAGCATATCGATTCCTATAAAGATCCACTGACGGAATCCTCGCTTGCGGCCTGGCGCTCATCTCTGCTGGCTATGGCTCAATCCACCGAACGAGCCGTTCCGGGCCTCGGTAAAGAGTTGACTCAAAAGCTGGCTGAGATCGAAGAGGCGCTGGCCGGTCCGGTTACCCCGGACTTGCTGGAAGGCACCAGGACAACTGTCGAGCGGGAACTCTCCGGGTGGGCCGATCGCGCCTACGAACACCATACGGACAGCGTGCGCGAGATCCGGGAAATGATCGGGCTGATCGCGCAATCCAACGAGTCGGGCGGCCAGCGCGATGAAACGTACGTCCAGCAGATCGGGGACCTGAACGGCCGTCTGCAGGCCCTGGTGCAACTCGACAACCTTCCGCAGATCCGCCGGTCGATTCTGGAAAGTACGCGAGACCTCAAGGCCTGCATCGAGAAGATGGCAGAAGAGGGCAGGGAGTCGCGGAAGCAATTATTGAGCGAGGTCGCGGTATACCGGGCGCGGCTGGAACAATCGGAGCGCGCTTCGGCGACCGATACCCTTACGCAACTGGCCAACCGGCGTGCTTTCGAAAAAGACCTGCAAAACCGGATCGAGCGCAAGGAAACCTTCTGCCTGATCATGCTGGATCTGGACGGATTCAAGGCCATTAATGACCGCTACGGGCATCTGGCGGGCGATGAAATGCTGCGGGAATTCTCGGTGGAGTTGAAGGGGATGTTCCGGGCAACGGATCTGGTGGCACGGTGGGGCGGCGATGAGTTTGTGGCCATCGCCGGGGTGACGCTTGCCGAAGCGGAATTCCGCACGGAACATATCCGCCGCTGGGCTTTGGGCGAATACAAAATCAAGGCCGGGGACAAGACCGTAATGGTCACTGTGCAGGCTGCTATTGGCGCGGTGCAGTGGAACGGCGTTGAAACCGGACTCGAGTTGCTCGCCCGGGCGGATGCCTGTGTCTACGCCGCTAAGCGGGAGCGTGGATCTCCTGCAGGCTCCACACGCGGATCGGGTCTCGCTGGCGCGAAGCGATAGCTTCCACGGTGGCGCGCGCGCCGCTCATCGTCGTGATGCAGGGTACGCGATAGGTGATGGCGCTGCGGCGAATTGATTTTTCATCTTCAAAAGAAAGTGCCCCGGTAGTGGTGTAAACCACCAGCTGAATCGCCCCGGCTTTGAGGAGATCTACCGCGTTCGGTCTGCCTTCGTTGACTTTGAAGACGACCTTGCATTTGAGGCCGGCGGTCTGAAGCAAGGATGCGGTGCCGCGCGTGGCGACCAGGTCGAAGCCGAGTTCCGCGAAACGTTTGGCGATGGCAGTTACTTCCGGTTTGTAGCGTTCGCTCACGCTGATGAATACCGTGCCTTTTTCCGGCAGTGGAGTTCCCGCGCCCAACTGGGCTTTCAGAAACGCTTCGCCAAAGTTGATTCCGACCCCCATGACTTCGCCGGTCGAGCGCATTTCAGGGCCGAGCGCCGGATCGACTCCGGGGAATTTATTGAACGGGAACACAGGCGACTTTACAAACATCAGAGGCACGGGCAGGCGGCCGCGATGCGATGTCACGTCTTTCAGCTTTTTGCCAAGCATCAACTGCACAGCTAGTTTGGGCAGCGGAACGCCGGTCGCTTTGCTTACATAAGGAACCGTGCGGGATGCGCGCGGGTTCACTTCGAGTACATATACAGTGCCGTCTTTGATGGCGTACTGAACATTCATCAATCCGATGACGTTCAGGGCTTTGGCCAGCTTTACTGTGTACTCTTCGATGGTTTTGATTTCGGATTCCGGAATCGACACGGGCGGCAGAACGCAGGAGCTGTCGCCCGAGTGCACGCCCGCTTCTTCGATGTGTTCCATGATGCCGGCGATCAGAACGTCATCGCCGTCGCAAAGTGCATCTACATCGATCTCGACGGCGTCTTCGAGGAAACGATCAACCAGCACCGGACGGTCCTGGGAGAATGAGACGGCTTCGCGCATATATTTGCGGACGCTGTCTTCGTCGTACACGATGACCATCGCGCGTCCACCGAGCACATAGCTGGGACGAACGAGCACGGGGTAGCCGATGCGCCTGGCGATTTCCACCGCTTCGTCGGCGCTGGTTGCGGTTCCGTTGGCCGGAGAGGGAATCTTCAGATCGTCGAGGAGTTTGCCGAAGAGTTTGCGATCTTCCGCCAGGTCGATGCTTTCGGGGTCGGTGCCGATGATGGGCACACCGAGACGCTTCAGAGGCAACGCGAGCGTAAGCGGCGTCTGGCCGCCGAACTGAACGATCACGCCATCTGGTTTCTCGACGTCTACGATATTGAGAACGTTCTCGAGAGTCAGCGGCTCGAAATAGAGGCGGTCACTGGTGTCGTAGTCGGTCGATACGGTCTCCGGATTGCAGTTGACCATGATCGATTCGACGTCTTCGTCCTGCAATGCGAATGATGCATGGCAACAGCAGTAGTCGAATTCAATGCCCTGTCCGATTCGGTTGGGGCCGCTGCCGAGAATCATTACTTTCCTGCGATTGCCTGGATTGGCTTCGCATGAGGTTTCGTAGGTCGAATAGAGATAAGGGGTAAAGCTTTCAAATTCGGCCGAGCACGTGTCTACGCGGTTGAAGACGGCGGCTATGCCGAGGTCTTTGCGGCGTTTACGGATGTCGAGTTCTGTGGTTTTCCAGGCACCGGCTATTTGCACGTCGGAGATGCCGAGGCGCTTAGCCTGCTTCAGGACATCGAGATCCGAGGATTCGGTCGGAGGTCCCTCACGTTCGAGGGATAGTTCGAATTCTACGGTTTGCCTTAGCTGTTCCAGAAACCATGGATCGATCGAGGTCATCTCATGGATTCGTTCAGCTGTATAGCCCGACCGGAAAGCGAAGCGCAGATAGCCCAGGCGATCGGGCGTAGGCGTGATCAGCTTCTGCGGGATCAGATTGACATCGAAAGTTTCAGAGCCAAACTTCTTGCCGGTTTCCAGGCTGCGAATGCCTTTACCTAATGCTTCCTTGAAAGTCCGTCCGATGGCCATGACTTCGCCGACGGATTTCATTTGCGTGCCGAGAGTGGTATCAGCCCCGGGGAACTTTTCAAAAGCCCACTTCGGAATCTTCGCGACCACGTAGTCGATAGTCGGTTCGAAGGAAGCGGGAGTCACCTTCGTAATGTCATTGCGGATTTCGTCAAGGCGATATCCAACGGCGAGCTTGGCGGCGATCTTGGCGATCGGGAAGCCGGTCGCTTTTGACGCTAACGCAGAGCTGCGCGACACACGCGGGTTCATCTCGATGATGACCATGCGGCCGTCTTTGGGATTAATCGCAAACTGAACGTTCGACCCGCCAGTATCGACGCCGATTTCGCGCAGACAGCGAATCGCCCCGTCGCGCATCATCTGATATTCGCGATCGGTCAGTGTTTGCGCGGGCGCGACGGTAATGGAATCGCCCGTATGCACGCCCATCGGGTCGAAGTTTTCAATGGAGCAAACGATGATGACGTTGTCGGCGAGGTCGCGCATCACCTCAAGCTCGAATTCCTTCCAGCCCAACGCGCTTTCTTCGATGAGAACCTCGTGCACGGGCGAAAGGTCCAGGCCGCGTTCGAGGATGGTGACGAGATCTTCTCGGTTGTAAGCGATTCCTCCGCCCGATCCGCCCATAGTAAAGCTGGGGCGCAGGATGCAGGGATAGCCGCGTTTGGCAGCGAAATCCAAGCCACCTTCGACGTCGGTGACGAGTTGGGAGAATGGCGTGTCCAGCCCGATCTTCCGCATGGCATCTTTGAAGAGCAGGCGGTCTTCCGCTTTCTTGATCGCGTCGATCTTCGCGCCGATGAGTTCGACGCCGTATCGCTCCAGAACACCCGCTTCCGCCAGTTCAACGGAAAGATTGAGGGCAGTCTGTCCGCCCACCGTAGACAGCAGCGCATCGGGACGTTCCCTGGCGATGATGGCCTCGAGATAGGTACGAGTAAGCGGTTCGACATAAGTACGATCCGCGAGATCGGGATCCGTCATGATCGTCGCCGGATTCGAATTGACGAGGATCACTTCGTAACCGTCGCTGCGCAGGGAACGGGCGGCTTGTGTGCCGGAGTAGTCGAATTCGCAGGCCTGGCCGATGATGATGGGTCCGGAGCCGATGATCAGGATGCGATGGATGTCGTTGCGTCTCGGCATCTACTTGCTGTGGTCCGCCATGAGTTTGAAGAAGTCGTCGAAGAGATAGTGCGAATCGTGCGGTCCAGGCGCTGCTTCCGGATGGTATTGGACGCAGAAAACGGGCTCACGCTTGTGGCGGAAACCCTCCAGCGTCTGGTCGTTCAGATTGATGTGCGTGATGTCGATGTCGTTCGGCGAAAGAGAATCGGGATCGACCGCGAAGCCGTGGTTGTGCGATGTAATTTCAACCCGCTGCGTGAGCTGATTCATCACCGGATGGTTGGCGCCACGATGTCCGAACTTGAGTTTGTAGGTTTTGCCGCCGAGGGCGAGGCCGAGAATCTGATGGCCCAGACAAATGCCGAAGATCGGAGTCTTGCCGATGAGTCGGCGCACATTATCGATCTGGGTATGGAGAGGTTCCGGATCGCCAGGCCCGTTGGAGAGAAACAAGCCATCCGGTTTGAGCGCCAAAACGTCGCTGGCCGAAGTCAGCGCAGGCACGACCGTTACTTTACAGCCAGTGTGGACCAGTCGGCGCAGGATGTTCCGTTTGATTCCGAAGTCGTATGCGACAACATGAAAGCGCGGGTCGACACTGGCGCTGACTACTTCCGACGGAGAGCAGGGCTCGACGCCTTCAGTCCATCCGTACTGCGATTTGGTGCTAACCACGCTCGCGAGATCGAGGCCGGTCATCGACGGGATGGAACGTGCCTTTTCAACCAGCTTCGCAGGATTCTTTTCGATGGCGGAAAGGACTCCGCGCATGACGCCTTTGTCGCGCAGATGGCGCACCAGCGAACGGGTGTCGAGGCCCGACACAACCGGGATGGCAGCTTTGGACAGGAAGTCGCGGGCTTCATCGTCGGAACGCCAGTTACTGGTGATGGAAGAAAATTCGCGGACCACCAGACCTTCGATATAGGGTCTGGCGGATTCGTTATCGGTGGAACTGGTGCCGTAGTTTCCGATTTGCGGGTTGGTGAGAATAACGATTTGTCCGGTATAGGAGGGGTCGGTAAAGATTTCCTGATAACCGGTGATAGCGGTATTGAATACAACTTCGCCGGAGCGTTCGGCGGGCGCACCAAAACTCCTGCCCTCGAAGACCGATCCGTCTTCCAGGGCCAGGATTGCAGAATCCAACAGCAGTTCCTCCTGGGTTTGGGGTAAATGCCATTGTAGCGAACGGGTTCTAATGGACAGGCGGGGGGCGTCCGCTAAATGTGTTTGGCTGTGTTTTCTGGCCGAAATCCCTCTAACAGTTGATCGACCAAGTATTGCCTGTGATATTGACCTTCACTGTGTCCCCCGCCTTCACGCCGATTTGGCTGAGCACCTTGGCGAGACTGATCTTCTTACCATCCTGCTTGAGATCGGGGCAGAGATATACGCTGTCCTTGCCATCAGTGGGGTATGTCATTATTCCGCCTTGAAAAGTTCCGGCGCGCGTGACAACGTGAACATCGTTGCGCTGGTGATGGGGCGGTTTTTGACCAGGGAAATTGGCTGAGTCCCATGGAAAGAGTTCGACGGCTTCTAAGATGCACTACTCGCCCCTGCGAAATCGCACAGCGCGCGCCAAGAGCATTACCCATCACGATCTGAAGCAGCCTATCTTTTCGTCACGTGGCGGGGGATTGAGCTGCTGAATTCTGGTCTGGCGACGCACGCTACAGCCCTCGGACCCGAGGATGTCACAATGACAGCGATGACGATGCACGGGCGGATCGCTGAAACTGTGCAATACATAGCGCCGGAGCAGAACTGGCCGGCCGGGATGAAAAGGTGACGCCGCCGGAATTCGCCGGTCGAGTGCGTTCCGCAGCTCGAAGGAAATTTCTTTTCCTTACTCACGCGGTTACGCAGATGTCCCGCCCCGATAGAATGATTACCGTTCAGGAGGTGCGCTCGGTTGTGCTGCTGGGAGAGATCATTGAGGATTATCCTGAAGATGCACGCGGTCACAGTTGCCTGATGTTGGGCACGGGCGAATTGGGGAGGGCAGTCCATGTGGTCTGCGCTCCGAAAGACGATTATCTGGCGGTGATTACGGCGTATCTACCGGAAAAGCAGGAGTGGAGTCCGGACTTCAGAACGAGGAGAAAGGCATGAGATGCATGCATTGCCAGGGAGCGATGAAACGGACACACGCGCCTTTTCATATCGACCGCAAAGGATACCACTTATCGCTCGAGGCCGTGCCCGCCTGGGTCTGCGGGCAATGCGGCGAACCCTACTTCGAGGAACGCGAAGTAAAGACGATTCAGCGTCTTCTGCTGCAGCTGGATAAGCAGGCAACAAACCTCGCATCCGTTGCTTGAGCGATGCTGCTTGAGCAATTCCGCCTGAAGCACCGCGGCCCGAGGTGGCGTTCTCAGCAATTGAAGGAATGGAGCTTTGGCGACGAGCCTGGCGCCACCTTTTCGATGGCGGAAAGGACGCCGCGCATAACGCCGTTGTCACGCAAATGGCGGACGAGCGAGCGCGTGTCCAGACCTGAAACAACCGGGATCGAGGCTTTGGACAGGAAGTCGCGGGCTTCGTCGTCGGAACGCCAGTTACTGGTGATGGAAGAAAATTCGCGGACCACCAGGCCCTCGATATAAGGCTTGGCGGATTCGTTATCGGCGGAACTGGTGCCGTAGTTTCCGATTTGCGGGTTGGTGAGAATAACGATCTGGCCGGTATAGGAGGGATCGGTGAAGATTTCCTGGTAACCGGTAATGGCCGTATTGAAGGCAACTTCGCCGGAGCGTTCAGCGGGCGCACCAAAACTCCTGCCCTCGAAGACCGATCCGTCTTCCAGGGCCAGGATTGCAGAATCCAACAGCAGTTCCTCCTGGGTTTGGGGTAAATATCGGCTGCGGAAACTCGGCTCTCCCGTTAACGTGGCTTTGGCTTTTCCGTTATGGGTCGGCGCCGAAGTGATGCGCGCCGAAGACCTTCGCGATCGTCCCGGGTGATACGATCAGAAAGTTTTTGAGAACCTGACTCATCAGCACCCGTGTTCGTCAGTGTGGTTTACCAGCGCGACCCGGGCGATTTCACAGGTGATTCGAACCTGTTCAATCCGCTGCCACCGTTCGACCAGATTCCCTTCAGAATCCTCATCGAATATAAGCAGCAATTCCGACTCAACCGCCAGCGCCTGGACACGCTCTACGTAGTCCTCCAGTAACTGGCGCTTCAGCGAGCAGCCGCGCGAATGAATGGGCCGCTCTTGCTTCGCGACGCCGTGAGATTCCCGGGCCTGACGGGGGCCTTTCATGCCTCTGTAAATGCAAGAATAGGCCAAATTCATCCCATCGCGCATCAGGAAAATTACCTGGCCGAACGAAACGTTGTGTCGGAACGTATAGTTTCAGAGGAGTACTAATGGTTCGAAAACTGACAGTCGTCGCCAGCCTGGTGTTCGCGTCCGGGGCTTTGTTCGCGCAACTGCCCGCTTTTGAGGTAGCCACGATCAAGCCGTCGGCGCCGATGACCGCGGTCGCGATGAAGATCATATCGGGGCA
>Ga0182013_10007926_pt1 | contig 11551 bp, 8 predicted proteins | sample 612S2MmetaG_FD_120487 | JGI IMG/M metagenome (GOLD analysis project Ga0182013, IMG submission 120487) | Permafrost microbial communities from Stordalen Mire, Sweden - 612S2M metaG | ecosystem: Environmental > Terrestrial > Soil > Wetlands > Permafrost | place: Sweden: Stordalen | collected...
CGGAGACGCTGACGCAGATTGAAGACAATATTGCTTCGATGGCCGAACTGGCCAACGCGCACCACATTGGCGTGGTCCTGTGCTCGGTGCTGCCGGCATTCGACTTTCCGTGGCGGCCGGGCATGACGCCGGCGCCCAAAGTGCTGACGCTGAATACGTGGATCAAGGGCTACGCAGTGGATCATGGTGCCGTGTATGTGGATTACCACACCCCGATGAAGGACGCGCGCGATGGCTTGCCGGCGACGCTCAGCCACGATGGCGTGCATCCCACGCCGGCCGGCTATGCGGTCATGGCTCCGCTGGCGGCGGCAGGAATTGAAAAGGCGCTGGGCCAGTAGAGAGTGGAAGAAAGGGCACGCATTTAGGAACGGCGCGACTCCGGGCGGAAGCGGAGTAGAATCAGTGAGAACCAGCATGGTCAGGGGGATGCGGTAGTACCTCTGCGGCAGGCGCGGCGGACTGGATGGACGGCGGCGATTGCTTCTGGTGCCGTTTCCCCCTACAATAGATGAGGAAGATTGCAGGAAAGGTCTGTCTATAGCGATGCCCAAGGAAAAGATTCACCCCAAATACGACGCAGTGCGGGTTATGTGCGCCTGCGGCAACAATTTTGAAACCCGTTCGACCCATAAGGGCGACATTCACGTGGAAATCTGTTCGGCTTGCCACCCGTTCTTCACGGGCAAGCAGCGCCTGGTGGATACGGCCGGCCGCGTGGAGCGCTTCCGCCGCAAGTATGCCAAGGCTGGCGAGGCAACAGCCGCGAAGTAAGTGCGCTGGTAGTGCGAGATTGGATTGGGCCTCCGCTCTGGCGGAGGCCTTTTCATGTGCGATGGTGAGCCGGGCTGCGCAGTTTGCCGACGCAACGAGGCTCTTTCGGGAAAACTTGTAAGCGTATCCTTCTACTCCAACTGGGATTTTCGGCCATGCGAAATACCAAGCGATCAATTCAGTCCTCTGTCACTATTGATGGTGTGCCGCTGATCTGGCGACTGCATCGCGAGCAGAACTGGACCGACGACCGGAACGCGGTCGGTCTGGCAATTCACGTCGAGGTTGTGGGATTGGTTCGCCGCGAGCTTTATCTCGAATATCCAGCGGTCAGGAAGCAGCAGAATGGCAGTGCGACGCCTGTATTGACCATCCGGCCACCCATCGTATCCGCCAAGGTTGTCGATCACATCCGAGAAGCAATCGAGGCTGGTTGGGACCCCGAATCGCGGGGCAAGCCGTTCGTGTATGAAGTAGCCGAACTCCCGAGTTGATCAGGAAAGCGTAATTCCAATGGCAGGCAAGGGCTTCACCGTGAAGAAGAACTGGGACAATCCCATCGAGCATGCCATGCCCGCGGAAGCGCGTGTGCCGGCGGAAGTGCGCGTAGGCTCGGTTCTGGTGGCGCCCGCGACGGTTCTTGCTCCCATGGCCGGCGTAACGGACACGGTGTTTCGCCGGTTCATTCGCCATGCCAGCCTGTTTACGAGGGATCAGGGATCAGGGGTCAGGGATCAGGAAGCTTCGACATCGATCGAGGCGGAGGTGACCAATCAGCAGTCGGGTTGCGGGCTGTTGATGACCGAGTTCACTTCTGCCGATGGGCTGGCGCGCATGCGCGAGTCGAAGCGCCGGCGCTATTTGACCTTTTACGAGGACGAGCACCCGATTGGGGCGCAGCTTTTCGGGTCGAACGCCGAAACACTCGCCGAGGCGGCGCGCATTGTGGAAGAGACGGGATTCGACACGGTCGACCTGAACCTCGGCTGCCCGGCCAAACGCGTTGTGGGCTGCAACGGCGGTTCGGGGCTGCTGCGGGACCTGCCGAAGATCGGCGAGATTTTTCGGACCGTGCGCAAAGCGGTAAACATTCCTTTCACAGTGAAGTTCCGCATGGGCTGGAACGAGAAGCAGATCGTCTGCGTGGAGCTCGCGCGCATGGCGGAGGCAGAGGGCCTGAATGCGGTGGCGCTGCATGCGCGGACACGTGAGCAGGGATACAGCGGGCAGGCGCAGTGGCAATGGATTGCCGCGGTCAAAGCGGCGGTCGGGATCCCTGTGATTGGGAACGGCGATATTCGCAGCCCCGAGGATGCCGCGGCCATGGTAGCCGAAACAAATTGCGATGCGGTGATGATTGGTCGAGCAGCGCCGGCCAATCCATGGATCTTCCGCCAGATTGCGCAATACACAGCGAGTGGGAGCTACGATCAACCGACAGTTGAAGATCGGTATCTGATGATTCGAGCTTACTTCCAGATGCTTTTGGGCGAGGCCGAAGCCACCAAGGAGCTGCCTCGCGCGGAACGCATGGGAGAAACCGCGGGCAAGATGAAGCAGTTCGCCACCTGGTTCACGCATGGCGTGCCGGGCGGGGCCAAACTGCGCGCCGCCATCTATCAGGCGCGCACGGGCGCCGAAGTTCTGGCACAGGTTGAAGCGTTTTTCGCTGCGCGGCACGACAACGGCGACGGCGCTGCCGGCGAACAGGTCAAGGATGAGGAGCCGGCCGCTTTTCCTGATGGCGCGCTGGTTTGCGACTGAGAACAGCCTGCCTGCACCTTTCCCAAAGCGTTAGACGCGCTGATTCCCCTCGCGTTCCTGACTGGCTGCGCACTACCGAACGCGGTATATAGTGACTACATTCCCTATCGGCAGGGGCGCGGTTCGGAGGCAGGCAGGCAGTTGATGGGCATCTTGAAGACGGCTGTCTATGGGCTGTCCGCAGTGTCCCTTGCGGCGATTCTTTGCCACGCGCAAGTCTACAACTTCAACTCCGTCACGGCGGGACTGGGCAACCTGGATGTGAACTGCATCGCGCAGGATCACGCCGGCTACATTTGGGTGGGAACGGAAAACGGACTTTACCGCTACGACGGACGAAGTTTCAGTGCGTTTGGGCCCGCAGACGGTCTGAGCAGCCATGTGATCCAGAGCCTTTTCGCCGCGCCCGACGGCACGCTGTTTGTGGGAACAACCACGGGCATATACTTCCTGCGCCACGACGGTGCGTTCAGCCAGATTCACCCCCCTCCACCCGCGACGGGATTTTCACAAAGAATCGGAAGCGTGTTCACAGCGATTGCACCGGACCAGGTGGCCACCGCGGACCGAAGCGGCGCGTTTCTGTTGCGGCGCACGGCCGAGGACACCTGGATCGCCGAGCCGATGTATCTGGAAGGACAGACGATCTGGAGTATGCTGGCGACGCCAAACGGCGTGCTTTGGTACGGATGCGACTCCGAGGTTTGCCGTCGTGAAAATGGAAAGACAACGCACGTGCGCGGAGTATTGCATCTACCCGAGGATCGCTGGCTGCACATGACTCTGGACCGCGACGGACACTTGTGGATTCGCGGTGCGACGCATTTAGGCGAAGTGATCGACGGCGAAAATCGTTACGAACCACACGATTTGCCCGGCCGCTCGAACAGCGTGCCATATGCAGCACTGGCGAGTGACGCGGATGGGCAGGTAGTTGCATCGCAGGGGCCGGACCTGGGTCTTTGGGAGAACGGAACATGGCGCTTGATAACAGCGAGGAACGGGCTCTCGCGCTACGACATTTCCGATGTGTATGTGGACCGCGAGGGGTCGTTGTGGATCGGAGTGGTGGGGCACGGATTGGTGCGCTGGGTTGGGCAGGATCGATGGGAGGCATATACGGTCGACAGCGGGCTCAGCAACGACATTGTGTGGTCAACGCTGCGCGACCAGGGGGGCCGGTTGTGGATAGGGACGGAGTCGGGACTGGACTATTTGCCGGCGGGGTCGAACACTCCCAAGGTGTGGCAGTCGCCTGGAGTGCAGACAGACCGCGCGGCTTCGTTCGCCGAGAGCGCGGACGGCAACGTGTGGGTGGGGTCGGCAGCCGGAAACCTGACGCGCATCGATCCGCACACGCTGGCTGGAAAGCAGTGGAAGATTCCCGAGGTGTTTCGCGTACTGAGCGACGGGGATCATCGCATCTGGGCAGCAACGAGCGGCGGCCTTTTTGTGGTGGATACCTCAGCGCGCGATGTTTCACCGCAGGTGGAGGAAGCCGGGATCGCGCATCCGCGGGAGCGGTTCACCGATCTTACGCTGGATGCGGACCACACTCTATGGGCTGCAAGCGACGAGGGAATTTACAGACGCGACGGGACGGGGTGGCACGCGATTGATGCGGGGCTTTCGGCAGTAATCCCGATGGAAATCGCCGCCGACAAGAACGGGATTCTATGGGCGGCCGGAGCGTTTCCGGGGTTGATGCGGTTGCACGTCGTGAAAGACCGCGTCGTGGAATCGGAGCATGTTTCGCGGCCCCATTTGCTCTCAGACCAGGTGGTGTCGCTGGAGTTGGACCATCGCGGATGGCTGTGGGTGGGGCAGGATGCGGGATTGGCGGTGTACGACGGGCAGTCGTGGCGCAGCTTCACGCAGGACGACGGACTGATTTGGAACGACACAGACAGCTATGCGATTTCAGAAGACCGCGATGGCACGATGTGGATCGGCACGTCGGCGGGATTATCGCATCTGCTCAAGCCGCAGGCTGTGCCGGCGGCTGTGCCGGCGGCGCCCGTCTTTTCCTCGATCAAGTTTGGCAACGCCACAATCCAGAATGAATCGGAAATCCCATGGAGCGCAAATCCGCTGACGATTACGGTTTCGGCGCTGAGCTACCGGGACGCAAGTCATATCCGCATCCGTTATCGATTGCTTGGCGTGGAATCGGAGTGGGTGGAGTCGTCAGACCGGAATATCCGATATGCGCGGCTGGAGCCGGGACCGTATCGTTTTCAGGCGATCGTGGTGGACGACACGGGCGCGGCGACTTCGGCAGCGGAGTCCGGTACAGCAGGGGAAACGGTGTCGCCGGTGGAGGAAGTGTCGTTTGTGATTACTCCGCAGTGGTGGCAGAGCAGCCCGCTGCGGCTGGCATTCGTACTGGGGCTGGCGTTGTGCGTCGTAATGGCGTGGCGATGGAGCGTACACCTGCTGGTGCGGCAGAAGAGGATTCTGGAAAAAGCCGTGCAGCACCGTACCGAAGATCTGGAAACGGAGAAGGCAGAACTGTTGCGGGCGCGGGAACAAATGCGCCATTTTGCCGAGCACGACGATTTAACCGGTCTGTGGAACCATCGAATTATTGTGGAGCGGTTGCGGCAGGAGGTGGATCGGTCGCGCCGCGAGAAAACGCCCTTGAGCGTGATTCTGGTGGACCTGGACCACTTCAAAAATGTGAACGACACGTGCGGGCATCCGGCGGGAGATTTGGTTTTGAAAGAGGTGGCCGCCATCTTCCAGAGCTCCGTGCGATCTTACGATTGGGTGGGACGGTACGGGGGCGAGGAGTTTTTGCTGATTCTGCCTGGCTCGGGATTTGCCGGAGCGCGGGTGCGCGCGGAGCAGTTGCGCATGGCGGTGCAGTGGGCGCGCATTCACGACGGCACCCGATCAATTCCGATGACGGCCAGCTTCGGTGTGGCTTCGGGCTTCCCTTCCCACTTTGAGATGCTGATCCAGGCCGCGGACGTGGCGCTCTATCGAGCCAAGAACAGTGGGCGGAACTGCGTGATGGCTGCAGAGATTGAGCCGGAGGTTGCGCCAGAATCCGAGTCATAGCACCTGCGGTAGAGCGGGTAGTCCCGCTCAGTTCGCATGGCACAGCTGTGCTCTCCCACCCATTTCACGATCAAACTGTGAAATGGATGGGGCACTCTGTCGTTGTGGAATGGGTAGTTGCGGGATCGCCCGATGCCGCAGAGGAATCTTTACGAGGCGTTGTTGGGGATCAACCGCGGCGTGGTGAAGGTTGTCGCGATTGCCTGAAAGATTTCAGACAGGCTGATTGTCGAGTGTCCGGAGTCGACGCAGGTGCCGGTGGTGCCGCCTTGTTTGTAATCGGAGTAAAACGTTCCGAGTGAGGACGCGATATTCTCCATTGTCACGCAAGGAGTAAGGCTGGAGAGGTTGAACGACTGATTCTGTCCGGTTGCGACGAGCGTGGTATCGGTCAAACCGATGCCCCATCCGCTGTTGCACCCGGAACTGCCAGATCCGTAGGCAACGGAGAATACCGTCGTCGAGTGATTGCTTGCGTATTGCGCGGCTTGAATTGCCTGCTGGCACTGGTCGTACCAATCAGGGTAAAGGCCCTTTCCATTTACGCCGAGCGTGGAATAAGCGACGGTGGAGCTTGCGCTCGTTGCCGGGGTGTAATAAGCCGGAACCGGATAGCCGGAGGAAGTGGGACCGACCTGACTGCCCGCCGGTCCGGACGGAAATTCGTAGGCGTCAGCGTACTGGTTGGAGCTGTTTGAGCTGCCGTATGAACTGGTGTTCTTGGAGTAGTAGCTTGCGTTCATGCCGCCGTCGCTGAGGAGCACGATCGCGTTCTGCCCGCCATTGGCTGCCGCTTCTGAGGCTAACGCCGATTGCGCAGCGTAGATTGAGCTGGCGACATACGTATTACCGTAACCGCTGCCTCCGCCGGTTCCCCAAATGCCAAAGGTGTAGGTTAGACAACCCGCTGTGTTTCCATATCCAACGGCCTTCACGAGTTTGGAACTGGAGTTCAAGCCGCTTGATGCGCTGGGCAGGTAGAAGTCGCTCAGGAATGGTGTGATCTGGTAGGTTGCGTTCCATGTGTGGCCGGTGCTGGTCTGCGTATAGCTTACATAGGTGGCATCGGGCGCACCGGGCAACGTTGCGCCCGGTATAGGTAACGTGTACGGAGCGGCAACTGGCTGAGAATTGTAAGTCGTCCATGTTGCGGGAGTGCCGTTGCAATTCGTGTCGTCGCTCAGCGAGTTGACCGTGGTGCCATTGTAAGAAGTCAATACGTTCGGGAAAGTGAACAGGCTTACGCGGACATTGGCGCTGGAGCCGCTGCAACTGGAGAGGCCCGTGGGGCAGGGATTGGTGGCCTCAAGCAGGCTTTGCACGCCGCCGAGGGCGCATTGAAACTCGGTGACGCCGCCGCAGTTGCTATCGGCAGTGGCCATCGATCCTGTGGAGTCGATGATGACCGCGACGTTCCACGGCAAGGACGAGCCCTGCATGGAGGCTGTCGCTTCGGCTCCCACCGTAAGAGTTTTCATTCCAAACAGGCCCATGAAGAACGTGCTGACTTTGGTGCTTTGAATAACCTGTACAGCATTCGATGAGGAGCCGTTGCCGCAGCTGGAGCCGGCGGGCATGAGCATATTCACACACCTCGTCGACACCGTCGTGGTGACTGTACCGAGAGACGAGTAGTTATTCTCGCCGCTGCTTCCGGCGCTATATTCGTCGGCCATGGTTGTCGTGTTCACGGATGCGGATTGTGAAGTGTAGACGTATCCCGCAGCCGCCAGGGCCGCGGCGTTGGCGGAGTTTTGCAACTGGCCGCGAACCACGTAGGCGTGACCGACATCGATCACAAGTCCGCCCATGCCCAGCAGGCCGGTCATTGCTAAGGCAACAAAGGGAAGCGTCTGGCCGCTTTGGCTGCGCAGCGCATTCCCAAAAAAGTGAGAGATGCAGTTTTTCATTGGTTTGGCTTCCATGGTCCCGTGGTTAGTATTCATACTCAGTGACCGATGCGGACAACTGGCAGCCCGTAGCGAATTTGGTGGCGTAGATGGCAAGTGCACAAGGGTACTTGGCCGTCACAGTGACGGGCTGGCCTTGCGCGAGGTCAGACTGATCGCCAGCGCACGAGTTCCCGGAGACGGGAGTTCCATTGAGGCTGAACGAGAGAGTGATGCTGCTCGGAGTAAGACTTGGTGCGGCGTTTTCGATTGCCGTCAATGTGTCTTGGCAGGGATCTGTTGTGGTGGTCCGGATCAATTGCAGATACTGTGCCCCCGAGCCGACGGCGCTGGTGAGAGTCAACTGATTGTTGAAGCCAATGGCGAAAGTGCAGATGGCTGTCATAACCATCAGCAACATGGGCATGGTGAGCGCGATCTCGACGAGAGCGCTGCCTTCTTCACCTTTGCGGAGAAGAGCGCGGACGTGGCGGCGCATGGAAAAGCCGGTAAGGCTCCTGGCCTTTGATGTGCGCCGATCGTACCCGAGACCCCGCGTACGCAAATTGCTTTGCGCAAGAAAACCACTGCGAACCTTCATCGTTATCCACCTCAACCACGCTCGATCTTGATCGAGTGCTTGCTGGACCAGCTTGCGTGTCTGACGTGCGACTCAGGCCCGAAGAAAACAGTGCATCAATTTTGCGAAATCAACTCAAGGCCTGCGCCCCAGCGCCATGCCGATCCAGAGCCAACCCCGATAGCGGAGATAGTAGCCCCTTTTACCAATGCCCTTGAATGCCTCTCAAGGTCAATTGCCTACAACTTTGGTTCGAGGCGATTTTCGGCGCGCAAAAGGGACGGTAATTCGTGAGAATTCAAAGGGAAATGGTCAATCGGGCTACGACAGGTGGAGTGGAAGGTGGATCGTCGCGCGGGCCCCTTCGCCGTCGAGGCGGTTGGCGAGTGTGATCTCGCCGCCATGGGCGCGGGCGATCTGTTGGGCTAACGCGAGACCGACGCCGCTGCCGGCGGGTTTGGTCGTGTAGAACGGCACGAAAAGGTTGTCGGCGTTGGCGATGCCCATGCCGCGATCGTCAATAGTGACAAGAGCCGCAGAATCATCGAGACGCCAGCTGACTTCTACTGGCTGGGCGCCGTTGGCGAGCGAGGCATCGACCGCGTTCCTGAGCAGGTTGATGAACATTTGCTCCAGCTGATCGGGATCGGCGTCGATTTCGAGGGGCGGTCCAGACTCGAGCACGACAGGGAGCCGCTGCTCGAGAAGAACGACGCGCTCCATCAAGGGCGCGAGCGGCACCTGCTTGAATTGCGGCGGCGGCAGCTGGGCAAGAAGTCTGTAGGACTGGACGAAACGGTGGAGCGAGTCGGCACGGCTCTCCACGACGCCGAGGCCGCGGCGGAAATCGCGCAGGGTGTCGTCTTCGCCTTCCATGTGGTCGACGCGGGCCAACAGGCTGCCGGCGATGGACTTGATAGGAGCGAGCGAGTTGGAGAGTTCGTGACCGAGCACCCGAATGAGGCGCTTCCAGGCGATTTGCTCTTCTTCCTGCAAGGGCAGGCTCACGTCGGCAAGAAGCAGCAGGGTGTGGGGCACGCCATCCTGGCGAAAAGCGGCCTTGCGCAGAAGCCATCGCGTGGATCGCGCGCCAAAAGAATGAATGCTTTGATCGGGAGCAGCCAGAAGCACTTCAAGGCCCAATTCGCGCGCGGTGTGTCCAAAACTTCGCGCGTAGGTTAGGCCGAGTAGTTTGACGCCGGCGTTGTTGACGAGCTGGAGAAGATTTTCGCGGTCGAAGGCAAACAGAGGCGCGTGCATGACTTCGAGGATGCGGGCGAGGAGGGCCGTGGCTTCGAGAGAGCGTACGCGCTGCTTTTGCAGCAGGTCGGCGAGGGCGTTGATTTCACCGGCAAGCTCGCCGAAGGCATCGCGCGTGGCGGCTCCGCGGGCGCGAAACGAGTAATCGCCCTCGCGCAGAGACGAAACGACGTTGGAGAGGGTCTGGAGCGGGCGCACCAAGCCTTCAACCAGAGCGGCGGCGACGATGATGAGGTAAAGAAAGAGGCAGCCGAACAGAAGAATAGCGGGGGCCAGCGAGACGTCTTTTTGATAGACGAAAATCGCGGCGAAGATGAGGGCGGGAAGGGTGAGGAGCAGACAGTTGAACCAGGCGCGCCGCACCGCCGAGCGGCGGGTGCGAGGCCGTCGCCGCCGTGGGGAACGATTAGAGGCCATACTTTTCGATGCGGCGATACAGGGCGGCGCGGCTAAGCCCGAGCGACTCAGCGGCCTGAGAGATATTCCCATCGCAACGGCGCAGCACCTTGCGGATGAGCAGGGCTTCCACATCGTCGATGCTCATGTTTTCGAACGATTGCGGGGCGGACTTCTGGGCGGCAATGGCCAGGTTCGAGGGCTCGATCTCTTCGCCGCGCGCAAGCAGGACGGCGCGTTCAACGGTATGCTCCAGTTCACGCACGTTACCCGGCCACGGGTACTGCATCATGTGCTGCATGGCCGCGGAGGAGAAACCGGTCACCTGCTTGCGATAGCGGGCGCGGTTGCGATTGAGGAAGTGCGCGGCGAGCAGGGGAATATCTTCGCGGCGATCGCGCAATGCGGGCAGGTGAATTTCGACCGTGTTGATGCGGAAGAGCAGGTCTTCGCGGAAGTTGCCCGATTTGGATTCTTCGAGGAGGAGCGCATTGGTTGCGGAAAGCACGCGCACGTCGACGCGCCGGGTTTGCGAAGACCCCACGCGCTCAAGCTCGCCGGTTTCAAGCACGCGCAGAAGCTTGGCCTGCTGACGCAGCGGAACGTTGGCGATTTCATCAAGGAAAATCGTTCCGCCGTTGGCCAGCTCGAAGCGGCCAATGCGGTCGGTACGCGCGTCTGTGAAAGCGCCCTTGACATGGCCGAAGATTTCGCTTTCGAAAGTCCCTTCGGGCAGGCCGCCAGCGTTGACGGCAACGAGCGCCATGCGTGATCGAGGCGAGGCGGCGTGAAGAAGCTTGGCAACGATCTCTTTGCCGGTGCCGTGTTCGCCGGTAATGAGCACGTTGGCGTCGGAGGGGCCGATCTGCGCAATGAGTTCGAGCACGGGCTGCATGGCGGGTGCGCCGGCGACGAATTCGGGCATGCCTTCGGCGCGCAGCAGGCGATTTTCAAGCTCGAGGTGACGGGCGCGGCGAAGGGCGGAATGGAGTTCGGCGTGCACGCGGATGAGCGAGATGAGACGCTCGTTTTCCCAGGGCTTCTGGATGAAATCGCGCGCTCCCCGCTTGATGGATTCGACGGCGAGATCGATGTTGCCCCAGGCCGTCATGACGATGACGGGCAGGCGCGAATCGTACTCCTGAATGCGGGCAAGGAGGTCGAGGCCCTCCTGGCCGGAGGTGGTGTCTCGGGTGTAGTTGAGGTCGATGAGCAGGACGTCGTAATCGGTTTGGCCCAGTGCTTCAAGCAACAACTGCGGCGAGCGAACGCAATCGACCGCAATGCCCTGGGGGGCGAGCAGCAATTCGACAGCTTCAAGAATATGCGGCTGGTCGTCGGCGACCAGGACGCGGATTTTTTCCTGCTTGCGTGAGTCGGACATGGGATGGATTAACCTCGGCCCGATGCGCCATACAGCGCGCCCGGTGCCGGCTTCGGTGCTGCTGCGATTCTACGGCACACGCGTGACCACCCCTGACTTTGCGTCGTCGATGGAGACGCCTGTGCGCTCGAGGGTTGCGCCGATTGCGCGATCAATGTCGACCTTCGCTTTCTCATAGTTGCTTTGCGCGGTATCGAGAGCGGACTCGGCGACGGCAAGCAGGTTTTCCGCCGCCAGGGTGTCGGCACTGGATTTGGCGCCAAGTTGCTGCTCTTGCTTCACGATGTCGAAGGTCTTCTGCGCCAGATCGCGCGCTTTCTGCGCCGATTCGACATGAGCCTGTGCCTGCTCGAGCGCGAACTTCGAGTTGCGGACATCGAAGAGGATCGTCTTCTTCTGCTGCTCGGCGGAGATCTGGCTCTTGCGATAGTCCAGGACGGC
>Ga0182013_10007927_pt1 | contig 11550 bp, 8 predicted proteins | sample 612S2MmetaG_FD_120487 | JGI IMG/M metagenome (GOLD analysis project Ga0182013, IMG submission 120487) | Permafrost microbial communities from Stordalen Mire, Sweden - 612S2M metaG | ecosystem: Environmental > Terrestrial > Soil > Wetlands > Permafrost | place: Sweden: Stordalen | collected...
AGGCCCGGCGGTAGCCGGGCCTCTTCTTGTTGCGCTCCATGGCGACGGTTTACGTTTTCGCAGTTGCATGCGTGCCGAATTGCTTGATTGAGGAGCCCTCGGCAGGCGGATTCTGCGATGGTTTCTCCGCTACGCCGTCGATTTCCATCAGGTTGATTTGCTCCCTTGTGTGCTTCTCCAGATACATTGCGGCGTCGGCGGTGCTGAGCAAGTTGTCTTTCGTGGTGGCATCCTCGGGATAGATGGCGTAGCCGATGCTTGCCATGCCTCGCAAGACGCGTCCCTGGACGGCGAATGGCTCCTCGAAGCAGCGTTCAAGACGGGCAACAATCTCCGCAACGTCGGAACGGTCGTTTATCGAAGGAATCAAGGCTCCGAATTCGTCGCCGCCCAGGCGTGCGATCAGATCGCCGGGCCGCAATTGGTGCTTCATGCGTTCAGCCACATGTTGCAGGTAGACATCGCCCACCTGGTGCCCATGGTGATCGTTCACCAGCTTGAATTTGTCCAGATCGATGTAGATTAAGCCGAAGCTCTCTCTGCGCTGGCCCGACTCATCGATCAGCCGGTCGAGATGTTTGTCGAATGAGAAGCGATTCTGAATGTCGGTGAGGATGTCAAACTCCGAACGGTGAACAAGGTCGGAGTGAAGGCGCGCGGTTTCAATGGCCAGCGTCGCCAGTTCCGACGCGTTTGCCAGAGCCTTCTTTTCGTCGGGCTGTAACGATGTGCGGGCATCGAAGGCGGCAAAGATGGAGCCAAGCGCGGGGCCGGAATGGGAGGCGATCGGTCGCTCGGCGATGCGCAGGCTTGAGGCGTTCAGCTCTTTTGGGCAATTGCCCAGCTTTGGCCCATCGTTCACCTGGCACCAGCAGGGCGCGCCCTTCAGTGTGATCGAGGCCAGTTCTGTAATCAGCTCTAGTGTTTCGGCGATCGGCCGCGATTTGTTGATCGCTTCAAGAACCTCTCCGCGCCGCTGCGTGAGGTAGCCCAGTTCTGCCAACTGCGCGCGCATGGCCCGGTCAATGAGCCACGCCCTGGCGCCATAGGCGAGAATTACCAGCAGCAGGAGACTGGTGATAATGCTCAGATTCTCCGCGTTCACCATTGACGGTTTTGAGACGACCTGGAGATCGTCCGCGTTGCGCAAGAGGATGTTGAACGGCACTTCCCTGCCAAAGGGATTGTCGTTATCTGTCGAGCAGATTCCGGTCACACGAATCTCGGACCCGATGGGCACCGGCTTGATTGGCGCGTTCCCGTTGTTGCCATGGTGATAGATGGCAGAGAACATTTGCCCGCCGGAGAGCAGCACGTACTCATCCTGACTGGGTTCATTCACCTGCATCGCCACGCTGCCCTCAATCGACACCAGATCGAAGATATGGCGGTTGGATGCGAGTTGGTCCCATGTTACCGCGAGGGGATTGACCGGAGAAGGTTTGCCCAGATCGCGAATCTCGCTTCCATCCAACGTGAGCAGTCCACGACTGACGCCGGGGAAGCCGATTGCCTCCGCCTGATCGCCAACACGCATCGGCGCAAGGCTCCGCGTCTTGATCCATAGACTTTGGTCTCCGCTTTGCAGGACCAGCGTGGAGCCCGGCTCGAAATAAGTGACTGTTCCAGCCACCCTGGTGCGGCTTGAAAGATTGCTCACGCGATAGGTGGTGAGAATTGCATTCATCGGCGTAAGCGGCAGCGACCAAGGGTTAGCTGGGGCGGGTTTCAGTATCTTGATCTGCGCCATGCTTGACACATTAAGTGTCAGCCCCGTCATTTGCCGCTTGCCATCGAATTCGCCGCCAGCTACTCCTATAATTTCAACCTCAGCGTCCAGCAGCCGATCAAGCTCACCGGGGTTCGCATTGGCCACATACACCACTGCGTCGCCGCCCTCAACAACAACTTTCAGCGCTGCACCCTGAGTGCCGCCATGTGATGGGGCACTCGGGTCGGCGGAGTGAACGATTCCGTGGACGGAAACCAGAATCGAGTCAAACTCTCCGCGAATGAGGTGGTCGAATTGTGCACGCGCGGGATGGGGCAGCTTGCCATGGCTAATGACAACGATGTCGCTGGCAATCACCTTCGGGCGAAATCCCAAGGCCGTCGCGCCCTTGATTTTTACACGATCGCCAGGGAGCAGGTTGGGCGCGTTCGCATTCGTATTTACGTACACGCCGGCCCCGCGATCCTGAACAAACAAGTGTTTACCGCGGGAGGAGTAAAACGTGACGGTTCCTTCAATCGCTACCGGGTGCGTTTCTCCTGAGTGTTTCAGTGACAGGGAGTGGATTGCTCTCACATCTGTGAGCACGGCAGACGAGCCGGAGGTTGCGGCTGAAGCGGAGGAGATGGAAATTGTCAGCAGAAGAGAAAGCGCTCGCATCCGCATCAATGCGGTGAGGTGGCGCGCCATTCCGATTCGGAGAAACCATGACTTGCAGTGTTCGATTGGTCCGATACGCAACTGCAGGGGAATCGTGCGCACACAGCATGAACGTAAAGAGAACCTGTCTGCCGGCACACACACATTTTGACTTGCAAAGGGAAGCTGATAAATAGCACTTTTGGAGTGTATGTGCCACTTTCGGACAGAGCGTGAACCTCTCTTGCGATAGTGATTTAGGATGCTTCGGGAGGTTTTGCGAGGAGCAGCCTTCCGTTGTTCCAGGGGAGGCGGTTCTGTGCGCCGCCGGTAACGGTACTTCGGGGTACCACGTATCGCTCGACATGGATTGGATTGACCCTGAAGATGCCCCCGGCGTGGGCACTCCTGTGCGCGGCGGCGCAACGTATCGCGAAGCGACGGGTGGCGCACCCAAAGTTTCTCAAAACTTAACCAACCGACAAAGCTGGGTGCCCCATCTTTTCCACAGTTGCATCGTGGAAAGGGTGGGAACCACGACTCTCAACCCGCCGACTCTTTCCGATCTCTCACCACTGTTGTGAGACCACGAACCTTGGCCATCAAACCGGGTGTAGAGCTCTTTCGTTATGGCGAAACTCATCCGCTACCAGCGATGCGGCTGTTTTCATTTTCCGATCTTCGGTTGTTATCGCATGCAGACGCTGTTGACGCGGCTGAAAAGCGCGGATGAGGTTTGCGGTTTCCCACCCTTCCGCAAAAAGCGCGGAAGGATGGGGCACCCACAGCCGCTGGGAGACTAGGATTCCCCAAAATCTTGGTGCGCTACCCGCCTCAAAATTGAGATTATGGTGTGCGCGGCGTCGGGTTTTGGAACCCAAGTCTCTGAGAGAGATGTGGCCTCCGGCTCATCTCCACGGTTTGTACTTCAACTTCAAGGGAGGCATTCCTTCCTTATCTTCGCTGTAAGAAATAGAAATATCCTTCCATTGATCCTTCATTGTATTCGGCACGAAATCATCACAATAACTGCATATCACTCTAAGGTGATGAGAATCAACCCAGATGAACCTCATCGATACATTTTGACTATCTGAAGCGGATATACCGGAAAAAGCATCGTCATATGAAACATTCAACCCCTTCGCGAGTACTGCGCTGTATTCCGTCGCAAAACTACCAGCATAATCCGATACAAAGTAGACGTATGCTTTTCCATCAGGGCTGTATGACCGCGCACCCTGATGACTGTGGTCAGGGATTACATGCACGATATAAACAAAGATAAGTGTTGTCGGCACAATGACAAACCCAACAACCAGAATCAACAGTATCCTGACAGTTTTTCTCAGTTGCATCCGTTATACTCCTGTACCCCTTCCCAGACCGCACCTGCTATGACAGCCAAATTCTCGCCCAGTTCCGGCCGATCCAGTGAGCCCAGTTTCGGCATAACTCGGCTGCCAGACTATTTGCCCACCACCGTCACTACAGACTTATCCGTTCCTGTCCATGTTGGTGCTCCGTCATGCTTCAGCCGGTGCGCCTTGTCATCCCATGTCAGGTGCGTGATGGAGCCAGTGCCCTGCTCGTAGCTATAGGTTTTTCCGTCGTCCTGGAAAAGCGTGAAGCTGCCGTCTGCGCCTGGGTAGACCTTGACCGACGTGATGGTCTGCGGTTGATCGGTATTTAGAATCTCAGAGCCGAGAGGCACAATGCTTCCTGCGCGCACAAACAGAGGCAGCGTATCGATTGGCGCGTTGGCCACAATTGTTTGTCCGCCGTGGAGCCGCTCATTGGTCCAGTAGTTATACCAGTCGCAGCCTGCGGGCAGATAGACCGAGCGATGGGTTGCGCCCTGCTCGGTTACTGGTGCTACCAGGAAGGCAGGCCCGTACATGTACTCATCGGGAATGTCTGCCACGCGCGGATCGTTCGGGAAATCCATGAACAAAGCTCGCATGTACGGCGCGCCTGTTTGATAACTCTTATAAGCCGCCGAGTAAGTGTAGGGAAGAAGCTGGTAGCGCAGCTTGAGATACTTGGCCAGAATGGGCTCAGCCTGCTTGCCATAAGACCAGACTTCGTTGTGATCTCTCTCGCCGTGCGCGCGCATTACTGGCTGAAATGCGCCCCACTCATACCAGCGCACAAATAATTCTGGATAATCCTCATAGTTTCCGATGGTGCCTCGGACATCCGATCCATCGACGAGCGGTTTGAGTTCTGCGTGATAATCGGGAGGAATCGACGGCGAGAAGAATCCTGCAATATCCGTATCCCAGTAGGGAAGTCCGCTGGCCGTAAAGTTAAGCCCCGCGGGAATGGAGCGCTTGAGCATGTCCCACGTTGCATAAATGTCGCTCGACCAGAAGACCGTGCCGTTGCGTTGCGCACCCAGGTACGCGGCACGCGCGAGGATCATCACACGCCGGCTGTCACCGAAATCGCGCCGGAAGCCCTCATATACCGAAGCTGTATGAAACAAGGGAAACACGTTGTAGAAGCGCGGTCCCGAGCCGATGGAAAACACGTCGTTGGCTGGATCGACATCCGGTTCCGTTTCATCGAGCCAGATGTAATCGAATCCATACGGCTTGACGTAGCGGTCGCGAATCTTCTCCCACCACCAGCGCGCGGCCTCTGGATTTGTGGTGTCGATATTTGGCCCGATTGTGTTCATGCGATAGCCGCCTGCGTCCACCTTTCCATCGGGCGTGTGGATGAGCCAGCCCTTGCTGAGCAGCATGTCATAGAACTGCGTTCCCGGCGCATAGTGCGGCCACACACTCAGCAGCGTGTCAATGCCCATTGCGTGTAACTCGCGATTCATTCCCGCGGGATCGGGCCAGCGCTTGGGGTCAAGATCCATTTCGCCTTGCCGGGTCATGTTTAAAAAGTCCACCACGATAACACCGAGCGGCAGCTTCTTCTCGCGATACTCCTTGGCCACATCCATTAACTGGTCTTGCGTGGGATAGATCGCCTTACTCTGGATGTATCCGTAAACCGACTTGGGCAGCATGTGAGTTACACCGGTGAGCAGACGATAACCCTGATAAATCTCGTCGGTCGTGTCGCCGGCAACCACGAAGTAAGAAACACGGTCTCCAACGTCGGACGACCAGTTGTTCTGGCCATTTATTCCAAGAGTCACGGTAGTTTTTGATGGGTTATCCCACACCAATCCATAGCCGCGGCTGGATACCATGAAGGGCACGCACACATCTTCGCCGCCAAGGGCACCGTAGTCGTGCCAGCAGTGGATCTCATGATCGCGCAGATCCATCCATCCTTTCTGCTGCTGCCCAAGGCCGTAGTAGTGCTCGTCGTCCGGCGAGTCAAAGGATGCGGCAATACGATAGCTCTTGACGCCCGCCGCGGCATCCACCGGCTCGGTGTGCGCGGGCATCATGCGCCAGGTGCGCATGTGCAGCAGCATTTTGCCGGCCGGCGTGGTAAACAGCAACGCATCGTTGCGGGGAGCACGTCCTCCTCCTCCGCCGCCAAAATAGGGCTCGCGCAGTTGCAGATTCAGCGCGTCAAGAGGCATTGACTTTGGCTGATCACCGGGCGCGAAGTTTCCTGAAGCAATGTGCACAACCATGCGGGAGGAGCGGAATATCTCGCCGCCATCCGCGTCGGGTTCGCGCGTCCATCCTTCGGCAGAGGGTTGCGCAATAAATCCGTATCCCGAGCGCTTGTGGCGGCGGCTTTGTCGCTACTGATGGTTACGCGCAGAATGTTCGCGGCATACGGCTCGAGCGAGATGACTCTGCCATCGCGTTCAATGACTAGCGGAGCGCTCTGGGCCACAGCGGCCGCGCTGAGACCGATCACGACGAGTGCCGTAGCCAGTGCGAGCAAATAAGGCTTCAGCGTGAAACGACGTTGAATTCCAAGACCCCTGCCAGTACACTCACGCACAGTTTCAGCCAACAAAATCTGCATCTCTCTCTCCCGTTTGCAAGACCGTCGTTCTTGGGTAAACGCTTACAAAAAGCGGCCCGGATTCCCCACGCAATTCTATGAGACTGGCGTTGCTGGCGTCCAAACATAAGATGCGCGAAAAAAGCAACCGCAGATTCTTCACTCAGCACCCCGAACTGAAAAACGTTCGGGGCCCCTTTCGCTCAGAATGGCAGCTTTGGTTTTGTGGTGAGTTTTAGGGGCCGGACAATCGAACGCGCGAGGCTGCGATTGCTGGCAGTGTCTCTATCTGCGATCAGCACGCCAGTCACTTGCCGTGCTCGCGAACTACAATCGTAAGTGACATGGATAGAAAACTTCGCGTTGGCATTTTGTTTGGCGGGCGCAGCGGAGAGCATGAGGTTTCATTGCTTTCTGCCGCTTCAGTGTTGAAAGCAATTGACAGAGAAAAGTTTGAAGTGGTGCCCATCGGCATTACCAAAGAGGGCCGCTGGCTTGCCGCAGGCGATGCAACGCATCTGCTTGAAAATGGCAACGGCGGCGGGAAGCATCTGCGCGCGGGCGATCCAGAGGCAACACCCGGCGCCAAGCTGCTGCATGAGGGCATTCCCACACTGATGGCGCCCGAACCCGGCCTAAAAGGGCCGAAGGGCAAGGCAATCGACGTAGTGTTTCCCGTGCTGCACGGAACCTTTGGCGAAGACGGAACCATTCAAGGCCTGTTTGAGCTGGCCGGCATTGCCTACGTGGGTTCGGGCGTGCTGGGATCGTCGGCGGGCATGGACAAGGACGTGATGAAGCGGCTCTTTGCGCAGGCCGGTCTGCGCATCGTAAAACACGTAACGCTGCTGCGCGCGGAGTTGGAAAAGTCCCCTCGCAAGGCGATTGCGAAAGTTGAAGCGGTACTCAAGTATCCCGTATTTGTGAAGCCGGCAAACATGGGATCGTCGGTGGGCATCAGCAAAGCGCACGACCGCAAGGAGCTCGGGCCCGCGCTCAAGCTGGCCGCGCGCTACGACCGCAAACTGGTGATCGAAGAGGGAGTGGGCGGCAAGAAGGCCAAGGCGCGCGAGCTGGAGGTTGCGGTGCTGGGCAACGACGATCCCAAGGCTAGCGTGGTGGGCGAGATTATTCCAGGCAAGGAGTTTTACGACTACGAGGCGAAGTATCTGTCTGAAGGCTCAGTGCCTGTGATTCCGGCCAAGCTGACGAGCGCGCAGACAAAGCAGATCCGCGCGATGGCGGTTGAGGCGTTTCGCGCCTGCGATCTCTCCGGAATGGCGCGCGTTGACTTTCTGATGGAGCCCGGCGGCAAGCAGCGCATTTTTTTGAACGAGGTAAACACGCTGCCCGGCTTTACGCGCATCAGCATGTACCCCAAGCTGTGGGAGGCTTCGGGGGTGCCGTATCGAGAGCTGATTACGCGGCTGATTGAGCTGGGCCTGGAGCGGCATGAGGAGAAGGACCGGACTATTTATAGCCGGGACTGAAGAACAGGGAACAGGGAACAGGGAACAGTCATCCACCCTCGCTGCCGACCCGTGGGTGATGAAACTTCGTCGGATGTTCTTTCTCCCGGAGGGAGACGCGATAATAGCCCAGGAGAAGCGCAGCGCAGTCCTGGGTCAGAGTTCAATAAGAGTCTCCGTCCTGGAGGGACGGTGTGAAATCCGCTCCGATGCGCTTTTCAACGAGATCAACCATTTGCAACCCCGGCGATTCGTAGTTTCTTTTTAGTGAACAGCAGGCAGGGAACAGGGAACCGGAAAGCTGTATGCGGTGTCTAACTAAACATGGGGATTGGCGCTCGAACGTTGAGAGGTCTGATTCGCAGAGAGGTTAATTACCTGCCACTGCCTTGTGACTTATGCTGTAAGCGAGAGGAAAGAGCTTCATGACGCTACTCGACGCTCCCAAGTTCGACGAAGTACGCGACCGCCGCATCCGCATTGCCAGCTACAGTTCGGCGGGGCTGGTGTTTGTTCTGCTGGTGGCCTATTGGCTGTTGGCGGGCTGGCCTGTGGACTGGCCGTGGAACTGGAACACTCATCTGCTGGGCCGCATTGCGGTGAATCACTTCCTCGACGCTGTGGAGCAAAACGATCTGCAGAAGGCCTACGGCATCTGGATGCACGACCCCAACTGGCAGCAGCATCCGCAGCAGTCCAGCTATACGTTCAGCCGCTTTCAGCAGGACTGGAGCCGCACCAGCCCGGACAACGAGTACGGCGTCATCCAGAGCCACAAGATTGCCGCAGCACGGGTGTACGGGAATGTGCTGCTGGTGGCGGTGCTGATGAACGGCCGCAAGAGCGGCGCGCTGAACCTTACCTACGATCCCAAGCTCCACACGCTGGATTATTCGCCGCCGGGGGAAGAGCTTTATCTTGGGCCGTAGTGCTTCGAGTTGGCCCCACTGAGGTCGACGGGCTCCATTCTGCTGACGCGGATGGAGCCCGTTTTGCTATTGCGCCTGAGATTTTCGCTATGCGGCCGTTATTTCCGCGAGCGTTTTCTCCAGGCTCTCGGGGTCTTCCACGTTGAGCGTCTTGAGTGCCGGATCGATCTGCTTGAGCAGGCCGCAGAGCACTTTGCCGGGACCGGATTCGATGTAAAGCTCCGCGCCGGCGGCCTTGAGCGATTGCACGCAATCTACCCAGCGCACCGTGCCGGTGACCTGGCGGATGAGCGCATCCTTTGCCGCTTCAGCCGTTGTGACGATGCCGCCGGTGACGTTGGCGGCGACGGGAATACGCGGATTGGCGAGCGAGAGGCCGGCGAGAACGCGCGCCACTTCTTCCTGCGCAGGCTGCATGAGCGCGCAATGGAAGGGTGCGCTGACGGGCAACAGGACTGTGCGCCGAGCGCCCTTCGCTTTGCAGAGCGCCGACGCCTTCTCGACAGCCGCGGCGGCGCCTGAGATGACGGTCTGGTTGGGCGAGTTGAGATTGGCGGCCTGCACGCACAGACCGGTCTCGGCGGCGGCCTCGCTGCACGCCTCGGCTACCTGCGCGGCGCTGAGAGCGAGCACTGCGGCCATAGCTCCCTGACCGGCGGGAACCGCGAGTTGCATAGCCCGGCCGCGGGCCTTTACCGCGCGCACCGCATCGGCAAAGCCGAGCGTTCCGGCAATGACATGCGCGGACCACTCGCCCAGCGAATGGCCGGCGGCGAGCGCAGGCTCCACGCCGTGCTGAGCCAGCGCACGCGCGACGGCTACGCTCACCGTCAGAATGGCCGGCTGGGTATTTTCCGTCAGGCGAAGATCGTCTTCGGGGCCGTCAAAACAAAGCTTCGACAGCGAAAATCCGAGCGCCTCGTCGGCTTCGGCAAAGGTCTCGGCGGCAACGGGAAAACGGTTGACAAGCGCCTGACCCATGCCAACGGCCTGGGAGCCTTGTCCCGGAAAGAGAAACGCAATTTTCTTAGTCATTTAAGAGAGATTTTAAACTGTTTGGCCGGGTGCTGGGGCGCTGCCGGTGTGAGGACTCCGAGGTTCATTGCCTAACGAACGAAAGAACAACCGCAGATTCTTCGCTCACCACCCCCGAACTGAGAAACGTTCGGGGCCCCGTTCGCTCAGATGACAGCAGTAGTTTCGATGAGAACTTTGCAGATGGAACACTAGTTCCAGTGTTTTTTGTCGTTGTCGTCGTCCATTTTGCGTCCGTTGCCGTCAAAGTGTACGGTGCGGCCTTGCGAACGCATGTACACCTCGAACTTGCGCGCGGCGCGGCGGCGCTTCCAACGGTAGTACCCGTTGCGCAGCCCATACCAGCGCTCGCTGAGCGGCTTGAAGGAGATGCCCCGGCGCGGCGCAATGCGCACATAAAGCCAGCCGGCCAGCGCCCCGCCGAGCTGAGAGAAGGAGTACATGCGCTGCTGTCCGAAGAGCATGGCGATGGCGATCAGCGCGTAGATGGCGGCCATGTAGCGGGCTTTGATGCCGATGGTGAAAAAAAGAAGAAATTCGGTGTCGCCATAGAGCACGCCGATGGCGATCAGCAGTCCGAAGATGCCGCCGAAGCAGCCGTAAAGCGCCAACGCAGGCACGTGAAAGCCCAGCGGCGCGCTGCAAAGGTAGATGGCCGCCGCCGCGGCAGCGGTTCCCAGTACAGATGCGGCGTAGAGTCCGTTGACCCAGGTGGAGCTGTGCAGGTTTTCAAGAAATCCGGCCAGAAACCAGAGAGAGAGCAGCTCAAACAGCGTACCCACCATGCCGGAATGAACAAAGCTGTAGGTAAATGGCTGCCAGAGCCAACCGTGGAAGAACCCTGCGGGATCGAACGTGAACAGTTTGACGAGATCGCCGGCGGTCTCCGGCATTGCCAGTTGCAGCACGAGCAGCGCAAAGTAAGCGCCCAGGTTGATGAAAACCAGATTGCGCGTGGCTCCGCGGAACTCCGGAAACGAAAACGGGCTAGAACCATTTCTGGGCATCGTCGTACTCAGGGTATATGGTTTGGCGGTTTGGTGTCATGGCCCGTTCGAGGAACGGGGTGGCGAATGCAACAACCGGGAGCGCGTGAAAGTGGATGCGGCGCGTCAAAATTGCAACTTCCGCATCTTCGTTGCGTCAAAAAGCGGGCGAAGCGCGTCCAATCGAAAGCGGTGTGAGACGATTCACTCTGGATAGCAATAGGAAACGGGGGATTGTCCGGCAGCGGCTCTTGACCTAAGGCCGGGGTTTCCCTAAAACTAGCGTAGTTACATCGCAAAAAATGCCTTGATCCTAAAATGCGAAATGCCGAAACAGGCAATGCGGATTGCCGAGAAATGAAAGGAGGCTACCATGCCCACCTGCCCTGAATGCGAGAATGATTTAGATGTGGAATTGGACGAAGTGGAAGAAGGCGACGTGGTTGCCTGTGAGGAATGCGGTACCGAGTACGAAGTTGTCGGCGTTGAACCGCTGGAGTTGGCGCGCGTAGACGACGATCTGGACGAAGACGACGAAGCCTACGGCGAAGATGAGGAAGAAGAGTGAAGATTAGCAGTACAAATCTGATGGCCGCGGCATTTGTTTTGGCCGCGGTTGGAGTTGTTCCAGTTCATTCGCGGTACGCGCTGATTGCGCCCCCCAGCGCTCACGCCCAGAACATGGGAATGCGCATCGTGTCGGGCGCGGTGCTCGACGCAGATTCCCAGCCGGTGGTGGGCGCTACGGTCTTCCTGAAGAACCAGAAGACCAAGTCAATCCGCAGCTACACCTCAACCGAAAAGGGCCATTTCTACTTTGCCCAGGTGAA
>Ga0182013_10007928_pt1 | contig 11550 bp, 10 predicted proteins | sample 612S2MmetaG_FD_120487 | JGI IMG/M metagenome (GOLD analysis project Ga0182013, IMG submission 120487) | Permafrost microbial communities from Stordalen Mire, Sweden - 612S2M metaG | ecosystem: Environmental > Terrestrial > Soil > Wetlands > Permafrost | place: Sweden: Stordalen | collected...
TCCATTGGCGTCGTGAATCTTAGCCTCGGTCCAGTGCTTGCGGCCCTCATTGTGGGTAACGCGGCCTTCGAAATGGAGTGGCGTCTGGGTGGGCACGGGGCGAAGAAAATCGACTTCCATGTGGCGGGTCATGGCTGTAAAGCCGCGCGCACGGACGGCTTTGCTCATGGCCTCGTCTAACAGCGTGGATATGATGCCGCCATGAAGCAGGCCAGGATGACCGGCGAAGGTCTCGGGAATGGAGGACGTGCTGGCAACGGATTTGTCGGCGGCAATGGAAAACTCCAATTGCAAACCGCCGGGGTTGGCTGGACCGCAGCCAAAGCAGCGGTTTGAGCCGTGAACTTTTGAATCTTTTGGCGAATCGAGTTCCTGTTCCATAGTCCCTTGTTCTCTATTGCGACTCAAGCAAAAGCATCAAGCATCTGCTGCGAGAATTTTTGCGAAGATCAGCCGATCGACGTTGCCACCTGTAAGTACGATGCCGATGCGTTTGCCTTTGAGATGATCGCGCTCCTGAAGCGCACCGGCCAACGCGGCGGCGCCGGCGCCTTCGGCGAGGTTGTGCGTGTCTTCGTAGAGCGAGCGCATGGCGGATTCGATCTCGTCGTCGGAGACTTCAACGAAGCGGGTCACGTTGTCCCAGATGGCTTCCATGGCGCGAGCGTTGGGCTTGCGGCAGGCGAGACCATCGGCGATGCGCGTGCGAGATGGAGCTTCGACGATGCGGTGCGCGGCGAAACTCCGGGCGTAGGACGGGGATTCGGCGGCGACCACCGCGATGATTTCTGTTTTGAGCCCGAGTGCGTTGCGGGCGGCGGCAACGCCGCAGATGGAGGACCCCAGTCCGATGGGGACGTAGACTGCATCGAGCGTTGGGGCGGTTTGAAAGAATTCAAGCGCATACGTGGCGGTGCCCATGACCAGGCGTTCATGGAATGAGTCGATCGAAACGTATCCGCGTTCGACCGCAAGCTGCGCGGCGAATTCGAGCGACTCCTGAAAGTCTTCGCCGTGTTCGACGAGGTCGACGCCTTGCGCGACCATAGCGCGGTTTTTCTCAACAGAGTTGCCATGGGGAACAACAATGACCGCATGCAGACCGAAGAGGCGCGCGGCCATGCCCACGCCCTGGCCATGGTTGCCACGAGTTGCGGCGACAACGCCAGTAAGGCCGGGATGGTTGAGCTTCAGCCAGTCCATGTAGACGAGTGCGCCGCGCAATTTGAATGCGCCAACGGGGCCGTGATTCTCGTGCTTGATCCAGGCCTCGGTTCCCAGCCTCTGGTTGAGGAGCGGCCAGGTGTATTGCGGCGTCGGCGGCATGTGCCGATAGACCAGGGTCTGCGCTTCATGAATCTGGGGCAGGGAAGGGAGAACCATGCAAACAGGATACTGCGCGTGACCGACAACGACCTCGGATGGACGAACACGGCCCACCGTGAGAGAAGATTCACTTGACCCCTGGAACCCTGCCCACCGAGACTGAGTTTGCCGCCACGTCGCCGGAGTTCGCCGGCGCGCCGCGTCATTTTTTCGGAGGAGAGATTCGATGAGATCAGTTGATCGCCGCACCGCAATTCTGCAAATGAGCGCCGTTGCGGGCGCTGTCCTGCTTTCCGAAGGCGTTCGTGCTGAGAGCGCGGGCCAGGCACAAACCGCGGCTGCACCGGCCGCTCCGCCTTCGGGTCCGTTCACGCTGCCTGCGTTGCCGTACGCGTACGAGGCGCTGGAGCCGAGTTTCGATGCGGAGACGATGCACCTGCACCACGACAAGCATCATCAGGCTTATGTGAACAATTTGAATACCGCCGCGGCGGCACATCCTGAGATCGCATCGAAGACGGTGTGGGAACTGGTGGCCGATCTGAACTCGGTTCCCGAGGCTATTCGGACTGCTGTGCGCAATAACGGCGGTGGGCACGCGAACCATTCGTTCTGGTGGCCGACGCTGGGTAAGGGCGGTTCCGCGCCGACGGGCGAGTTGGCGAAGGCCATCGACGCCAAGTTCGGCACGTTGTCGTCGTTTCAGGACAAGCTGACGGACGCGGCGATGCACGTGTTCGGCAGCGGCTGGGCGTGGTTGGTGAAGATGCCTGACGGCACAGTTGCGATCGAGTCGACTCCCAACCAGGACAGCCCGCTGACTGCGGGACACAAGCCGATCCTCGGCATCGATGTGTGGGAGCATGCGTACTACCTGAAATACCAGAACAAGCGCGCGGATTATGTGAAGGCCTTCTTCAATGTTGTGAACTGGGATTACGTCAGCGGTCAGTTTGCGCAAAAGGCTTGATGGATTTGCGAGCCTTATCACCCGCCGGAAGATTTGTATTGTTCGCTGCATCCCTGGCCGTTGGTCTTGCTGGCTGCCACTCTGCTCAACGGCTTACACCCGAACAGGCGGAAGGGAAGCATCTCTACGACGTGCGTTGTGCTCATTGCCACGAGGATAATGATCTTGCGCTCAAGAAAGTCCCACCCAATCTGCGTGGTCTCTTTGAACACAAGGCGTTGCCGAGCGGCATTCCTGCATCGGATGCCGCTGTGGCTGCGAATGTGTTGAATGGCCGCGGCCTGATGCCTGGATTCGCCGGACGGTTCACGAATGAGCAGATGGCGGCGCTGTTGGCGTATCTGCATACGGGCTTGCGTTGAGCCTTCGGCTCCGAGACAAGAACGGATCGGACTGTCCAAATTACTCGTAACGGATGGCAGTCATCGGGTTGGTTTGAGACGCGCGCTGCGCGGGAACAACGCAAGCGAGGGCCGCCACCAGCACCAGCAGAGCACAGGAAGCCGCGAGGAGCAGGGGATCGTGCGATGCGGTTTGACTCTCCTGCGCCCAGTGCGCCATGACGCGGCTCAAGGCAACGCTGAGTGCCAGGACGGTGGCGATGCCCGTTCCGACACTGGCTATCGTCGACTTGAAGACAATCTTCAGGACGTGCCCACGCTGCGCTCCGAGCGCCATGCGAATGCCGAACTCGTTGGTGCGCTGGACAACGGTGTAGGAGACAACGCTGTACAGTCCGACCGCGGCAAGCGCAAGCGCCAGTATGGCAAAGCCACCAAACAACCAGGCTACAAGGCGGCCGCGGGCCCAATCCGGCTCGGTGCTGATCCAATGCTCCAGGTCTTTGGGATCGCCGTTGGTCTGTTGATCGTGATCGACCGAGTTCACCTTCTGGCGGATAGCGTGGAGGAGAGACAGCGGCTGGACCTGCGTACGCACCAGAAGCTGCGTGTACATACCCATGGCAGCGGTGAAGGGAACAAAGCTTTCCGGTTTGATCGGGTTCGACAGACCGTCGTCAAGCTTGTCGCCGACCACGCCGACAATGAGATACGGTCCCTGGTCGACACCGGGAGCGGTCAACAGATAGGGAGGCCGCTGCGTGACTTCGGGCATGCGAAGCGAGTGGCCGACGGCATCGCCGTTAGGGAAGTATTTGCGGGCCATGGTCTGGTTGATGACAATGACTGCCGCGCCGCGGTGATTCTCGTCGAGAGTCCAAATGCGGCCCTGCTTCACGGGAATGTGGAGCACGGGAAAGTACTCGGGGCTCACCATGTTGAATTGCAGGGATTGGTCTTCAGACGCGGGTTTGCCGACGATTTCGAATTTCGTTCTGAAGCCATTGGAGGGTGGAGTTGCGTTGCTGGAGATGGCGACGGAGACGACGCCGGGCACTTCAGCCGCTTTGGCCTGGAGAAGCTCAAAGTAGGGCGCGCGTTCGGCCCAGGTCTTGTACGTGCCGTCGTGCACGGGGATGCCCACCGACATGACATTGTGCGGATCGTATCCGAGAGGCGTGTGCATCAAGCGCACAAACCCTTCAATGGCTGCACCGGCGCCGGCGAGCATCAACAGGGTCAGTGCAATCTGTCCTGCGATCAGGCCGCTGTGAATCCTGCTTCCAGACACGCCTTTTGTTGTCTTGCGCGTGTTTGATTGCATGACCTGGCTGACTTCGGGCCGCGAGAGTTGCATGGCAGGCCACAGGCCAAACAGAATGCCCGTTCCGACGGCAACCACGATGCAGAAGATCAGGACAGGCACGTTGATATGGATGGCCGCCTCGTGCGGGAACGAGAATTGCGGCAGGTTGTCTACGATCACGGCGACCAGTTTGTATGCAAGCGCGAGTCCGAGAGCTGCGCCGGTGAGGGAAAGCAGCAGGGATTCAGTGAGAAGCTGGCGAATGATGCGCGTGCGATTGGCTCCGATGGCCGCACGAATTGCGAATTCGTGGGTGCGGGCTGTGGCACGCGCCAGTTGCAGGATCGAGACGTTGCCGCAACCGATGGCGAGCAGCAGGGCAACCGCTCCGAAGAGCAGGTAGAGCGTACCGCCTAACTGCTTGATGAAGTCTTCATTCAAGCCCACAACGTGCAGGCGCAGGTCGCCGCTCGGAAAGTGCTTGGGCGTCTCGGTGCGAAACTGCAAGAGGATCGGCTGAAGCGCGGCATTGGCCTGTTCATGACTTACACCCGGCTTAAGACGAATGCCCACGTAATAACCGAGGGTCTGGTCGCCATTGATTTTTTTGGGCAAATAGACATCGCCATCGCCCCAGGCAAAGCGAGGCGAGGCGACGCCGACGACGGTGTAGTTCTTGCGAACCATCTGAATGGTCTTGCCGAGCACGCCACGATCGGAGTTGTAATGGCGTTGCCAGAACTTGTAGCCGAGCACGACGACGGGTTGAGGATCCTGGCCGTCGATGGCGTCGGACGGCACGAGACCGCGGCCAAGAAAGACAGGTACGCCGAAGAAGTTGAAGGCATTCGAGGTCAGATACTCGGCCTGCACATCTTCGGGCAGATCGCTGCCGGTCACCGTCAGGTTCCATTGGTCCTCGAGGAAGGCATCCTCGACGACAGGGGATTTGCGGATGATTTGCCACTGCGACATGGTGAGCCCAAATCCCTGAAGGTCGCCTTTGGGGGACAGGAATCGCATGTGAATCATGCGATCGGGAGCGGCGTAGGGATAGGGGTCCATCAGGATTGAATACACGACGGAAAATACGGCGGTGGTGGCGCCAATGCCCAGCGCCAGGGAGAGGATCGCTGTCAACGTGAATCCCGGCATCTTGACCAGTTGGCGAAGACCGTAGCGGGCATCCTGAAACAGAGTTTTCATCGCGCTCTCCCTGCATGTGGCAAAGGGTACGGATTTGGTGGCGGGATGGTTCTCCCGAGTCTGCTGCACAGGGAAGTGCAAGTTGAACGCCACTGATGAGGATTCGGAAAGCTCTCATTACAAAGCACCAGGCAAAATGTTACGGATCGTAACTGTTCGATTCCGACATGGGCTGTTCAGTAGCGAACACCGGAGTCACGCCGGCGGACGCGGTTCACTTCAAATTCACCCGCAACCGGCGAGTAGAGCGGATAAGTAAACTCGCAGCACGCTATACTCAGGATTGCTATGGCAACCGAGAAAACCTTCTACCTTGAGACGTTCGGCTGCCAGATGAATGCCCATGACTCCGAAAAGGTGATTGGGACATTGCAGCAGCAGGGCTACCACCAGGTAGAGGCCGAAGAAGATGCCGGCCTGATTCTTTACAACACCTGCTCGATCCGCGATAAAGCTGAGCAAAAGGTCTTTAACCGGCTCAACGACTACAAAAAGCTGCATAAAGCCGGCAAGCGCTTCGGCGTGCTTGGCTGCGTGGCCCAGCAGGAGGGCGAGAAGATCTTCGATAGGGCGCCGTACGTTTCGCTGGTTTCGGGGTCGGCCTCGTATCGAAAGCTGCCGGAGATGCTGGCGCGGCTGGAAGCCGGGGAGACCCGGATCACCGGACTGGACGATCGCCAGACCGACGAGACGTTTGAGACGGAGTTCACGTCCCGGCAGAATCCTTATCGCGGGTACATCACGATTATCGAGGGCTGCGACAAATTCTGTGCCTACTGCGTGGTTCCTTATACGCGAGGCAAAGAGCGGAGCCGGACGTCGTTGTCGGTGCTCGAAGAGGCGCGGCGGATTGCCGATCTGGGCTACACGGAGATTCAACTCCTCGGGCAGAACGTGAACAGCTACAAGGATCCGGAAGGGAAGTTGACGTTCGCGGAATTGCTGGCCGCGGTGGGACAGGTTGCGGGGATTCGGCGGGTACGATTTACAACCAGCCACCCGCGGGACTTTACCCGGGATATTGTGGAAGCTATCGACGCCTATCCGACGCTCTGCGACCATGTGCATTTGCCGGTGCAGTCGGGTTCGGCGCGCGTGCTGAAGATGATGGCGCGCGAGTACACGCCCGAGTGGTACCTGGAACGGATTGCATGGATCAAGAGCGCGCGGCGGCGGATTTCGCTGTCGACGGACATTATTGTTGGCTTTCCGGGAGAGACGGCGGACGATTTTATCCAGACGATGGACTTGCTGGCCGAGGTCGAATACGATTGCGTGTTCGGGTTCAAGTATTCGGGACGGCCCAACACACCGGCTTTGACGATGATCGACTCGATTCCTGACACGGAGAAGGCACGGCGACTTCAAGTTTTGCTTGATCGTCAGCGGGAGATTCAACGGATCAATTACTCCAAGCATTTAGGTGAAGTTTTGGAAGTGATGGTCGAGGGGGCTAACCCGGCGCGGGGGCAGATTTCGGGACGCAGCAGCCAGAACAAACCGGTGAATTTTACCGTTGCGCAGCCGATTGCGCCGGCGCCGGGAAGCTACCAAAGGGTCAGGATTACGGCGACACACCCGAACAGCCTGGTGGGTGAAGCCGTCTAAGCTGTCAGAGACCGGGGGAGAGGCAATCATGGAGATCGAAGTAAGGATTCGCGGGCTGATGATGGACCCGGCAACCAATATGCCCATTATTGTGCTTAAGGATGTGGCTTCGGAGACGGTCATGCCGATCTGGGTTGGCTTCTTTGAAGTGAAAGCGATATCGGACGAGATTGAGAAAGTTGCCGCGCCGCGTCCGATGACTCACGACCTGGCGAGAAATATCATCCATAACTTGAATGCTCAGCTGGATCGTGTTGTGATTACAGAACTTAAAGACGATACATTTCTGGCAGTTCTAAGATTGAGACAGAATGGCGAGGCAATTACCATTGATGCACGGCCTTCGGATGCGATTGCGTTGGCCTTGCGGGCTGACTGTCCGATTTACGTGACCGAACAGGTGCTGCAAAGCGCGAAGTTGAATACGTCGGGTCCGCCGGATGGTCCAACCGCAGAGCAACTGCGCGGGTGGCTGGAAGGGCTGAACGACGAGGACCTGGGGCGGTACAAGATGTAGTTGTCGGTTGTCAGTTGTCAGTTGTCAGAGAGCAGAGATCAGGGGTCAGAGAACAGAGCTCAGAGACCGTTTCGTTGATCTTATTGGCCCGGCTGAATTCGTGCCCTCCTTACAAAACGCTCAATTCGAGATCCTTCTCAGCATCCCTCGGCTTCATGGGCAGGCGACTCAAGCAGCGTCCTCCGATCAAAAAGCGGAAAGGAAGTTTCTCCTTTGGGTTTGAAGTTCGTACCGTTCAATCCGTATAAAATCGAGAAAGGAAAAAATAAAAAAAGGGGTATTTCTGTGCGGAAGTTGCTTGTTTTCAATTGGATACGAGGGGTCTTGCGCCGCAAATTCTAGATTCGCAAGGAGTTATTTGCAGATTCTAGACAACAAAGGGGTTACGGCTGGTCCTTTCTGCCCAAGAAACGTGGTTTGGGACATCGATGGGGCGGACAGCTTGGGCGGTCGGCGGTTGGGTCCGTTTGGGCGAAGCAAATCCAGGCAAGGGCCGAACCCATGGCGCGGTTTGAAGCGAAGCTTGTTGTTTTCGATTCATAGATAGAGAGTGCGCTCAAATGAGGAAATTAAGTGCAAATCCTCTGACGGCAAGTTGCGAACGCATCTGTGCGTGAGGGAGTGACGCCTTTCAGCTTGCTGCTCGGAGAAGGGTAGTGGCGGCCGAAGGCTAATCGGAGCGGTAGGCCTGCGGATTGGCGGATTGCAGTATACAGAATATCCGTTATCGGACATTGTGATCCTCTTTAAAACACTACGGTCAGCGGCAAACATCGGAAACGCAGGCCTTTGCGAATTGCCGGAAGGCCAGGATGTTGACACCCGAGCACCTTCCACCGGGATGGGCAAGGAGCATCACTCGAGCCGGTTTCGATTCGAGCTGAGTCAGGTCGAGGAGAAACAGATGGCATGCCGCGCGGCGGGAAATCATCGTTCCCTTTTTTGCTTGACACGGAATGCAGAGCAACCATAAGATCCCGCTCACCCCCCCTTTGTGAGTGATCTGGGCCTCCTTCCCCATCGCAATTGATCCTCATTCGCTTGCGCAAGCGCAAGGAAACTAGTCTCCGCGATAACCTTTGTGTCTCCAATTGAGACCGCGGACGTCAGCCACGCTCTTGAACCCGCGGCCGGTACCCCGGTCAGGAGATCGGTTATGCCTAAACGTTTCGTGTTCTTCATTCTTCTGGTACTAGCAAGCGCTCTTGTGGCCAAGGGCGCCGAGACCGTGGTGCCCCTCATTCTCGATGTGACCGTAAATACTCAACAAACTCAGATCACCATTAATGGGGACGGCTTCGGGACAAAGTTCCCCAAGGTGCTTCTGGGAACGACAACCTTGACTGTAACCAGTTCGACCAACACAAGCATTCAGGCGACCCTGCCCGGAGGTCTCGTTGCCGGAGCCTATTTAGTTACCGTTCAGAATGAGTCGTCGCACCTTCTGGCGCTGTTTACTGCGGTGGTTGGGCAGATTGGACCCTCAGGTCCCGCGGGTCCGCAAGGACCATCCGGGCCGCAGGGTGCAGTTGGTCCGAACGGGGTTGCTGGATCTACTGGGCCCGCCGGAGCCGTGGGACCGACTGGACCGGCTGGGCCGACTGGGCCAGCGGGATCGACGTCGGCTGCTGCTATATGCGGCGCCCTCTACCCAAACTTGCCAGCGGCATACTGCGCCGCGGCTCCGACCACACCGAAGTTAGTGTTCTTGACGAAAAACACCTTCAACGGCAATCTGGGTGGAGTAGTCGGGGCGGATGCGAAATGCCAGACTGAGGCCGAAGCAGCGGGACTCCCAGGGACCTACAAAGCGTGGCTGTCGGACAGCCTGGGCAATTCACCATCAATCACGTTTACCCAGAGCACAGTACCGTATGTCACGCCCGATCCCAGTCTGACCCACGTGGCCGAGAACTGGAGCGGGTTAGTCTCAGGTGCACTGGAAGCCGAGATCGATTATGCGGCGAACGGCACGCTCTTAACCAAATACTCGGAAACATATGGTATATGGACGGGCACCAATCCCGACGGTACCGCCTCCGCTCAAAACTGCAGCAACTGGACGGATGGGACCTCCGGAACTGGCAAAGGAGACCTAGGAATCCCATTGGATTACAGCAATGGGGTTTGGTCTTACGCTGAGGCAACCAATCCCAACTGTTCCAGTCAATATGGCCCGAACGCATTATATTGCTTCAAACAGTAATACGAGTCTCCGGGAGGGTGGGGCTGATTCGATGTCGGTGTCGGCTCCCCAAACCGCCCGAGTCAACTTGGGAACGCTCAAAGAAACCAAGGCTCGGAGGAAAGGAGCCGCATAGGATCGCGGCGTTTTGATTCGCTCCACGCATACCGATTCGAGCTGACTCAGGTCGAGAAGAAACAGTCTGAGAGTTGAGTCCTGCGTTAAGCCGCTGCACGCAGCGTGAAATCGACGCGAACTGCGTCGTAAGGAAAGATCACGCGTCCGCTGGCAACGCGGTCCAGCACACCTGCCAGCAGCAATGCCTGCACATCGGCATGCACGGCCTTCACATCACGGTCTACCCGGCGGCCGATCTCACGGATGGTCATTTCCCCCTGGCCTGCCATGGCTTGAAGAATGGCCCACCTCTTGGTGGTGAGCACTTTCCAGAGCAGTTCGACCGTGGCAAAACTGAGGAACTCGCCGACAGGCTCGCCGCGAAATGCGGCGGCAAGCTGGTTTTGTGAGTCCTGAATCGAGGACACCCCGAGCGTTACAGTTCTCATTGTTTTGCCCTCCATTTTTCGACGTCCTGCCAGAAATCAACTTGCAGCCTGTCCAGGCCGGTGAATTCGTAGACCGTTTCGCGTTCGCCACTATGCTTGTGGTCGCCCTTGCCTGCCTCGTTGTCGTAGCGGAACACGCAAATGCCCTCCGATACCAACGCAAGTCGATATTTGAACTCGTGTACGCTGCCGCGTACAGGTTCGGATACCTTCCAGACAGTTATCTCCACGAATGCCCTTTCCGACAAGGCAATGCGCTTGCGGAACAGGAGCTCGGCATCCATGTTGGAGTTTATACCAACAAAAGGAGGCTGTTGTCAAATTGTCCAACACCACTCAGAAGGTCCTTCGATTCGCTGCGCTCAGGATGACAGAACTTTTGAGGGGATGGCTTAATCATGCTGAACCAATCAGTTTCGAATTTCAGCGAGGAGGGTTTCGATTTCGCGCTTTTCGTCGGCGGTGACGGGGAGTAAGGGTGAGCGGGCGCGGCCGCCGTAGTAGCCGTTGAAGTCGCAGGCGTACTTGACGCCGCTAATGCCGAGGTCTGCGACGATGCGCTTCCCAGGGGCGACAATGCGCTGCTGTTTTTCTTTGGCGAGGGGCTGATCGTGGTCTTTCCAGGCCTGGTAGATCTCGTAGCAGGCTTGTGGAGCGCAGGCGGCGAAGCCGAGGATTCCGCCGGAGGCGCCCGCTTCGAGGGCGGCATGAAGCTGGCCGGCGGCGCCGGTGAGCACCTGGAAGCCGACCTCTTTGGTGCGGGTTTTGATGGGCGCCACGGGCGGCGCGGTGGCCACGGCAATTCCCTCACCCAGATTTCCTGCCGCAATAAAGCTCCCCGAGCCCTCGGGCTGGGCGGCAAGCATGCGGCTCGTGACCGCTTCGAAGATCGGCGTCACGGTCACGGTGCGGCGGCCGCCTGCCTGCGTGGCGGCGATGGTGGCGACGAGCTTGGGGAAGTCGCCGCTGGAATCCTTGATACCGATGATGTTGGGGTGCTGTGCCAGCTCGGCGATGATTTCGACGGGGATGTCGTAGGGCACGCAACGCGGGATGTTGTAGAGGACGACGGGCAGCGGCGAGCGGTCGGCCACGCTGCGGAAATAATGCAGAACGGCAGCCGAGGACATTTGCGGCGCGTAATAAGTGGGTGTGCGCACCAGAACCGCGTCGTAGCGGTTGAGGGCGGCGGCTTCGGCCAGCTCGACCGTGCCTTTGACGCTTTCGCGGCCGATGCCGGCGATCAGGACTTTCTCGGGGGCGGCGGCTTCGGCGGCTACGCGGAGGACGTCGCGGGTCTCGGTGTCGTCGAGCGCCACGGCTTCGCCAGTTGAGCCGAGCAGGAGCATGCCGGAAAGCAAGCTGCGTGAGTAGCGGGCCACGTTGGCTTCGAGTTTGCGGAAATAGACCCGCTCGTCGAGGTAAAACGGTGTGGGAACGGCCGCAAAGATTCCTTCAAGGTGCATGAATTTATTGTATTCGGAGCATGGCGGAATCGCCCGCCGGTTGGGGTTTGTGGTTCCCA
>Ga0182013_10007935_pt1 | contig 11545 bp, 8 predicted proteins | sample 612S2MmetaG_FD_120487 | JGI IMG/M metagenome (GOLD analysis project Ga0182013, IMG submission 120487) | Permafrost microbial communities from Stordalen Mire, Sweden - 612S2M metaG | ecosystem: Environmental > Terrestrial > Soil > Wetlands > Permafrost | place: Sweden: Stordalen | collected...
CGCGGGTTCGGACGCATCTGGCGTCGTCTGGGCGATCGGCTCGAAGGTCAGGCGCTGGAAGGTCGGCGACGAGGTCGTCGTCCACTGCAATCAGGACGACGGCGACGACGAGGAATGCAACGGCGGCGACCCGATGTTCTCCGCCTCGCAGCGCATCTGGGGCTACGAGACGCCCGACGGTTCCTTCGCCCAGTTCTGCCGGGTGCAGGATCGCCAGTTGATGGCGCGCCCCAAGCACCTGAGCTGGGAAGAGAGCGCCTCCTACACGCTGACCCTCGCCACCGCCTATCGCATGCTGTTCGGCCACGAGCCGCATCGGCTCAAACCCGGCGACAACGTGCTCGTCTGGGGCGCCTCCGGCGGGCTCGGCGTGTTCGGCGTGCAGCTTTGCGCGGCGTCGGGCGCCAACGCGGTCGGGGTCATCTCCGACGAATCGAAGCGCGACTACGTGATGAGCCTGGGCGCGCGCGGCGTCGTCAACCGCAAGGACTTCGCCTGCTGGGGCCAATTGCCCAAGGTGAATTCGCCGGAATTCAACGCCTTCATGGCGGAAGCGCGCAAGTTCGGCAAGGCGATCTGGGAGGTCACCGGAAGACGCGACGTCGACATTGTCTTCGAGCATCCCGGCGAGCAGACGTTCCCCGTCTCGTGTTTCGTCGTCAAGCGCGGCGGCATGGTGGTGTTCTGCGCCGGCACCACCGGCTACAATTTCACCTTTGACGCGCGTTTCGTCTGGATGCGGCAGAAGCGCATCCAGGGCTCGCATTTCGCCAATCTCAAGCAGGCCTCGGCGGCCAATGCGTTTGTCATCGAACGGCGGATCTCGCCGTGCATGTCGGAAGTGTTCCCGTGGCGCCAGATCCCGCTCGCCCACACCAAGATGTGGAAGAACGCGCATGCGCCGGGCAACATGGCGGTGCTGGTCGGCGCGCCGCGCGGCGGCTTGAAGAGCTTCGAGGACACGATCGCCGCCGCGCGCGGGTAAGCGCGGCGGCCGGCGATTTGCCTTTCTTTCGTCGAATCGCTAGGCCATCGCCGCGGGCGGGGACGCCCGGGCGGAGCGAGCGATTTGTCGGACAGCGAGGCCTTCAAGCGGCAGGCGGCGGAACGGGCGATCGGCCTCGTTCGCTCGGGCATGCGGCTTGGGCTCGGCACGGGTTCGACCGCTCGCCATTTCGTCGACCTCGTCGGGGCCGAGGCGCGCAAGGGGCTCGCCATCGTCGGCGTGCCGACTTCGGAGGCGACCGCCGACCAGGCGCGCGCGCTCGGCATTCCGCTGACCACGCTCGACGAGACGCCGGAGCTCGACCTCACGGTCGACGGCGCCGACGAGATCGACGGCGCCCTGCGGCTGATCAAAGGCGGCGGCGGCGCGCTGCTGCGCGAGAAGATCGTCGCCTCCGCGTCGCGCCGCATGGTGGTGATCGCCGATTCGAGCAAGCTCGTCGCCGAACTCGGCCGTTTTCCGCTGCCGGTCGAGGTCGCCCCGTTCGGCGTCGCGGCGACGATCCGGCGCATCGCGCGCGCGGTCGCCGCACTCGGCCTCGCCGGCCCGCTGACTCTTCGTCGCCGCGACGGCGCGCTGTTCGTCACCGACGGCGGCCACTACATTCTCGATTGCGCCTTCGGCGCCATCCCCGATCCGGAAGCGCTCGATCAGGCGCTCGCCGATATTCCCGGCGTCGTCGATTGCGGGCTGTTCATCGGCATCGCCGCCGCCGCGATCGTCGCCGGACCGGCGGGCGTCGAAACGCTCGGCGCGCTCGACTGAATCTCAATCGCCAGAGGAGTGAGACATCGTGTCGTTCCCATCGTTGAAAGCGTTCCTCGCGGGCGGCTTCGCGCTCGCCCTCGGCGCGGCGAGCGCCGCCGCCGCCGGCCCGACCCCGGCGCCCTCTGCCCCTGCCGCGCCGGCGGCGACCGCTGCGCCGCCCGCCCCTTCCGCGGCGGCGCTCGCCTACGGGGCGACGATCCTCAACGACGTCGGCATGAAGCCGTCGCTCGACCGCATCGTTCCCGGCATGCTGGCCGAGCTGCAGCGAGAGGTTCTCTCCACCAGGCCCGAGCTGAAAGAGCCGCTGGCGGCGGCGGTGGAGAAAGTCGAGCCGGAGTTCCTCAAGTCCGAGGAGGAAATTCTCAGTTCCTCGGCCAAGTTCCTCGGCGAGACGATGACCGAGGACGAACTCAAGCAGGTCGCCGCGTTCTACGAAAGCCCGCTCGGCAAGAAGTTCGAGGGGGTTCAGACCGAGCTCGCGGCCCGCATCGCGACGGTGGCGGCGAGCTGGCGACAGCAGTTGTCGACGGTGATGCTGGCGCGGGTGCATGAGGAAATGAAGAAGTCCGGCCACGATTTCTAGCCGGCGCGCCCTCGAGGGCGCTCCCGGCGCGCGACAGGGACCGAGCGATGGCGTTCGACTGCGATCTTTTCGTCATCGGGGCCGGTTCGGGCGGGGTGCGCGCGGCGCGCGTCGCCGCCGGCCACGGCGCCAAAGTCGTCGTCGCCGAAGAATTCCGCGTCGGCGGCACGTGCGTCATTCGCGGCTGCGTGCCGAAGAAGCTGCTGGTCTACGCCAGCCGGTTCGCCGACGAATTCGCCTCGGCGGCCGGCTTCGGCTGGACGGTCGCGCCGCCGCGTTTCGATTGGCCGACGCTGGTGGCGGCGAAAGATCGCGAGATCGCGCGTCTGTCGGCGGCCTATCGGTCCGGCCTCGACGGGGCCGGCGCGGCGCTGATCGAAGAGCGCGCGAGCCTGGTCGACCGGCATACAGTCAAGCTTTCGGGCGGCCGGACGATCAGCGCGCGCCACGTGCTGGTGGCGACCGGCGCGCGGCCGGAGCCGCCCGTCGCCTTTCCGGGGCTCGAGCTGGCGATCAGCTCCAACGAGATTTTCGACCTGCCCCGATTCCCGCAGCGGCTGCTGGTGGTCGGCGGCGGGTATATCGCGGTCGAGTTCGCCTGCCTGTTCGCCCGGCTCGGCGCCGAGGTGACGCAGGTCATGCGCGCCGACAACATTCTGCGCGGTTTCGACGAGGACATGCGCGAGGGGCTGCGCGAGGAGCTCAAGCGCGCCGGCGTCCAATTCCGCTTCGACCGCCTGCCGACGCGATTCGAGCGGCGCGGGGAGGCGCTCGCGGCGGCGCTGCCGGGCGGCGAGACGCTGACTGTCGACCAGGCGCTGGTCGCCACCGGACGGCGGCCGAACACCGCAGGGCTCGGCCTCGAAGCCGTCGGCGTTGCGCTCGACGTCACCGGCGCGGTGGCGGTCAACGACCGGTCGACCTCGAGCGTTCCGTCGATCCACGCGGTCGGCGACGTCACCAATCGGGTCAATCTGACCCCGGTGGCGATCCGCGAAGGCCAGGCGCTCGCCGACCATCTGTTCGGCGGCGGCGCCGGCGTCGTCGACCATGGCGACATTCCGAGCGCGGTGTTCGCGACGCCGGAGATCGGCGCAGTCGGACTGACCGAGGCCGAGGCGATGCGCCGGTTCGAGGCGGTCGACGTCTATATGGCCAATTTCACGCCGATGAAGGCGACGCTGGGCGGCGGCGGCGAACGCGTGATCATGAAGCTCGTCGTCGACGCCGGCTCGGGCCGGGTGGTGGGCGCGCACATCCTCGCGCGCGAGGCCGGCGAGATGGTCCAGATCGCCGCGATCGCGATCAAGATGGGCGCCACCAAGGCCGATTTCGACGCAACGATGGCGCTCCACCCCACCGCCGCTGAAGAACTGGTGACGATGAAAGCGCCGACCCGTCGCCACCGCCGCGCGGCGGCGACATAGCCGTCGCGGTCAGGCCGCCTCGGCCGTGACCCCCTCGATCAGGTTGCGGGCGAAGGCGAGCTCGGCGCCGGCGAAATCGATGAACGCCCGCACCCGCGCCGAATGGCGCAGATCGGCGTGGGTCAGCAGCCACAGGTCGACGTCGAGGTCAGGCACGACGCCGCCGACGCGAACCAAGCCGGGATGGCGGTCGCCGACGAAGCAGGGCAGCACCGTCGCGCCGAGCCCGGCGGCCGCCATCGCCGCCATCGCCAGCACCGAATTCACCGCGCAGACCTGGCGGCGCGGGCCGATCTTCTCGTCGGTCCAGCGCTTGGCGCGCGCTGGCGCCGAGCTGAAGCCGACCCACGGCGCTGCGGCGACCACCCGGCCGCCGTGCTCGGACGCCATCGCCGGGGTGCAGTAGACCGCCCAACGGATGGCGCAGATGCGCCGGCCGACCAGCGATTCGGGCGGATCGTTGGCGCCGCGGATGGCGACGTCGGCGTCGCGGCGCGAAAGATTCAGCGTCTGCTCGGCGATGATGAGATCGACCTGCACGCCGGGATTGGCGGCGCGAAAGCGGGTGAGAATTGGCGCCAGCAGGCCGATCGCCACCGAGTCGACCGCGGTCACCCTGAGTTCGCCGGTCGGCTTGGCGTCCCGACCCGCGACGCGCCGTTCAAACCCCAGAATCGATTCGGCCATCACGCCGGCGAGCGCGATCATCTCCTCGCCCGCTTCGGTCGGCTGATAGCCGGCGCGCGAACGCTCGAACAGGCGCGCGCCGACGTCGTTCTCGATCGCCGCGAGACGCCTGAACACCGTCGAGTGATTGAGATTCAGCGCCTCGGCGGCGCCGACCAGCGAACGCGCGTCGGCGATCGCTTTGACCAAACGAAATTCGTCCCAGTCGAGCGTGGAGGCCATCAGTTCGCCTGCAATGTCGTCAGTCTAAGGGCTAATCCCACGGACCCGTATGCTCTTGCGCAAGCCAGCCGTGCAATAAAACGAATTGCCGCAGCGCCCGCGACATGAGGTCGCGCCGTCAGACGTCGTCCTCGCGCGGCGCCGCGGCGCGGCGCAGTCGGTCGTTGATCGCCGCGCCGAGCCCGCGTTCGGGGATCGGCGCCACGGCGATCCGCGCCGCGCCGTCGTCGTCGAGCGCGCGCAAACAGGCGAAAAGACGCGCGGCGGCCTCGTCGAGATCGCCCGACGGCGAGAGGTCGAGCCGCACCGCCGCGCCGGCGTCGGCGAGCGCGCCGGCGAAATCGAGCGCCGCCTCGCCCGCCTGAAGCCGGCGCGCGCCGAGTCGCAACCGCGCGCGGGGCGCGTAATGCGAAGCGAGCTGGCCTGGAGCGATCGGCGCGCGGCCGGGCGTGGCCCGGTCGAGCGCCACGCCCAGCGCCGCTTCGACGCGCTCGCTTGTCAGCGCGCCGGGGCGCAGCAGCCGCGGCGCGCCGCCGAGGCAGGCGACGATCGTCGATTCGACGCCGCGCCGCGCCGGGCCGCCGTCGAGAATCCAGTCGACCCTTCCGTCGAGGTCGGCGGCGACGTGGGCGGCGGTGGTCGGGCTGAGGCGGCCGGAGCGATTGGCCGACGGCGCGGCGAGCGGGACGCCCGCCGCCGCGATCAGCGCCTGCGCGACCGGGTGGTCGGGGCAACGCAGCGCCAGCGTGTCGAGTCCGGCGCGGGCCAGCAGGCTGACCCGGCAGGTCGCGGCGACCGGCGCGACGATTGTCAGCGGCCCCGGCCAGAACGCCTCGATCAGCCGGCGGGCGAAATCGTCCAGGCGCCCTTCACGCCCGGCGGCGGCGGCGTCGGCGACATGGGCGATCAGCGGATTGAAACGCGGCCGGCCCTTGGCGGCGTAGATCGCCGCGACGGCGCGCTCGTCGGTCGCGTCGGCGGCGAGGCCGTAGACGGTTTCGGTCGGCGTCGCCACCAGTCCGCCGGCCCGCAGGCAGGCCGCCGCCTCGGCGATCGCCTGCGGATTCGCGGGCGCGAGACGGGTTTGACGCTGGAACTGGGGCATCAGGGATTACGGCGGAGATCGGCTTGCGCGGGGTTTGGTTGACAACTAACCCTTATCCCTCGCTTGTGCGGCGCCTATGGACGCGACAAGCTTCGTGCCGTCAAGCGGCGAACCCAAGCCGCCGTCCAGCGAGGAACGCCATGACCTATCGCGCGCCGGTCGCCGACATCCTCTTTTCGCTCGAGCATGTCGCCGGTTTTGCGGCGGCGATCGAGCAGGGCCGGTTCGGCGACCTCGATCTCGCCACGGCCCAGGCGGTGATCGGCGAAGCGGGCAAGTTCGCCACCGAGGCGATCGCGCCGCTCGACGTTGTCGGCGACCGCGAGGGCGCGCGCCTGGCCAACGGCGTCGTCGTCACGCCGCCCGGCTTCCGCGAGGCCTATCGCCGCTGGGCCGAGGCGGGCTGGGCGGGCGTCACCGCCAAGCCGGAATACGGCGGCATGGGCCTGCCGCACGCCGTCGCCGCCGCCTGCAACGAAATGTGGTCGGGCGCGTCGATGGGTTTTGCGCTCTGCCCGCTGCTCGGCGAAGGCGCGATCGGCGCGCTCGAAATTTATGGCGCGGCGGACCAGCGCGAGGTCTATCTCAAGCGCCTCGTTTCCGGCGAATGGACCGGAACGATGAACTTGACCGAGCCGCAGGCCGGCTCGGACCTCGCCGCGGTCAAGACGCGCGCCGAGCGCGCGCCGGACGGGAGCTATCGCCTCACCGGCCAGAAGATCTTCATCACCTACGGCGAACACGACATGGCCGACAACATCGTCCATCTCGTGCTGGCGCGCCTGCCCGACGCTCCGCCCGGCACGCGCGGCATCTCGTTGTTCCTGGCGCCGAAATTCCTGGTCAATGCGGACGGCTCGCTCGGGCGCCGCAACGACCTGCGCTGCGCCTCGATCGAGCACAAGCTCGGCATTCACGCTTCGCCGACTTGCGTGATGATCTATGGCGATTCGGGCGGCGCAACCGCCTATCTGGTCGGCGAGGAGAACCGCGGCCTGGCGGCGATGTTCGTGATGATGAATGCGGCGCGGCTCGGCGTCGGCCTGCAGGGCGTGGCGATCGGCGAGAAGGCCTATCAGAAGGCGCTCGCTTATGCGCGCGAACGCCGCCAGGGCCGCGCCGGCGCCGGCGGCATGAGCCCGATCGTCGAGCATCCCGACGTGAAGCGCATGCTGGTGACGATGAAGGCGCTCGTGCAGGGCGCGCGCGCAATCTGCCATCTGACGGCGATGGCGATCGATCTGGCGGCCCACGCCGACAGCGCCGAAGCGCGCGCCGAGGCGGGGGAGCGCGCCGCGCTGCTGACCCCGGTCGCCAAGGCGTTCTCGACCGACATCGGCGACGAAGTCGCCTCGCTCGGCGTGCAGGTGCACGGCGGCATGGGTTTCATCGAGGAGACCGGGGCGGCGCAGTATTTGCGCGATTCGCGCATCGCCGCGATCTACGAGGGAACGAACGGCATCCAGGCGATCGACCTCGTCCAGCGCAAGCTGCCGCTGTCGGGCGGCGCGACGCTGAAGCGCGAGATCGCCGGTATGCGCGCGATCGTCGCCGAAGTCGCGGCCTCCGGCGAGGCCGAGTTCGGCGCGACGGCGGCGCGGCTCGGCGAGGCGGTCGAAGCTCTCGAGCGGGCGAGCGACTATCTCGGCGACGCGCTCGGCGCGGATCCGGCTTCGGCGCTCGCTGGCGCGGCGTCCTATCTCCGCCTGTTCGGGCTGGCGCTCGGCGGCGCCTATCTCGCCAAGGCGGGGCTCGCCGCGCGGAACCAGCCGGCCGAGCGTGGTCGCATCGGGCTCGCCCGCTTCTTCGCTGAGAAGCTGGCGACCGCGGCGCCCGGCCTTGCCCAGTCCATTCAGTCCGGCGCCGCGCCGCTCGCCGGCTGCGACGCCATCCTCGCGGAGTCCGCATGAGCGAATTTGTCAAAGTCGAGCGCGACGGCGCGGTCCTCGTCGTCACGCTGGCGCGCGCCGAGAAGAAGAACGCCCTAACCGGCGCGATGTACGAGGCGCTGACCGCCGCTCTCGCCGAGGCGAGCGCGGACGACGCGATCGGCGTCGTGCTGATCGAAGGAAGCGGCGGCGTCTTTTCGGCCGGCAACGACATCGGCGATTTTCTCGCCTTCGCGATGAAGCGGGGCGCCGAGATGAAGGATGCGCCCGGCGTACGTTTCATCTACGCGCTGGCGGCCTTCGCCAAACCGCTGGTCGCCGCGGTCGACGGCCACGCCATTGGCCTCGGCGCGACGCTGTGCCTCCATTGCGATCTCGTCTACGCCAGCCCCGCCGCGCGCTTTCACATGCCGTTCGTCGATCTCGGTCTGGTGCCCGAGGCGGGCTCGTCGCTGCTCGTCCCGCAGCGCTTGGGTCGGGCGCGCGCGAGCCAATATCTGCTGCTCGGCGAGTCGTTCGACGCCGAGGTGGCGCGCGCCGACGGTCTGGTCAACACCGTCGTCGACGCAGCTTCGCTGCACGCTCATGCGCTGGCCAAGGCCAAGACCCTCGCCGCCAAGCCGCGTCAGGCGCTGCTCGCCACGCGCCGGCTGCTGCGCGGCGATCCGGCGGCGCTGACGGCGCGCATGGGCGAGGAAGTCGACCTCTTCACCGCCGGCCTGAAGTCGCCCGAGGCGCGCGCCGCCTTCATGGCGTTCATGCAGCGATCCAAGGGCTAGCCGCACCGCGCGCCGCCATATCCGCGTCATGTGCGGCCAGTCACTACCGTCGCCGCCTGGGGGCCCGAATCAATCGCGGATCAAGTCCGGGGACGGGCGTGACGAGCAGTGGGCGCGGACGGTCGTCGCGCCCTCACGCCGCGACCAGTTCGCCCTTGAGCGCCTTGGCGATCAGCGCGCGCGTCTCTTCGATCCCGTAGAGCGCGACGAACGAACCGAAGCGCGGCCCGCGCTCATCGCCCAGCAGCACCGCGTAGAGCATGGCGAAGAACTCGCTCGACACGCCGGGCCGCTCGGGCGTGGCGCCCTTGGCGTTGAGGTCCTGGTAGCGCGGGATCGCGCGGCCGATGTCGTAGAGCGCGTGCTGGATCTCTTCCGCGCTCGCGCCGGCCGGCAGCGCGGCGAGCTTGGCCGAGACCGACTCGAGCGCGGCGCGCTCGATTTCGTCGCCTGCGCGATAGCGCTTCTTCGGCGCGACGAAATCGCGGAAATAGGCGACCGCGTAGCGCACGAGCCTGTCGAGCCGCGGATAGGTCTCAGGCGTCGCGCTCGGGGCATAGCGGCGCAGGAAGCCCCACAGCACGGCCGGACTGTCGCTGTTGGCGACTGCGGCGAGGTTGAGCAGCATGGCGAAGGAGACGGTCGTCTGCCCCTCCGCGCCGTGTTCGAGCGTTTCGGCCGCCGGCGGTTCGCCGGAATGGATGTGCCAGGCGGGATTGCCGAGCCGCTCTTTCCATTCCTGGCGCGGATAGGTTTCGAGGAAGCCGAGATAATCGTCGACGGTGCGCGGGATGACGTCGAAATAGAGCCGCTTGGCCGCGCTCGGCCTCTGGTACATGAACAGCGACAGGCTCTCGGGGCTGGCGTAGGTCAGCCATTCGTCGATCGTCAGGCCGTTGCCCTTCGACTTGGAGATCTTCTGCCCCTTCTCGTCGAGGAACAGCTCGTAGTTGAAGCCGTCGGGCGGGGTCCCGCCCAGCGCGCGCACGATCTGTGAAGAGAGCTTGACCGAGTCGATCAGGTCCTTGCCGGACATCTCGTAGTCGACGCCGAGGGCGTACCAGCGCATCGCCCAGTCCGGCTTCCACTGCAGCTTGCAAGCGCCGCCGGTGACCGGCGTCTCGAATTCCTCGTCCGTCGCCGGGTCGCGCCAGCGGATCGTACCGGCCTCGGCGTCGTAGCCGGCGAGCGGAACCTGCATGACGATTCGCGTGCGCGGATGGATCGGCAGGAACGGTGAATAGGTCGCGGCGCGCTCTTCGCGCAAACTCGGCAGCATGATCTTCTGCACGGCGTCGAAGCGCTCGAGCATGTGCAGCAGCGCCGCGTCGAAACGGCCGGACTTGTAATAGGCGGTCGAGGAGGCGAATTCGTAGTCGAAGCCGAAGCTGTCGAGGAAGCCCCGCAGCCGCGCGTTGTTGTGGGCGGCGAAGCTGTCGAATTCGCCGAACGGGTCGGGCACCTCGGTCAGCGGCTTGCCGAGATTGGCCTGGATCCGTTCGCGATTGGGGATGTTGTCGGGCGTCTTGCGCAGGCCGTCCATGTCGTCGGAGAAGGCGAGGAGCCGCGTCGCGATCGCGTCGTCGGTCAGAACGCGGAAGGCGTGGCGAACCATGGTCGTTCGCGCCACCTCGCCGAAGGTGCCGATATGCGGCAGCCCCGACGGGCCGTAGCCGGTTTCGAACAGCACGCTCTTCTGGCCGGTGCGCTTGACCCGCTGGATCAGCTTGCGCGCCTCCTCGAACGGCCAGGCCTTGGAGACCTCGGCGGCCTCGCGCAGGGCTGCTTGCGACATCAAACCAATACCTTCGTCCGACCGGCGCGCCAGCAGCGCGAGCGGCGCAAATTAGGAAAGCGGCGAGCCAAGTCAATCATTAAGCCGCGAATTCGTTAGCTGCGCCCGAGCGCCAGCCGGTCCGGACGAGGGCCGGTCCGACCAAAGCGGCGCTGGCCAAGCCGCGGCTTTGCGCCCTATGAGGGCTTGGCAGGACAGCCGCCGCCGGCGCGCCAGGGAGAACGCAGGGTCATGGCCGACCACAAGACCGCTTTCCAATGGGACGATCCGTTCCGTCTCGCCGACCAGCTCACCGAGGAGGAAACGCTGGTCGTGGCGACGGCGCGCGCCTACGCCCAGGAGAAGCTGCTGCCGCGGGCGATCGAAGCCTACGCGCATGAGACCAGCGATCCGGCGATCTTCGCCGAGATGGGCGCGCTCGGTCTGCTCGGCGCCACCATCCCCGAGGAATACGGCGGCGCCGGCGCGTCCTACGTCGCCTACGGGTTGATCGCGCGCGAGGTCGAGCGGGTCGACAGCGGCTATCGCTCGATGATGAGCGTGCAGTCGTCGCTGGTCATGCACCCGATCCACGCCTACGGAACCGAGGCGCAGAGGCGCAAATACCTGCCCAGGCTGGCGCGCGGCGAAGCGATCGGCTGCTTTGGCCTGACCGAGCCCGACGCCGGCTCCGACCCCGGCGCGATGCGCACGCGCGCGGAGACGATCGACGGCGGCTACCGCCTCACCGGCGCGAAGACCTGGATCTCCAACGCGCCGATCGCCGACGTCTTCGTCGTGTGGGCGAAGTCGGACGCGCACGACGGCGCGATCAAGGGCTTCGTGCTCGACAAGGGCCTCGAGGGCCTGACGGCGCCGAAGATCGAGGGCAAGCTGTCGCTGCGCGCCTCGATCACCGGCGAGATCGTGCTCGACGCTGTCGAGGTCGGCGAGGAGGCGCTGCTGCCCGGCGTCGCCGGCCTCAAGGGGCCGTTCGGCTGCCTCAATCGCGCGCGCTACGGCATCGCCTGGGGGGCGATGGGCGCCGCCGAAGATTGCTGGTCGCGCGCGCGCCAGTATGGACTCGACCGCAAGCAGTTCGGCCGGCCGCTCGCCCAGACGCAATTGTTCCAGAAGAAGCTCGCCGACATGCAGACCGAGATCGCCCTCGGCCTGCAGGCGGCTTTGCGCGTCGGCCGGCTGTTCGACCAGGGCAAGGCCGCGCCGGAAATGATCTCGCTGATCAAGCGCAACAATTGCGGCAAGGCGCTCGACGTCGCGCGGCTGGCGCGCGACATGCACGGC
>Ga0182013_10007936_pt1 | contig 11544 bp, 11 predicted proteins | sample 612S2MmetaG_FD_120487 | JGI IMG/M metagenome (GOLD analysis project Ga0182013, IMG submission 120487) | Permafrost microbial communities from Stordalen Mire, Sweden - 612S2M metaG | ecosystem: Environmental > Terrestrial > Soil > Wetlands > Permafrost | place: Sweden: Stordalen | collected...
GCGGTCGTATTCGGCGCCCGGCACGGTGAAGGTGATGTCGGTGGTCGCCGCGTCGTCGGAAACGACCTGGATGATCATATCGACGTTGATGTTGGCCTCGGCGAGGGGGACGAAAATCGCCGCCGCGACGCCCGGCTGGTCGGCGACCTTTCGCAGGGTGATCTGCGCCTCGTCGCGCGAGAAGGCGATCCCGGTCACCACCTGCTTTTCCACGATGTCCTCCTCGTCGCAAATCAGCGTGCCCTGCTTGGGCTCGGCGGGATCGTCGAAAGACGACCGCACGTAGGTCTTCACATTGTGCACCATTGCGACCTCGACCGAGCGCACCTGCAACACCTTGGCGCCCAGCGAAGCCATCTCCAGCATTTCCTCGAACGACACCCGGTCGAGCCGGCGCGCCTTCGGCACCACGCGCGGGTCGGTGGTGTAGACGCCGTCGACGTCGGTGTAGATGTCGCAGCGGTCGGCGTGAAGCGCGGCGGCGAGCGCCACCGCGGAGGTGTCGGAGCCGCCGCGGCCGAGCGTCGTCACCCGGCCAGTGTCTGCGTGGATGCCCTGGAAGCCGGCGACGACGGCGATCTCGCCGCGCTTGAAGCTCTCGACGATCTTGGTCCCGTCGATGTCTTCGATGCGCGCCGATCCGTGCGCCTCGTCGGTGATGAGCGGGATCTGCCAGCCCTGCCACGAGCGCGCCGGGAGCCCCATGTCCTCGAGCACGATCGCCAGCAGACCGGCGGTGATGAGCTCGCCCGAGGCGACGACCGCGTCATATTCGGCCGAGTCGTAGACCGGCGCCGCCTCCTTGCACCAGGCGACCAGCTCGTTGGTCTTGCCCGCCATCGCCGACACGACCACTGCGACCTGATTGCCGGCGTCGGCTTCCCGTTTGACGTGGCGCGCGACGTTGCGAATGCGCTCGACATTGGCGACCGAGGTGCCGCCGAACTTCATCACCAGACGCGCCATGACGGTTCCAGTAGCCGAGAAACTCTCGCGAAAGCGGCTCGCGCGGTCGCCGAGCCGCGCGTATAAAGGCGCTTCCCGGGGCGGTCAACGCCTCATGACTTGGGAGTTTCAGGCATGGCCGCCGCCGCCGGCGCGATCGACGAGGAGGTTCGGCGCTTTGCCGCGCTCGGCGACGCGTGGTGGGATCCGGTCGGGCCGATGGCGGCGCTGCACCGCCTCAACCCGACCCGCATGGCGTGGCTGCGCGAGACGATGGCGCGCCATTTCGGCCGCGACCTCAGAGGCGTCGCGCCGCCGCTGGCGGGCCTGTCGCTGCTCGACATCGGCTGCGGCGGCGGCCTGGTCGCCGAGCCGCTGGCGCGGATGGGCGCGGATGTGCTCGGCCTCGATCCCGCCGAATCCGCGATCGCCGTCGCGCGCGCCCACGCCGAAGCGACCGGCGCGCGGCTCGCCTATCGCGTCGGATTGGTCGACGACCTCGTCGCCGAAGAGGCGCGGTTCGACGTCGTGACCGCGCTGGAAGTCGTCGAGCACGTCGCCGACCTGCGCGCTTTCGTCGCGGCGGCGGCAAGCCTGATCAAGCCCGGCGGGCTGTTCATCACCACGACCCTCAACCGCACGCTGAAGAGCTTCGCGCTGGCGATCGTCGCCGCCGAATATGTGCTCGGCTGGGTCGACAAGGGCACCCATCGCTGGGAGCAGTTCGTCACCCCGGAAGAACTCGCCGCCGCTCTCGAAGCCGCCGGCTGCGAGGAGGTCGAGCGCCGCGGCGTCGTCTATGATCTGCCGCGCCGCGACTGGCGCCTGTCGTCGGACGTGAGCGTGAATTACTTCATGGCGGCGCGGAAAGGGTAGACGGCCCCGTCGGAGTTGGCGACCCTTGTCGGCGCGGCCGGCGGTCGCGTCTACGCCTCCGCCGCGACGCCAGCGCCTTCACCCTTTCTCCCGCGCCTGCTTGGCGTCGGTGAGCCAGAAGCCTTCGTCTTTGTGCAGCAGCGGCGCGTTCTGCGCCTTGGCGGCGGCGTAGGCGAAGCAGTCGCCGAGGTTGAGACGCGCGGGATGGCGGCCCTTGCCGAACTGGTCGAAGGCGTCGAGCGCCAGTTGCATTTCGGCCTCGCCGAGCGCGACGACGCGAACTTCGGCCGCGGCGAGGAACTCGGCGAGCTTGCGGCGCGCCTCCGGGATCGACAGCGCGTATTCGTGGGCAAGTCCGGCGACGCTTTCCCAAACGGCGATCGGCGACGTCAGGCGGACGGGAGCCGCAGCGAGCGCGTCGGCGAAAGCGTCGCCCTCGGCTTCGTCGCCAAGCATCGCGATGATCGCCGAGGCGTCGAGAAACATCAGAATTCGCCGTTGAGATCGTCGAAGAACGCCTTGTCGGCGCGCTTGCCGGCGCGTCCCCTCGCGACGATCGACTGCCGGATCGCGGCGACGCGCTCGCGCAGCGGCGGTTCGCGGTCGAGGCGCTGCAATTCCGCGCCGACGGCAAGGCGCACGGCTTCGGTCAGGCCGGTCCCTCTGCGCTTGGCGAGCGCGCGAACCAACCGCTCGGTGGCGGCGTCGCGGATGCTGAGTCCCATGAGCAATCCTGGGAAAGGTCTTCCATACGTATATACGATACCGACAATTCGTATATAATACAAGCGCCGCCGACGTCTCCCGGCTCGCTATCGTCCCCTGCAATGCCGGTCCGGCGCGTCGTGGACCTCGTCGCGCGACAGCGGTTCAGCCGCCCGAAGGACAGTCCTTCAGCACGCGGTCGAGCGCCTGGTCGAAGCCCGACAGCGAATAGGTGTCGGTGGTGAGGTTGCCCTTCTTCGACGTCGCCTTGAGGACGAGGGTCTTGTTCTTGCGCATCTCAGCGACCAGCGCGCTTTCCTGCGCAGCGTTTCTCATCCACAAATTGGCGCCCTTGGCCATCAACTGGTAATGCGAGTCGCCGATCTCGGCGGTCGGCGTGACGAGCTAGGTCTTCTTTTCCTTGCTGTCCTTCTTGTCCTTGCTGTCCTTCTTGTCCTTGCTTTCGCCCTCTGACTCGGCGTCCGGCGCGCCGACGTCGAAGCCCATGATGAACGACACTTCGTTGCGCGCCCCTTCGCTCGGCCGCTCGGTGATGAAGGCGTAGCCGGGGTCGCGCTTGAGGTCGTCGGGGTCGCGCTGCGCGGGCTTGGCGGCGACGTAGCAGACCCTGTCCTTGCCCGATCCGGCGTCGTACACCGCCCAGTCGCCATAGGCGCCGACGACTTTCCGTTTGGCGGCGGACGCGTCGCTGCCGGACTTGTCGGCGGCGGGCTTGTTCTCGGCAAGCGCGGCGCTCGCGGCGAACGCGAACAGGCCGCAGAGCGCAAGGGCGATCGCGCGGGTGGCGAGGGGCGCGGGAGATGGCATGGGAAATCAGTCCTTCGTCACTCTCGGCGGCGATTCGCTACGCAAGGCGAGGCTCATTGCGCCGAGATCCCGGCAAAATTCGGATCCGGCGGCGTTCCTTTCGCCGGATTTCTATTCTTGGCAGTGGTTAATGAAAAATGAGTAAAATTTGCGACATCGCCGCCGCGCGACGCGCCGCCCGGCCGCCGTCGCGCAAGCTTTGCGCTTGCGGCTTATCAAGGCGGCGGGCGAAAATCGCGGCGATCCTGCGCGGGTCAGGGTCTGCGGCAGTTTGGCGCGCGGAGGCGGCTTGCGCTTCGTGCTGCAATGCACAATAAATCGCCCGGGTTGAGACGTCGGGGACAGATTCGCGAGGAATCCATGGCGAATTCGACCCATTCGACGGTTGACGTCCGGCGGCTGTGGCCGGCCGACATGCCGCTATTCCGCGACCACCTGCTGCGCCTGGACTCGCGCAGCCGCCACGAACGGTTCGGCGGCGGCATGTCCGACGACTTCCTCGTCCGCTACGCGCAGAACTGCTTCGGCGAGGGCGACCTCGTGTTCGGCGCCTTCATCGACGGCGTGATGCGCGGCGCGGCGGAATTGCGCTCCGGCGAGGCGATCTGGAGCGAGCAGGCGCCCTACCAGCGGCATATCCACGCCGAGGCGGCGTTCAGCGTCGAGGAGGCCTACCGCCGGCGCAGCCTCGGCGAGACCCTGTTCCGCCGCATCGAGCAGGCCGCCAGCAACCACGGCGTCGAGACGATCGAGATCGTCTGCACCGCCGACAATGTCGGCATGTTGCGCCTCGCCGGCAAGTTCAAGATGCAGTTCTCGTTCGAGGAGAACCAGATCGCCGGCCGCCTGACCGCGCGCCGGCCGACCGCCTTTTCGCTCTTGCGCGAGACCTCGCGCGACGTGATGGACTTCACCGCGTCGGTGTTCGACGCGCGGCTGCGCGGCCCCGACGTCGGCGCGGCGTGATCGCGCCCTGACCGCGGCGCGCTAAAGCCGCCGGTCGTTCATCATGCCCTTGATGTGGGCGATCGCCTTGGCGGGGTTGAGGCCCTTCGGGCAGGTCTTGGCGCAATTCATGATCGTGTGGCAGCGGTAGAGGCGGAACGGGTCCTCGAGTTCGTCGAGCCGCTCGCCGGTCGCCTCGTCGCGCGAATCGATCAGCCAGCGATAGGCCTGCAGCAGCGCCGCCGGCCCGAGATAACGCTCGCCGGTCCACCAATAGCTCGGGCACGAGGTCGTGCACGAGGCGCACAGAATGCACTCGTAGAGGCCGTCGAGCTTGGCGCGATCCTCCTGCGACTGGCGCCATTCCTTTTCCGGCGTCGGCGTCGTTGTCTTCAGCCACGGCTCGATCAGCGCGTGCTGGGCGTAGAAGTGGGTGAGGTCGGGCACCAGGTCCTTGATCACCTGCTGGTGCGGCAGCGGATAGACCTTCACCGCGCCGTCGATGTCGTCGATCCCCTTGGTGCAGGCGAGCGTGTTGAGGCCGTCGATGTTCATCGCGCACTAGCCGCACACGCCCTCGCGGCACGAGCGGCGGAAGGTCAACGTCGAGTCGACCTTCGATTTGATCCAGATGAGCGCGTCGAGGACCATCGGCCCGCAATCGTCGCGGTCGACCCAATAGACGTCGATGCGCGGGTTGGCCGAATCGTCCGGATTCCAGCGATAGACGCGGAATTCGCTCAGGCGCTTGGCGCCCTCCGGCTTCGGCCATTGCCTGCCCGGCTGCGGGCGGGAATTCCTGGGAAGGCTGATCTCGACCATCGATTCATCCTGCCGGGCCGGTCGTTCATGCGCCGACGCGGGGTCGGCGTCAGGGGCCAGACGCTTTCTGAAGCATAGCCGCCGCCGCCGTCAACAGTCGACGCCTCGGCAAAAGGGCGAGGGCCGGGCGGCGCGCTCAGGACCCCGGCGCGGACAGTTCGCCTTCGAGCGTCGCAATCAACCGCCGGCCCGCCTCCTCGCCGAGCACGGCGACGATCTCCTGCTTCACCCCGTCGAGCGGCAGGCCGAGTTCCATGAAGCCGATCATGTAGTTGCGAAAGCGGTCCTCCCAGGTATTGCGATAGGGAATGCCCATCGGTCGGTTGAAGCGGTGCATCCAGCGCAGGAACGGCAGGCACAATGTGCGTCCGCCGCGCTGGCGCGTTTTCTCGTGGATGTAGCCCTCTTCGCCGCCGAAGCCGCGGAAGCGCGGATTGAAGCCCGGCCACGCGGCGCGGCGGCAGGCGAACACGCCCATGCCCTGCATCGGAATGTCGAACGGCTCGCCGTCGGGGTCCAGGCCGCGCGGATCGGTTCCCCAGGTCCCGTACATGCCGCCGCGCCAGACGGGATCGAAATGGGTCGAGAACGTCTTGAGATCGTCGTAGACGAGCGGTCCCTGCAGGAGGTCGCGCGTCTCCGGCTGCGCGCGCATGTAGGCGATCAGGCGCTTCAGCGCGCCGGGGACGAAGAACACGTGCGAATCCATGCACAGCACGAATTCGCCGCCTGCATTCACGAACACCGCGTTCTTGATCGCCGTTCCGGTGAATTCGCCGGCTGGGATGTAGCGATAGTTGGCAATGTGGTGCTCGAGTTGCTTCAATTGCTCGGCGCAAGGGCCGTCGGGATGATTGTCGACCACCACGAACTCGGCCTCTTCGACAATCTCCGGATGGTACATGCGCAACGCTTGCAAGCTGAAATAGACGCCGTCGTAGTCGTCGTAGGTCGCCATGCCGATGGTCAGGAACCGATCGAACCGCCGCGCGGTCGGCTTGGGAATTTCGAACCGCTGCGCCGGCGCCGCGCGCTCGGCCGCCGCCTGTCCGGCGAAAGCGCCGGCGAAACGGGCGAAGGCCTGCGCGTCGATCCCGGCTTCGAGCGTCGAGCGGACGAGATGGTCGAGGATTCCGTCGAACGCGTCGGTGTCGCCGAAACGCAGCCGGACGATCGGCGTTCGCGCGAGAAAGGCGAGCGCCGAGGGCGGAAGCGGCGTCGCGCCGGGGAAAGTCGTCTGCAGCGCCGCGGCGATCGTCGCCTGATCGCGCGCGAAATCGAGCGCCTCGATCGACAGCGCTGCGCCGGGCGCGAACTCGACGACGACGACGAGACCGCAGGTCGCCCATTCCTCCGCCGCGCGCCATTCGGCGGCGGGCGCGACGATCAGCGAATCGTCGCCGTCGGCGCTGGCGAGATCGCGGAACGCGGCGAGCTTGGCGAGCGTCGGCGTGGCGGGATCGGCGACGATCAGCGGGCCGGGAAACCCGGCGACGCGCCCGTCGTCGCGCACGCAGGCGTATTCGCTTCCCTGGCACGAGAAGCCGCGGTCGATCAACCAAGCGGCTAGCGCCGATCGGCCCACGCGCGCGCGGCCGGCGACCAGCGCGACCTTGTCCTCCCAGCCCAGCGCGGCGGCGCGCAACCAATCGCCCTTCGCCTCCGCGGCCGCGGTCTGGGGCAGCAACTCGGCGAGCCGCGCCAGCAGCCCGCCGAGCGTCAGCTTGCTCGCGACGACGCGCCCCTGCGCGGAAATTGAGTAATCGCCGGCTTCGCCTTCGATCGCGACGCCAGGAACGCCGGCGGCGGGGGCGAGCGCGAGTTTGTAGAAATCGGCGAGCGCCGGCGCGAGGCTCGCCGGCGCGGCGACGTCGACGACCGATCCGGCGACGCAAAGGCCGAGCGTGACGCTCCCGATCTCAGCCAATTCGTCGCGCCCGGTCGTCCGTCGCCGCCTCAGCTCCCCCCGTTCGTCGTCGTCTGCGAAGTCGTCTGCGTCGACGTGCTCGTCGACGTCGTGGTGGTCGTCGTCACCGTGGTCGTGGTGGCGGACGTCGACGAGGCGACCTTCTGTTTCTTCGCCTCGACGAATCGCCACACCGGCGCAACGTCCTCGCGGTCGCGGCCGATCAGCGACTTGCCGGAGCCGGTCGGGCCGCCGAGGTAGAATTTGATCCCCGCCCAGGCGGCGCGATAGTCGTGATCGCCGACCCGGGCTTCGCCGAAGATCGACACCCCGGTCGAGGGGAAGAGATGCTCGAAGCCCGCCGCCGCGGCATTGACGCCCGCGCTCTGCGCGCCGGTGTCGTCGCGCACGTAGCCGGCGAAAATCTTGGTGTTGTCGTCGACATAGAACGACGCGCGCGCCTGGGCGAAGAAGCGGTCGTTGTCGTCGAAATTGACGCCGGCGATTCCCGACAGGGTGAAGCGCGAGAAATAGAATTCCGCTTCGGGGGCGAGCCGCGCGGCGTTGGGGGCGAAGCCGTCGTCGAGACGACCATAGGCGCCGTAGACGCCGACGAGCGCGCTCGCCGGATTGCGCCAGAATGCCTGCGCCGCCGCCTGTCCGGTGAATTCGCCGCTCTCGCTTCCCGCCGAGCCGTCGAATTGCGCGCCGAAATCGGGGCCGAGCGGGAAAGCGAAGGTCCCTTCGACTTGACCGTAGCCCTGTCCGAGCGCCGCGCCGCCATCGCCGCCGATGGTGAAGTTGGGATAGGCGACCGCCGGCGCCTGCTGCGCCGAAGCGCCGCCCGCGAGCGCCAGCACAAACGGCGCCACCGCCGCCGAAGCGAGCAGTCTGCTCTTCACATTCGCCCCCGTCAGTCGAGCCGGAAAATCAAAAAAGCGGCGCCAATTCGAGTCGGACGTCGCAGCGGCAGGATCAAGATAAGCAGAGCGCGAGCGCCGGTTCAAGCGCGAAACGCCGTTACGGAAGATCGTCGGCAAACCGAGTCCGCGCCGGCGTCTCAACCTCGGCGCGCGTCAAGCGGGAAAGGCCCAGTTCTGCCGCACATAGGCGGCGCGGAAGCCGGCGGCGAGGATGTTGCGGCGCCTCGGCGCCGGCTCGCCGGGTTGCGGAACGCTGCTTTCGGTGACGGCGAAGCGCGCGCCGCGCCGGCGACGCTCTTGCGCGCTATTCCCGCGAACGCGCAATGACGGCATCGCGCCAGCCGCGTGGCGCGGCGTTTCGGCCGCCAGCGCGTTCTGCTAGCGTCCCGGGGCCGCACGACAATGAAGCGGATCGCGGCGTTCGCAATCAAGACCTCATGGAAGACGAGCCATGCATTTTTGCTTTATCGGCCAATATTCGCCGGAGGCCGTGAGCGCGATGATCGACCATCCGGAGGTCAATCGCCACGAGGCGACCAAGAAGCTGATCGAAACGGCGGGGGCCAAGCTGATCTCGATGTACAACATGCCCGCCGAGGGGCCCGGCGTGCTGGTGATCTTCGACGCGCCCGACCCCGAATCCGCCGCCGCGATCGTCGGCGTCATCGTCTCGACCGGCGCCGCCAAACGGATCAAGCTGATGAACCTGTTCACCGCCGAGGAGGTGGCGAAGGTGCGCAAGAAAGCCAACCAGATCCGCGCCGCTTACCTGCCGCCGAACAAGGCGTGAAGAGCGCGCGGCGGCGCGAGACGGCTCGTCGCCGCGCCAATCTCATCCCTTGATCATTCCGCCATGCCAGCCTCATCCCCGCTTGCAAGACGAAGATAGCAGCGCCCCACGGTCTGATGCGCGCAGTCGCCGCGACAATTTCTTCCTGAAAATCGGAATCGTCGGTATCATGATTCGTGGCGCGCAGAGCGGTCGCGTCGGCGGCGCGGCGGCGTTTTCGCGCAGCGAAACGAGCTTCGCGCCGCGAAGCTCGCCCAACGGGTTGAAAAGACAGGAGGCGGCGAAGCGGGCGGCTTAGAATGACTATACAAATCAATGGCTTGTGCAAGCCGACGCGAAGCCGACCGTTTCGCTCGGCTTCGTTTCGTTTCGCCTGGATTTCGTTTGGTTTCGCCGGCGCTTTGTTCGGCTTCGCTTCGTTACGCTTGCGCCCGCCTTCGCCGCCATGGCCGGAACAAGCCCGTTCATGTCGCAAGCAAAGGGCGTTGCAGCTGCGCGCCGCCGCCGCTCGCCCTCAGTACACGCGCGCCTTGGGCTCGATGTAGGCGATGTCGTTCGACATCGTGTAGGCGTGCACCGGACGGTCGTCGAGCCGCACTTCGTATTTGTCGGGGTCGATCCACGCCAAGGTGTGCTTCATCCAGTTGGCGTCGTCGCGGGTCGGATGGTCCTCGCGCGCGTGCGCGCCGCGGCTTTCGGTGCGGTTGAGCGCGCCCGCCATCGTCACCACCGCCTGGACGATCAGGTTGTCGTATTCGAGCGTCTCGATCAGGTCGGAGTTCCAGATCAGCGAGCGGTCGGTGACGCGCGCGTCAGCGCCGGCGCGCCAGGCCTCGAGGATCATCCGCTGGCCTTCGGCGAGCGTGTCGCCAGTGCGGAACACCGCGCAATGGCTCTGCATCACGCGCTGCATGGCGTCGCGCAATTTGGCGGTGGGCGTGTCGCCGCCGGCGTGGCGGAAGCGGTCGAGACGGGAGAGCGCGCGGTCGGCGCTGTCCTTGGGCAGGTCGGGCTGGCTCGCGCCCGCCTTCAACGATTCGGCGGCGCGCAGGCCGGCGGCGCGGCCGAACACGACGAGGTCGATCAGCGAGTTGGAGCCGAGCCGGTTCGCGCCATGGACCGAGACGCAGGCCGCTTCGCCCAGCGCCATCAGGCCGGGTACGACCGAATCGGGGTCGGCGCCGACCTTGGTCAGCACTTCGCCGTGATAGTTGGTCGGAATGCCGCCCATGTTGTAATGCGCGGTCGGCAGCACCGGGATCGGCTCCTTGGTCACGTCGACGCCGGCGAAGATGCGCGCGCTGTCGGAAATGCCGGGCAGCCGTTCGTGCAGCACCTTCGGGTCGAGATGATCGAGGTGCAGGTAGATATGGTCTTTGAGCTTGCCGACGCCGCGGCCCTCGCGGATCTCGACCGTCATCGCGCGGCTGACGACATCGCGCGAGGCGAGATCCTTGGCCGAGGGCGCATAGCGCTCCATGAAGCGCTCGCCGGCGGAATTGACGAGATAGCCGCCTTCGCCGCGCGCGCCCTCGGTGATCAGGCAGCCGGCGCCGTAGATGCCGGTCGGATGGAACTGCACGAACTCCATGTCCTGCAGCGCGATCCCGGCGCGCAACGCCATGCCGTTGCCGTCGCCAGTGCAGGTGTGGGCCGAGGTCGCGGAGAAGTAAGTGCGGCCGTAGCCGCCGGTGGCGAGGATGGTCGTCTGGCCGCGGAAGCGGTGGATCGTGCCGTCGTCCATCTTCAGGCAGACGAGGCCGCGCACCCTGCCTTCGGCGTCGCGGATGAGGTCGATGGCGAAATATTCGATGAAAAATTCGCACTTCGCCTTCAGCGCCTGGCCGTAGAGCGTGTGCAGCATCGCGTGGCCGGTGCGGTCGGCGGCGGCGCAGGTGCGCTGCGCTGTGCCCTTGCCGAAATCCGTCGTCATGCCGCCGAACGGGCGCTGATAGATCTTGCCTTCCTCGGTGCGCGAGAACGGCACACCCCAGTGGTCGAGCTCGTAGACCGCGGCGGGCGCGTTGCGGCAGAGGTACTCGATCGCGTCCTGGTCGCCGAGCCAGTCGGAGCCCTTGACGGTGTCGTACATGTGCCAGCGCCAGTCGTCCGGCCCCATGTTGCCGAGCGCGGCGGAAATGCCGCCCTGCGCCGCGACGGTGTGCGAGCGGGTCGGGAACACCTTGCTGATGCAGGCGGTCTTCAGGCCCGCCTGGGCGCAGCCGACGCTGGCGCGTAAGCCCGCGCCGCCGGCGCCGAGGACCACGACATCGAATGTGTGGTCGGCGATCGGATAGGCCGTGCCGCCGAGCGCGGCGGCGCTGGGGCCTTGGGAGCCGTTAGCCATCTCGGTTCGAGCCCTTTTTCGACAATGTCAGACGAAGCCGATGCGCAGCACGGCGTAGACGCAGGCGAGCGCGACGGCGCCGGCGAAGCAGATGTTGGCGATCAGCGCCCATTCGCGCGCGTGACCATGGACGTAGTCGAGGATGATCGAGCGCATGCCGAGGTGCATGTGGAACGTCGCCACCAGCGCGAACAGCAGCGTCAGGATGGCCGGGAACGGGTGGCCGAGCTCGGCCCGGACGCCGTTGTAGTCCTTGGAGAGCAGCGTCAGCAGCATCAGGACGAAGCCGCTCGCCAGAACGATCAGCGCCGTCGCGCTCACGTGGATCAGCCAGGCGTCCTGCGAACCGCGGCGCGCCGAGCCGAGATAGCGGGCGCGGCCGAGCGCGCTGCGCAGGGACTTGTCGGATTCGCTCATCGCCGTCGCTCCCTCATCCCACCGCGAAAGCGATCGCCCA
>Ga0182013_10007937_pt1 | contig 11543 bp, 9 predicted proteins | sample 612S2MmetaG_FD_120487 | JGI IMG/M metagenome (GOLD analysis project Ga0182013, IMG submission 120487) | Permafrost microbial communities from Stordalen Mire, Sweden - 612S2M metaG | ecosystem: Environmental > Terrestrial > Soil > Wetlands > Permafrost | place: Sweden: Stordalen | collected...
AATGGGCAGCGGGCGCGGGATCGAGGATGGCATGCGGCTCTGCGGCGTGTATTCGGCGGTGTTCCGCAACCGGCGTGGCCAAGTGTTTCATAAGGAGGAATTCCCCAACACCCTGGCCGCGGTCGGCAAGGCGTTCCTGATGGATACCGCGCTGACCAGCGGTGTGACCAGTGTCGCCAATTACATGGGGTTGATCGGCGCCTTGCCGTCGTATTCCTTGCCCCTGGCGGCGGACACCATGGCCAGTCATGCCGAGTGGTACGAATGCGGCTCGACCTATGCGCCAACCTACAGCGGCACGCGTAACCAGTGCGCCTGGCTTGCATCGACACTGGCGTCTCCCGCCGCGACGAAGTCGCTAACCGCCGGGCTGCTGTTTTCCTTCACCGCGACATCGGGCTACGTCAACGGTGCTTTTATCGTCGGCGGCACCGGCGCGGTCAGCACCTTGATGAGCACGCTGGGTACTCTGTTTTCCGCCGGCGCCCTGGGCACCGCGCAGCCGGTGGTGAACGGCAACACCCTGACCTTGTCCTACTCGGTGACCCTGAACTGAGTTTAAGCAACCATTAAACGGGAGTTGTCTGCCCGCGAAGGTTGGTGAGCGGCTATGCCGACGTTCTATTCGCGGCCTCCTCCAACCTTCATCGGCGGCGCCCAGCCGCTTGCCGCGCCGGTCGTATTCCCGCCAAGCGCGGTAACCGCAGCCTATACCGCAACGCTGACGGAGCTTTTTTCCAGCGTTGACCCTTACACATCCGGCGCCCCGGCGGTCGCGGTCGCCGATACGCTCACCTCCGGCAGCACAGCCATCCTGCTGGCCGCCGCGCTGAGCCTGGGCGACTCCGCTTCCGCCAGCGACGGGTTTATTTTAACTAACGTAGCCGTCGCACTACCGGCGGATGTCGCGAGCACCGCTGACACTGTCCGTTTCAACAGCGCCGCGCTGGCCGACAGCGCCAATAGCACGGATGTCTTGAGCCCGGCGCCGCTGTACGGCGCGCTGACCGAGTTTAACAGCGGCAGCGATGCGCTAAGCTTCGGTTTTGTATCCGGTGGCGCTAATCCGTTCAGTAACGAGTTCAGTGCCGAATTCGGCAGCGGGTCGGCGTCCGGCAGCGTCAGCCTAAACGACGCGGTAACCCTGCTCGACAGCTACAGCACGAATTTGAATGTCGTGCTGGTTACCGTGGCGGATCCGTTCACCGCCGATTTCACCGGGGATTTCGGCAGCGGTAATACCGGCACTGCGCCGCAGGACGCCGCGACGCTCAGCGAAGGCTATGTGCGGTTCACGGCGCTGCCGTATAGCGATAGCGCAACCACGGAAAGCGATGCGCTGAGCGGCGTGAATGCCGCCGTTTATGCCGTATCCGACGGCAGCCTTGGCGGTGACGCGCTTTCCGGCGCGCTGGTCGCGTCGGTGCCCGGCCAGGCCGACGGCACCACGGTGTTCGACACGCTTACCGTGGCGCGCGGCTTTGTCACGGCGGTGAGCGATCCGGCGGCGACAAGTGACGGCCTGACCTTCGCGGTCGGGCTGAGCGCGCTGACGGCGGACAGCACCGGTGAATTCGATACCCTGGCCGGCGGGTTTTTCACTGCCGTCATAGCGGTGACGGACGCCACCCTGACCGGTGATCAAATCTTTGCCGTAGCGTTTGCAGCGAGCCTGGCGGACGCCGCCGCGTCGAGCGAGCTTGTTTCGGCGAACAGCGGCTTTAGCCCGGTCGTGCTGACTGATAGCGACACAGAAACCGATCTGCTGACTCCAGCCTATGCGTTTGCACCGCCGCTGACGGATCTGGCGGCTACGTCGGATAGCTTGACCGGTGTTGACGCCATTACGGCGATCAGTCTCGGCGACACGGCAAACAATACCGACGCCGTTGTCAGTTTTGGTCTGAATCTACCCTTCAGCCTGACGGATGCCGCCAATAACACGGACGCGTTGACTGACGCGATCTTTGTCGCGTTGAGCGATAATGCGGCGCCGTCAGATAACTTAGTAATACCGGGCCTCGGAATTTATGCCGCCAGCTTGGTGGACGCCGCGACAACTACCGACGGGTTTGCTCCGTCAGTTTTCGTTTTTGCTGTTAATCTGGTCGACAGCAACGCCGACAGCGATGGTTTTATCGCTACCCTGTTTATCGCTGACAATGCGAATAGCAGCGACACGATTACGACCGGCTTTAATCTGTCTCTCAGCGACGGCAACGGCTCCACCGATAGCGTTACCGGGGTTTTTGCCGCCAACGCAGCGGCGTTGTCAGATGCCGCCAGCCTTACCGACGCTATCGGCACCGCCAAAGCGCTGGCCCTGGCCGATAGCGCCACTACGAGCGACGCCTATACCCAGACAAGCTACTATGCCCTCCTAGCGGATGCTGCTGCGGTCAGCGACTTTGCCGGCCTGTCAGGCTCCGCCTACGCTGCGGCGCCGAGTGACAGCGCGACAGCCGGTGACAGCTTTACCGCTACCGCGCTCGGCGCGGTTTTAAGCGACAGCGCACCGGGTTCCGATATCCTCGGCGCAGCCGGGATCACACTCGGCGGCTGGTCCGACACCGCGGCGGCGGCCGATGCCGTACCGGCTACGCTCGGCTTTATCCAGGTCGTATCCGATACTATCGGTCTGTCGGGTGAGCTGATCACGCCGGACGTGCTGATTTTCGTATCCGGCCTGGCGGATGCCGCGGCGGCGTCCGACGCGGCATTGACCGGACCGGCCCGGGCTTATGTGTTGGCGGACTTTGCCGCCGGCAGCGACAGCCTCGCACAAAGCGCCGCCGCGATAGCCTTGGCCGACGCAGCCGCTACCGCCGACGGCTTTATCTCGGTTACCTTTTCGGCCGTCCTGGCGGATAGCAGCGCCACCGGCGACAGCCTGGGGTTTGCGCAGAACCTGAGCTTCGCGTCGGGCGATGCGGCGATCGGCGTCGACAGCCTGCTGCTGACGGCGGCTGGCCTGGCGCTGCCCGCGGAGGCCGCGGCGGCGGCCGACGGGTTCGCCGCGATATCCGCGCAAACCGCCGCCGGGTTCGCCGATATCGCCGGCGATATGGACGGCTTCGCGGTGCCGGCGGTGACCGCGGCCGTCGTGATGGCCGATATCGGCAGTGAATCCGATATCATCGCGCTGGCCGCTCTGCTGTTCGCGGCGTCGCTCGCCGACGGCGCGGCTGTTGTTGACGGCTTCACGGTGCCGGCGTTGGCGCTGTCGCTGATTGATTCGGCCGGCGGTAGCGAGATTTATAGCTACGGCATCGCCGGAGCTTTTGTGACCGGGCTGCTCGATACCGGCGGTACCGGCGACGGCCTCGCGCGGCAGGGTATCGGGTTGGCCGCGAGCGAGGCCGCCGCGAGTACCGATGCGATAACCCCGCCGGCTTTGGCCGGCTTCGCCAATCTGACGGATATATCCGCCGGCGGGGATGCGTTCACGGCGGTGACCGGCAGCGAGTTCGGGGCGCTGGCCGAGGCCGCCACGAGCAGCGACAGCCTCACACGGCAGGCCGCCGCGCTGACGCTCGCCGATGCGTCCGTTGCCGGTGATCTCTACAACTATGGCGTCAACAGCTTCTATACGGCGGCCTTGGCGGACGCCGCGGCCACCGGCGACAGCGTTGCCGAGCAGGCCAGCACCCTGGCGCTGAGCGATACGCTCGGCGGCAGCGACGGCTTCGCCGGCGTTCGCGGCTTCCCGTTGATCCTGGCGGACCTGCTGTCCGATATCGACGCCTGGAGCGTGACGGCGACCGGCTATTACGTCGATCTCAACGACAGCCTGTCCGGTACGGAAGCCTGGAACAGCCCCGGCGCCGGTACCCTGGCCTCGGCCACCGCCATGGCGGTGCCAACCGGCGGGGCGGTGCTGCTGCAATTCCCCGGCTATTTCCCGCCGCCCTTGGCCGCGACCACTTTGACCATCCGGCGCGCGGTGGTCGATAGCGGCGATTGGGTGACGATCTACCAGGGGCCGCCGATCGGCGTGTTCCTCGATGTCGGCGACAGCTTGCCCGCGCCGCTGGACGGGGCTACGGCCTATGTCTGGCAGGTCAGCGACGGCACCGGCAGCGTAGCGGTGGGGCCGATCACGCCGGCCTCGTCCTTTGTCAACGAACCGGATCAGTTGACCCAGGTGCTGATCCGCGCCTTGCAGGGGGCGATCAACACCCTGGTGTTGCCGCCGGGGGTGCAGCCCGCGCAGGTGACCTTGAAAATGCCGATGAACGGCTGGCAGGCGATGCCGTTCATCGTGGTCAACCTCGACCTCATCCAGCAGACCGACACCCAGATCGGCGAGGACTTTCCGTCGCCCAACCCGGCCAATGTATGGACCCTGTTCGCCAACGCCAAGCGGGTGTGGCGGGTCACCGTGATATCCCAGGCGGCGGAGGAGCGTGACTTTTACCGCGACAGTCTGCTGGCGGCGTTTCGCATCCTGCGCGCCACCGCGTTCTCGCCGCTCGGTTTTGACGTGTCGCATACCTTCTCGGCGTCGTCCTATAGCAGTTCAGCCGAGTGGGAGGGCCTGACGCCGGGATTTTACGGCGCGGACCTGATGCTGGAGGTGAACGGTATCTTCCCGGCCGCTGTGCTGACCAACTATCCGGTTATCCTGGAAGTCGCCTCGAACCCGGTTTTTGACCCCTATACGTTCACTGAACAGGTTTTGTAATGGGCACCCCGAACGATCCCGGCTCGCCATTCACCATCGACTACTCGCACAGCTTCGGTTCCGGCGCCACGGCTCCGACACCGCCAGTGATCTCGGCCGGTAACCTGTATGCTTTGCGGCTTATTCTGGCACGGGCGGTTGTGCTGATCGAGGCGCCGCAGCCCTCACACGCCAATCTGACTGAAGCCGTCCGGCTTATAAATTCGGTTTACACCACGTTAGGACCCTACGCATGAGCGGCCAGGCTTCACAATCCCCTTCAGGAATGGATACCGGGATCATCGTCACCGGTCAGCCCGCCGGCAGCATCTCGCCGGTCGATATCCAGGTCATCGTCGATTCGCTGTCGGGCATGCCCAGCAACAGCACGTCGGTCAACAGCAGCTTCACCTTGTCCCAGGCACAGCGCGGCACCCGCATCCGCTGGGGGGCGGCGACGTCGGGCGTCTGCACCGTTCCGACCAACGCTTCGGTGCCTCTCAACGTCAATACGGTGTTCACCTTCTGCCAGATCGGTGCCGGCCAGTTGACCGTGTCGGGGGCGGCCGGGGTGTCCATCCTGTCGCCATCGGCCAGCCCGACCGTCTCGACCCGCGCGCAGCTTTCGCATATCTGGATCATCCAGGACAGTGCCGACATCTGGATCGCCGGCGGGGACCTTGCATGATCCCGTCGCTGGTATCGGGGCTACAGCATGTCGGTGAATCGCTCCCCGGCACCCTGGTGACCGTTTCCGGCGTCGCAATCAACGCCTCGCCGACGCCCGGTACCGCCGGGTCTGGAACCTTGATCACGATCACCAGCGGCGCCCAGGTAGCCGTTGGCGGTAACCCCATCAGCGGCACCGCCAACGTAGCCGCGCTGTATTATATCGGCAGCACCTGCTTTCAGGAGAATGCCAGCAACAACTGGTACGGCCCTGTTATCGCCGGTAATGGTGGCTCCGGACCGCTGGCCGCGCCACAGCCGACGGTGACGCTGAGCAACAGCACGGTCACGGCGGGAGCCGCCGCCGGCAGCACGGTCGGCACGCTGTCGGTGACCACCGGCGCCGGCAGCTACGCTTGGGCCTACGCTTTGTCTGGCACTAATTCGGGAAGTTTTCAGATATCCGGCAGCACCCTGCAGACCAGCGCGGTGCTGTCTACCGGGAGCTACGGACCGCTTACTATAAGCGCCAGCAATAACACTGTGATCGGTTCGCCGTTTACCTTGTCCGCGCCAATCACGGTCGGCAGTTTGACTGCGTTTACGATCGGCACGTCGGTATCGACGCCGACGGGCAACGCCATAAACGTCAACCTGACATCGCAGACCGGGGCGACCGTCGGGCCGGAACTGTTCGGCGTTTCGCAGAGCACCAACAATGGAACATTTGTCGGCAGTTTTGTGAATAGCGGCTGGGTATCCGCGATGGCGGCGCTTGACCTTCGTTCCTGGAGGTTGCAGGGCGAGGGGCTGATGGGCCACATCTACGGGTCCCCAAGTTCAACCACGCCGAACTGGACCGTACTGGCACCGCTGGTGGCGCATATCAGAACGGCGCTACCAAACGCCACGTTGTTCTGGACCTTATATGATACCACGGCTACGCAGCTTGGATCGGCTTGGGCGATCGTGTCCTCGGCCTATCCTAGCCAGTGTACCCAGTTGGCGACGTACCTGGAAAGCCATGGTATCCATGTTAGCTATTGGGACCTGTTCAATGAGCCGGACCTCGGAGGGCCGTCCGAGGGAGTCATGAAAAGCAATTGCAGCGCGGTCTACCCGGCGATGGCCGCGCTCGGCTACGGCTATAAGTTCGGCACCTGCCCGACCGGGCAAAATCCGATCAACGAGCCCTGGCAGCAGGACTGTATCACCGCCTATCCCGGAATTTTTTATCTGGCCGGGCATTGCTACGCCGGTCCGACAGATGCCGGTTCGACTGGTCAAGACTTGTCCTGGTCTGGCCCTGGAGGCGCGAACAACCCGTTCAACCGCAATGTCACCGTTGCGGCCGAAACCGTGAGCACCGGCAAACTTCCGTTTGCCATGTCGGAGTATCAGTTTGGGTATTCATTCCTTAACGTCAACGGCGCGAACCAGGTGGCGTCCTGTGCCTTTGGCGCGATGATTGCCTATGGCGGGCAGAACAATGTGTTCTTCGAAACTGGCGTATGGGATGGAGCGCAGTCTGCGGATGCCGGAAACAGCACTTACGCGGCAGGCTGGGGGTTTTCCACAGCAACACAGGGCAGGCATTGCTTCATGTTGTCCAATGGCGGACTGCATATGCAAGGCAATGTCGTCAACGCCAACTGGCAAAACGTATGCAATGCGGCAGCCCTCGCCGCCGCGACCGCCGCCGGGGCGACCGGCTCGCCGCAAATCACCGTGCTGGCGACGACCGGCGGCCTGATGGTGGTCAACTCCGACGGAGCGACCGGCACGGGTAACGTCACCGTGGCACTCGGCGGTCTGCTCAACACCACGCTGCACCAATGGCAGCAGAGCAATTCGACCCCTAACACGGGCACTACGACGGTAATATCAGTGACCGGTTCAGGTGCGAATGCCACGATCCCCGGAAACTTCCCGGCGCTTAGCGTAACCATGTTTTACCCGTGACGCTCTTGTCGGACGAGTTCCTGTTTATCCACGTGCCGCGCACCGGCGGCAGTTCAATCAACCAGGCGTTGCGGTCGGCGTTCGACTATACCGAGCTTCCGCGTCACCACACGTTCGCCGAGATGCGGCAGCACCGCCACGGGCGTTTCAGTTTCGGGTTCGTGCGCAATCCTTGGGACCGGTGCGTGTCGATGCATCTCGGGTCCGCCGCGCACACGCCAATGGAAGATTGGCTACGGGCCGGTTGTCCGTGCAACCCGCGCTGGGGTCCGCTGATTCAGTCCGAGTTCGTCGAGGGCGTGGATTTCGTCGGCCGATTCGAGCGTATTGAATATGATTTTCGGATGGTCTGCGAGCGGCTGCGTGTCGCATATTTAGTTTTGCCGCATGTTGGCGCACTCGCGCATACGCATTACAGCGACTACTACACTGACGAGACCCGCTATATGGTGGAAACTATCTGCAAAAAAGATATTGATGCCTTTGGCTACACCTTTTAGCGGAGGGTCGCACCATTTCCGTCATTGAACTGACCTCCGGCACCTTGTGGTATCCGCCGAGCGATTGCCCGGCCGGTACGCCGGTGCAAGTGGATGCCTGGGGCGGCGGGGCGGGCGCTTCGGCGCGCACCGCCGGCAACTACGGAGCGGCCGGGGCAGGGGGGGCCTATGTGCGCACCCCGGTCTATTTCGTCACACCGGATAACGTCGCCAATGGCGTGACCTATGTGCTGGGCGGCGGCGGCGCCGGCAGCGCGGGTGCCAACCCGGTGCCCGGCGGGACCACGATCTGGAGCAACAGCTACCTTAATTTGCACTACAATTCGGCCAATGCCGGCGCGGTGATGCCGTCCACCCTGCCGACCGGCTGGTACACCTATACCGGCGATACCGGGTTGACCGCGACCCTGATCGGGTTCGGCACGACGCAAGGCTTGCCCTACATCGATATCAAGGTGGCCGGTACGGTGACCGGAGCCGCCGGTTTCCAGATATACACTTGCGGCGGCAACAGCCTGCCGTACTGTCCGGTGGTGCCGTCGACCAATTATATCATCTCGACCTACACCGCCGTGGTCGGCGGCTCCGCGGCAAACTTGAGCGATATCCAGGTGCAGTCCCTGAGTTATAGCGGTACGACCTATGTCGGCACCAACAACCTGGGCGGCTCTAATTTTGTATCGACCACAGCGGTCTTAACGCGCAATACGACCAATGTTATTACCTCGCCCGCATCCGGGGTTAACGGCTACAGCCTTTACTTTGTATTGCAGTACCTGACCGGCGCGGTGATCAACGTAACCCTGCGCATGGCCGGGATTCAGTTCGAGGCCGCCAGCGTGCCGACCGCCTATAAAGTCACCCCCGGCAGTACGATCGCCCCTGGCGGCGGTGCCCCGAGCGGCACCACCGGCGGAGCCGGCACCCTGACCGGCGCAATCTACGGGCTGGGCAACACCACGGGCGCGGCGTTTGCCGGCGGAAACGGTGCGAACTACAACGCCGCCGGGTCGGGCGGCGGCGGCTCGGGTGGGCCGGGCGGTGCCGGCGGAAACGGCACGATAGCCGGGGCCGGCGGCACCGGTGACGCCGGGGTGGTAGCCGGCGGCGCGGTCAATGCCACGTCACCGGGCAATCCCGGATCAGCGACCATCGGTCTTGGCGCGGGCGGTGGCGGTGGCTTGACCACGGTATCCGGGATCGGCGGGGCCGGTGTGCAACCTGGAGGGGGCGGGGGTGCCGCAGCCGCCGGCGGCACCGGGGGCGCGGGCGGGGGCGGCGCGATCCAGTTGACCTACGCCAGCGTGGCGTGGCCCTACGATCCGCAGGCCGGGCTGGCGCCGTTCATGGCATCGTAATGGGCAAGGCGGACGATGACGCGCATCTGCTGATTGGCAGCGCGCTCGGCACCACCTACCGGCGCGCGAACAAGACGGAAACTTATGTCTCGGTGCCGCCGGCGCTGGTCATCACCGACAGCGACGGCGGCACCTGGACCCTGGGGTTCAAGCGGGTCATCCATAACCATCAGTTCGAGTTCAATGTGCTGCGCAACGGCGTCGATGTCGGCGAAATGGCCAAGCTGATCGAATACACCAAGGGGGTTGTCAAGATTTTCGGTCACTATGGCTGGAAATCGTTCAGCCGCTCTCGGCGGCATTTCATCTGAAGGATCGCCGCCATGCGTGAGTTCGTGCTGACCTCGACCGGCGTCTCCGGCATGACGATCCTCGGTGCCACGACCTTGAACTTCATTCACCCGGCCACCAGTGTCAGCATCGATATCGGCTTCATCCGCCACTGGGTCGGCCAAAGCGCCAACGTCACATCGGACATGCAGCAGATCTGCCTGATGACCCAGGTGACCGCTTTCCCGACCCTGGTCAGCGCGACGCCGCGCAACCTCAAAATGGGTGACCCGAACGGGCCGATCATCACCGGCGCCACCACCGGCGCCGCCGGCACTTGCGGCATCAATGCCTCGGCTGAAGGCGCCGGCGCCAAGACCCTGATCTGGCCGGACCAGTTCAACGTGGTTAACGGCTACCTCAAGGTGAACACCCCGGAAGAACGCGAGGTGGCCCCGGCCGGAGCCGCTTTCGGGGTCAATCTGTGGTTTTCGCAACCGCCGTTGACGTTGACCGGATGGGCTTGGGGACAGTCCGTTTATGAGATCGCTTAGGCAATGACGTTTCCGGCGGCGCTGTAAAGGCGGTGCTGATCCTCGGCCGCGCCGAGATCATCCGGCCAAGGCTGATCCGGGACGGCCGCAGCCTGTATGTCGGGAACTTTCTGCCGGACTGGCGAACGTTGCGGCGATTGCGGTTTCAGGGGTGCCCCTATACCGGCTGCGAGTTCTATACGATCGTCTATCAAATTCTGCCGACCGGGCAGGCGGGCGATGTGCTGGCGGCCTGGGAGGGCAACGCTTTTGATCGCCCGTCCCGTCCTTGGTGGGATGTCGTGCCGTGGTGCTGGTTCACCACGTCGTTTCTGACCACGCCGACGGGCAGCAATCAGTCCTGGACAACCGATGCCACCTGGAACAATGCCAGTAATACCGTGGCTGTTATTGCGGCGGGCGGCGGCGGCGATAGCGGCAGCGGCAACTCCAATGGTGGCGGGGGCGGGGGCTACGCGGCGGTCAGCAATCTCACTTTAAGCGGATCGATTACATGGTTCAACGGTGCGGGCGGTGCCGGGACAGCCAGTCCAGGGGGCACAGGCGGCAATACGTGGTTCAACGGAACTACATTGGCATTATCGAGTGCAGGCGCAACCGGGGGTGCCGGTGGTCCGGCAGGCGGCACCGCAGGCGGTACGGGCGGGGCGGTCAGTAAGGGCACCGGTTTTGCCGGGGGTGTCGGTGGCGGCAACACGGTTGACTGTGCGGGCGGCGGGGGCGCGGGCGGCCCGGCCGGTATCGGTGCGGTCGGCGGCAGTGGTGGCGCGACCACTGCCGGGGGAACCGGCGGTGGTGGCGGCGGTGGCGGCACGGCAGGAGCGGCAGGGTCCGGTACGATCGGCGGGGTTGGCGGCAAAAACCATCTCGGCGCGGGTGGTGGCGCGGCCGGGGCGGTCGGTGCGGCAGGTGGCGCGGGGAGCGCGGGCGGCGGTGGTGGTGGCGGCGGGGCTGGCACTGCCAACGCACAGACCACAGGAGGCGGCGCGGGCGGCGCGGGCACGGACTGGGATGCGACACACGGCTCGGGCGGCGGCGGCGGCGGTGCCGGTATCAATCCCGGTTTTACCGGCGGCACCAGCAACGGCGGGATCGGCGGCAGCTACGGGGCCGGCGGCGGCTCAGGCGCAAACGGGTCGTGGTCTACCGGCGCAGCCGGCGCTACCGGGTGCGTCAACCTGACTTGGACGCCGGCCGGGGTGGCCTACCTGCCGTATGAGCCGTGGCCGCAGATGGCCCCGATCCTGGCGCAATAACCGTGACCCTTTACTATACTCGGCCACCGGCACAGACAGGCGGGGCGCAGCCGTTTGCCGGGCCGGGGCCGTTCGTGGCCCAGGGCACCGTGCTGTCGACGGTGGTGCTGGCGACACCGGGGTCCGGCACATGGTTACCGACGGTGCCGGCCGGCACCCCGATCACCGTCGAGACCTGGGGCGCGGGTGCCGGCGGTAACGGACAGACAGGAACGTCGTTCGGCGCGGCGGGCGGCGGCGGCGCCTATGCTCAGTCCAGCTATACGATCACCCCGAACGATGTCGCCAATGGTATTCCGTATAACATCGGC
>Ga0182013_10007940_pt1 | contig 11543 bp, 11 predicted proteins | sample 612S2MmetaG_FD_120487 | JGI IMG/M metagenome (GOLD analysis project Ga0182013, IMG submission 120487) | Permafrost microbial communities from Stordalen Mire, Sweden - 612S2M metaG | ecosystem: Environmental > Terrestrial > Soil > Wetlands > Permafrost | place: Sweden: Stordalen | collected...
AACCAGAATGTGGGTGCCCCGTCTTGGCTTTGCTAGGGCGGGACGTGGAGGACGGTTCTCGCGCGCCAGCAGCCACATCGCATCCCAACAAAGTCCCACCCCAATATAAAAAGCAAAGGCCCCGGGTAATCAAGCCGGAGCCTTCGCCATTACTGGGTATCCAAGTGACTGGACGCCGCCTGCGAAACGTAGCCTTACGTTAGCACAATTTCCGTTACTCTTCAATTCTTCTGGTCGAGTGCCGCGCGGAGGGCAAGGGAGTTGACCCCTAGTGGCTGATGAGGCCACTCGACCGTTTCGCAGACGGCGTCCAGTACCCACTGGAAATACCCTCCAAACAACCACCCGAGAAGCATCGATGCTACCCCGTGCGATGTCGAGATTGAAGATAACTAAGGTAGTGCATCCAATTGCGTCGGCCCTGCAAAGACCATCGAGCGGATCGCGTCAATCCCGCGCTCCATGCTGTTTGAGCAGGTCGATCAGCTTGACGTCGTCCCTCTTCTTCGCCAGCGCCAGCGGACTTAACCCGAAGCCATTCCTGGCGTTCACGTCCTCATTCGCCTCAATCAGAATCCGTGCGAAATCCAGATGACCCATCATGAGTGCCCAATGCAGCGCCGTGTTGCCTTTGCTGTCCACGGCATTCACGTCAGCGCCTTTTGCCAGGAATAGTGCAGCTGCGTCCTTCTGCCCGCGCATTGCTGTTTCCATCAATGCGTTCAGGCCCTGGCCTGATCTCGCATTCACATCCGCGCCCTTGTCGACCAGCAGTGTCACAACATCAATGTAGTGAAAAGATCCGAGCGCAAAATCCAGCGGAGTAAATCCACCGTTGTTGTCCTTTGCGTTGACATCGGCGCCGCTCGCCAGCAGGAACTCAGCTACATCTTTGTGGTCTTCCTTTGCTGCCATGTGCAGTGGTGTGGCGCCCATTTTGTCCTTCGCCGATACGAGGCTCGGGTCCTGGGCAATCAACGCCTTCACCTTTGCCAGGTCGCCCTTCTGCGCCGCGCTGTGAATCGGATCACACGAGCCGGCGCGGGAAAGGCCCAGCACCACGATCAGAACAAACAAGGGCAAAACACCACACCGGTCAACTGAACGGCAAAGTCCATATGAAAAAGAGCGCATATTCTTATCCCCCGGAATTCGCAGTAATTATAGCTCTGATCCAGGGATTCCGCGCTGACGCCCTCACCCCGCCGGAAACAAGAACCGCAGCATCGGCCTCACCCGATGCGACCAGCTCGTCTCGTCGTGCGCGCCGCCGTGCACCTTCTCAAAATGCAGCGTCTCGCCCGGCTTCCAGTGGTTCGCTTTGAGCCGCCGGTTGAGCACCTCTGCATCGTGCAGCGTCTTCTTGCCTTCCTTGTCGCCTACGTCGAGCCACACACGTGGTCGATCCCATATCTCCGGGGCTCGTTCGTTTAAATAGCCCAGAATGCTCTTGTGGTTCCACCACACGCTTGGCGAAAGCAGCGCCAGCCTGCCAAACCACGTCGCATACCGCAGCCCCAGGTAGAGAGAAACCAGCCCGCCCAGCGAAGATCCGCCCAGCCCAGTATGCTCGCGTTCCGTCCTCACCCGGTAGTGGGTCGCGATCCACGGCAAAATCTCCTCGGTCAGCGCCCGCCCATACTGCTCCGCCCCGCCGCCGCCCATCTGCCAGTCGCGCTCGTGGGTGTACTCTTCAATGCGTCGATCCCCTGCGTTGTAGATGCCCACAATCACCAGCGGCTCCACTTCGGCCGCCTCAATCGCCGCGTCCGCGTGCTCGCGCATCTGCCAGGTGCGGCCGGGAATGAACGACGTCCGCCCATCGAAGAGGTTCTGTCCATCCTGCATGTAGAGCACAGGATACGTTCTCTCCGGGTGCCTGTCGTAGCCCGGCGGAACGTACACAATGATGTCGTGCTTGTCGGCCAGGTAGATGCTGGCAAAGCCCTTGTGCAGGCGCAACCGCGGGTGCGGCGTGGACTCGCCGCCGGCCAACAATCCCTTTGGCAGGTGGGTAGGCAGTGCGCTTTCGCCGGGCTGGTGTTCAGGCTGGCTTTCCAGATTCAATCCGCTCGTAACTCTTTTCTTTTGTCTGGCTGGGAGAGCACATAAAACGACCTTCCCAGGCTGTTACAGTATCAAGAAATCGGTCTTTCTCCAATTCCCAACACCTGCGCCATCGATAATCCCGAGCAACGGAAGCATCTAACCCCCAAACCCTGACCCCTGACCCCTGAACCCTGGACCCTGGACCCTGGACCCTGTTATGAACCGTGAGTACCATAAGTGGCATTCGCCTCGCCTTGGCCGCCAGATGGAAATGCTGGTCTTCGGCCATGCCGGCCTGCCCGTTATTGTCTTCCCCACCTCCGGCGGACGCTTCTACGAGTTTGAAGATCGCGGCATGATCGGCTCGCTCGCGGGCAAGATCGATGCCGGCCAGGTTCAGGTCTACTGCGTTGACTCGGTCGACATGGAGAGCTGGTACAACAAGGCCGTCTCGCCTCGCTGGCGCATCGCCCGCCACGTCCAATACGACGAATACCTCATCCACGAGGTTGTCCCCCTCATTCGCTCAAAGAATGGCAACCCCCAACTGGCCTCGCTCGGCTGTAGCTTCGGCGGCTTTCACGCCGTCAACGTCGCCCTGCGCCATCCCGACGTCTTCACTGGATTTCTCTCCATGTCCGGTGCATTCGACCTGCGCAACTTCCTCGGCGGCTACTACGACACAGACGTCTACTACAACCAACCCATGGACTATCTTCCTCATCTGGGCGATCCATGGTTCCTCGATCGTTACCGCCGCAGCTCTTACATACTCGCTACCGGCTGGGACGACCAGTGCCTCGGCCAGAACCAGCGCCTCGACGGCATCCTGAGCGCCAAGGGAATTCCGCACAAGCTGTTCGTCTGGGACTTGCACAACTCACATGACTGGCCAACGTGGCAACGGATGGTTGACCACTATCTGTGAGGCAGCTTCTCGAAAGCTAGCGCATCCACTTAAGCGGCATCAGGAGCAGGTGACGTGTCGGGGGCTGGTGCTGCTGCTGGCTCGGGCTTGGTGGTCTTGGTGCGGGCGGCGCGGGCGCGGAGCTTCTTGCCGGGCTTCTTTGGCTTGGGCTTTTTATTGGGGTTGTTATCGCCGCCCAGGAAGGCGGACCAGCGCAGCTCGAGAATGTGAGGCGCGGTTTTGGCCTTGGCGATGGCGAGGTTGGCGACTTCGTTGACGATCCAGTCGAAGTTGGCCTGGCCGACGGAGTGGAGATCGGCGTCGGGCGCTGGGTTCATGAAATCGATGGCGTAGGGGATGCCGTTTTCGACTGCGAACTCGACGGTGTTGAGGTCGTAGCCGAGGGCGCGGCAGAGGGTGAGGGCATCGCGCTCGACACGCTTGAGGAGTTTCTTGTCGTAAGCAGGCGGGTTCTGGATGTAGCGCTCGGCGTGGGGGAGGCGCGGGTCGTAGGGCATGATGTGAACCTTCTTCTGGCCCACAACATAGCAGCGGAAATAGTCGTTGAATTCAACAGCCTTCTGATAGGTCATGCAGAGGTCGCGCGACTCATCGTATGCGCGGAAGAACTCTTCGCGATTGTGGATGTGGTGGACGTCGCGCCAGCCGCCGCCATCGACGGGCTTCAGGAAACCGTGCTCGCCAACGTAGGCGAAGACGCTGTCCCAGTCGAGCGGGTACTCGAGGTTGCGCATCGAGCGGTCGGTGGTGCCCTCGGGGTGCTTCTTGTGGGGCAGGATGACGGTGGCGGGGACGGCGACGCCGAGCTTGGTGGCGAGAGTGTAGTTGAAGAACTTGTCGTCGGCCGACCACCAGAAAGGATTGTTGACGATGACGGTGCCGTTGAGGGCGGCGTGCTTGAGGAAGGCGCGATAGAAGGGGATGTCGTGGGAGATGCGGTCGACGATGACGGAGTACTGGGGGGCCTTCTCGGGGTTGTCCATGTAGACGGCGCCGGTCTGGACGAACTCGGCGGATATGCCGTCTATGTTGCGCGCGTTGATGTGCTCGACGAGCGCGCCTGGAAAGCTGTTCTCCTGACCGAAAAGAATGCCGATTTTTTTCATTGCGTCGACTCCCTGAAGCCCGGGTTTGGGCTGGATTTAGTTTACGGCAGGTAGTGGAGACGGGTGGGCATGGGAAGAGCAATGAAGCGGTGAAAAGGCGGAGCAGGTGGCGGCGCGGTCTTGGGCAGGTTTGAGCCGCCCATCCTGCAACTGCGTGGGTTGTTTCGTGTTTGATGACAGGTATTGCTCTCTCGCGAGCGCATAGCAACTGATAATCTACGTCGTATCAGTGTGGCGGATTCCGAAGACCCAATGCCATGGAACGCACTCAGCGCAGTCTCGTGCATAGCCCCCGGGCGACATGGCTCGCCACGTCCAGGGCTCGTTGGCTGTTCGACTCCGACGCAGGGCCGGGCAACCGGTTTGTGGTGCGATGGTTTTTTCTGCGATTGCTCGCGGCCATCTACTTTTCGGCGTTCTTCCCCTTGCTCTTCCAGATTGAAGGCCTGAACGGACCCAACGGCATTTTGCCTGTGCGGCAATTCCTGGTCGCCGTGCAGGGCGGGATGGGGCCGCTCCGGTATTGGTATGCGCCGACGGTCTTCTGGCTTTCGTCCGGATCGCACATGATGATGGCCGTGATTTGGCTCGGACTGGCCGCGTCAGTTGCCGCGTTCCTCAATCTGTGGCCACGTCTCAGCTTCTTCGTCTGCTTCATCTGCTTCCTGTCCTTTGTATCCGCCGCACAGGCGTTCTCGAGCTATCAGTCCGACAGCATGTTGCTTGAAGCGGGCTTTCTGGTCCTGTTCTTTGTGCCCCGCGGAGTCACCCCGGGATGGGGAATCGCCAGCCCTCCATCGCGTGCCAGCCTGTTCCTGCTGCAATGGGAGTGGTTTCGCATCTACTTTGAGTCGGGCATAGTAAAGCTCCTCAGCGGCGATCAGGAATGGCGAAATTTTACGGCCATGGACGAGTACTACCAGAACGGCCCTTTGCCAACGTGGATCGGCTGGTATGTCGAGCATCTGCCCCACTGGTTTCACGCGGCCACGGTTGCAGGCACCTTGGGGATGGAGCTTGCCGTGGTGTGGATGTTGTTTCTTCCCAGGCGCGCACGGCTCATCTGCTTCTGCATTGTTACGCCGTGGGAGATAGGCGTCATTTTCACGGCCAATTACACGTTCCTGAATTACCTGGTGCTCGTGCTCGGCTTTCTTCTGCTCGACGATTGCAGCCTGCGTTGGCTTCTGCCGCGCCGGTTTCGCGGCACGCTCCCGGCGGCTCGCCAGCCGGAGATCGCGCTGCGCAAGACAGAATCGCTTTCGATACTTGATAGTCAGGCCGGGAATGGGGAAGAGATTTCGGCAACTGTGCTCAGTGTGCCAGCCCAACTCAAGGTGGTCCGGGTTGTTTATTCGGCGCTGATGCTCACATGGATTGCCTACGCGACAACCGCGGAGTTGATTCTCATGCCGCTTCCCAATTTGCCACTGCCCTTGTTCCCGGTAACGGCACTGGAGCCCCTTCGCATCGCCAACCAATACGGACTGTTTGCCGTGATGACCCGGGGGCGGTACGAGATTGAATTTCAGGGTTCGAACGACGGCCAGAGTTGGACGCCCTATCCCTTCCGGTTCAAGCCCCAGGCGCTCGACAAAGCCCCGGCCGTCTATGCTCCATACCAGCCGCGCTTTGAGTGGAACCTGTGGTTTGCCTCGCTCGGCGACTGGCAGCAAAACGAACTCGTCCCTCAAACCGAAGAACGTCTGCTGGCAAACGATCAGGACGTGCTTGCGCTGTTCCAGGCCAATCCATTTCCTCAAGCGCCCCCACGCTACCTGAGAGTGGTTCTGTGGCAGTACTGGTTTACCTCGATGGAAGAAAAACGTCGAACCGGAAACTGGTGGAAGCGCGAACTCCTGGGGCTGTATGCGCCGGAGATAATGCGGCAGCCAGACGGCAAGTTTTCCGCGGTCGAATGGCCAGAGGAGTTGCCGGCCCATGATTGAGCTTCTGCGGCATGCGTCTGCGAACGAGCCGGAACGCATACGCCTCAACCATCATCATGGCTCATGCCAGGGTTCGCCTTCGCCAGAACGGCCGCACAGCAACTCTGCTAGGAGGCAGAACTAAATCGCGTTTGACGCGAATTGCTAGAATGGCCTATACGCCGAATTTGTCCGATATCGGGGCGCGACCATCCATCATCGGCAGGGACTTTCATGATTAGCTGGTCTTTTGTTCGACAAGTTGGCGTGTCACGATGGATGGTTCGATATGGGACTCTCCAGTTCAGAAAGCGCGTGCTCAAGCGCGATAGCAGCCTGCGCCTGCCCACCGGCCTGAGGATTGCTCTTCCGCGACATTCCGGAAACGCAACTGAGATTTATGTGACCAATGCCAACACGGATTGGGGCGCCGAAGCTATCTTTGCGCGCTTTGCTGACCCTGCTCGCGACTTCCTTGATATTGGATCGCATATTGGGTATTACGCGGTCTACATTGCCCCCCTTGTGCGCCGGGCATATGCCTTTGAGCCACGCCTCGAAAACCTCCCGTACCTGCGCGAAAACGCCAGGCTGGCGTCGAACATCGAGATTGTGGAGATGGCAGTGTCTTCCTGCGATGGCGAGGCCACTTTCTTTTCCGGGCAAGGCAATGCCGTGGGCAGCCTGGAAAACGCAGGAGGGACAGAGGTGCGAGTGGCTGTCACTTCAATCGACAGTTTTATCGAAAGGCGCACCGACATCAAGCCGGCCCTCATCAAAATTGACATCGAGGGCCACGACTTGAAAGCCCTTCAAGGGATGCAAGGTACTGTGCTGAAGTTTCAGCCGCTGCTCCTGACGGAGGTTGAGCTGTCAGAAGAACTGCGGCTTCTCTGCTCGAGTTGGAATTACAGGATTTTTGGTCCAGTATGCGACCGCCAAACAAACAAAACCAGATTCTCTGATTTCTCTGGCAAGAACTCTGACGCTGATTGGCACAAGATGGTTTTCCTTGTGCCTCAGTCTCTGCAGGCTGCATTTGACGGAATGGTTCAGCCGTGACCGGCTCCCGCTGCCGCAGTGCGCTCGTTCGCTTCTAACGCCGGGCAAAGTGGGCGCAAACAGCGTTATACTCAGGAACCGAAAAGGAAGTGATTCAATTCACTTCGCTGAAGCAGGCGCGGGACGACAATTGAGGTAACGGAGGACGCCGTGAATTATCGAGTGTTGACCGTAAACAGAGAGTTTGGCAGTGGCGGGGGACGGATCGCGCAGAGGATTGCCGAATGGCTGGGCTGGAAGCTGCTGGATAGGGACATCATCGATGCGATTGCGTATGAGGCGCACGTAGACTCCACCGTGGTGGGGAACTACGACGAGCATGTGGTTTCGTGGTTGCAGCGGCTCAACCAGCAGGCGATGCGCTCGGCGGCGCTGGCGGCAGGGCTGGAGCTGGGGGACCACGCGTTGTTCGACGCCGAGGAGATGGTCCGCATTACCCAGAAGATCCTTGAAGAGGCTTACGCCGAGGGCAATTGCGTGATTGTGGGGCGGGGATCGCAGTGCGTGCTGCAGCACAAGCAGGATGCGTATCACGTGTTTGTGTATGCGCCGCTGAAGGAGCGGATTCTGCGGCTGAAGGCGCGGCTGGATAAGGGCGCAAATATCGAGCAGCGGATCAGGACCGTGGATGGGGAGCGAGCCAAATACTTGCACGAGTACTTCGGCAAAAGCTGGTGCAGCCCGCACCTCTACGACCTCTTGATCTCGTCGAAGGAAGACGAGGATGAGACAGCGAGAGCAATTGTTTACGCGATGACGGGGAAGGAAGCGCCAGCGCACGTCGGCCAGCACGCGGGGGCGTTGTAGAGGTCGCTCTTCAGGCCAAAAGGCATGGTGCGGCCGATGACCCGGCCCAACGATAGTGCAATCGTCTCCCACCCATTCTGCAAAAAGGGCGGAATGGATGGGACACTGGGCTTTGGATTCCAGGGAAGGGCTCTAGCTCGAAGCCAGTCGCTGGAGTTGCCCGAGGTGGTTCAGGTCGTGGCCAGCCATGGTTTCAACGATTGTTTGGAAGGTCATGGTGCCGCGCTCGGGGTGAGTGACGGGGCGGTGGGCGGCGGCGGGCCATGTGGAGGAGAGGAGGCGAAGATTCCAGGTGCGCATCGCGGAGAAGACGGCAAGAGCTTCGGCGCCCGGGATGCCGGCGTAGGTGGCTGCCCACTTGTCCTGATCGAAGGGCTGGAGGACCGGTGAGTCCTCGGCGAGGGTTTGGCGCAGGCGGAAGGCAAAGACCAACTCGCAGTCTGCCAGGTGGGCAACAATCTGGGCCGCGGACCATTTGCCGGGCGCGGGCGGCTGGGTGGACTTTTCCGCTCCCATGGCTTCGAGGTAGCGTGCGATCTCGCAGGGGGTTGCGCGGAGGATGGCGTCGAGCGGACGGCCGTCAAGGAACTTTTCGTAGGGATTTAATTCGCTCATCGATTTCTCCTCATGTGTGGTTTCTATTTGAGTGTATGGGCTTTCTGCCCTGGCGACAAAGGATCGGAACGCGGTGAAGGGGCACCGGCGCTCGTTACACTGTTGCCTATGGCTGTTCAGTTGACCGCATCCAAATAATCCGCCACACCCTGGAGTCATGACGCTCTAGTCTGGCCGGTGGACGCTGGCCGTTGAAGGCTGGCTGCTGAGCCGGGGCTTCTCAAATCCCTTACAATTGCGGCAAGTGATTCTCCCCGGAACTCAGGATCAGTTCATGCGCCCATCGTTCTCGCTTGGCATTGAAGAGGAATACCAGACCATCGATCCGGTGACGCGCGACCTGCGCTCGCACATCGAGACCGAGATGCTGGAGCAGGGTAAGCTTCGTCTCCAGGAGCGCGTCAAGGCCGAGATGCACACGTCGGTTGTCGAAGTGGGCACACGCGTCTGCCGCAACATCGACGAGGCCCGCGAAGACATTTACGAGCTGCGCCGCGAGATGATCAAGCTCGCCCGCGAGCACGGTTTGGAACTCGTGGCCGGCGCAACGCATCCCTTTGCCGATTGGCGTACCCAGCAGATCTATCCCGACCCGCGCTATCATCAGGTCGTCAAAGATCTGCAGCTCGTGGCACGCGCCAATCTGATCTTCGGCCTTCACGTTCACGTGGGCATCGAAGACCGCGAGGCCGCCATCCGCATCATGAACTCGATGCGCTACTTCCTGCCCCACATCATGGCCCTGGCCACAAATTCGCCCTTCTGGCTTGGCATTAACACCGGCTACAAGGGCTACCGCGCCAAGGTCTTTGAGAACTTCCCTCGCACCGGCATTCCCGACGCCTTTTCGAGCTACTCCGAGTTTGAAAACTACGTCGGCCTGCTGGTGCGCACCAACTGCATCGACAATGCGAAGAAGATCTGGTGGGATATCCGCCCCCATCCCTTCTTCAACACCGTCGAGGTTCGGGCCTGCGACATCCCGCTGCGCGCCGAGGAGACTGTCGCGATTGCTGCGCTGATCCAAGCCACGGCGCTGTACCTCTATAAGCTTCACGAGGCAAACCAGGACTTCCGCCACTACGCTCGCCCGCTGCTGATGGAGAACAAATTCCGCGCCGTTCGCTACGGGCTGGACGGCAAGCTTATCGACTTTGGCCGCCAGCAGGAGCTGCCGCTGCGCGATCTACTCGAGGAGTATCTCGCCCTCATCGATCCCGCGGTCGACGAGCTGGGCAGCCGCGAAGCCATCAACGGCATTCGCAAGATCATGGAGCGCGGCACCGGCGCAGACCGGCAACTGAAGGTCTTTGAGCAGTCGAAGGGCGACCTCAAAGCCGTCGTCGACTACATGGCAAAGGAGACCCGCGAAGGGCTGTAGCGGCGACCACCTGGTGCTACACTTCAAGGCCTATGAGTGATGATCGCAGCCTCCTCGATGTAATTCTCGCGGACGGGCGTTCTCTGATCGCGCTGACGGGCATTTCCCTCGCACTCAGCGGCTTGTTCGCCATTCTTCAGTCAGTCTCAGGCCAGTTGCTTCCCCAGGACAGCCACGCCATCGGCATGGATTCATCTGCGTTGATGCACGCAGGCAATCGCCATCTGCTCGGTTTCATGTTTCACGATCGTGTAGCCTACGGGGGCACTCTTTTTTCCATAGGTGCCGGATACCTCTGGCTGGCGGCTTTTCCCCTTAAGGCGCGTCAACCCTGGGCCTGGTGGGCGCTCGTCTTCTCCGGCGGCCTCGGGTTTCTTGCATTCCTCACTTATCTGGGTCAAGGCTATTTGGATTCATGGCACGGTGTGGCCACACTCTTTTTGTTCCCAGTGTTTGTCGCTGGAATATGGCGGTCCCGCCCAAGTCCACTGTCGTTTCGGCACGTTTTCACGCATGCACCTGAAGATGAGGCGCTCGCCGAAAAGTGGGGAAGAATCCTGCTCGGCGCGTGTGCAGCGGGACTCATAATGGCCGGGCTCACCATCGCCATTTTCGGCATGACAACGGTATTTGTTCCATCGGACCTGAGGTTCATCGCGCTCAATCCCGCTGCGCTGAGGCAAATCTCATCAAATCTCATCCCGGTTATTTCGCACGACCGCGCTGGCTTCGGTGGCGGCCTCTGTTCAATGGGCAGCCTCCTGCTTTTCATCGCCCGATGCGCCGACCTGAACCGAAGTCTCGTTGAAATTGTTGCTGTGATGGGATTCGCCGGCTTTGGCGCGGCCATCGGCGTGCACTTCGTTGTCGGTTACGTTGACTTCTTCCATCTGCTTCCCGCCTTCTTGGGCTTCAGCATTTTTCTCGTCGCGAACGGATTGCTTTGGGTTGGATGGCGAAGAGAGTTGGAATCTCAAGGTTAGTAGGCCTGCGATTCGGCTGTGCCCTAATACCCCAGCCCGCGCACCACTGCTCGAATGCGATCTGCACTGTCGACCAATGCGGATTCTTCGTCCACAGTCATTGGAATTGGCAGCGGCGGTTCAATGCCCTTGCGACCCACAATGCGCGGCAGCGACAGGCACACATCTTCAAGCCCGCGGAATCCATGCAGCAGCCCGCTCAACGGCAGCACGCGCCGCTCATCGTGCACTAGCGCCTCAAGGATGTTCGTCACTGCCAGGCCGATCGCGTAGTTAGTCGCGCCCTTGCCCTGAATCACTTGATAGGCCGCGTCCTTCACGTTGTGGACAATGGATTCCTTGTCCGCGGAGGTGAGCCTGCCATGGTCTGCCACGGCCCACTGGCTGAGGGGAATTGAACCGATGCTTGCACTCGACCACAGCGCAAACTCCGAGTCGCCGTGCTCGCCGGCGATGTAGGCGTGAACGTTCTGCACCGCAACGCCGCAGTGCCGGGCAACCAGAAACCGAAACCGCGAGCTGTCCAGCACGGTGCCCGATCCGAAGACCCTTTGCCAGGGCAGTCCCGTCAGGCTGATCGCTACCTGCGTGATCACATCCACAGGATTCGTTACCAGCAGCAGCAACGCGTCCGGCGCCACCGCGATCACCTTCGGCAGCAGCGCAGCGCAGATGTTCGCATTC
>Ga0182013_10007941_pt1 | contig 11541 bp, 8 predicted proteins | sample 612S2MmetaG_FD_120487 | JGI IMG/M metagenome (GOLD analysis project Ga0182013, IMG submission 120487) | Permafrost microbial communities from Stordalen Mire, Sweden - 612S2M metaG | ecosystem: Environmental > Terrestrial > Soil > Wetlands > Permafrost | place: Sweden: Stordalen | collected...
GACTCGGCGCGAATCGTCCCTTCCCAATTCCCGCGTTTTTCGAGAAGTGGGCGGCCAGACTGCAGACCTTGGAGCGGCCCACTTCTCGCAAAGGGCGCGAGAAATGGGGCACCCACAGTCTAGGCGGGTTAGACGTCCGCCACCCGACTCCATCAGTTCGCGGTGCAACCGGTCGAGCGCGCGCTTGGCGTCGGCGTTTGGGCTACATGCCCACGTTCCGCCCGGCCCAGTCGTGGATTTCGTCAAATTGCCGAACGAGTCCGTACCGTAGGTGAAGACTAGGGAGGGCCGTTGGTTAGCCGATCCAGAGCCCCTCGAGTCGAACCTGCAGCCCTTTCGGTGTGCGGTTGATGAAGTTCACCAGCCCGGAGTGCCGCCATTGCAGCATGCACATCCGAGGCTGAAAGTAGTAGCGGCAGCCAATCCTGATCTCGGACTTGGCCTCCGTGATCAGCCCTTCGTAACCTTCCGCGATGTAGTAGCCTAGATCCTTAAAGCCTTGCGCGCGCGGCGCGAGAGGACCGGTAACACACCAGACGATGACGCCGGTCCGTTGATCCACTTCCATGGCCACGCCGCAATGGGTAATGGGACAACCGCAGGACATACCCAGGGGCCGCCCAATGAGAACGTCGCCTTTTTTTACGGGAAGCTCCCGGGTAATCATCGGGTTGTGAGGAATGATGATCTCGCGCGGGCCCGGATCTTCAGGAAAATGTTCGAGGTAAAAATCAAAATCACGGCCCAGAGTGTCGATGAAAGGCGCGAGCTTCGCGGGCCGTGGACGGCCAGCGGCAACGGGAGTCACGGGAACCGGCGGAAGGTCCTTGCCCGGCAGGGTGCTCGCATTGGCAGTGGTCGCGTCGACGCGATCATCCGAGATTTGGATGCATCGTTTCAGAAGCTCTGGGCGCAAAACTAACTCCCGTTCCAGTTCCTCACAATGCTTGAATCCGCACAAACCGCAGTCCAAGCCGGGCAGCGTCACTTTGGTTGTTTCTGGCATTGCAGCCTCCTTAAATTAACGGGCAAAGCCGCCATAACTGGCGACCGGTCTCAGTGCATTCACAGCCTGGGGCAGAATCTGGAGGAAGCGGTCTACTTCCGATTTTGTGTTGAAGCGTCCGAGGGTAACGCGCAGCGTTCCCCGCGCGCGGATTGGGTCGAAACCCATCGCAAGCAGAACGTACGAGGGCTCGGAGGCCTTGTGGGCACTGCACGCGCTGCCTGAGGAAATGGCGACACCGGCCTCGTCCAGACTGAGCAGCAGCCGGATCGATTCACCTTCCTGTCCGGCAAAACCCAGGCAAACGTGTCCGGGAAGCCGCTTGAAAGAATGACCGATCAGATAGGCCTGGGGGAGAGCCTGCTGCAGACCGGCCAACAGGTGATCGCGCAGCTGCACCAACCGCACCGCCTCTTCGGTCATATCGGCCAAGGCGAGTTGAGCCGCAGAGCCGAATCCCACGAGGCCGGCGACATTCTCCGTGGCGGAACGCAGTCCATGCTCCTGTCCTCCACCAAAGATCAGCGGTTGCAGCCGAACTCCGCTACGAACATAGAGTGCCCCGATTCCTTTCGGACCATGCAGTTTGTGAGCCGAGATGGACACCATGTCCACGGGCTCGCGGGTGACATCGAGCGGAACCTTACCGGCGGATTGCACCGCGTCGGTATGGAACAGGACCCCGCGCTCCCTGGCGATACGGGACAAGTCGGCAATCGGTTGGAGGGTTCCGACAACGTTGTTGGCGGCCATGATCGACACCAGCCGAGTATCGGGGCGAAACGCCCGGGCCAGATCGTCGGGGTCGACGAGTCCGTGCTGATCGACTGGCAGGTAAGTGACCTGAACGCCGTTGTGTTCCAGAAAGCGGCAGGTCTCGAGGATCGCCGGATGCTCGATCGCGCTTGTGATCAGGTGACCGGGCGTGGTCTCAGAGTCGAGCCGAAAAACTCCGAGCAAGGCGAGATTGTCGGCCTCGGTACCGCTGGCGGTGAAGACAATCTCGGAAGCGGTGGCATGGAGAAGCGCCGCCACCTGATGTCGAGCGTGGTCCACCAACTCACGGGCTTGGCGTCCTTCCGAGTGCAGGCTGGAGGGATTGCCGAAGGTTTCAACATTCGCCAGGTTCATGACGAAAGCAACCCGGGGATCGAGGGGAGCGGTCGCGGAGTGATCGAAATAGATACGGTCTGGCATGGATCACTCTCCGCGGTAGAAGGTCTGGTTTTCGAGCGCGCGTACGACGCCAAAGTGGGATTGCCAGCCGATTTCCTTTTTCCCGACACAGATCGTGCACGTGCCGATCGGCGGGTTGCCCCGCAGAAACAGAGGAGGCTCTACTTCCGCGGCGCGTTGGATGCGGCGCACAAGCGGCTCGATCCCGATACCATAGAGCGCGTTCGATTCGACGATCGCCGTGCCCGGCGCCGCTTCCTGAATACGGGCGCGGAAAACTTCGCGCTCCGCCTGCGAGACCAGATCGATCTTCGTCACCACGGCCACGTCGGCCAAAGAAAGCATCGGCCCGATCTTGCGCGGTAGATTCATGCCGCTGGTTGCTTCCAGCACCACAATTCCAAGGAGTCCGTCGACGTAGGGGGAACATCGCAGACACAAACCAGCGGTCTCGACCATTAAGAGGTCTGCGCCCGATTCCTCGGCCCATTTCAGCGCATCCCCCAGCACCATGACCGTGCAATGATCGGGGCACAGATCTCCCGAATAAACCTTGCGGGTCGGGATGGAGAACTCTTTGTGAAAGATCTCGTCTTCGTCGGCGTATTGCACGTCGATTTTCAGAAAGCTGACCTTGATTTGTTTCGCCAGAAGGCGTTTGGTGACTTGCCGCAAAACCGTCGTCTTACCGCAAGTGGGCGGTCCCGCACAGATAACGAGTTTCATAGGTTTCCTCTCTTTTCCGTTCCGGTCCCTTCAGGCCATGTATCCCAGGGCGCGAAGCTGTTCATGGAGTTGGTCGAGATTCAGTTCTTCGCCAATGCGAATTCGCTGGCGCAGTCCCAGGAGGAGGTCGTCGAGCTTGCGGATCTCATTGGCCACTCCCTTTTCCTCATCTTGGGTGACGATCAATTTCTGCATGCCGCCGTCGCGCATGACGATGCGGTAATCCGATAGCAGAGCAATGCGCGGATCGTGGGTAACGAAAATGAAGATCTTTTCGTAGCCCTTGAGCATTTCGAGAGCGCGGGTGCGATGGATCCCGGCATTTTCGATTTCATCGAGAAGAATGATGGGCGAGTTGCCGATGACGATGGCGTCGGCGATCAGGAGCGACCGGGTTTGGCCGCCCGAGAGCTCGGTCATGGCGTTCTCCAGAATGATCGGCTCGCCCGTAAGCTGGTTGGCGAAGTTCACCGTCTCTTCCACGGCACGAACCGGCGATGCCACGCCCCGGATGCGCGCGTGCGTTTCCAGAAATACCTTGACGGGGAGATCGGAAAGAAAATTTGTATGTTGGGAGATTAGCGCGATCGGATTGGCGGATGGATCCCACAAATAGTCCTCCGGAAGGGGCTCGCCATTGATCAGGACCGTGCGACCGGTGGGAGTGTTGCGATTTGCATACAACTCGATGTCATTAATCAAGGTGGTTTTGCCACAACCGGTGGGCCCGACGACGCTGACGATGTCGCCCATTTTGAGGTCCACCTGACGTAGAGGTTCGGGCAACCCGTTCTTGCCCTGCCCTCCAAGAATGGTGATGGTGTGGATTTCGCGAGTGGGAGCGGCGAGGGGCTGCTCCAGGACGTGAGAGTTCGGCATAAGTTCTCCTGCGACGGTCGCTGATTGCGGGGGAGATGTTCCGGAGGGACGGAACTTTAACTATGTTGACAGACTTACTAGAGTTTGTCAGTGATGGATGTCACGTAGCCCTGTGATGTCAGAACCCCAGCCAGTGCAGGCTCACACCCGCGGACTCTCTCACAATATCAATTATGTCGATTGACATACTGTACATTTATGGATATGCTGTTCGCGTAGCGGAGTTCAGCCCCGCAGCACAACCGGGTGCGCCACCACCCGGAGGAGACTCGGAGATGTCATCAGGAAGCGTAGCTGGATTGACCCGGATTCTGGTTCTTGTTTTTGCCGTGGTTCTAATCCTGGATTCCACATCCGCGCCGGCGCAGACATTTCGCGGCGGTATTCATGGCGTAGTCGAGGACCCGTCTGGCGCACTGCTGGCGGATGCGGTAGTGATGGCGGAAAACGACGGAACCGACCAGGTCTACTCGACGGTTACTACATCAGCCGGGGAGTTCACGTTTCAGGATCTTCCGCTGGGCAGTTACACCGTGAGCGTGACCCGGACCGGCTTTGACGCCCTTAGGGTTTCGCAAGTCACGGTGCGGGCTGGCGGCATTTACCACCTGCCGCTGAAGTTGGCAGTAGCTTCCGTGGCCACCCAGGTCGATGTCGCTGCCGCCGCCCTGGCGGTCGATACCACAACAGCGGTTCAAACGGAGGACCTGGCGACGAGTACGGTGCAGACCATTCCGATGAACGGTCGGGATTTCACACAACTGCTCACCGTGACTCCCGGCTATGCCGGCTATGGCGTGGGTTTTCTGAGCGCGATCAATGGTTCGCAAGCCACCCAAACCAACTGGCAGATTGAAGGCGCGGACAACAATGACGCGTGGAATAACACCTCCGCTGTGAACCAGGGCGGTGTGTACGGGATTCCAGGCATATTGCTGCCGCTCGATTCGGTGGACGAATTTTCGCTAGTCACGCAAGGCGGCGCGGAGACGGGACGCAACCCCGGCGGAACGGTCAACCTGGTCCTGAAATCGGGCACCAATAGCCTGCACGGCAGCGCTTACTATTACAACCGCAACGAAGCGCTGGCGGCCTCACCGGTCTTCGCAGCGAATGGCTCAAATACCCCGCAGAAGAGCAAATTGCGCGACCAGCAGTACGGCTTCTCCGTGGGCGGCCCGATCATCAAGAACAAGACGTTTTTCTTTTTCAGCTTTGAACACCAGAGCTTCGACATCGGAAATCCGACCCTGGTTACGGAGCCGTCACAGGATTACCAGACGGAGGCCTTGGCTGTCTTGGCGAACGCGGGCGGCGCATACGGAAACTACGCACCGGTTCCCGTCAATCCAGTCTCCCAGAATCTTCTATCCGCGTTATGGCCGGCGACGGCGCTAACCGGTCCCGCCCAGACCGACAACTACTTCAATCCCGGCACAGAGAATGGGTACAGCAATAATGGCATCCTGAAACTGGACCATGCTTTCAACGAAAGCAACCACCTGTCGCTGCGAGCCTTTGTCGCGCAAGGTCACCAGACCGCGCCCACCAGTTCCTTCCTCTCTCCTTACTTTGAATCGTCTCCTATGCACGTGGAGAACTGGGCGTTGGTATACAACTCGACGTTTTCGCCGCGGCTGGCGAATCAATTCCTCTTCGGCTTCAACTTCTTTGATCAGACGCTCTCCGATGCCGACACCAACTTCAACCCCATTGCTCTGGGCTTGAACACGGGGGTTAGCGATCCGCAGCTCGCCGGAGCGCCGAGCATCACCATCGGAGCTTTCGATCCGATCGGGTTGAACCCATATTCCGGACGGCAGGATATGACGTGGCATCTGAACGATTCCGCGAGCTACAACGTGGGCCGGCATCAGTTGCGCTTCGGCGGAGAATTTCGACGCACAAGGGTGGATGAGTTCTACCACGAAGGCCAGCGCGGAACCTTCAACTTCAACGGCTCCCAGGGGCCCTGGGCCACAAGCCCCGACATTACGGATGGAAACCTGCTGGCGTTGGCGGATTTCATGGCGGGTTTCGTCTATCAGTCGAGCATCGTCAGGGGCAATCCGGCGCGGACCGTTTACACGAATGGATTCTCGTTGTTCGGGCAGGACAATTTTCAGGTTACCCGCAAACTCAACATCAACCTTGGCCTGCGGTACGACTATAGCGGCCCCATCCACGACGGCCAGAAGGATCTTTCGACGTTTATCCCGACGTCTCCGGGGGGACTGGTTCTGGCCGGCGACGGCGTCAAGTCGCTGTATCCCAGCGATTGGAAGAATTTTGGTCCGCGCGTTGGCTTTGCATTGCAGCCCTTCGACAACGGGGGCACCGTGGTTCGCGGTGGCTTTGGACTCGCCTATGACACAGTCAACGTCTCGCCTTTCCTCGGTAACAGTTTTATCTTCAACGGAGGTCCGGCCGGAGTTCAAGGCAATCCGATTGGCACAAACTCCTCGCAAACCCTGACCCTGAACGGCTTCACCCTGCCGACGGACGGTTCATTGATCCCGTGGCCGACAAACACCAACTTCAACTTGTTTTCCGTCAGTCAGAATTTCAAGACGCCTTATCTCTACAACTACAGCCTCAATGTTCAGAAGAGCTTGGGCAAAGCGGCAATTGCTCAGGTCGGCTATGTTGGAAGCTTGGGCCGGCATCTGCTGCTCTTGCGCGATCTCAATCAGGCGGCGTTGGGCAGCGATTTCAGCTTGACCCCGGGCCAGCCCAACCCAACACGTCCTTACTATGCGCAGTTTCCGCAGTTCGGAGTGATTGATCAGCTCGAAAGCAGTGGGACATCAAACTACAACTCCCTGCAGTCGAGCCTGAAGCTTTCGTCCTGGCATGGTCTGACGTCGCAGTTTGCGTACACCTACGCCCACACACTGGATTACGGCAGCTTTACCGCACTGCCGCAGAACAGCCTCGATCCGGGGGCGGAGTATGGAAACAGTGACTTTGACACCAAGCACAATTTTACGGCCTATGTCTTATACGCTTTCCCCTCGACCACACATGGCCCTCGGTTCCTCTCCAACGGATGGAAGATCAGCAGCCTTCTCAGCTTCCGATCAGGCTTACCCTTTTCGGTCGATGCCTACGGCGATATCAGCGGGACGGGTGAGAATACCGACCGTCCAGACGTGATAAGTAACCCGTATGCGGGCGTTTCGCACAGTGTCCAAGACCACCAGCCGGTGCAGTGGATTAATCCCAACGCGTTCACCGTCAACTATGGCGAGTTCGGAACGATGGGCCGAAACCAGCTGTTTGGCCCAGGCTTCGGCGATGTGGACTTCAGCGTTCTGAAGGACACATCGATCAGCGAGCGCGTTTCGACCCAGTTCCGCGTCGAGATATTCAACCTGTTCAATCGCATAAATCTTGGGAACCCGACGTTCACGGGAGCGAACGGATTGATTGCGATCCCAGGATATGGAAACTTCGGAATTCCCATCACCTTCACCAGTGGGTCACAGTTTGGCCTGCCGGGGATAGGCCCCGGTGAGCCGTTCAACGTCCAGTTAGCTCTCAAGGTCATTTTCTAGATTCGACAGCAGCAAGGCGTCTTGCACCAAAAGAGACAGAAAGGGAACTCCTAAGAAATATGAACTGCGCGATTTTCTCTCACTCCTGGAGCATTCTGCGGAACCTGGTTTACGCGCTCTTACGGCCGGTGGCTATCGTACTGCTCAGCTTCGGTCAGGCCGGTGCGCAGACCAATTCGTTGGCTGCGAACGCTTCGCCCGAGGGGCAAGAATTGCCCGTGCACCGGATTCCGAATCTCGGAAGGGGCGCGGAATTTTATTTCTCTCCGGACGGAACTCACATCATCGGCAATGCCCAGCGCGAAGGCGACACGGGTTTTCGTGTCTATACGCTCAAGATTGATGGCACCGATATTCGGCGCATTGAGGACAAGGGCGATGACGCCTGCTCGTTCTATTTTCCGGACGGCAAGCGCATTATATGGACATCGACGAAAGACCACCCGGAATTGGCGAAGTCAAATTACTCGAATCCAACCGACTATCCGCAGGGCGCCGAGCTTTATACTTCAAACCTCGATGGCAGCGATGTAAAACGGCTGACCAACAACACGGTTTACGACGCGGAAGTCTCGGTAGCTCCGAACGGCCAATGGATTCTCTTCGGCAGCCAGCGGTCAGGCAAGATGGAACTGTGGAAGATGAAGCCCGACGGCAGCGATCCGGTGCAGATCACGCATCTCGACGGGTGGGAACCTGGCGGCGCATTCATTTTTGCCGACAATAAAACGATCATCTTCCGCGCCTGGCGTACTGCGGATTCCTTAGCAAAGAAGCATCCACTCCCTATGACTCTGTTCACCATTCAGGAAGATGGTACCGGCTTGAAGCCGTTGACTCACGACGACGGGACGAATTGGTCGCCTTTTCCCGCTCCGGATGGACATCACTATGTCTTCGTGAAAGTGCTTCCACCCAACAACTATGAAATTTTTCTCGGGGATCTGAAGAGCGACCAGCAGGTGCGCCTGACCTATAACGATGCTTTCGATGGCTATCCTTCGATTTCTCCCGATGGCCACTGGCTCGTATTCACGTCCACCCGCGATTCCGCTCCGGGAGCGCCCGCTACCGGCGTTTATCTCGAGGATATTTCGAGTTTGCATATCGGCCCGCATTAAAGGGAGCGGGCGGCGGCCCTTGCGGACCGCCAACCAGCAGCCGGCTGAAAAGCTTCCGCCCACCCAGTCGGCCAGCGTCGAGCGCTCCAGTTCTACATCCTGACGCGCATACATCTCGCTTTGCCGATAGAGAGGAAGATGATCGCAGTACTTGCTAACCAGAACGTGCGCCAGCAGCCCCGGCCCGGCCATGCCCCGCGCAATCGGACGACTCGGCGCTTCGGCCTGCACAATGCAGTCACACTTCGTACAGCTCAGCCTGGTATGCACGTGGCGAACCACCAAAAAACTGGCGGGCACGTACTCCAGCATCTCCGAGATATCTTCGCCTAACTTGCGCAATGCGCCCTGACATTGCGGACACGCCGTTTCTTTCGGCTCGTGCTGGCGCGTTTGTCGCGGAAGATGTTCGGGCAGTGCGCGGCGCGTGGGTTTCGCTACCGCAGGAGTCGAAGCGGCGGTGACAGGAGCCGGTGCTGGCGCGTCGGGCTCGGGCTCGCTCCCGGATTAGTCGCCGTCGGCCCAAACGACTCACCCCACTGTTTGCCCGTCTACATGCGCGGCGGAGATGGAACCCACGCCCAAGAGAACTTGTTCGTCGAGAGGCCCCTTCTCAAAGAACGCGAGAAGGGGCGCACCCGGCGGTCCTTCACCCCCCAGAATCAGGAACGGATCGGCACCCGCAGACGGCAAGGCCGCGCCACAGATCGGCGCGGCCAGCGATGGGCAGCTAAAGAAAAAACTCACCCCCGAACCTGCCAGACCCGCCCTATCTCAGGTAGTGTCCGACCGCCAGCACCCCGTAGGTCACGATGAGGATCGAACCGGCAACGAGGACCACGGCCAGCACAAACCGGGTCACCGCCTTCAAGCCAACGGGAAGAGTCTCTGACTTGAAGGGCGGGATGAGGATAGTGGCAACGATTGTCGCCCCCACCGATAAGACGGCTAACACCCACCAGTAAAGGTTCGCCTTGGGACCCGCTTCCTTGAGCAGCCACGCCTGTGAAGGTCGATCATAGTTGCCACTGTAAACGGCTGCCCATCCGGCATATCTCAGGAGTGCCACTGAGGCCCCAACAACCAACGGAACTAGGGTCAGCCAGTAGTACCAGGATCGGTGCATCGAATTGGGGTTGGCTGTGTTCATTCCACACTCCATTGTACGGACGCGCGTGCTCTTGAGTTCACTCGCAACTCTTGCTGTGATTCCCTAAGCCGTCGTCCACTTCGACGCAAGCCTTCGGCTGCGGCTTTTGCTGCTGGTTCATGTACAGCGTGAACAGCCATTGCGAAAAATTGTTCACGCCGGAAAAGTTTCGCGGATTCCCGTACTCGTTGCCCGGTGTACCGTGAACTCCCATCATCATGGTCCAGATGGGATGGGCTTGGGCATCCGCAGAGAAGTTGTTGTACACATCCGCCCAATAAGAACTTGGGAAAACATCCCCAAAATCCAAGCCGAGATCCTTCAGCACGTCTTCGCACACTGTCGTGCAGTTGTTGGTGAGCGCGGAATAGTCGGGAGTGGAGCCGTTTTTGAGTGCGTCGATTAGATTGAGTACCTTCTGGGCTTCCTCAGGAGAAGTTTGGATGGTAAGCGTGGCGAACTTGCCATCAGCATTCTGGGCGGCTCGCTCGCTCATGTTTCCTGTGTTGAACGCACCTGGCCCTTGTCCAAGACCATTCACGTTACCGGCTGGGTAGTAGTCCAGGAACCCGACTTTTCCAGTGGCCTGATTGAGAGCGCCCAGCATGATGTGCCCGTAGTCTCCCGACGCACCGCTCGGAGGCCGGTAGAAAATCGTGATGTCCTCGCCATCCCTGTCGATGAACTTCAGCGGGTTGTTTGCGCCATAGACGTACTTGTTGAGCGTGTTGGTTGGGTTCACCAAACGAGCCCTGGTCAAGTTGATCGGGTCGGGCGTCATCCACCTCCCGAGCGAAGACGCATAGTGCCTTCTGCCAAAAGAATCCAGGCCCGATTCGGCATCGCGTTCTTTGCCGGTGAACTTATAATGCTGGGCCGCCGGGGTGGAGCAGTAATCGTTCTGCACTCCTCCGTACGGATAGTAATCGATATCCTGCTCGCACGCGCTGCCGGTGGCGTTCTCCACCACTCCGTGCGTGCCCAGGTGGTCGGAGAAATAATAGTGAAGCCCGTTGCTGTCGTTCCGCGCTATTCGTTGTCCGTTGAAAAAGATGTAGGTGGCGAGCACATTGCCGGATAAGTCGGTTTCGCTCAGCGCGTCGCTTCCCGCGCCCTTCCAGTAGAGCGTGCCGCTCGCGCCGCTCGTCGGACAGGCCGTGGTCGCAGTGGCGGCCACGCATTTCTCCACGCGCTCGCCGTTGCCGTCGTAGAGATAGCGGTAGCCGGGGTTGGAGTTGGTCCAGATCAGCCGATTCTCCGCGTCATACACGTAAGCCGCGCCGATGGCCGGGTTGCTGATCATGTTCCCGGCAACATCATAACCGAAACCGGAGAGCTGGTTGTTCGTTCCCACCGAGGTGCTGAGTCCCTCGGTGTTGGTCTTGCCGATGACGCCGGAGCGGTTGATCAGATTTCCCCAGGCGTCGATCCCGGAGATCGCCGGTGCCACACCCGGATTGGTCGCCGTCGGCCCGAACGTCTCACCCCACTGTTTGCCCGTCTACATGCGCGGTGGAGATGGAACCCACGCCCAAGAGAACTTGTTCGTCGAGAGGCCCCTTCTCGAAGCGCGAGAAGGGGCGCACCCGGCGAGCCTTTGACCGAGACTAACCTGTCCGGGAATCTCCAGAATGTGTATATCTTCTTCAACGGGAAACGCGTAGCTCGGAGCAATAGCACCGGAGCCATCCATTACTATTTTTCGAGTTATTTGGGATCGCATGCCGTAGTCGAGAATGCCACGGGTAGCGCGTGTGAGCAAGACATCGACTATTATCCTAACGGAGGCGTCGAGGAGGATTGCTGTCCGGTCGTGTCTCAAAACTACAGATTCACCGGCAAAGAGCACGACGCGGAGAGCGGACTGGAGAATTTCGAAGCCCGCTATGATGCCTCGAGCATCGGCAGGTTCATGACGCCGGACGA
>Ga0182013_10007944_pt1 | contig 11536 bp, 6 predicted proteins | sample 612S2MmetaG_FD_120487 | JGI IMG/M metagenome (GOLD analysis project Ga0182013, IMG submission 120487) | Permafrost microbial communities from Stordalen Mire, Sweden - 612S2M metaG | ecosystem: Environmental > Terrestrial > Soil > Wetlands > Permafrost | place: Sweden: Stordalen | collected...
AGAATATTTCCATAATCTCATGGCCCAGGAAGAACTTGCACGATCTGCATCGACAACAAGTATTCCAGTTTGCATGGCTATCATGGCAGGATATGTAGCCCAAAAATTCTTTCCATCAGAAATAACTTGCGATGCTGCAAGATCGAATCCTCCAGGAATTTGGGCCATATGAGTATATGCTCTGAAACAAAATTGTAGCTTATGAACCCTCTTTTGTCGCATTACTCTTTCATAGACGGTTCCATCTTCAAATTTTGAGCTTTGTTTAGGATTTACGTAGTTATGAGGATAAATGATGATAGTCGCACATTCGGAATTTCTAGTGACTATAATATCATGAGTCTTATAGAAAAATCCATTATAAATTTGATCTACCTCTCTCATGAAGCCTTGGTAAATTTGTTCTGCAGCTACCACGACGTCCATGTTATTTCCACTTTTCTTTAAGTTCGCATTGTCAGTAACAGGAAAAATGTCGAGATCGTCAGGAAAATTCAAATGCCATTTATCAAGAGATCTTCTCATAGCCCATATCACTGCACCTCCAGCATAATAGTATCCACCTTTTTCTGCGTTGAGATATTTGACGAAAGGACAGAAATCTTGGAGACGCTGAGAAGCTTCGAGTTCTGTGCAATTTATATAATTCCTACCCTCAAAACTAGATCCATTAGCATAAGCATAGCAAATTTTAGGATCAGGATGAATTCCCAAGCATGGACCACAAAAAGAATCGAGACTAATCAACAATGGAAGTCCGACTTTCTTGTGATGGGATGCTACAAAAAGAGATTCTCTTAACGCTTTTGTTATAGAAGTCGCTATATGCTCTTCAAGTTTTTCCTCCTCGGTTTTCGTTGTTTTTTGTTGTGCTAGTACTTCGTTAAAGAGTTGTTGTCCGACATTTGCTACTAACTGTGAATTATTAAGTAAATGCAAGTTTGGGAGACTCTCATTTTCAGTATCGGCCGATTCATCTGAGGATTCTTCATCATCATCCTCATCATCCTCATCTTCATGACAACTTACTAAAGGTAACGATGGTTCAGGCAGAGACGGCAAATGTTGAATTTTAGGTGCCTTTGTTATTGAGAAGTTAGGACCATATATTATTTGAATTTTAGGTGCCTTTGTTATTGAGAAGTTAGAGCCATGTATTGTTTGAATTTCATCTTTAGTATCATCAACACGCGGAGATCGAAATCTATTCTCGAAGATACCGGCGTATGCTGATCGGATCATATCAGCAGAAATTCGCCCATAATGAAACCCCTCAATAGTAATGTTGCTTACACCAGCACTATTTAGCTTGATTATCATCTCTTCAATCGTCGGTTCCTCTTTGACGTCCATCTCTTCAATCTTCGGTTCCTCCCCCTGCCAAGGTTGTCGCAATTATTTTGTTTTTGATTTCCTAAAAAATCAAAAATTGCTTTCTATGAGATTACATTTAGTCCTTAGAAAATTATTCATAGACTTGCCTCAACTGCCAATACATATCGTATTGTTCTTTCTTTTGATACCAAGACATATCTATATAATAGTTTTTGTATTTTGTGTCGAACATTACATCTCCATGACCATAAACTGTAGTATGGATTATTTTTCCAGTAGACTGACACTTAGATCCAGTCAGAGAATAAGAACTAGAATATTTTATGATTTTTACGTGATCGTTTTTATCGTCGTCATTATGGTCGTAGCCTTCTTTACATTTTCTGCCGTAAATATTTTCGAATAATTTTCCCATTAGATTTGGTCCAGTAATATCCAAAGCCGAATCTCCGTAATATCTGTCATTTACATGTTTAACAATCATTTCTATGGCAGTTTTGAATAGATTATGTCGAGGAATAGCAGCCATAAATCCATTACATACTCTTTCTCGTCCGTCATCTTCAGGCAAGATTAGTTTATCTTTTGATCTTATTAATTCTCTTAATGATCTTATGGATTCCATGCCAGAATCGATATAAACACCTCCATTGATATAAAGAAAACAATATCTAAAAAGGTCGGCTTTGAACGCCCCGGGTCTAAGCGAATCATAAGCCCTTACGACATTATTATCAAAATTATTTCTAATAAATTGTCTTCTATCGTCGGCATTGTAATAAAAATATTCATATTCTGGGTTATGCTTTATTATTCTCTTCATAGCTTTGTACATATCATATGGAACTTCATCTAACTCATTAGTCTGAATTATTATTTTAGGTATTCTCTGTTTGATGTTATTTTTGTCGCTATCGTGCCTATTTTTGTGTTTGATGGCTTCGTGTAATATTCTATCTTCCTTTTCTGGTATTATTTTTTGAGGGCATATTTCATCATCTTTTGGGATTCCATTTACAACAGAATGAAATACTTGATCTTTGTTCCACAAGACTCCATAATGCTCTTTCTTATGATACCATTCTCTATCTTTGTAATATGTTGGATATTTTGTCTTCATAATTAGTAAACCATCTTGGTCTATTTCTCCGACTATATTGTTTGGATCTTTATGTAACCTATTTCCTCCAATATGTTGTATTATTCTTACACCATTGCTGTAATCAGTATTTGGAGAAGGAAATACTCCGATTTCAGATTCGAAGGCTTGACCTAAGGCCCCGGGGCCTGTTATATATAACATTTCTGAGCATTTATCTCTATTTTCTATATTCTTAAGACAAATACGAATGGCATTTGCTATTATTGGATGTTCAGGTATACAACACATAAATGCGTTATAAACGCTAACTCCATTTCCATTATCTTCTGGTGCAACAAATTCGTCATCTTTTCTTATTAATTCTCTTAGTGGAGTTACAGAAACCATTCCTGTATCAATATAAACTCCACCATATTTATACAAAAAACAATATCTAAAAAGATCAGCTCTATAAGCTCCAGGTATTAAATCATTATAAGCTCCAACTAAACGGCATCCATAATGCTGTTCGAGAAAAGTTTTGGCAGCATCGTCATCAAAATAGATATAATCATATTCTGGATTATTATCCATTACTGTTTCTATCGTTTTCTTCATATCAACAGGAATATCGTAAGAAGCATTTGTCTGCATAATTAGTTTAGGTATCTTTTGTATTTTTCCATCGTCATAGACAGCTTTTCTTGTCCTAACTATTTTCACCACTCGTTCTTGCTTGGGATTAGTATTAGAACTTATAATAGCAATCAATATAATAAAAACTACAATAACGACTACAACAACGGCTATTATCGTCAAAATATCGAACCTATCCATTATCTATTTTTCGAGTAACTTGTTTTATCCTAATTTTATCTCCTCCCTGATTTTATCTTGCCCTAATTTTATCTCCTCCCTTTTATCTCCGATTTTTTATACATCTTACACGATAAGATGTATTTCCGTCTTTTTTACTTTATTTTCGATGCGCCTTTTATATTCACGGTTTTTACTTATATTCATGGTTTCTATTTGTTTACCTTTGAATTCATCAATATTTGTAGTAATGTCATATCAAACTCTTGAAGTTGTCCAGCCACCGTTCCGATATCACCAGTATTAATAACTCCTTGATCTTCAACATACGTAGGATTTGACGTATTAATATTATCCACTGCTGTTTTTATTTCTGCTGGAACGTAATTATTGTTGTTATTGTTTATTATTACGGGATTTACATTTAGAGGATTTAAAGCCATTGGGTGATGCATATTTGGGGCTCCAATGAAATTATTGTTATTCATTTGTCCAGTAAGAGGGTGAGGCTGATTGAACATTTCTGCATTCACTAATTTCGCGGTTTGTAGAAATCCTGGATTATTTTTCAATAATTGCATACTGGCAGCCAAAGGATTTTCTCCAGGATTAGTATTTGTCAGTTGTTGGGCGTTGGCGAACATATTGGGATTTACTAATTTAGATGTTTGCATTAGACCCATATTATCTCTCAATGTTGGTGCCGGATTTGCTAATTTCGAACTGGAATCCAAAGTACTAGCGAACATATTTGGATTTACTAATTTAGATGTTTGCATTAGACCCAAATTATCTCTCAATGTTGGTGCCGGATTTGATAATTTCGAAATCAATAGACTCGCCTCTATTTTTGCCTTCGTTCTTTCCTTTCTCTTTTCGTCAGCCTTCTTTAGTCTTTCTTTTTCCTCTACTAAATGAGCTAGATGCCATGGATAAACATAACCGTTATAAGAAATGTCATCTATATCAACTGGAGGTTTGAACTCAGTATTAGATCCGGTCTTATATTCATCTTGTACGGTAAAAATCTGATTTAACTCTGGTCTTGCGCATATTTCAATCCTATCCGCTATACTTTTATTTTTGGATTCGCTATTTACATCATTTAATATGTCCATAATCCAAAACCTATTCATATGCATAAAAATTATCTTCATAACATTCGAATCCAATTTAGATAATATAGTGTTGTGATATTTTCTAATCATTAACAACACTAGTTTCTGCTTTGAACAAGGATCTAATTCGATATCGACGTAGCTTGGACCCCAATAATCTGACGCGTTTGCTCTAATGATAGGATTAAATGATGAACTGTATTGGGCTCCAGGATTGGCAATGTTAAATTTCACATTTAACAATTCATCTAATTTTTGTTTCAATATGGTATCTAATTCTTCTATCCTTCTATTTAATATTTCAATCATTTCTCGTTGCTTAGCATAAAATAATTCTAGTTTACCTTCCGTGAGGGGAAGTTGTATTCTACGATGCTTAGTACCTAACAAATCAATACATTCTAAATAAAGATTGCGATATCTATTGCTTCCAAAGTAAAATTCGGATTTCTGAGAAGCTCCTATCGTCCGGAGAATCTTTGCTATATTTACAGTTTTATAATTATGAGTTATATCTGTAGGCCATTTAGCAAATACAGATATTAAATCATATTTCTTCATAACCAATAATGATAAAGTATGATAGAAATATGCATGTATTGCCATATTTTCTGATCCATAATCAGATTCATCTCCCGGGTAAACCGCTGGCAACTGCATCGAATTACTAAAAACATTGCCGAGAAGACTTGTGCCTGTCGTTGAATTTTGTTTTGGCCTCGGAACCATAAAATCTATTTCTATGATGTATAAGGATGCAATGAAAACATCCCATCTATCTGTTCTTGATTTCAAAAGAAATGGAGATGATGATCCTTTTAGTCTCCAAGTGTGATATTTGTAGTCTACAATTCTATTTACTCGTATATCTTCTGGAGTTATCTTTTTGTTTGCGTTTCTGTATATCTCGTTGCCTGTAGTGTTTTCGACATTCCCTAGTAACATCAATGTTCCTGCTGGATGAGACAGTGTGGTAGGTGTTGTTAAAAACTCTGTTGATGCGTTTGTTGGAGCTATTCTTGATGCAAATTCTTTTGTAGATGCGGATGTCATTGATGCATTTAGTATATGTTCATCCATTCCTGTAGCCATAATTTTATGTTGATACTCGTCTATTCTTCTCAATCGCAATACAGCTCCTGGTAATTTGTAGAATCCCTTCATTTCTGGTGGATAATAATATAAATCTGGACCTTCCCGTTTGTTATCAAAATTACCAACATCTTCTTTTACCGTAGCTTCGTCTATGGATTGATCTATCATTTCTGTCGCGACAGAAAAAGGAAGTCCAACGAATATAGGAGAAAATCCATAATCATTATATTTCTGAACTCTTCTCATGTGACTCGGACTTTCTCGTCTCCAATCAACAGGATTGATACCAAAATAGAGACACAAAGCTGCATCCAATGTAAAATAAATATCAAATCCATCGAAAAACACTTTACACGCCGGCTGATCAAATCCAACAACAACTGATTGTGGCGATCTATGTCCACGATGAATTATTTGCATGTTTAGCGGACCATCTTTTCCGAATTGAATTGATGTACAATTTACATTTCTGCTTACTATGAATTCAGGTAACTCCGTTTCTCCATTTCCTTTGGAGAGATTAATGTAATGGTCCATATCTTGAAGAAAATTGCTATACGAGGATTTGACTTCGTCTGGATTATCCCCATAAGGGTAGAAATCGAGATCACTAGGGTTCATTATCACTTCGGCCTGCGTAGTACAACATAAAACAGGAAATGAACCAGCCAAAACATAACCGTCGTAGCTAAATTCCCCTGCTGCTGGACAATATGCGAACATGTTTTCTCTCATCTTGGCATCACTGGGAAGTGGATTAGTTCTGCAATATCCCAGTCCTGCGTACAAAAATCCAAAACTAGAAACAAGTTCACCTACAGGAGCTTCCTTTGGAATATCATCAAATTTAACAAGAAGAACATTATCTGGTGCATATCTTGCTCCAGCCGATGTTGTCATCATTAATTTCAATATGTCAGGACGTGGTAATTTAAGAATATTTCTAAATTGATCTGTGGATACGAGATTATAAGGCTTCGTTTGAAAAACATCGTGTCTATATTTAGTACGAAATGATGTTTCTCTGCGGGGAATAACAGGTTTTGGCTGAGTGGGAACAATTGTTGCTCGGCCCATAATTGGAAACGTTTGACCAAACGATTGTTCATTTTCCTCATCCGAATCTTCTCTATCGGAACTGTTATCAACCTCTTCCATCTTTAGATTACCAGAAAACAAAAATCAAATATCGGATAGTATCTAGAATGGCAGGGACCGCAAACAATATTTTTCTTTCTTTTTCCGAATTTCAAAATCTCATTTTTCATAAGGGGGTGACCAAAGGAACGCCGAAATTTTTGCGAGAGCCCAAAAAAACAATAAATTGACTTTGAATGCAGAAAAATGAAAAACGAGGATTTTGAATATATACAAGTACCAATTAGTTTCAAGTCTGACGTTACAGCAAACAAACAGAAAAATATGAGTCAAGCTGCAGTTATACGAGATGTCAAGGTTGTTGTAAAGTATGACATTCCAGCTATCAAGAGGGGAAAACCAACAACAAAAACAATGATAAGCGAACCCACAGAAAGGACAAATAGTATATTTAATAAGTCTCAATCTGCCGATTCTGTACCACCAAAACCTAAACAAAAATCCTTGTCCAACAATAATCAACCAATTAGTACTTCATTTAATGTAGGGGGTCAGTATGGCATAGTAGCATCTAAACAAAAATCAATATACCAACAACAAGCCACTCCTAGCAATGTTTCTTTTCCAACACAAATATCGGGGATAGAATTACCAAAACCTTTATATTCATCTCCAGCAGCTGTTCAATCCAGTTCTAAACGAAGAGAAATCGATGAAATGCGACAAAAAGAGGAAGAAATAAGGCAAAAAGAAGACGAAATTGCTAAAGCGAATATGATCATTTTGCCACCTCCTTCAATAATATCAGGACAATCATCTGATAGAGAAGTAGCGGAATATTTAGCTATGTCTTCATTAGAGAAACCGGAGACTACTTTCACCAGACAATTAAATTTATGCAAGTCTGTGTCAGATATTTTCTTTTTTCATAAGCTACTTATAATAGGAGATAATGTTTGTAGAATAGCTGAAGTAGAATTTTATCAGTCGCCTGATCCATTTGCACCGCAAGATCTTCGTCTATTGACATTTTCGAAGTTTTATTTTCACAGGAGAGGAGTAGACAAACAAAACAATATGAATTCAAATATGCCTACAGACAAGAATGGAGAGTACTCTAAAGGATCTAAAAGAGGATTATATATAACAATGGGATCGAGTTCTTCTGGTAGCGCTATGTTAATACGATCTATTTTTGTATGTGGAAAACTTATAGACGGAAAACCAATATTTAATGATAGCGCTAACGATAATATGAATGACAACAAAGGAAAAGAGGAAGCTCTTGGCAATACGTTTATTGAAGGGCCGGGAAATGTTGTGAAATATATTTTAGGAATATTAAAACAGCAAACGGTAGATAGTTTAATTTATGCTTTGAAAACCGAAGCAACTAAATATGGATATAATTATACTCATGAATCGTTGTTGGATTTTAACCTGAAATTTCTACCATTACATGTTGTGGATTTTGATTTACGTGCTATTTATTCTAAGATTTCCGATTATGTCTATAATGGACCTAGAGTTGGATTATCTCTACAGAAATTTTATGATTGTACGAATAATAGATCTCATACCCAAGAAACTTATCGCACAGCACAAGCTATATTAAACCATACGATGTATTTTATAATGGCTCCCTTAAGATTTACATGCATGCCAGGTGAAGTAAAAGAATACAAACATTACTTCGCTTTGGAGGCAAAACGACAATTCATACCTGACGCAAAAATAACTTCAGATCTGAAACTAAATGGTGAACTCTTAGCAAAATGGATGAGATTTTTTAACAAAGGCTTAGATATGACTCTTGACGTATTCTTATCACAAGAATATTTAAAATTGGACGCATCAATAAACGTAAAAGTTCAACTCCATGCTTTTGGATTCTTTAGTAGGTTTGTGGATAGCATGGTTTGAAAACGCTATGAATGAAATAAAAATATCTCGTTCGACAGTCTTGTTTTTATTACTTGTTATGTTGATAATCGAGTTTGTATGCCGTAAAAGTTGACGCATCAATAAACGTAAAAGTTCAACTCCATATTTTTGGATTCTTTAGTAGGTTTGTGGATAACATGATCTGAAACCGTCATGAATGAAAAATAAGAGTTATAGATAATACTTTTGGATTTGTGTTGTGTTTTTATTACTTGTTATGTTGATAATCGAGTTTGTATGGTGGTGTAGTAGATAAATACTGGTTTTTGATATTTCGTTCAGAAAATTTAAGAGGACGAAATATTGATTTAATAAAAGGAACTCTCGAAGGTCCATCTTTCAAACAAAATATCTTCGGATTTCATTTTTAATTTCCCTAGAAATGCACTCAAATCAAAGAACTATCGTTGCCGTCATCGTGGTCATTGTGATCATCTTGATCATTTGGGCTATCTGGCGCCATCACGAGCAGCGTGAGGAGGAAAGAGGAGGAAGAAGACGTGGTCGCAGCAGTGGATCAGGATCAGGCAGCTCTGGTCGCTCTCGATCCAACGGATCTTGGTCTGGATCATCGGACTTGGATTGCTATGAGTCTCATCAGGAGTCGTCTTCATCGTCATCTTCTGTTCCTTGCACGCGTGAATCCAGCTCGTCCTCTTCATCGTCATGCGGTTGCCAACGATGCCGTGATTCCAGACGTCACCATTGATTCTAAAATCGACGGCATTATAGAAGCCTAAAAAGAATCAAACAAAATATAAAACCATAAAAAGCATTAGTAGTACTTAATACTACTAAAGATCAAACATCGAAAATCAAGCGCAGAAGATCAAATAAAAATCGACTTATAAATATCGACACCAACGAACAAAAATAGTGGAACTGCGACTTTAATAGACATGAAAGTAAAAGGTGTATTTATTCGCTTTACGGGAGAAACAACTGCTAATGCTAGATTAATACCAAAGATTTATTTTCCCAAAAAGACGATGATTCGTTTGGATGACTCTCCCCAGATCATAATCCCTGATATCTCAATTCAATGGCGCCGTAGACCACTGAATGGTGGTACGTCGTACGATACGCTGTTTCTTTTTGACGAGGGAGAATGTATAGACGAAACAATAATTACATGGAGCAAAGGCGGAGGCGTAGAATGGAGATTTAATTATGATGTTTATCTGGATAAACAATAAGGGGTGATGACAACCGGAATATGATGATGGATTAATAACAATTATGCTATTAATTATTTTAGGTTAATCTCTATGCGGCTAATTATTTATCTGGACAAACAATAAGTGGTGACAACAATCGGAATACGATGATGGATTAATAGCAATTATGCTATTAATTATTTTAGGTTAATTTCTATGCGGCTAATGGTTTGATTTTAGAATTTGTTTGATTACTCGTCGTTCTTGCTCATGAAGCGACGAGGCTTGGCTGTCACGACTGTCTTTGGACTCTCGTTTTGGTTCTCTTCGTCTTCAGCCGTTTGTACTTCAAATCTGACTGAAGGCTTTTGAATTCTGTGAGTTGTAATGTTCTCAACTCGAGGCTGTTGATGATTTGCCGATTGGGCTTGATTGCGAGAAATGCTATTTTGTATGCTGTTCTGGACACGATGTTTGTCTTCATTGCAATTGCCAGCTCCGCAAGTAGGTTGGGTAGCGGCCATTCCTTTGCTTCCAACAACAACGTTAGACGCTGCAGCCGGTACATTGTTGACAGCTCTAGGACGCGAATCAGATGATGAACTACTGTCTGATCTTGAACCGCTAGGAGCACTACTAGAATCACTAGACAACTTGTTATCAAAAGAATTGAAGTTTCCAGATCCTCCCTCCTCTGCTCTAGAATGAAGCATTGTTCGGCGGATAATAATCAAAACAATAAGTATGATAATAACTAATACAACTATAATAACAATAGCTTTCATGCTCATTTCTGACTTCTTCCACGCCTCCTTAGCTCTGTCCATGTTTGTTTTCCCTTTGAAAATATTTCCGAATCGAGCTCTCGATTTTCTTTTATTCTCCTAATTTTATTCTTCTGATTCTTTTCTTTATAGAATTATTTTGCGACGGAATTTTTGCGCTTTTCGAATTTCATGTCCACAAATTTTACGGTCTAACATTTGTTTTCGATTTTCATTCTCGAAATCACTTCTTGGTCATTAAGGACGGACAGTAGAATTTTGTCTCTCGGAATTTCGGGCATCAACATTTCGTCCCTCTAATTTCACGTTCACAAATTTTTACGGTCCATATATGTTCCCAATTTTTCCGTGTCCACATAAAAACACTATCGGGATCTTTTTCGCGAAAATATGGACGTGCCGCTAAACATAGAAAAAGAAATAATACCTCCATCGCAACCCGCTCAGGGAGAGACAGAACATGCTAATAGTTTTCCTACATGGGTATGGGGAGTAGCAGCTGGAGGAGCTGCTATTTTAGCTACAGTTGTAATTTCTAGTTATCATGTTGTCAGCAAAAAATTGAGACGAGACAAAGCTGTTCAACAAACAAAAGACCAAGGTCTAGCAAATTTCTTAGGGGATGTTACTCCGAGACAAGAAACAACTCCTAGAACAGAACACCCAAGCGATCAATTAATCCTAGATCCTACACAAGATCTAGACGCTAAAGAACCCAATGCCAAAGAAACCTAACCACAATAAATAAAAAACGCATATAGCGCGTAATGAAAATATAATCATAAATAATTTATTTATGATCGAGGTATGAATAATCAAGCTAAAATAAATTCTGGAGGGAATAAATAAAAAACACATATAGCGCAACGAAAATATAATCATAAATAATTTATTTGCAATCGAGGTATGAATAATCAAGCTAAAATAAAGTCCGGAGGGAATAAATGGCGTCCACAAAAGAATAATACGTAAAATCATATGATAAAATATAATCATAAATAATTTATTTATGATCGAGGTATGAATAATCAAGCTAAAATAAAGTCCGAAAAAGCAAAAACAAATAAAAATCGAAGACGAAAAAAAGACAGAGACATAAAAACCTAC
>Ga0182013_10007946_pt1 | contig 11534 bp, 7 predicted proteins | sample 612S2MmetaG_FD_120487 | JGI IMG/M metagenome (GOLD analysis project Ga0182013, IMG submission 120487) | Permafrost microbial communities from Stordalen Mire, Sweden - 612S2M metaG | ecosystem: Environmental > Terrestrial > Soil > Wetlands > Permafrost | place: Sweden: Stordalen | collected...
CTCCACGCCGTCACGGACCCGCTCACCGGCCTGCCCAACCGTGCCCTGTTCATGGAGCGCCTCGAGACCGCCCTGCGCCACACCCGGTCCTCCGGTCGACAGGTGGCCCTCATGTTCCTCGACCTCGACCGGTTCAAGCTGGTCAACGACGGCATCGGCCACGACGCCGGGGACCGCCTGCTCCGACGGGTGGGTCAGCGGCTCCATGGCGCACTGCGCAACGGCGACGTGCTGGCCCGGTTCGGCGGCGACGAGTTCACCGTGCTCTGCGAGGTGTCCGGGGCGGACGACGTGGAGGCCGTGGTGGCCCGCCTCCGTGAGGCCATGTCCACCCCGGTGGTCGAGCCGGACTTCGAGCAGTTCGTCACGCTGAGCATCGGTGTGGCCCTCTCGCAGTCCGGCGACGCCGCACCGTCCGTGCTGCTGCGGTGCGCCGACATCGCCATGTACCAGGCCAAGACGCTCGGTCCCGGACGGTACGTGATCTACGAGGAGCATGACGAGGGTGACGCCGGCCGCAGCCTCCGGATGTCCAACGAGCTGCACCGGGCGGTCCGGGAGAACCAGTTGGTGCTGCACTACCAGCCCTACATCGACCTGCGGGACATGACGCTGGTGGGCACCGAGGCGCTCGTGCGGTGGCGGCATCCCGACCGCGGCCTGCTGCCGCCGGGGGAGTTCATCGAGCTGGCCGAGGAGTGCGGCCTGATGGTCGACCTCGGCGCCTGGGTGCTGCGTGAGGCCTGTCGTCAGGGTGCCCGGTGGCTGGCCGCCCGGGCCGCCGACGGCGTCGGGGGGGAGGCCCCCTCGATGTCGGTCAACATCTCGCCCCAGCAGCTGTCCGACCCGGGGTTCACCTCCGTCGTGGCCTCGGTCCTGGTCGACACGGGGTTCCCGCCGGACCGCCTCTGGCTCGAGATCACCGAGGGGGCACTCATGCGCGACCCGGCCGCGGCCATCGCCATCCTGCGCTCCCTCCGGGAGCTGGGCGTGCATCTGGCCATCGACGACTTCGGCACCGGGTACTCGTCGCTGAGCTACCTGCAGCGGCTGCCCGTCGAGGCGCTCAAGATCGACCGCAGCTTCGTCGAGCACCTCGACGAGGAGTCCGACGACCGGGCCATCGTGGAGGCGGTGGTGGCGCTGGGCCATGCACTGGGCCTCGGGATCATCGCCGAGGGGATCGAGCGACCGGGCCAGGCGATCGAGCTGGCCAACCTGGGGTCGTACGTGGCCCAGGGCTTCCTGTACGCCAAGCCGGTCGACCCGCTCCTGGTCGGCGACTACCTGCCCGCGACCATCTCGGGGTGGGACGCCGACCACCGGCTCTCCACCGTCTGAGCGCCGGCCGGCGCCGGGCCGGCGTGACCGGGGGCGCTACCGCGGCGCGGGGCCGGAGGCGGCCGGGTCGGCGACGACGGCCTCGAGCAGGTCGGCGACCGTCCCGGGCGCCTCGAGCATCATGTCGTGGCCGCACGGCACGTCGTGGAACTCCCAGCCCGCCCCGAGCGCGACGGCGGCACTGGCCTCCAGGCTGGCGAGCGGCGGGTCCGTGTGGCGCACGTAGACCTTGCGCAGGCGGTCGAGGGCCGTGGGGTCGAACTCGGCCGGCTCGGTGACGCAGCGGAGGGGGAAGTCGCACAGCCGGGGCCCGACGAGGGACCGGAGGCGGTCGTCGGTGACCCCCCACTGGTCGAGGAACCGGTCCGACGCCGGCACGTACCAGCCGTCGCCCGCTCGCGCGGCCAGTTCCCGGTAGCGCGCGCCGACCGCCGGGGGCTCGACGTCGAACAGGCTCTGGCCCGGTCGGGTCACGAAGGCGCCGAGGTAGACGACCCCCGCCAGGCGGTCCCCCCGCAGGTCGGCGACGGGGCCGGCGAGGGCGCCCGCGTAGCTGTGGAGCACGAGGTGGACGTCGTCGAGGTCCTCGAACCACAGCAGGTCCGTGAGGTCGGCGACGTGGGTGGACAGCCCGACGTCCGGCGTCAGGGAGCGACGCCGCTCGCCCTGGCCGGACAGCGACGGGGTGTGGACGTCGTGGCCGGCGGCCTCGAGCCGTCGTCGGACGTCGCGCCAGCACCAGCCGCCGTGCATGGCGCCGTGCACGAGTACGAAGGTCGCCACGGGGTCCGCCTCCTGGGTGGTGGGCCGACGCCGGAACGGTGTCCGAGCCCATGGGGTCGCGGCGTCAGGGGCGACGGGCGAAGGGCATGACCTGGTTCATGCTCCACTGGTTGAGGGTGTTCAGCTGGACCTGGTTGCCGGTCGCCTCGACGATCCTGCCCCCGCCGACGTAGATGGCCGTGTGGTAGACGGTGGTCCAGTCGTCGGGGTTCGTGCCCCAGAACACGAGGTCACCGGCCTCGAGCTGGTCGAACGTGATCTGGGTCCCGGCCGTGTGGTACTGGTCGTCGGCCACCCGGGCGAACGAGATGCCGGCCCCGTGGACCCAGGACGCCAGGGCGAGCCCGGAACAGTCGTAGCCGACGGGACCGTTGCCGCCCCAGATGTAGGGCTTCCCCAGCTGTTGGAAGGCGAACAGCACGGCCTCGTCGCCGGGGGTGAGGGGTTGGAAGAGGATGGCCTGGGGTGCGAGCGTCTGGCCCGTCGCACTGCCGAACGCCTGGGCGGTGCCGTTCTGCTGGATGATCCAGTAGCCGGCGCCACCCGATGCCTCCACGAGCTTCCGGACCGGCTCCCACGCCGTGCCGGACGCCGAGCCGTAGAAGCCGGCGTCGCCGAAGGCGAACACCCCCCCGTCCCGGGCCACCAGCCAGTAGCCGTGGGCGTCATCGGTGCGGGTGATGGCGACGATGGGCTGACGCAGCGCGATGTTGCCGGTCGAGCCGTAGAAGGAGGCATCGCCGAAGGCGAACACCCCACCGTCGCTCGCCACCAGCCAGTAGCCGCGCCCGTCGGGCGTCGAGGTCACGCCGACGATGGGCTGGTTGAGCACGATGTTGCCGGTCGAGCCGTAGAAGCCGGCGTCACCGAAGGAGAACACGCCCCCGTCGGCGGCCACCAGCCAGTAGCCACGGTCGTCGGGGGTCTGGGAGAACCCGACGATGGGCTGGTTCAGCGCGATGTTGCCGGTCGAGCCGAAGAACCCGGCCGAGCCGTAGGCGAACACGCCCCCGTCGGAGGCCACCAGCCAGTAGCCGGTCTGGGCGTGGTCGACGATGGTGGTGACCAGCGGGCGGTACAGCGGTCCGGTGGGCGAGCCGTAGGAAGGCACCCCGTAGGCCTCCAGCGCGCCCGAGGACGTGAAGAGCCAGAAGTTGTCGGACACCCCCGTCAGTGCCGTGTGGCCGGCCGGTGCGGCGGCGACGGCGGGGGAGGCATTGACGGCCACGGGGCCGACACCCAATACGAACAGGGCCGCCGCGGCCACGCCCATCCACCTGTTCAGACTGCTCCGACCGCTGCGCATCGCTCTGCCCCTCCGACGTCGAGTGGCCCCTGGGCCACACTTAGAGTGTTCAGACTACCACCCAGAGTGGTAATCGATCCAGGGCCAACTTCCCGTCCGGCGGGTCGGAACCTCAGCCCACGGTGGCGATGCCTCCGTCGACCGGGATGATCGCCCCCGTCAGGTAGGCGCCGGCCCGCGAGGCCAGGAAGATGGCCACACCGGCCATATCGTCCGGTCGGCCGATCCGCTTGAGCGGGGCGCCCGCGGCGATCTGCTCACCGAAGGCGTCGAGGGTGGCCGCCATCATCTTCGACTCGAACGGTCCCGGGGCCACGGCGTTGACGGTCACGGTCGGTGCCAGGTGCTTGGCCAGGTGGCGGGTGAGCTGGTGCACGGCGGCCTTGGACGACGAGTACGAGTAGGACTCGAGCACCGGGACGTGGATCCCGTCGATCGACCCGATGTTGATCACCCGGGCGGGATCGTCCGGGGCCGAGGCGGCCTGCAACAGGGGCAGAAAGAATTTCGTGGTGTGGAAGACCCCCTGCACGTTGAGGTCGAGCACGCGTCGCCACGATGCCGTGTCGTGCTCGGCGAGCGGGGCGCCCCAGGTGGCACCGGCGTTGTTGACCAGCACGTGGACCCGGTCGCGGTCAACCGCCACGGCCTCCGCGAAGGCACGGGCCCCCTCCTCGGTCGACAGGTCGGCGGCCAGACCGGTGCAGCGTCCGACGGCCGAGAGCTCGGCCACGGTGGCGGCGACGGCGTCCGCCTTGCGGGACGCGATGACGACGTCGGCCCCGGCGGCCACGAAGCCGCCGGCGATCATCCGGCCGATGCCGCGTGAGCCCCCCGTGACCACGACGGTCTTGTCGGCGACGTCGAAGAGGACGTCGGGCGGCGTGGGCGCAGGGGAGTCGGTCATGGGAGGGGACGGTACCCCACGCCGGCGGCCCGGGTATCGTCCGCACCCATGGGAGACCTGACGTGCACCTGGCCCTGACCGACGCACAGCTGGCGCTGCGGGACGAGCTCCGGACCTACTTCGCCGACCTGGCCGCGGCCACCTCCGTCGGCGGTGGGCGGCCGGACTACGTGGCGACGATCAAGCGCATGGGGGACGACGGCTGGCTGGGCATCGGCTGGCCCACCGAGTACGGCGGGCACGGGCGCGGGCCGATCGATCAGATGATCTTCGTCGAGGAGTCGCACTGGGCCGGGGTGCCCCTCCCCCTGCTGACCCTCAACAGCGTCGGCCCCGCCATCATGCAGCTCGGCACCGACGAGCAGCGCGCACGGTTCCTGCCCGCCATCCTGCGGGGCGAGGTCCACTTCTCGATCGGCTACACCGAATCGGGGGCCGGGACCGACCTGGCGGCCCTGCAGACCCGGGCGGTGCGGGACGGCGACGAGTACGTGATCAACGGCCGGAAGCTCTACACCAGCGCCATCCAGTACGCCGACTACGTGTGGCTGGCCGCCCGGACCGATCCCGACGCGCCGAAGCACAAGGGGCTCTCGGTGTTCATCGTCCCCGTCGACACGCCGGGATTCAGCTGGACCCCGTTGCGCACCGTGGCCGGCGAGTTCACCAGTTCCACCTTCTACGAGGACGTCCGGGTGCCGTCGACCAACCTCGTGGGGGAGGAGAACGGCGGCTGGACCCTCATCACCAACCAGCTCAATTTCGAGCGTGTCGCCATCTGCCCCGTGTCGGGCATCCTCCGCAGCATCTCCGAGGTCCGGGCGTGGGCCCAGCAGACCCGCCTGGCCGACGGGCGACGCGTGATCGACCAGGAGTGGGTCCAGCTGCACCTGGCCCGGTTGTGGGCGCGGGCGGAGTACCTGAAGCTCATCAACTGGAAGGTGGCGTGGGCGGCGGACAAGGGGCTCGACCCGGCCGACGCGTCGGCCACCAAGGTCTACGGGAGCGAGTTCGCGCTCGAGGCCTACCGGATCCTCCTGGAGATCGTCGGCCAGGCCGGCTACCTGGCGGAGGGCTCGCCGGGAGCCGTGCTCAACGGCGACCTCGAGTACCGGGCCCGCAGCCAGACGATCTTCACCTTCGGCGGCGGCACCAACGAGATCCAGCGGGACATCATCTCGTGGATCGGGCTCGGACTGCCCCGCGCCAGGCGGTAGCTGTGCTCCGGCCGGTCCGGCCCCGCCCCGGGGGCACCGGCTGGCCCATCTGAGCTGGAGATATCGGCCGATCCGACCTCAAGGTCCAGCCTCGCCCGGCCGAGGAATTCACATGGCGACAATCGAGGCCGTAGGGGCGACGGCAGACGTCAACGGGGTGACGCTCGCATTCGACGACACGGGTGGCGACGGGCCGGTGGTGATGCTCAGCCACGGCTTCCTGATGGACCGGACGATGTTCGACGACCAGGTGGCGGCCCTGCGTCCCGACTACCGCGTCATCACGTGGGACGGTCGTGGCTTCGGCCAGACGGTCTACGACGAGCGGCCCTTCACCTACTGGGACTCCGCCCGTGACTGGCTCGCCCTCATGGAGCACCTGGAGATCGAGCGGGCCGTCCTGGGCGGGATGTCCCAGGGCGGGTTCATCGCCCTGCGGGCCGCCCTCCTGGACCCCGACCGGGTGCGGGGGCTCATCCTGCTCAGCACCCAGGCCGGTCCGGAGGACGCCGACGTGATCCCCGTCTACCAGGACATGATCGACGCCTGGCTCGACGTAGGGCCGACGCAGGAGCAGGCCGAGGTCAGCGCCGAGCTGATCCTGGGCCATCCCGAACTGTCCGCCGTGTGGACCGCCGTGTGGATGGAGCGCCCGCCGGAGGAATTGCGCAATCCCGCCCAGACGTTGGTCCAGCGCGAGGGCATCGAACACCGCCTGGAGGAGATCACCGTGCCCGCGCTCGTGGTCCACGGCACCGCCGACGCCTCGATCTCGATGGACAAGGCCCAGCGGATGGCCGACGGACTGGTGGGCTGTTCCGGCGTGGTGGCGGTCGAGGGGGGCACCCATGCCGCCAACATGACCCACCCCGGTGAGGTCAACGCCGCCATCCTCGACTTCCTCGCCGGTCTGACGGACTGAGGGCCCGACCCCGTCCGACCCGGGGCGGTCCGGCCGGGCCCGGGGTCCACCCGCTCAGCCGGTCGAGGTCGCCGTCGACGACCCCCCGTCGGTGGTGACGGGGGTCAGCGAGGCAGCCGTCGGGAGCGCCAGCCGGATGGACGCGAAGTGCACGGTGCCACCGAGCCGGGGCTGTGCGTACGACACCGTGGTCGCCACCAGCTGCAGCTCGACGTCCGACGACGGCGTCGCCGTGTAGGCCACGATCTCGAGGGGCACGCTGACGACGTGGGTGGAGCCGTCGAGCACCACGGGGACGGGGGTCACCTGGTTGCCGAGCACCAGGCCGGTCGCCTTGTCCACCAACTGGGCGAACACCCGGGTCGGCCGCCCGCCGGCCGGCACCGTGCCGGAGTACGTCAGCACCAGCCGCGGTGCGCCGACGACCACCACCGGCCGGGCGAAGGTGATCGGCACGTCGACGGCGTCCGTGGCCGGCGCCGGGGTGATGGGTGCCACCAGGCTGCCCAGCTCCTGTCCGGCCGGGACCGAGGTCACGGGCCCCGATCCACCGCCCGCCACCAGGGGCAGGCTGCCCGTGCCCGTGGCGGTCACCGGGGTCCCCGGCGCCACGGGATAGGACGGAGCCGAGTAGGTGGTGCCGTTCTGGTCCACGAAGCTGAAGCCCGGTCCGGTGTCGACCGAGGTGTCCCGCTGCACGTAGCGCTTCAGCCAGGCCAGGGTGGCCTGCTCCGCGGCCGCCGTGTTCCCGGCCGGGGTGAGGCAGACCCCGTGCCCGCCGCAGAACCACTGCATGGCGGTGGGCACGCCCGCCGCCCGCAGCACCTCGTAGTTGTCGACCCCCTCCTGGAGGGTGAACAGCGTGTCGACGGTGCCCTGGAGGATGAGGGTCGGGATGCGGACGGAGCCGAGGTACGGCGCCGGCCCGCGAGCGGCGAACCATGCCTCCTGTTCGGCGTCCACGGTGCCGGAGGCCAGACCCGCCCGGGACGCGGCCACCACCTCGGGGGCCACGTGGTCGCTCGACGACAGGTTGGAGAGGATGCCCGACCAGCCGCTCTTGACGATGCCGGACTTGAACAGGCTGGTGGTCAGCGAGTGCCAGGCGATCGTCGGCACGATGGCGTCGACCCGGCAGTCGGTGGCCGCGGTCACGAACTGGATGCCACCGCCGTAGGAGCCCCCGACCATGCCCATCCGGGGATCGCCCGGCCCGTCGAGCTCCACGCCGGGCCGGGTGGCCACCCAGTCGATCAGTGTGCTCACGTCCTTGGCCTCGTAGGCCGGGCTGTCGACCTCGGCCTGGCCCCCGGAGGCGCCGAAGCCACGCGGGTCCCACGTCAGGACGTTGTAGCCGGCGTGGAACAGGGAGGCGATGGCGTCCGCGCCGAGCAGGCTCTGGCCCGGCGCGTCGCTGGTGTCGGTGTCACCGGCCAGGCTCCACCCGGGCCCCATGAAGATCGTCGGGTGGGTGGCGGAGGTGGCGACGGTCGACGACGCACCCTGGTAGGCGGCGAGCGGGAACCAGTGGGCGCGGATGACCGTGCCGTCGAAGGAGGTGATGTCCCAGTCGGTGGTCGACCCGGGCACCGCGGTGGCCGTCACCGGGGTGTAGGGCGCTCCCCGGTGGCACGTGGCCGCCGTGGTCGTCGCCCCGGCCCTCGTCGTCGACGTGGAGGTCGACGACGAGGAGCAGCCGGTGAGGGTGCCCGCCAGGACCAGGGCCACCAGCACTGACACGACCGTGGCCGTCCGGGCGTGTCGGAGCGAGGGCCGGGCCGGCGGGAACGGGAGGAGGCGCATCGGCGGAGTGTTGCACCGGCCGGGGTGCGGGGCAATCCGGGATCGCGGCCCGGACTTGCCGGTGACGTCCGAGTGCCGGTGGAATGGGGAGATGGCCTCCGCGTCCCCACCGGTCGCCCCGGCCGCGCCCCGGTCCGCCCGGCTGCGCTGGTGGGCGCTGGTGGTGGTGTGCCTGGCCATGTTCATGAACGCCCTCGACTCGTCGATCGTGAACGTGGCGCTCCCGGCCATCCAGAAGGACCTGCACTTCACCCCGTCGAGCCTGGCCTGGGTGGTCGACGCCTTCCTCATCACCTTCGGCAGCTTCCTGCTGATGGCGGGTCGCCTCGGCGACCTGATCGGGCGGCGCAAGGTGTTCCTGTCCGGGATCGTGCTGTTCACCGGGGCGTCGATCATGTGCGGCGTCGCCCAGAGCCAGAGCGAGCTCATCGTCGGCCGCTTCCTGCAGGGGATCGGCGGGGCGTTCTCGTCCTCGGTCATCATCGCCATCATCGTCACCGAGTTCCCCGCGGCCGGTGAGCGCAGCCGGGCCATGAGCGCCTACATCTTCGTGGCCGTCGGCGGCGGCTCCATCGGACTGCTGGTGGGCGGCATCCTCACCCAGGCGCTGAGCTGGCACTGGATCTTCTTCATCAACGTGCCCATCGGGGTGCTCACCTTCGCGTTCGGCCGCGTCCTGATCGTGGAGAACGTCGGACTGGGCATCCGCACCGGGGTCGACGTGGTCGGATCGGTCCTGGTGACCGTGGCGCTGATGCTCGGGATCTACGGCATCTCGACGGCCACCGAGTACCACTGGGTCTCCGCCCACACCCTCGGGTTCGTGGGGGCGGCCGTGGTGCTGCTCGTCGCCTTCGTGGTGCTGGAGTCCCGGCTGGCCAACCCGATCATGCCCCTGCGGATCTTCCGGATCCGGACCCTGACGAGGTCGAGCATCATCCGGGGGATGCTGGCCACGGGCATGTTCACGACCTTCTTCCTGGGCGCCCTCTACCTCGAGGGCGTGCTGGGCTACAGCCCCGTCCAGACCGGACTCGCCTTCCTGCCGATGTCGGTGACCATGGGGATCCTGTCGGCCGGGATCACGGCGCGGCTGGTGACCCGGTTCGGCGACAAGCGGGTCCTCCTCCCGGGCATGGTGGCGGGCACGCTCGGCCTGCTGCTGCTCACCACGCTCGGCACCGACTCCTCCTACGTCTCGGTCATGCTGCCGGCGTTCATCCTGATCGGCCTCGGGGCCGGCACGGCGTTCGCGCCGCTCCTGTCGATCGCCATGGCCGACGTGCCGGTGGCCGACGCCGGTCTCGGCTCCGGCATCGTCAACGTGTCGATGCAGATGTCGTCCGCCCTCGGCCTCGCCGTCCTCAGTGCCATCGCCACGGGCCGGAGCCACGCCCTGGAGGCGGCCGGTCACCCGGTGGAGGTGGCGCTCACCGACGGGTACCGGCTGGCCTTCCTGATCTCCGCCGTGCTGGTGGGGGTGGGGACCGTCGTGGCCGCGGTGTCCCTCGACAAGTCGGGCCCCCGGCCGACGGGCAGCGCCGTGGAGGTCCACCTGGCCGAGGAGGAGCTGTCGGCCGCCGCTGAGCCGTTCCCGCACTGAGCGGGCGAACGGTCGGTCAGTAGAGGCCGACGATGTTGCCCTGGTCGTCGAGGTCGATGTCGAAGGCCGCCGGGTGGGACCCGAGACCCGGCATCGTCCGCATGTCGCCGCAGATGGCGTACGCGAAGCCGGCGCCGGCGGACAGCCGGACCTCGCGTACCGGCAGCCGCCAGCCGGTGGGCGCACCCTTCAGCTCCGGAAACGACGAGATGGAGAGGTGGGTCTTGGCGATGCAGACCGACAGGCCGCCGAACCCCTCGGCCTCGAGCTGGTCCAGGCGCCGGGCCGCCTCGGGGGCGTAGTCCACGCCGTCGGCTCCGTAGACACGGGTGGCGATGGTCTCGATCTTCTGGCGCAGCGGCGCCTCCGACGGGTAGAGGAACCGGAACCCACCGGGCTCCTCGGCGGCGGCGGCCACAGCCTCGGCCAGCTCGGTGGCGCCGCTCCCGCCGTCGGCGAAGTGGGTGGTGACCGCGCAGCGCACGCCGAGTCCGGCGGCGATGTCCCGGATGGCGTCGTACTCGCTCGGGTGGTCGCCGGGGAAGGCGTTGATGGCCACCACCGGGGTCACGCCGTGGAGGCGGACGTTCTCGATCTGCTTGACCAGGTTCGCCCCGCCGGCCCGGACCTCGTCCGGGTTCTCCCGGAGGATGGCGGGCGGCAGCGGCTTGCCGGGCACGATGCGGTGGGCCCCCGAGTGGGCCTTCAGCGCCCGGACGGTGGTGACGACGACGGCCGCGTCGGGGGTCAGGCCGGACACCCGGCACTTGATGTTGAAGAAGCGCTCGGCCCCCATGTCGGCGCCGAAGCCGGCCTCGGTGATGAGGTAGTCGCCCGTGTGGATGCCGATCCGGTCGGCCACGACCGACGAGTTGCCGTGGGCGATGTTGCCGAAGGGTCCGGCGTGGACGAGGACCGGGGTGTGCTCGAGGGTCTGGAGGAGATTGGGCTTGAGGGCGTCCCGGAGGATGACCGCCATGGCCCCCGCGCCCCGCAGCTGCTCGGCCGTCACCGGGCGGCCCCGGACGTCGAAGCCGACCACGATCTCACCGAGTCGACGACGGAGGTCGCGCAGCGACGTCGCCAGGGCGAGGATGGCCATGACCTCGGAGGCGGCCGTGATGTCGAACCCGGACTGGCGGGGGACCCCGTCCTCGGCCGTGCCGAGCCCGAGGACGATGTTGCGCAGCGCCCGGTCGTTGACGTCGAGCACCCGCCGCCACGAGATGGCGTGCAGGTCGAGCTCGAGCTCGTTGCCGTGGTGGAGGTGGTTGTCGACGATGGCCGACAGGGTGTTGTGGGCGGCGGTCACGGCGTGGATGTCGCCGGTCAGGTGGAGGTTGAACGCCTCGAAGGGGCCGGCCTGGCTGTAGCCCCCACCGGCCGCGCCGCCCTTGATGCCGAAGGTGGGGCCCATTGACGACTGCCGGATGGCGGCGGTGGCGCGCCTGCCGATCTTCTTCATGCCCTGGGCCAGCCCGATGGTGGTGGTGGTCTTGCCCTCGCCGAGCGGGGTGGGAGTGATGGCCGTCACGACGATGTAGCGGGCCCGGGGCCGGTCGGCGAGGGCGTCCACGGCGTCGAGGGAGACCTTGGCCACGTAGCGGCCGTAGGGCTCGAGCTGGTCCTCGCCGATGCCCATGGCGGCGGCC